>Ga0126306_10000765_pt1 | contig 16004 bp, 16 predicted proteins | sample Plot27_FD_92592 | JGI IMG/M metagenome (GOLD analysis project Ga0126306, IMG submission 92592) | Serpentine soil microbial communities from UC McLaughlin Reserve, CA, USA - Plot27 | ecosystem: Environmental > Terrestrial > Soil > Grasslands | place: USA: UC McLaughlin Reserve, Lake County...
ACGAGGATCACCGGCAGCCCCTTGCCCAGCGCCTTGCGCAGGACGAAGCGGGTCTGCGGGAGCGGGCCCTCGGAGGCGTCCACGAGCAGGACGACGCCGTCGACCATCGACAGGCCGCGTTCGACCTCGCCGCCGAAGTCGGCGTGGCCGGGGGTGTCGACGATGTTGATGACGACGGGGCTGCCGTTCTCGTCGGCCAGGTGGATCGCGGTGTTCTTCGCGAGGATGGTGATCCCGCGCTCGCGCTCGAGGTCCATGGAGTCCATGACGCGTGTCTGCGTCTCGTCGTTGTCCGTGCCCTCGCCCTTGGCGCGCCCGAGAGCCCCGGCCTGGCGGAGGAGGGCGTCGACCAGGGTCGTCTTGCCGTGGTCGACGTGGGCGATGATCGCCACGTTGCGCAGGTCGTCGCGGGTGGGCATGCGAAAGGCACCTCAGGAGAATTCGGGGAGTTCGGCGCGCTCTCGCACCGTCGTCGCTGTAACGGCCGCCGGCCCGGCGACCTTCCCATGGTAGTCGCTCAGCGCCGAGCGACGTCCGCCCGCGGGACGTCGGCCACGGCGAAGGTCACCCCTGCGGTGGTGAGGGTGACCAGGCTCACCGCTGCCCAGGCCGGCCAGTCGAGACCGATCGCGAGCACGTGGGCCAGCACGAAGGCGCCGAGGTAGAGCGCCCCGAGCCCGGCAGCGACCGCCCAGCCGCGGCGGCGGGCCCACAGCGAGCCGGCGGCGAGGCCGGCGACGGCAAAGACCGCGCCACCGAGCGCACGGACGCCGGTGCCCTGCGCGATGCCGAAGCCCGCGGCCAGGCCGAGGGCGACGAGGACGGCGGAGGGGAAGCGGGTGCGGCTCAGCGTGGCGGTCGACATGTCTCCGAGTCTCCCTGTCGTCATGAGTCCGCCGCACTTATGGCCATGAGTGCGGATCCGGACCCCGGAACGCGCGAGGGCCCCGGACGCCGAAGCGTCCGGGGCCCTCGTAAAGGAGGGGGATTACGAGGCGCGGAGCACGGCCTCGATCTCGAGCTCGACGTTGATCTTGTCGCCGACGACGACGCCGCCGCCGTCCATCGGCATGTCGATGTCGACACCGAAGGCCTTGCGGGAGATCTCGGTCTTGGCGGAGAAGCCGGCGCGGAAGCCGCCGTAGGCGTCCGGACCGAAGCCGTTGAGCTCCAGCTCGAGGGTGACGGGCTTGGTGGTGCCCTTGATGGTCAGGTCGCCCTCGACGGTCCAATCGGCACCGTCGGTGCGGACGGCGGTGGAACGGAAGGTCATCTCGGTGTGGTTGCCCACGTCGAAGAAGTCGGCGGAGCGGATGTGCGCGTCGCGCTGTTCCTGGCGGGTGTCGATCGAGTCCATGTTGATCGTGGCGGTCACGCTGGACTGCGTCGGGTCCTCGGCGGTGACGAGCTCACCGGAGAACTCGCGGAAGTAGCCACGGACCTTGCTGACCATCATGTGGCGGACGGAGAAGCCGACGGTGGAGTGCGCGGCGTCGATGTCCCACGTGCCGACGACGTAACCGGGGATCTGGACGGCGGTGCTGCTGGTCATGGGGAGTTCCTCCGAAGTAGTTGAGCCTTTGACCTTCTGCCCGTCGACAGCGTAGTTGAAGGCTTGACTATTCCGCCAGTACGATGGAGGCATGACATCGCAGGTGTGGGATGCATCACCGCCGGCCGACGCCTCGCCGGCCGCCGAGGGCACCCGCTGGCTCGACCCCGAGGAGCAGAAGGCCTGGCGCGCCTGGCTGTACAGCACCCAGCTCCTCCAGGATCGGCTCGACCGCGAGCTCACGCACCAGACCGGGATCTCGCACGCCTACTACGAGATCCTCGTGGCGCTGTCCGAGACGCCGCTGCGGGCGATGCGCATGAGCGAGCTCGCCGACCGCTGCCTGTCCTCGCGCAGCCGCCTGTCGCACGCGGTGTCCCGTCTCGAGGAGCGCGGCTGGGTGCGCCGCCAGGTGTGCGAGAGCGACGGGCGCGGTCAGCTCGCCGTCCTCACCGACGAGGGTTTCGCCGCGCTGGAGGCAGCCGCGCCGGTGCACGTCGAGGGCGTCCGCACCCACCTGTTCGACCAGCTCTCCCCCCAGCAGGTCGCCGCGATGCGCGACATCGGCGAGACCTTGCTGCGCCACCTCGACCCGGGCTGACCGCTCTTCCCGGGCGTTCCTGCCGCTGTCGGAGTCCTGCAGGACCCGCGGAGCGGGCACAACACCCCAGGAGCCGGCCCCCTTGCGCCGGTTCAGCCGGGGTCGACCGGCACGAGCCCCGCGCGGAACGCCGCGATGACCGCCTGCACCCGGTCGCGGACGCCGAGCTTGGTGAGGATGCGGGCGACGTGCGTCTTCACCGTCGCCTCGCCCACGAAGAGCCGCCGCGCGATCTCGGCGTTGGAGAGCCCCTGGGCCAGCAGCGTGAGGACCTCGGTCTCCCGCTCGGTGAGCTGGGTCAGGCCGGGCGCCCGGACGGCGACCGGTTCCGGCGGCCCCTGCCGAGCGAACGCGGCGATCAGCCGGCGCGTCACCGACGGCGCCAGCAGCGCCTCCCCCGCCGCGGCCACCCGGATGGCGTGCGCCAGCTGGTCGGCCGGCACGTCCTTGAGCAGGAAGCCGCTGGCGCCGGCGCGCAGCGCCTCGTAGACGTGCTCGTCGACGTCGAAGGTCGTGAGGATCACGACCTTGCAGCGCGCCGGGTCGGGCCCCGAGAGCAGCCGCCGGGTGGCCTCCAGCCCGTCCAGCCCCGGCATCCGGATGTCCATGAGGACGACGTCGGGCAGCAGCCGCGGCACCTCGGCGAGCGCCTGCCGCCCGTCGGAGGCGGTGCCGACGACGGCGAGATCCGGTTCGGCGTCGAGGATCAGCCGCAGGCCCGTGCGCACCAGCTCCTCGTCGTCGACGATCAGCACGCGGATCGTCATGCGGGGATCCCGTCGACGGCCAGCCGCGCCCGCACCCGGTAGCCGCCCTCCGGCAGCGCGCCGGCCTCCACGCTGCCGCCGTACAGGGCCGCCCGCTCCCGCATCCCGACCAGCCCGTGCCCGGAACCGTGCGCGGGGGTCGCCGCGCCGCGGCCGTCGTCGCAGATCTCCACGTCCACCGCGCCGCAGCCGACACGGACGACGACCTGCACCGTCGCCGGCCCCGCATGCTTGAGGACGTTGGTCAGCGCCTCCTGGACGATCCGGTAGGCCGCCAGCTCGACGCCCGCCGGCAGCGCGTCGAGGTCTCCCTCGACCGTCAGGTCCACCGGCACCCCGGCGGCGCGGACGCGCTCCACCAGCTCACCGAGGCCCTCGAGGGTGGGCTGCGGAGCGACCGTCCCCTCCCCCGCGCCGGTGAGCAGGCCGAGCAGCCGGCGCATCTCGGCCAGCCCCTGCCGGCCCGCGTTCTCGATCGACGACAGCGCCGTGCGCGCCAGATCGGGGCGGGCGTCGAGGGCCCGCTGACCGGCCTGCGACTGGATCACGATCACGCCCATGCTGTGCGCCACGAGGTCGTGCAGCTCCCGCGCGATCCGGGCCCGCTCGTCGGCCACCGCACGCGCGGCCTGCTCGGCGCCGTCCCGCTCCGCGGCGGCGGCCCGCGTCTCGAGCTCCGCCGTCTCGCGCCGCCGGTGCCGGATCCACCGGCCGAGGCCCCACAGCCCGGCCATGACGAACCAGGCGGGCACCACCTCGTCCACCGTGTCGCCCGCGACCAGCTTCGGGATGTCACCGGCCAGCACCACGGCGGCGGTCGCCACGGCTCCCGTGACGGCCGCCCGGCGATCGGCGTGCGCACCGACCGCGTAGAGGGCCATGACGACGGCGAACCACGGCTGGAACGCCTCACCGCCGAGCTCGTACTGCAGCCACGACGCGCCCAGGGCGAGCAGCAGCACCAGCAGGGGACGCTGCCGGCGGAGGAACAGCGGAACGGTGGCCACCCCGAGGAGCACGGCATGGGCCGGGCGATTGGCCGCGAGCGCTCCCGAGTCGGCGGTCCAGACCGAGATCTGTCCCGAGACGACGAGGGCCGCGGCCACGACATCGCCGGTGACCCGGGCGACCTTCGGCCATTCCATGCGGCGAACGGTAACCAGCCGCCGCGCGTTCCGGATCCCCCGTGCGGCGGACCGCTGACCAGCGTGTCCCCCGGCCGGTGGACCCCGGGAATCGTCCCTCGGCCGGACGACGGCGGGTGCGGGAGCGACGAGGGTTCTTCGCGAGGAATCGCCCACGAACGAGGAGACGTCATGACCCGGTCCACCACCGAAGGCCGCCGTACCGGAGGGGCGGCCGTCGCCGCCGGCGTGCTGCTGTTCGCCTCCGTCGCCGCCGAGATCGTCCGGCCCGTGCAGGAACCCGACGGAACGCTGACCAGCGTCACCGGCTTCGCGCTCTACCTGGTCGCCTGGACCCTCGGCGCGACGGCGCTCGTCGCCGCCCTGCTCGGGCTGGGTCGTCCGGCGATCGGTCGCGCCGGCCGGATCGGCCGCGGGATCAGCCTGGCGGGCGCCGCGCTGCTGACGGCGTTCGGCGTGGTGGGACTGACCACCGCGGTGATCGACGGTGCCCCCGCCGAGTGGTCGTTCCTGCTGTTCGCCGTCGGTCTGCTGCTGCTCGTCGTCGGCTCGGTCCCGCTGGCCCTGGGCCTGCGCCGGTCGGGTGCCCCCGGCGCAGTATGGATCGCCGTGCTCGTCGCCGGCGCCGGTGGGCTCGTCGCGCTGGGCGCCGCCGCCGACCCGTGGCACGACCTCGGCCTGTTCCTGTTCGACGCCGCGTGGGTCGTGGCGGGCCTGCGCCTCCTGCGCGCCCCCGAGCCGGTGCGCGAAGACGTCGCGCGGGTCGGCTGAGCGGGAAGCTCTCCCGGGCCGGTCAGGATCGCGCTCCCTTCCGGCCGTGATCCCCGGGATCCGACCGTGGTGGGCAGCCGTCCCGGCGACCACGGAGGAGCACCGATGTCCATCACGCAGTTGCGCACGGCCCCGCCGATACCCGACGGCGGGGCCGTCCGCCGTCCAGCGGTCGTCGTCATCACCGACGGGAGCCTCGACGACGACGCGTGCGCAGGGCTGCGTGCCGCGGTGGAGGCGGCGCTGGACGCGCGTGCCGCGGGGGCCGGCCTGCGGGTGGTGCCCACCGGCGCGACCGGGATGGAGACGCTCACCGCACGGGAGCGGGAGGTGCTGCTGCTCCTCGCCGACGGCCTGTAGAACGCCGAGATCGCCCGGCGGCTGTTCCTCAGCGACGCGACCGTGAAGTGCCACGTCGCCCGGGTGCTGACCAAGCTCGGCGTCCGCGACCGCGTGCAGGCGGTGGTCGCCGCGTTCCGCGCCGGCATCGTGCCCACCCGTCCCTGACGCGCGACGGGAGGGACTTCCCGGCCGGTTCGGGATCGCGCTCCCTGGCTCGCGGGAGAGCCCGGGCACGACGGTGGAGGCACACCACCTGATCCACCCGCCGAGGGAGCTCCCCATGACCGCCACCATCGTCCACCGGCCGACACCCGTCGCCCGCCGCGCCCGCACCGGCGCCGTCGGCGGCGCCATGTGGGCCCTCCTGCCCGTCGCCTGGGGGCTGGTCTCCCTGGAGGACACCGAGTACGGCAGCCCACAGTTCGTCGCCGTCGCGGCGGCCTTCTGGCTGTTCGGCGTCCTGCCGCCGGTCCTCCTCGTCGCCGGGCACCTCGCACTGCGGGACGCGCTGGACGGCGACGCCGGCCGGGTCGGGCGCGTCGGCATCGTCACCGCGGCCACCGGGCTGGCCGCCATGGCGCTCGGCAACGGCATCTAGATCGCGTCGCTGAGCGCCGGGGGCGACACCGTCGACTGGGGGCACGCCATCTTCCTCGGCGGCTTCCTCGTGAGCATCGCTGGCGCCCTGTTCGTCGGCATCACCGTGATCCGCAGGCGGCGGGACGGCGCCTCGCGGACCGCCGGCTGGCTCCTGGCCTTCGCGCTGCCGCTCGGGATCGCGATCGGCTTCGTCGGCAGCCTGGTGTGGCCCGAGAACGACGGGGCGTTCTTCGCCGCGATCACCGTGCCCACCGGCGTCGCCTGGCTGCTGCTCGGCCAGTCACTGACCGCCGAGCGATCGCCGTCCGCAACCGAGTGATCCACCGGACGAGGGACCGCGCCCGTCAGGGACGCGGTCCCTCGTTGACGTCGTCCGCCGGAACGCGCAAGGTGCGCCCGATCGAGGAGACCGCCATGACCGCTGAGCTGACCACGGCCGCCGGGGCCCGGCCGCCCGCCGCCGCGGCGGGCCGGGCGGCTGCCGTGACGCGGGTGGTCGCGTGGGCGGTGGTCCCCCTCTACCTGCTCGGCGTCGCGACCTACGTCGTCCTGGACCGGGCGGTCGGCTCGCCCGGCCTCGAACCGGTCGAGGGCCTGATGCTCTGGGTCGGCTTCGGGCTGTTCGCCGCGATGGGCGCCCTGCTCATCGCGAAGCGACCGCGGAACGCGGTCGGCTGGGTGCTGGCCGGCACGGCCCTGCTCCTCGTCTCCGGCGCGGCCGGCGACTACTACGCGGCCTGGGTCATGACGACGCGCAGCGAGCCGGACGCCCTGGCCGTCCTCGGCGCCTGGGTGCAGAGCTGGTACTGGATCCTGCTGCTGGCCCTGGCGTTCATCGCGCTTCCGCTGCTGTTCCCCGACGGGCACCTGCCGTCCCGACGCTGGCGCTGGCCGGCGCTCGCCGTCGCCGTCGGGCCGGTCGGCATCGTCGTGACCGGCATGCTCACCGACACCCTGACCGGGCAGGACGTCGACTACCGCATCGACAACCCGATCGGCATCGACGGTGCGCCCGGCGTCGAGGAGTCCCCGCTGTTCGCCGTCTTCGGCGTGCCGATGGTGGCCGGCCTCGTGCTCGCCGTGGCCGCGGTGGTGGTCCGGTTCCGCCGTTCACGGGGCGCCGAACGCCAGCAGATGAAGTGGTTCGTCGTCGCGGCCGCCCCGCTGCTGATCCTGCCCTTCGGCGAGCTGCTGCCCGGCTGGGTCGGCGGGATCCCGCTGATGCTCGCGCTGTTCGGCCTCCCCGTGGCCATCGCGATCGCCGTGCTGCGCTACCGCCTCGACGACATCGACGTCGTCATCAACCGCGCCCTGGTCTACGGGGCGCTCACCGCGCTGGTGATCGGCGTCTACGTCCTGGTGGTCGGCTACCTCGGGGCCGCCCTCCGTCGCGAGGACGACCTGGTCGTCTCCCTGGTCGCCACCGGCCTGGTCGCGGTGCTGTTCGCCCCGGCCCGCGACCGGCTGCAGAAGGCGGTCAACCGGCTGCTGTACGGACGGCGGGCCGAGCCCTACGCCGCACTGGCGCAGCTCGGCGAGCGGCTCGAGGCCACGCTGGCTCCCGATGCGGTGCTGCCGGTGATCGTCTCGACCGTGCGGGAGGCGCTGCGGCTGCCGTACGTGGCGATCCGCGTGGCCGGCGACCCGCAGCCCGTGGCCGTGGGCGAGCCGCCGTCGGTGACCGAGACGCTGCCGCTGCTGCACCACGGCGCCCCGGTCGGCGAGCTCGTGCTGGGCCCGCGGGCGGGTGAGACCTCCTTCTCCGCGGCCGACCGGCGGCTGCTCGCCGACCTCGCCCGGCAGGCCGGCGTCGCCGTCTCCACGGTCCAGCTGACCGCCGACCTGCAGCGTTCCCGCGAGCGGCTGGTCGCCGCCCGCGAAGAGGAGCGGCGCCGGCTGCGCCGCGACCTGCACGACGGGCTCGGCGCCCAGCTGGCCGGCCTGACCGTGCAGACCGGCGTGCTGCGGGGGCTGATCCCGCGCGATCCGGACGCCGCCGACGCCCTGGCCGGTGAGCTGCGGACCGAGCTGCGCACCGCCATCGCCGACATCCGCCGGCTCGTCCACGGGCTGCGCCCGCCCGCACTCGACGAGCTGGGTCTGGTCGGTGCCCTGCAGCGGCTGGCCGAGGGCATCGGCGCCGACGGGCTGCGGATCGGCGTCGAGGTCCCGGACGACGTGCCGCCCCTGCCGGCCGCGGTCGAGGTGGCCGCCTACCGGGTGGTCCAGGAGGCGCTCACCAACGTCGTGCGGCACGCGCGGGCGAACAGCGCCTGCGTGCGACTGACCGTCGACCCGCGGACGGTCACCGTCGAGGTCACCGACGACGGCGCGGGGCTGCCGCCGGACCTGGTCGCCGGGGTCGGGCTCTCCTCCATGCGGGAGCGGGCCGCGGAGATGGGCGGTACCTGCGAGGTGTCGAACGCTCCCGGTGGCGGTACTCGCGTGCTGGCCGTCCTGCCACGTGGAGAGGGGTGACGTGAACCCGCTCCGGGTGCTGGTCGTCGAGGACCACCCCCTCTTCCGCAAGGGCGTGGTGGCCCTGCTGGACGGGGTGCCCGACTTCGCCGTCGCCGGGGTGGCGGTGTCGGGCGAGGAGGCGGTGGCGCGGGCGGCCGAGCTGCGGCCGGACGTCGTCCTCATGGACCTGCAGCTGCCCGGCATGAGCGGCATCGAGGCCACCCGGGCCATCGTCGGTGCCGATCCGGACGTCCGCGTGCTCGTGCTGAGCCTTTTCGAGGACGAGGACTCCGTCTTCCTCGCGCTGCGGGCCGGCGCCCGCGGCTACGTGCTCAAGGACGCCGACGAGGACGAGCTGACCGGGGCCATCCGCGCCGTGGCGCGCGGCGAGGCGATCTTCAGCCAGGCCGTCGCCGGCCGGGTGCTGGCGTTCTTCGCCCAGCCCCGCCCCGCACCGAAGGTGTTCCCGGAGCTGACCGACCGGGAGCGGGAGATCCTCGGCCTCATCGCGCAGGGACACCCCAACCCGTCGATCGCCCGGACGCTGTTCCTCAGCCCGAAGACGGTGGCCAACTACGTGTCGGCGATCTTCGCGAAGCTGCAGGTGGCCGACCGCGCGGAGGCGATGATCCGCGCCCGCGAGGCCGGCCTGGGCAGCTGACGTCTGCGTCACTCCTGCGGGATGGTCTCCCCGTTGCAGGCCATCACCGAACGGATCCGGGTGGCGTCCGCGATCAGGGCGGTCGCAGTGCCGGTCGCCATCCGCCTGCCCGACAGCGCGCCCACCTGGTTGGCGAACTCCGTCAGACCCTGGCAGGCGGCCGCGGCGTTCCCGGCGGTCCGCGCCGCCTGCACCGCGGTGATCTTGTCCCGCAGGCTCGTGCCGGGACCGACTCCCGTGACCGCGCTCCGCAGCGCCCGCAGCTGGTCGTCGGCGCCGATCACCTCGATACGGAAGAAGCCCTGGGTGACCGCCCCCTGGTCGTCGGTGGCGGTGCACTCGACGGCGGCGCCCCCGATGGCGAAGTTGGTCCCCGACTCGAAGGAGCAGACGACGACCGGCGACGGGTCGGCGTCGTCCGTCGCCGTCACCGTGAACTCGACGACCGCGCCGCCGGGACCAGTCGCGTTCACCGTCATGTCGTCGGGCAGGTGTAGGACCGGCGGCGTGTTGACGGGCGTCTCGTAGTGGAGGAATCCCTCGTAGTCCAGGCCCATGGGTCCGGTGCCGTTGCGGACGACGAAGTCGAGGACGTTCTGGCCCTGGACGAACGTCTGCAGCACGGCCGGGTCGGTGCACGCAGCGGGGTACCGCGAGTTCGGGGGCGAGTCGACGGGGTACGCGGACTCGAGCAGCGGGAGGTTGTTGAGGAACACGGTGGCACCTCCGTCGGCGAGCACGCACAGGTCGAGCCGGATGTTGGTCGCGTCGGCGGGCACCGTGAACGTCCGCCGGAAGTACGTCGTCGAGTTCTGCCGGCCGTCGAGCAGCCAGCTGTCGCCCACCCACTGCGTGCCGGGGATCGTCTGCCACGTCCAGTCCGCCAGCAACGTCCGCGCCGGACGGAAGGAACCCGTCGGGCTCAGGCGGACCAGCGTGTCCGGGTCGGGCGCCGCGACCACGCCGCCGCCGCTGGCCAGGTGCACCGTCGTGGTCGTCGTCGTATCGGCGGCAGCCGGCGTGGCCGACGAGACCGCCCCCATCAACAGCGCGGCCGCGACCACCGGGATCCATCTCTTCACCGGAATCGTCTCCTTTTGACGCGGGGACCGCGTCTCCGGTCCCGTCGCCGTCGAGAGTTCCGAGTGCCGAGGACCGTCACATCGGCCGGACGGCGGACTCCGATCCGCCGCGCGGCGGATCTTGCTCAGTCCGCGCGGCCGGGTCGCACCAGGCCCGACTCGTAGGCGACCACCACCGCCTGGACGCGGTCGCGCACGCCGAGCTTCGCCAGCACGCGCGCGACGTGCGTCTTCACCGTGCCCTCCCCGAGCACGAGCCGGTCGGCGATCTCGGCGTTGGAGAGGCCGCGGGCGATCAGCCGCAGCACCTCCTCCTCGCGGGGCGTCAGCTGCTCGATGCCCGGTGCCTGCGACGGCTGGGCCCCGGCACGGCTGACGAAGTCGTCCAGCAGCCGCCGCAGCAGGGTGGGGGCCAGCAGCGAATCACCGCTCACGGCCGCCCGCACGGCGGTGACGAGCTGGTCGCGGGGCATCGACTTGAGCAGGAACCCGGTGGCGCCTGCCCGCAGCGCCTCGACCACCTGCTCGTCGGCGTCGAACGTCGTCAGCATGACGACGGCGGTGCCGGTCGCCGGGTCCGCGGTGATCCGGCGGGCCGCCTGGATGCCGTCCAGCTTGGGCATGCGGATGTCGATCAGCGCGACGTCGGGCCGCAGCTCCCGGCACATCGCGAGCGCGTCGACGCCGTCGGCCGCCTCCCCCACTACCTCCAGGTCCGGCTCCGCCTCGAGGATCATCCGGAGCCCGGCCCGCACGAGCGCCTCGTCGTCGGCGAGCAGCACGCGGACTGTCATGCGCGGGCCGGCTCCAGCGCCGGGACGGGCAGCTCGGCCCGGGTCGCCCAGCCCCGTCCGCCGGCCCGCGGCCCGGCGTGCATCCGCCCGTCGAACAGCGCCACGCGCTCGCGGATGCCGGCCAGCCCGAAGCCTCCGCCGTCCGCGGGCTGGGCGCCGGCCCCGTCGTCGGCCACCTCGACGAGGACCGAGCGCTCCGCGAACCGCACGGTCACGGCGACCTCGGCACCCGGGGCGTGCTTGAGCGCGTTGGTCAGCGACTCCTGCGCGACCCGGTAGGCCGTCGCCTCCACGGCGGCCGGCAGCGGCCGGACCGGCCCCTCGACCACCAGCGCGACGTCGCGGCCGGCGCCCCGCGCCGCCTCGACGAGCTCGGCGACGGCCGCGATCGTCCCCGGCTTCGCGGGCTCGGCGTCCGGGGTCCGGAGCACGCGGAGCAGCCGGTGCAGGTCCTCGAGCGCGGTGCGGCCGGAGGTGAGGACGACGTCGAGCGCCTGCGCGGTCGCCGGGTCCCGCCCCCGGAGGTTGGCCTGGGCGGCGTCGGCGTGCAGCAGCATGAGGGTGACGCCGTGCCCGACCACGTCGTGCATCTCGCGCGCGATCCGCCGCCGTTCGTCCTCGACGGCGGCCGCGCGCGCGAGTTCCTCCTCGCGGACCCGCGCCCGCGCCGCCATGGCCTCGCGCTCGGCACGGACCGCACGGTCCAGCCGCTCGCGGGCCAGCCGGGCGAACACCCACACCACGACCGGGATGGCGACGTTGGCGATCTCGTCGTCGAGGCTGACGTCGGGCCGGACGAAGGGATAGACCTCGATCGAGGCGATGATCGCCAGCAGGCCGAGCAGGGCGTCCCGCCGTCGGTCGGCGTACTGGGCGACGGAGTAGGTGACGATCAGGAGGGCGGCGAACGCGGACACGACCGAGGCGTCGCCCAGGACCGTCTGGAAGGCGAAGCCGGAGGCGAGCACGCAGGCCGCGGCGAGCGGCGCGATCCGCCGCAGCACGAGACTGCCGGTGATGACCAGGAACGCGGCGATCTGCAGCGGCAGTTGGTCGACCACCTCGCCGGCCAGCACCACCAGCTCCAGCTGCGCGGCGAGGGTCAGCGCGACCGCCAGCAGACCGTCCCGGACCCACAGCGAAAGCCCCCGCCACCTGGCTCTTCTGCCGGTCATGCCGGGGAGCGTAGGGCGACTCAGCGCCGGCCGACGTCCGTCGCGCGGCTGATCACCCGTCTGCCGGACGACAGACCCGGCGACAGGAAACCTCTGCCCCGCGTCGGTCTCCGGACGGACGAGGACAGCGCCGGTTCCGGCCAGCGTGGACGGCGTCCGGCGCGAGGGTCGCGCCGCCCGAGGAGGCCTGTCATGACCACCGCCGTCATCCCCGACGTCCCCGTCCGACCCCGCCGGCGCAGCGCCGTGCTGCCCGCCGTCGCCGGCCTGCTCGCACTGGTCGCCTTCGCCACGGCGGTCGTGTTCTGGAACGACCCGTTGAGCGGCGCCTCGACACCGGAGGACGCCGCCACCGCCCTGGAGGGGTCGTCGATCCCCTTCGCCGCGACGCTGCTGGGCGCCTACGCGCTGCTCGCCATCGCGATCGCGGGCCGGCTGGCCGACCGGCTGGCGCGGACCGGTGAGACCGCGTCGACCCGTCTGATTCCGCTGCTCGGCGCCGGGCACGTGCTGCTGCTGACCGCAGCGTTCGCCGCGCCCGCCGCCGCGGTCACCGTCGGCGGCCTGGTGTTCTCCGGCGGGGTCAGCGCCTCCGGGGCCGAGACGGCACTGATCCTGATGAACGTGGCGCACCCGATGAGCGCCTGGGTCGGCGCGGCCTTCCTGATCGCGGTCGCGATCGCGGCGCGGGAGTCGAGGGCGCTCAGGGCCGGGAGCGCCGTCTTCGCCGTCGGCCTGCTGCTGCCGCCGATCGGCTGGGCGGTCACCTACCTGATGCCGTTCTGGTTCGCCGCCGTGGGCATCTGGCTCTGGCGCCGCGACTGACCGCGACCGCCTCGGGGTGGAGCCGTTGTGCGCGGATCCACCTCCGGACGGCGCCCGGAGGTGGATCCGCGCACAGTCGTCAACCGGTCCAGACCTCGGCGATCTGCTCGGCCACGGTCGCCGCCTGGGCGCGGCCCGCCTCCGCCGACGGGGCTCGCGCCGCCGGGTCGAGCACGTTCTTGCCGATCGCTGCCCTGCTGGCGGCGTCCGGCGAGACGACGGCCACCCGCGCCACCATGCCGGTCACCTGCGCGTCGACGCTGGCCATCGGCCCGAACCCCCGCGGGATCGGCGCCAGGACGACGAGCCGGTCGTAGCCCTGCGCCAGGTCGGCGTTGGCCGTCGAGCGCATCCCGCCGTCGACGTAGCGACGGCCGTCGATGGTGACCGGTGGATAGACGCCCGGCACCGCGCAGCTGGCCGCGACGGCGTGCAGCAGGGGCACGCCGGAGTCGCGGTCGAAGGGGCGGAACTCGCCGGTCTCCGCGTCGACGGCGGTGACCACCAGCGGCCGCTCCGGCCAGTCCCGGCCCCCCAGACGGGCCCCGATCACGTCGAGGCGCTCCTGCTCCGACGGCGTCAGCCCGGCCTTCTCCGCGGCGAGCGCCAACGCGCCGATCCGGCGGCGGAACTCGACGTCGCGGCCGCGACTGCGCAGCATCGCCCAGCCGAACTGGGCGAGCGTCGCCCGGTTGAGGCGGGCGGCCTTCTCGCCGGTCGCCGGCCCGAGCTGGCGGGCGTACAAGGCCTCCAGCTCGCCCCCGCCGGTCAGCTGCGCGCCGACGACCGATCCGGCCGACGTGCCGACGACGAGATCGGCCCGGCTGAGATCGGTGCCGGCCTCGGCCAGCCCGGCAAGCAGACCGGTCTCCCACGCGATGCCGGTGATGCCGCCACCGCCGAGGACGAGGGCGGTGCGCTGGTCGCTCATCGGCACATCCTCACAGAGCGCCGATGCACGCCTACGGTGAGGTGACCCGGACCACACGTCGACGCCGACGAGAGGATGCGCATGACCGCCACGGAGTCCGCCACCGTCGCGAGCTGGCCCCCGGGCCTCCCCCGGTCGCTGGACTACCCGGCGGTGCCGGTCGGGTCGATCCTGCGGGCGGCCGTGCGCCGCTGGGGCGACCGGACGGCGTTCCTCGACCACGACGTCCCGTTGACGTACGAGGAGCTGGGCCGGCGGGCGCACGCCGTGGCGGGGTGGCTCGCCGACCACGGCATCGGCCGGGGGGACGTCGTCGCCGTCCACATCCCGAACTGCCGGCAGTACCCGCCCGTCTACTACGGCATCCTGCTGGCCGGCGCGGTCTTCTCCCCCACCAACCCGCTGCTGCCGGCGGCCGAGCTCGCCGCGCAGCTCACCGACGCCGGCGCCCGGATGGTGATCACCTGGGACCAGGTGCTGCCCTTCATCCGCGAGGCCCTCGCGCAGAGGCCCGTCGAGACCGTCGTCGTCACCGGCGAGGCGCACATCCTCGACTTCGCGGACCGGCTGCCCCTCGCCGACGGTGACGTCGACCTCGCCGACCTGCTCGCCGGCGACCCCGGCGACCGACGTCTGGACACCGACGTCGACCCGTCCGCCGACCTCGCCCACCTGGCCTACACGGGCGGTACCACCGGCGTCAGCAAGGGCGTGGAGCTGCTGCACCGCAACGTCGTCACCAACGTGCTGCAGTCGGCGTGCTTCACCTGCGGCGCCCTGCCCGTGGTGGACGAGGCCGGCGACGTGACCATCGAGCAGCAGTTCGGGCCCGACGAGTACCCGATCCGGCTGGGCGAGGCGCGGCTGGTGAACCTCACGCCCTGGTTCCACGCGATGGGCGCGATCGGCTACCTCAACGGCATGGTGCTGGCCGGCACCACGACGGTGATCCACATGCGGTTCGACCCGGCGGCCTACGTCGAGGACGCCGTCAAGCACCGGGTGACCAGCTTCGGCGGGGCGCCGCCGGTCTTCGTGGCCCTCCTGCAGGTGCCGGGCATCGAGGACCACGACTGGTCGCACGTGCGCGGCGTCTCCAGCGGGGCTGCCCCGCTGCCGGTGCCGCTGATCGAGCGGCTCGCGAGGCTGCTGCCGAACGCGGTCATCGGCGAGGGCTACGGCCTGACCGAGGTGACCATGCAGGCCACCGGCAATCCCTCGTTCCGGTCGGGCACCCGCAAGGCCGGCACCGTCGGCGTCCCGGTCTTCGACACCGAGATCACGATCCGGCCGCTGGGTGGCGGCGATCCGCTGCCGGCCGGTGAGCGGGGTGAAGTCTGTATCCGCGGGCCCCAGGTCATGCGCGGCTACGCCCACCGTCCGGAGGCGACCGCCGAGGCGATCGACGCCGACGGCTGGTTCCACACCGGTGACGTCGGGATCCTCGACGAGGACGGCTACCTGGCCATCGTCGACCGCACCAAGGACATGCTGCTCTACAAGGGCTACAACGTCTTCCCGCGCGAGCTGGAGGAGGTCCTCTTCGGCGTGCCGGGCGTCGCCGGCGCGGCGGTCGTGGGCCGGCCCGACGAGGAGGCCGGGGAGCTGCCGGTCGCCTACGTCGTCCGGCGGGCCGACGACGACGGCGCCGCGCTGACCGCCGAGTCGGTGATGGCCGCGGTCAACGCGCACGTCACTCCCTACAAGCGGCTGCGGGACGTCGTCTTCATCGACGCGATCCCGGTCTCGGCCGCGGGCAAGGTGCTCAAGAGGGAGCTGGCCGCGAAGGAGCGCGAGAAGGTGGGCGGCTGACCCGAACGGGTGCGGCGCCGCGCACGGCCGCATCCCGCTCATTACTGTCCCCGGGGTGAAGTTCGAGGCGGTCGGACCGGAGACGGAGCACACCGGGGTCCGGCTGGCCCACACGGAGGAGTCGCCGGTCCGCCAGGTGTGGCGCCGGGTGATCATCGCCGCCGCCGTCCTCGCCTTCACCGTGGCGGTCATCTACCTGGACCGCGACGGCTACCGGGACGGCGACGACGTCGGGCTCTCGCTGCTCGACTCGATCTACTACGCGACCGTCACCCTCTCCACCACCGGCTACGGCGACATCACGCCGATCACCCCGGGCGCACGGCTGGTCAACATCCTGCTCATCACGCCGCTGCGCATCACGTTCCTGCTCGTCCTCATCGGAACCACCCTCGAGGCGCTCACCGCGCGCTCGCGGGAGGAGTTCCAGATCCGTCGCTGGAGGTCCCGCGTGCGCCAGCACGTCATCGTGTGCGGCTACGGCAC
>Ga0126306_10000766_pt1 | contig 15999 bp, 10 predicted proteins | sample Plot27_FD_92592 | JGI IMG/M metagenome (GOLD analysis project Ga0126306, IMG submission 92592) | Serpentine soil microbial communities from UC McLaughlin Reserve, CA, USA - Plot27 | ecosystem: Environmental > Terrestrial > Soil > Grasslands | place: USA: UC McLaughlin Reserve, Lake County...
CTCGTCCGGCCCGGTGCCGTCGCCGAGGTACGCCTCGCGCACGGCGGGGTCGTCCCGGACCTGCTCGGGCGTCCCGGTGGCGATCAGCCGGCCGAAGTCGAGGACGTGGATCGTCCGGCAGGTGCTCATGATCAGCGCCACGTCGTGCTCGACCAGCAGGACCGCCAGGCCGTCGTCCTGGCTGAGCGACGTGAGGAGCCCGGTGAGCCGGTCGCGCTCGTCCTCGTCGAGGCCGGAGGAAGGCTCGTCGAGGAGCAGCACCCGCGGGTGGATGGCGAGAGCGCGGGCCACCTCGACCAGGCGCTGGGTGCCGGTGGGCAGGACCTCCACGGGCTCGTCGGCGACCTCCGCCACGCCGACCCGCTCCAGCAGCTGCTCGGCCAGGTCGTGCGCCGGGGCGCGGCCACCGCGCCGGCCGGCCACCTCGGCCGCCACCAGCACGTTCTCGCGCACGGTCAGCGTCCGGAAGGTCTCCAGCCGCTGGAACGTCCGGCCGATGCCGAGCCGCGCCCGGCGGTGGGGCCGGGAGCGGGTGATGTCGCGGCCGTCGAGGCTCACATCGCCGTAGGCCGGGGGCTGCAGGCCGGCGACCACGTTGAAGCACGTGGTCTTGCCGGCGCCGTTGGGGCCGATGAGGCCGGTGACGCAGCCGGCCTCCACGTCGAAGGAGACACGCGACAGGGCGGCGAGCCCGCCGAAGTTCACGGTCACGTTGCGCAGTTCGAGGAGTGCCATCGTCAGCCCTCCGCCGCCACGGGGGAGGGCGCCGCCGGGGCGCCCACGGGCGAGCTCGCGTCCGTGCTCTCGCCGGACGGCGAGCCGGCGGTCCCCGAGGGCCCCGGTGGCGGCGCGGTGGGCGGCGATCCCGGTGGGGCCGACCGACCGCCGCCGACCCGGCGGCGTAGCCGGCCGACGACCTTGGCGATGTCGGCCGACATGCCGTCGGGGTTGCGGGCGACCGAGATGGCCATGAGCGCCGGCCCGAGGATCTCGATCGAGCGGAGCAGCGAGATGTCCCACGTGGCCTGGGCGAAGATCAGGAACACCGAGAGGGCGCCGCCGATGAGGGCGCCGCTCACCTTCTCGACGCCGCCGACCACGACGAGTAGCAGCAGCGGGATGCCCATGAGCATCGTGAACTCGGCCGCCGTCGAGGTCGTGCGCTGCATGATCAGCAGCCCGCCGGCGAAGCCGGCGAGGGCGGCCGACAGCCCGTAGACGACCAGCTTGGTCACGATCGGGTTGACGCCGAGCGTCACGCAGGCCGCCTCGCTGTCGCGCAGCGCCACGAGGCGGCGGCCGAGCCGGCTGCGCCGCAGCGCCGCCACGCCCAGGCCGAGCACGGCGAAGCACACGGTGGCGAAGAGCAGGAACGTCCGCTGGTCGGCGAGGTCGAGGCCGAGGAACTCGGGCCGCGTGACCGACCGGCCGGCCACCCCGAACACCTCCGACTGGGCGAACAGCAGGTACTGCCCGACGAGGGCGAACGCCAAGGAGGCGAGCGCCAGGTACAGGCCATGCAGCCGCAGGGCCGGGAGCGCCATCAGGCAGCCGAACGGGGCGGCGACGGCGGCGGCGGCGAGCAGGCCGAGCGGGTTGCCGCTCTCACCGGCGACCTTCCACATCGTGAACGCCCCGATGCCGGCGAACGTGATCTGCGCCAGCGACACCTGGCCCGACCAGCCCGTGAGCGGGACGTACGACAGCAGCAGGGCGGCGGTGACGATGGCGAGCGTCAGCCGGTTGAGGTTCACGACGTCGGCGCCGGCCGACACCACGACCACGGCGACGAGCAGGATCACCATCCCGATCGCGACGTGGCGCACGGGCGCGGCGGTCACCCGTCCGGGGAGGCCGGTCGTGGCCATGCGGCCGAGCTGGACCCGGGCCTGGGGGAGGGCGAGCAGGGCGGCGAGCAGGAACAGCGAGGGGATGGCGTTCGGCAGCTCGGCCCACCGGCCGGACACGTCGAGGAAGTTGCGGGTGAACGTGAGCATGATGCCGAGCACCATGGCCCCGACGAAGGTCATCGGGAGGTTCCGCAGCCGGCCCACGATGGCGGCGGCGAAGGCGCTGACGGTGAGGAAGGTCAGCGGCTCGACCGACAGGCCCACCTCCGGCACGAGCAGGATGCCGGCCAGGGCGGCCGTCGAGCTGGCCAGTGCCCAGGCCAGGAGCGAGACCCGGCGCGGCCGGGCGCCGTGCAGCGCGGCCAGCGTGCGGTTGTCGACGACGGCCCGCATCGTGACGCCGAGCCGGGTGCGCCGCAGCAGCACCCTGAGGCCCACGGCGAAGAAGGCGGCCACCGCTACGGCCAGCGCCCGGTGCCACAGCACGACGGTGTCGCCGACCGTGAAGCCCTCGAAGCCGAAGAAGAACTCGACCGAGCGTCCCTCGCGGGGGTCCCATATCGTCTGGGCGACGCCCATCAGGCCGAGCATGAGCCCGATCGTCACGACGAGCTGTACCACCAGCGCCGCCTGGACGAGGTGCCGCATGAGCAGCGCCTCGAGCGCCATGCCGAAGACGGGGGCCGCCACCAACACGGTGAGCAGCACGCCGGCCACCGTCGGGATGCCCCAGTCGACGGTCAGCTGCCAGAAGATGAACGCCATGAGCATGCCTATGGCGCCCTGGGCGAAGTTGAAGATGCCGGTCGCCGTGTACGTGACCACGAGGCCGGAGGCGGCCATGGCGTAGATCGACCCCAGCGACACGCCCGTGATGAGCGTGACCAGCACGGTGTCGACGGTGACCGGGTTCCCGACCCACAGGGCCGAGGCGGCCCAGACCCCGAGGGCGGCGATGAGGAGGATGGCGGGGAGCCGGCGCGCCGGCGGCCGGATCGTGGCCGGCGGGCCGGGGGCCAGCTCCTCGGTCGGTGCGGTGGCGAGGCTCACGAGGACGTGGTGTCGAGCTGGACGGTGACCAGGTTCTCCTCGTCGCAGTCGAGCGTGCCTGGCTCCTCCGGGTGCACCCGGACGAACTCGCCGTTCTCGATCTGCATCACGACGAGGCAGCCGCTGCCGCGGTGTGCGGCGATGTCGGTCGGGCCGATGATCCCCCCGGCGTCGAAGTCGTGGATGCCGTTGAGCGCCGTCAGCAGGTTGGCCCGGGTCAGGCCGTTGGGGCCGTGCTCCTCGACGATCTGCTCGGCCGCCTGCTGGAACAGCAGCCCCGAGACCCAGGCCATCGACCCGAAACCGTCGAGGTCGGCGACCGAGCCGACCATGGCCTCCAGGTTCTCGTTGGTGTCGGCCTCGTCGAACGGAAGCTGGGCGAGCGTGACGTAGCTGCCCTCGGCGGCGGCGCCGGCCTCCTCGATGAGCGCCTCGTCGTAGCAGGACACGACACAGGTGAAGACCTCGGGCTGCACGCCCTGCACCCGCGCCTCCTGCAGGAGCGTGGCCTGCATGTGGGCGTTGCCGTAGGTCTGCACGTAGTCGACCTCGTCGCGCCGCAGCGACTGCACGTAGGGCGTGTACACGGACTGCGGGGACAGGGCGGAGGTCAGGAAGTTCTCGCCGTCGATGATGGTCTGCTCGCCGGCCGCCACCGGGAGGGTGCCGTCGAGGGCGCCCTGGACGTCGTTGCCCTGCACCCACGAGCCCCTCGTGACGCCGAATTCCTCCTCGAAGTACCGGGCCGGCCCGGCCGAGACGACGTAGGTCTGCGGCACCTCGTCGCGTGTCTCACAGTCGATGGCGGTGCCGTTCACGCTGAAGCTGGTCGGGGAGCAGGCGTGCTCGAAGGTCGTCTGCACCACGGACAGGTCGGGCAGGCCCGTGGGCTGGCCGGCCATGTCGGTGCACTCGGCCAGCGGCTCCAGCGAGGAGAGGAAGAGCGCCGACGTGCCCACGATGGCGAACGAGTCCTCGCACGCCTGGATCAGCGCGCTGCGGGCCTCGTCGGGGGAGAGCTTGGAGTCGAGGAACTGCACGTCGAGGCGGCGCCCGGCGATGCCGCCCTGGGCGTTCACGTGCTCGCCGAAGGCCACCAGGGCGTCACGCGACCCCCGGAAGAGGCCCGGCGCGGGCACGTTGTCGACGTCGGCGATCACGGTGATCCGGATGGCGTCGGCGCTGACACCGATCTCCGTCGCCTCGGTGCCCTCGATGGGCTGCACCCCGGGGCCCTCGAGGCCGGGGAGCGACTCCTCCTCGGCCGGGTCGTCATCGCTTCCACCGCACCCCACGGCGCCTATCACGAGGGCGGCCGCGGCCACCGTCGCGAGCATCGACCTTCGCCGGAACGCGCGCATCGTTGCCTCCCCCTCGGGCCCCTTCGTGGGCGCCGGCCACAGCGTTCCACGCAGCGGGCGCGGCGGGCATCGGCCCGTCGGAGCTCGTTCTAGTGTCCGGAACCGGCGTCGACGCTTCGGGCGGCGCCGAGGAGGGGACCCCCATGGGCATGCCGACCGGCCTCGGCATCATCGACACGATGATCGGCTTCCCGCACCGCGACATGCGCGAGACGTACCGGTTCATCACCCGGCAGACCCGCGATCGCGAGTCGCGGGAGGACTTCGCGTTCCCGGTCGAGTACATGTTCAAGCAGGTGCCCGAGCGCGACCTCGTGGACGTCGACGACCCGGTGGCCGCCACGCTGCGCGAGATGGACCTGTGGGGCGTGGAGCGCGGCCTCGTCGGCGTCGCCGAGCCCGGCGACGACGGCGCCCAGGCCCTCGAGCAGCACCCCGACCGCTTCATCGGCTCGACCAGCGCCGACCCCAACGAGGGCATGGACGGCGTGCGGCGCATCGTGCGGGCCTACGAGACGTGGGGCATCCGGGCCGTCGGCGTGTTCCCCTCGGGCACGTTCCCGCAGGTCGCCATCAACGACAAGACGATGTACCCGATCTACGCCAAGTGCGTGGAGCTGGGCATCGCCGTGTTCTGCTGCGCCGGGGTGCCCGGCCCCCGGCTCAAGATGGCGCCCCAACGCGTCGAGCTGATCGACGAGGTGATGTACGACTTCCCCGAGCTCACGTTCGTCACCCGCCACGGGTGCGAGCCGTGGGAGGAGCTGGCGGTCAAGCTCATGCTCAAGTGGCCGGGCCTGCACTACTCGACCAGCGCCTTCGCCCCGCGGTACTACCCGCAGGCGATCGTCGACTACGCCAACACGCGGGGCGCGGACAAGGTGCTCTACGCCGGCTACTTCCCGATGGGGCTCTCGCTGGAGCGGATCATGACCGAGATGCCCGGCGTCGGCTTCAAGGACGACGTGTGGCCCAAGTTCCTCCGGGGCAACGCCCTGCGGGTGCTGGGGCTCGACGGCTGAACCGGCTCGCCGCCCCGGCCGGCCCGGCGCGGCGCCTACGCCGGCCGAGGCTCCCGGGGTAGGCCGAGGATGCGCTCGCCGATGATGTTGCGCTGCACCTGCTCCGTGCCACCGCCGATGCGGGAGGCCCACTGGAACAGGAAGTGCTGCTGCCACGACGCCTCGTCGACGTCGGCGTAGTCGAACAGCGTGCCGTCGGCGCCGAGGACGGCCATGGCCAGGTCGTCCACCCGGCCGCGGTGCACGGCGCTCGCCAGCTTCAGCACCGAGCTCTCCGGCCCGAGCGGGAGTTCCTGCGACAAGGCGGTCTGCACCCGTAGCCCCAGGTAGCGGATGAGCTGCTGGCCGATGTGGGCCTGCGCCAAGCGCTGGCGGAGCACGGGGTCGCCGGTGCGGCCCCGCGCCCGGGCCTCGGCGACGAGCCCTCCGGCCACGTCGTCGAGCGTGCCGCCGCCGATGAACGTGCGCTCGTTCATCAGCGTCGTCATGGCCGTGCGCCAGCCCTCGCCGACCGGCCCGACGACGTTCTCGGCCGGGATCGCCACGTCGGTGAGGAAGACCTCGTTGAAGTGTGCAACGCCGGTGACCTGGCGCAGCGGCCGCACGTCCACGCCGGGCGTCCGCATGTCGAGCAGGAAGAACGTGATGCCCTTGTGCTTCGGCGCGGCCGGGTCGGTGCGGGCGAGCAGGATGGCCCAGTCGCTGACGTGGGCCGACGAGGTCCACACCTTCTGGCCGTTGACCACGTAGTGGTCACCGTCGCGCTCCGCCCGGGTGCTGAGGCCGGCGAGGTCGGACCCGGCGCCGGGCTCCGAGAACAACTGGCACCAGACCTCGTCGCCGCGCAGCATCGGGCCGAGGAAGCGGTCCTTCTGGGCCTCCGTGCCGTGCGCCATGATCGTCGGCCCGGCCATCGCCACGCCGACGGCGAAGAGGCCGCTGCTCACCCCGTAGCCGCGCAGCTCTTGGTCGAAGATCGCCTGCTGCATGGGCGTGCCGCCCCGGCCGCCGTGCTCCTTCGGCCACGTGATGCCCGCCCAGCCGGCGTCGTGGAGACCGGCCTGCCACGCCTTGGCCCGGGCCACCGCCTCGGCCTCGGCGGACGGCACGCCGGCCGGGCCGCCCCGTCGCCGAGGCGCGTGCGCCTCCAGCCACGCGCGCGCCTCGGCTCGGAAGGCCGCCTCCTCCGGCGTGTCGCCGATGTCCACGTCCGTCAGCTCCTGGTGGGGGTCAGGCGGCGCGGGGCGCCGTGGGGGTGAACGCGACGCGCAGGCCCTCGAAGCCGCTGACGAAGCTGGCCGGCCGGCGCTGCGGCTCGCCGTCGTCGACGAGGTGCAGGTCGGGCAGGCGCTCGAGCAGCCGATCGAAGATGACCTGCAGCTCGAGCCGGGCGAGGCTCGCCCCCAGGCAGAAGTGGGGGCCGAAGCCGAAGGCCACGTGCTCGTTCGGCGTGCGGCGCAGGTCGAAGTGGTCGGGGCGGGCGAAGACCGCCTCGTCCCGGTTGGCCGACGGGTAGAGCAGCAGCAGCTTGTCGCCGGCGCGGATGCGCTGGCCGTGCAGGTCGAGGTCGGTGGTGGCCTGGCGGGCCATGTTCTTGATGGGGCTGACCCAGCGCAGCATCTCCTCGACCGCGGTGGGCAGGAGCGAGCGGTCGGCCCGCAGCGCCGCCCACCGGTCGGGCTCGCGCAGCAGCTCGTAGGCGCCGCCGGAGATGACGTGCCGGGTGGTCTCGTCGCCGCCTATGAGGATGAGAAGGGACTCCATGACGACCTCGTCGTCGTCGAGCCGGTCACCCTCGACCTCGGCGTGCACCAGCGCGCTGACGAGGTCGTCCCGCGGCGCCCGCCGCCGGTCGGCCACCACGCGGCTCGCATACTCGCTGTAGCCGGCGAACGCGGCGAGCATGCGGTCGACGAGGCCGTCGTCCGACGAGCCGAGCGCCCGCAGCAGGTCGTCGCTCCACACGAGCAGCTGGGCGCGGTCCGGCGGCTCCACCCCGAGGGCGTCGCCGATCACGATCAGCGGCAGCCAGGCGGCCACGTCGCCGACCAGGTCGCACTCGCCCCGCTCGCAGACGGCGTCGATCAGGGTGTCGGCGATGCGGCGGATCGCCGCCTCCTGCTCGCGCACCCGCCGCGGCGTGAAGCCCTTGTTGACGAGCTTGCGCCGCTGGCGGTGGGCGGGGTCGTCCATGTCGATCATCATCGGCACCGGGCCCTGGTCGGGGCGGATGCCGCCGGCGTTCGAGAAGCGCTCGGGCTGCGTCGACACCTGTTTGACCAGGTCGTAGGTGGCGACACCCCACACCTGGGACGCCTCGTCCCAGTAGACGGGGGCGTGGCGACGCAGCCAGGCGAGCTCGTCCTGGGGGTCGCGCCCCCAGAACGCGCCGCTGGCCAGCGCGATGCGCTCGTCGACGGGGTGGTCGCCCACCGCCGGGATCGTCATCCGGGGCTCACATCGCCGCGGCGACGCCGGCCCCGTCCTTGGGCACGATCGACTTCAGCTCGAGGTAGGCCGACATGCCCTCCTTGCCGAACTCGCGGCCCACGCCCGAGGACTTGAACCCGCCGAACGGGGCCACGAAGTCCATCGAGTACTGGTTGACGCCGTAGGTGCCGGTCCGCACCCGTCGGGCCACGTCCATGCCGGCCTCGGCGTCACCGGTCCACACGGAGCCGGCGAGGCCGTAGTCGGAGTCGTTGGCGATGCGCACGGCGTCGTCGACGTCGTCGTAGGGGATGACGCTCAGCACCGGGCCGAAGATCTCCTCGCGGGCCACCCGCATGTCGTTGCGCACGTCGGCGAACACGGTGGGCTGGACGTACCAGCCGCGGTCGAGGCCGGCCGGCATGCCGTTGCCGCCGACGACCACCCGAGCGCCCTCCTCCTGGCCGAGGGCGATGTACTTCTCGACCCGCTCCTGCTGGCGCCGGGCCACGAGCGGCCCGATCTCGGTCACCGGGTCGGTGGGGTCGCCCACCACCATGGCGCCGACGGCGGTGGCCAGGGCGTCGACCACCTCGTCGTAGCGGGCCCGGCTGGCCAGGATGCGGGACTGCGCCACGCAGGCCTGCCCGTTGTTCATCAGCGAGGCGAACTTCAGGCCCTCGACGGTCTCGGCCAGGTCGGCGTCGTCGAGGATGATGGCCGCCGACTTGCCGCCCAGCTCGAGGCTGCAGCGCTTGAGCTGCTCGCCGCAGATGGCGCCGATGCGGCGGCCGGCGGCCGTGGAGCCGGTGAAGGCGACCTTGTCGATGCCCGGGTGCCGGACGAGGTGCTCGCCCACCTCGCGCCCGGCCGGCACGACGTTGACGACGCCGGGCGGCACGCCCGCCTCTTCGAGGATCTCGGCCAGCGCGAAGGCGTCGAGCGGGGTCTCCGGCGCCGGCTTCAGCACCATCGTGCAGCCGGTGAGCAGGGCCGGCGCCAGCTTCGACATCGTCACGAAGTGCGGCACGTTCCATGGGACGATGGCGGCCACCACGCCGACGGGCTCGCTGCGCACGATGACCGGCGAGCCCAGCACGCCGGTGCGCTGCTCCTCCCACGGGTGCTGGCGCGCCACGTCGAGGAAGCTGGTCAGCATCATCCACGACGCCGGCGTCTGGGCCAGCTGGCTGAAGGTGATGGGGCTGCCCATCTCGTCGGTGATGAGGGCGGCCAGGTCCATCATCCGCTCGGCGTAGAGGTCGGAGAAGCGCTGGACCACCGCGATGCGCTCCTCGGGCGCCATGCGGGGCCACTCGCCGGCGTCGAACGCCTGGCGGGCGGCGGCCACGGCGGCGTCGATGTCGGCGGCGGTGCCGTCGGGCACCGTGGCGATGACCTCCTCGGTGTGCGGCGAGCGCACCTCGATGCGGCCGGTGCCGGCCGGTGCGGCCCACCGGCCCCCGACATAGAACGCGTTCCTGTCCATGACGGGCACGGTAGCGGCGGCCCCCGGGCCGTGCCGGCGGCCGGTCCGGCTCAGCGGGACGCGCCGGCGACGCCGGCGGCCCAGCGGTAGTCGGGCTTGCCGGCGGGGGAGCGCACGACCTCGTTCACGACGTGGACCGCGCGCGGCACCTTGTACCCGGCGAGCAGCCGGCGGCAGTGGGCGTCGAGGTCGTCGAGCGTGGGCGGCTCGGCCCCCGGGCGGGCCTGCACCACGGCGACCACGCGGGAGCCCCAGCGGGCGTCGGGCACGCCCACGACCACGGCGTCGAAGACGCCGGCGTGGGCCTTGAGGGCGGCCTCGACCTCCTCCGGGTAGACCTTCTCGCCGCCCGTGTTGATGCACACCGAGCCCCGGCCGAGCAGCGTGATGGACCCGTCGGCCTCCACCGTGGCCATGTCGCCCGGCACGACGTAGCGCCGGCCGTCGGCGGCCACGAGGAACGTCTTCGCTGTCTTCTCCTCGTCCTTGTAGTAGCCGAGCGGGATGTTCCCGCCTCGCGCCAACCGCCCGACCACCCCGGAGCCGGGGACGACCGGCCGGAGGTCGTCGTCGAGCACCACGGCGTCGCGCCCGGGCGACACCGTCGGCCCGCCGCCCTTCATGGCCGTGGCGCCCTTCTGCAGCGCCACCATCCCGTTGTGGCCGCCCTCGCTCGACCCGATGGCGTCGACGATCACGGCGTTGGGCAGCAGTTCGAGGAAGCGGTCCTTCACGACGGGCGAGAACACGGCGGCGCTCGACGCCACGCTGACGAGGGACGAGAGGTCGTAGCGCGACGGGTCCTCGTCCAGCGCCTCGATGAGCGGCCGGCCCATGGCGTCGCCCGTGATCATGATGACGTTGCAGCGCTCCCGCTCGATCGTGGCCCACACGCCGTGGGGGTCGAAGCGGGGGAGGAAGACAACGGTGTTGCCGGCGAACCAGGCTCGCAGCGTCGACCACTGGGCGGCGCCGTGCATGAGCGGCGGCGTCGACAGCGTGACCATCGGGCCGGCCGAGGCGGCCGCCTGCTCGGCCAGGTGGGTGTCGGAGGCGACGCGCTCCTGCGTGTAGCCGTCGATCCCGCCGCCGAGCGCGAAGAACACGTCCTCGTGGCGCCACATCACGCCCTTGGGCATCCCGGTGGTGCCGCCCGTGTAGAGCACGTAGTGGTCGTCGGGGGAGCGCTCGCCGAAGTCGCGGGCCGGGTCGCCGCCGGCGAGGGCCTCCTCGAACGGCACCGAGCCCAGCTCCGACAGCGCCGCCTGCACGGCCGGGTCCTCGGCGGCGGCCGCCGACTCGGGGATCGGCGGCCCGGGCATGGCCACGAAATGGCGGAGGGTCGCGACCTTGCCCGCCACGGCCGCGACCCGCGGGGCGTAGGCGACGTCGTGGACGAGGGCGACCAGGTCGGCGTCGTCGAACAGGTAGGCGAGCTCGCCCTCGACGTAGCGGAAGTTGATGTTGACCGGGACCGCCCGCAGCTTGAAGGCGGCCATCATCGCCACCATCCACTCCGTCGAGTTCTGGCCGTGGATGCCGACGTGGTCGCCCTGGCCGACCCCGGAGGCCGCCAGGTGGTGGGCGAGCCGGTTGGCACGCTCCTCGACCTGGGCGAAGGTGAGCCGGTCGTCGCCCACGACGAGCGCCGGCCGGTCGGGCACAGCGTCGACAGCCCGCTCGAACAGGTCGGCGATGTTGTAGGCCATGGCCCACCTCTAGCAGAGGGCTAGAACTTGTTCTAGCGGTCGGGCCCGCTCGCCGGGACCGGCGCCGAGCGCCCGGTGGACGGGCCCGAGCGAGGGGAGGCACCGGCATGGGCACGGTGGCGGTGACGGGGTCGGCGTCGGGCATCGGGGCGGCGGTGACGGCCCGCCTGGCGGCGGACGGCGTCCGGGTCGTCGGCGTCGACCGTCGCGAGGCGGAGGTGGTGGCCGACCTCTCCACACCGGACGGGCGCGTCGCCGCCGTGACCGGGGTCCTCGAGCGGTGCGGCGACGGGCTCGACGGCCTGGTCACGTGCGCCGGGATGGGCGGCCTGCCCGATAGGGCCGGGTCGCTCCTCGTCGAGGTCAACTACTTCGGCACCGTCGAGATGCTCACCGGCCTGCGCCCGGCCCTCGCCGCGGGCACGTCGCCCGCCGCCGTGGCGATCGCCTCCAACGCCGCCACGATCCAGCCGGGCGTCCCGGACGGGCTCGTCGCCGCCCTGCTGGCCGGCGACAGGCCGACCGCCCGGGCGCAGGCCGACGAGGCGGGCTCGGTCACCGCCTACGCGGCGACGAAGGTGGCAGTGGCCCGGTGGGCCCGCCGGCAGGCGACGGCGGGGGCGTGGGCGGGCGCCGGCATCCGGCTCAACGCCGTGGCCCCGGGGATGGTCGCCACGCCGCTGGTGGACGAGCAGCGCGCCGACGCCACCATGGCGCCGCTGCTCGAGGCGCTGCCCATCCCGCTCGGCCGGCCGGCTCGTCCCGAGGAGCTGGCCGCGGTGGTGGCCTTCCTGCTCGGCGACGGGGCGTCCTTCCTCTGCGGGACCGTGCTGCTGGCCGACGGCGGCAGCGAGGCCCTCCTCCGTCCCGACGCCTGGCCGGCGCCGTGGGACCTCACGCCCGACGCCGCCGCCTCCACCTTCGGCGTCGACCCCGGCTGACCGCGCCGCAGCCGGGCCGCCGCGCCTGGTCGGCCGGGGCCGCCCCTGCCTCGTTGCCCGACGCTGCAGGGACGCCGGATGGCATCGATCGGGGATGCCGGCCGACGCGGCGATGGCGGAGCATGCGGTCGACCACGGCGGGCGAGACGGACGGGAGCGGCGGTGGACGAGACGGTGGTCCGCAGCGAGACCGAGGTGTACCGCTGGGACGGGCCCAAGGCGAAGACGACAATCTTGGGCACCATGCTGGGGACGCTGGTCCTCACGGACCGGCACCTGCTGTTCCTGTCGACCGGCGGCAACGACCTCGGGCGTCGCCTGCGCTCGGCCGCCATCGGCAGCGCGCTCGCCGGGGACCTGGCCGGCCGCACGACCGGTGGGCTCGACCTGCAGGCGCTCGACAACCCCGGCAGCTTCGCCATCCCCCTCGAGCAGGTGGACGAGGCCCGCATGGCCAGCCGGTGGGACCGCACGAAGTACCTGGCGGTCCGCCTACGTGACGGGGACGGGGCCCCGTTCGAGTTCGCGCTGATGCGCAAGATGGGCATGCCGGACGTGACGGGCTGGGCCCGGAGCGTCGAGGTCGCCCGGAGCGCCCTGCGCACCTGACCCCCAAAGGGGCGGGCACACGGATCACCGGACCGGTGGCGGGACCGGTCCGGTGACCCCCGCCACGCAGACGTGCCGTGCCGGGCCGTGGCGGGCCCGGCGGCGGGCGACGCGTCGAGGCGTGGCGGGGGTCTGGTACACCGTGAGCGGTGGGTACTGCGGTGGCGATACGGCTGCTCGGCCCGGTGCGCCTGACCACGGCGGACGGGGCCGAGGTCGGGCTGCGCGGCCACCGCGCCCGTTTGCTGGCGTGGCTGGCGCTGCGGCCGGGTCGGCCGTGGGCCGCCGACGACCTCGTCGACCGGCTGTGGCCGGCCGGCCCGCCGCCCACGGCGAGGACCGCCCTGCAGGGCCACGTGGCGAAGCTGCGTGGAGCCCTCGGCGACCGGTCCGGCACGGGCCTGGTCGCCATCGAGACCGTCGGCAGCGCGTACGTGCTGCGGGCCGAGGCCGGGGCGGTGGACGCCGGCCGCTTCGACGCGCTCGCCGACGAGTCCCGGGCGGCGTCCGGGCGTCGGGACCCCGCCGCCGCGGTGCGGGCGCTCACGGATGGCCTCGCCCTCTGGTCCGGCCCCGCGCTCGCCGACGTGCGCGACGACGCCCTGCTCGGCGTCGAGGCGGCGGCGCTGGACGCCCGCCGGGCCGACGCCGAGGACGACCTGGCCCGGGCGATGCTCGCCGCCGGCGAGGCCGGCGCCGCCGTCGACCTGCTGGAACGCCTGGTCGCGGCCGAGCCGCTGCGCGAGCGCCGCTGGGGCCAGCTCATGGTGGCGCTGCACCGGGACGGCCGGCAGGCGGACGCCCTCCGTGCCTACCAGCGGGCGGTCCGGGTGCTGGCCGAGGAGGCGGGCCTGGCCCCCGGACGCGAGCTGCGCCGGATCGAGCGGGCCGTGCTCGTCCACGACCCGGTCCTCGAGGGCGCCCGGTCGTGGGCGGCCGGGCGGCTGCCGGCGCCGCTCACCGCCGTCGTCGGGCGCGACGCCGAGCGGGCGGAGGTGCGGGAGCGGCTGCGCTCGTCCCGGCTCGTCACGCTCGTGGGGCCCGGCGGCGTCGGCAAGACGACGATGGCGTTGGACGTGGCGGCCGGCGTCGCCCCGGCGCTGGCGGACGGCGCTGTCGTGGTCGACCTGGCCGGCGCCGGTCCGGACGACGTCGACCAGGCGGTGGCCGCCGCCTTCGGGACGGAGGCCGGCGGCGACCCGCTCCAGCCCGTGGCGGCCGCCCTCGCCGGCGCCGACGTCCTGGTGGTGCTCGACAACTGCGAGCACGTCCTCGCGGAGGCGGCGCGCGTGGCGGTGGCGCTCCTCCGGGCCGGCCCGGGCGTCCGCATCCTGGCGACGAGCCAGGAGCCGCTGCAGGTCGCAGGCGAGGCCGTCGTGGCGCTCGAGCCCCTGGCGGTCCCGCCCGAGGGCGCCGGGCCGGACGAGGTCGAGCGCTCGGGCGCCGGCCGGCTGCTGGCCGAGCGGCTTCGGGCCTCCGGGCGCCCGCCGGCCGGCGAGGCGGACTGGCGCCGGGTGGCGGCGGTGGCCCGGGCGGCCGGCGGCCTGCCGCTGGCGATCGAGGTGGCGGCGGCGTGGGGCCGCACCGAGGGCCTCGACGTCGTGGCGGAGCGGCTCGGCGGCGACGACGTGTTGCGGGCGGAGCCTCCGGTCGGGGCCGGGCGCCGGCGCCTCGGCGCCGCGCTCGACGCCGCCGTTGCCCGCCTTTACGACCCGGCCCGTCGGGCCTACGCCGCCGCCGGCCTGTTCCCGGCCTGGTTCGGCGTCGACGCCCTCGGGGCCGCCGCCGGGCTGCCGGCGGGAGCCGCCGGGCCGGCCGGGGCCGCCCTCGTCGACGTGTCCCTCGCCCTCGCCGACCCGGCCGACCCCGCCCGCCTGCGCCTGCTCCCGCCGGTCCGGCGGCACGCCGCCGGCCGGCTCGGGACGGGCGCCGAGGCCGATGCGGCCGCGCAGCGCCTCCTGTCCTGGTGCCTGGCCACGGCGGCCGAGCTGGATGCCGCCGCCCACGGCCATGGCCTCCCCGCCGCCGTCGACCGCCTGATGGCCGACCTGCCGACGATGCGGGCCGTCCTGCACCGGGCGCTCGACGGCGGGCACGCCGCCGAGGCCGCCCGCCTCTTCGCCGGGCTCGGGTTCTGCTGGGCCGGCTCGCCCGCCGCGCCCGAGCTCGCCCGGTGGGGCGCCGAGGTCCTACGCCACGCCGAGGCCGTGCCGGCGGGGGAGCGGGTGCGCGTCGAGGTCCTGGCCCTGCAGGCCGCCGACACGTTCGAGGCGGTCGCCGCCCACGTCGACCGCGCCGAGGAGCTCGTCGCCCTCGCCGACGCGGCCGGCGACGACCACGCCGCCGCCTCGGCGCGGATGGTCCTGGCCATGGGCCTCGGCTGGCGGGGCGAGCGCCTGGCCGACGCAGGCGCCCTCGTTGCCGAGGCCCGTGCCGCGATGCAGGTGGCGGGCGACGGCTTCTGGGCGGCCGAGGCGCTCACCTGCCAGGGCCTGCTGGCGCTGCGCCGGCTCGACCTGGCCGGGGGCACCGCGCTGCTGGAGGAGTCGCTGGCCGAGCACCGGGCGGTCGGCACGCCCGTCGGCGTGGCCCGGGCGCTGTTCTTCGTCGGTGTGGCCAGGCGCATCGCCGGCGACCTCGGCGGCGCCCGCCGGGCGTTCGCCGAGGTACGGCGGCTCCTGGCCGGCGGCCGGGTGACCACGTGGCTGCGGGCCACGACCGCCCTGGGCCACGCCGTCCTCGCCGAGGGTGACCTGGACGCCGCCGTCGCCGCCTTCCAGGAGGCCCACGCCCGGGCGACCGAGGTCGGCGACCAGCGGATCGCCGTGCAGGCCATGGCCGGGGTGGCGGCCGCCGTCCGCCGCCGGGACGGCGACCGGCACGCGGTACCGCTGGTCCTGGCCGCCGCGGAGCAGGCGCTGGAGGCCGGCGAACCCTTCGACGCCGCCCTGGCCGCGACGGCGCTGGCCGAGGTCCTCGCCGCCGGCGACCGGCCCGACCACGCCGCGGTGCTCCTGGGCGCGGCCGGGGCCGTCCCGCCGCCCGGCGGTGTCCGCCTCGACCTGGCCGCCTCGGTGGACGCCGACGTGGTGGCCGGCGCGCTGTCCGACCGCCTCGGTCGCGACACGTACGCGCGCCTGGAGGCGGACGGCCGGCTCCTCGGCCTTCCCGCCGCCCTCGCCCAGGCCCGCTCAGCCCTCGACGGCGCCGGCCTCGTCGGCATCCCGGGGGATGCCGCCGCCCCCAAGGATGCCGGCGTCCCCGGCGTCCTCGGTGGGGTCCCGTACGCCGGGGGCGAGGTGGGGCCGGCCGCCCCCGACGACGTCGAGGATCGCGGCCTCGAGCCCGGCCTGGACCAGCTCGTCGTGGACCCACCCGCCGGGTAGCACCACGCCGCCGCCGGCCCCGCCGATGACGCGGTCGCCGGTGCGGTGACGCTCGAAGTACACGTCGGCGGCGTCGCCGCCGGACGACGGCCGCACCAGGGCGTCGAGGTCGCCGGCCAGCCGGCGGAGCGTGGCCTCGGAGCACCGGACCA
>Ga0126306_10000767_pt1 | contig 15998 bp, 15 predicted proteins | sample Plot27_FD_92592 | JGI IMG/M metagenome (GOLD analysis project Ga0126306, IMG submission 92592) | Serpentine soil microbial communities from UC McLaughlin Reserve, CA, USA - Plot27 | ecosystem: Environmental > Terrestrial > Soil > Grasslands | place: USA: UC McLaughlin Reserve, Lake County...
GATCTGCTCATCGGAGGCGTCGCGCACGGTGAACTCGACGACCTCGCCTGAGTCCACCTCAAGCACGGGCTCGATGTTGTTGTCCCAGACGTAATTGAAAGCGTCAGGACGGACGGCATGAAAAGAGTGCCCGTTTTGTCCCACGGCGCGGTCACGATTACCTCGCATTGCCCTTCTCCTTCCCCCAAGGCCTAGTTTCCTAGCCGCCCGAGCTCCTGCCAGGAAGACCAATATAGCAGAGCGTCCGACGGGCGAGGACGGAAGCACATTCGACGCCGGGGGCTACCTGGCCGTAGACGAGCGGGCTCTCAAGCCATCGGCCAAAGAACTCGCGTTACCTTCCTGCGAACCGGGGAGTAGCCATCACCGCCAGCGAAAGGAGGGCCAGATCCTCATTGGAGCTTCTGCCTTTTCACTCTTTACCAACTCTTAATGGAAACCTTGCTTCTTCTTAACCCGGACCGTCGATAATTACGTAGATTATGTAGAAGCATGCTATGCAGCCGGCGAAAGGAGGAAACGAACATGGGGAACATAAGGGTAGGGAAACCGGATACGAAGCCGGATGCACCCGCGCACACGCCGGGGATACCTCAGGGCAACGAACCCGGTGGGATCGAGGGCGATCCCGGCCTCTACTAACCGGGGGGCACGGGGCAGGGCGTCCTGGCGCCAAGTCTACAGCCCGCAAATCCACGGGCATCATCCCCGAGAAGAGGAACCCGATAGACCCGAATAGCCCGAACCTGCCGCCGAACTAGCCGGCAGCGCGGGTTGCGCGATCCGAGCGCCGTGGCGGCTAAGAACCAACCCTGTGAGGCGGCAATCCTGGCCGGACGGCTCTCGGGAGGCGGGCGATGAACGTACTGCTTAGGGTGACCGGTGTCGGCAAGCTGATGTCTTTCTACCGGTACATCTACCTCAACCAGCCGCGGCTGACCCAGCTGGCGGGCATCGCCCTGATCGCGGCTGTCGGCACCGTTCACCTCGTCGAGGCCCCAAGGCACTTCGGGGCGGCGGCTTACCTGGGGGTGCTCTTCGTCATCAACTTCGCCGCTACGCTCGTGTCCGCCGCGGGAATCTTTCGCGGGGCGAAGAACTGGGGCTGGACGCTGGGCGCCCTGATCTCGGGCCTCTCGGCACTGGCGTACCTGGCGAGCCGCCTGTTCGGCTTGCCCGGTTTCGCGGAGGCCGCGGGAGAGTGGGACGAGCCAGCGGGCTCCCTCGCCATGATCCTCGAAGGCCTCTTTCTCGCCGGGTGGTTCTCCGTGATTACTGGCCTCGCCGTCGCCGCCCCCGAGGAGCGGAGCTGGCATGACTAGTTTGGACCGCCATATTTTGACGCTGGTCACCCTGGCCGTGGTGCTCGTCCTCCTCGCCGGCTGCTCGTCCGTCGGATCGGAGGCGAAGCTCGGGCTGTTGCGCGTGAACACCCCCTTACGGGAGCCGATCTGGGTCCCCAAAAAAGAGGCCGTGCTCGCCCTGAGCGAAGACGGACAACGGGTCGTCAGGGTCGCCGTCGGCGAGACCAAACCGGGCTCCCGAGCGCCGGTCCGCTCGCGCGAGTTCGAGGACCTCGGGGATAACCTTACCTTGAGCCCCGAGGAGCCGGACCTCGCGTACCTACCCCGTCCGGATTCCGGGCGCATCTCTGCGTTGGACACCGACGGTCTGCGGGTGGTGGACAACCACGACGTCGGGGACACGCCATCCTATGTGACCCTGGGCGCGCAGTCGGAGACCCTCTTCGCCCTCTCAGAGGACGGCGCGACGGTGTCCGGCATGGGACTCGAAACGCCCGAGCGCATCCCTTCCGTCGGGGTCGGGGGGAGTACGGAGACGCTCTTGGAGTCTCCCGAGAAGGGGTTGGACCCCGCGTTCTGGACCGCAGGTCCGGCTGGCGTCGCGTTCTACGGCGGGAACCCCTTGAAGCGCCTCGTCGAGGGGCCGATGGAGACTGCGGACGTCGCCGTGGACCTCGCCAGCTCCCAGCGGGCCTACATCGCCGAGGGCAACCGGGTGGTGACCTTAGAGGGGGATCCGGAGGATTTCCTGGGAGGCAGGCTGGAGGTCATGGCGACCCGGAATGTGGGCGAAAGGGTCGAGCGACTCGCGAGCGACGAACTGTTCGTCTTCGCTGTCACGCAGGACAGGCTGGTTGCAATGCGGCGGGAGACCTTAAAGACCGTCGAGTCGGTGGGCCTTGGCCGGCTCCTGGAGCGTGAGGGCGTAAGCTCCGTGAGCATCTCCGGAATCACCGTCGGCACCGAGGACGTCTACCTGACGCTGGAGGAAGCGCCGTACGTCTTGAGCATAAAGAAGCCCTGAGGAGGGAGCGTTCCGATGCCCGAGCTTGACTTTCCGGCCTGGATCCGCATAACGCACGTCGTAAACATCATCTTCATCTCGTTCCTGGTTCGGAGCGGCATGGAGATCCTCGGTACCCACCCCAAGCTCTACTGGAACGACGATAGCAAGCCGGGCAGCGAGTGGGCGCGCTTCACCCGCAAAGTGATGCCGAGGGACAAGCTCTACGACACGCTGGATGAGGAAGAGGACTACTCCTCAATCGTAGCCATGCCGGGGCACAAGCAGCTCGGGCTCGGGCGCCACTGGCACTTCGTCAGCGTCCTCGGCTGGATCCTTTGCGGCCTGGCCTACGTGATCCTGCTCTTCGCCACCGGCGAGTGGCACAGGTTCTGGCCGTACTCTTGGGCCATCTTCCCGCAGGCTTTCAAGGACATCGTCACCTACCTGAGCTTCGATCTACCCCCGACGCTGCCGGGCCAGCCCTACAACGCCCTGCAGATGCTGACCTACGGCGCGGTGATCTTTATCCTCGCTCCCTTCCAGATCCTGACCGGCGCTGCCCAGTCCCCGGCGATAGAGGCCCGCTTCCCGTGGTACGTCAGGATGTTCGGCGGCAGGCAGTGGGCGCGCAGCCTGCACTTCCTCGCACTCCTCGCCTTCCTGGTCTTTATTGTTGTCCACGTCTTCATGGTCGTGGTCCACGGCTTCGGCAAGGAGACGGCGAAGATGATCTTCGGCGCCGAGGTCTACCCGATGGCGGCGGCCATCATCACCGTCTCCGCCATCGTTGGGCTGGTGGTCCTGCACTGGGTGGCAACGAGATACACGCTCGCGTACCCGCGCAGCACGCAGCGGGCGTTGGGCAAGGTCACCAACAACGCACGGCGGCTACTGCTCCACCGCCTGCGGTCGCGCCAGGACTACTCCAGGGCGGACCTCACCCCCGAGCACAGGGTCAACGGCAAACCCCCGACGAGCGACGAATACAAGATCATGGCCGCCCACAACTTCGCCGACTACAAGCTGGAGGTCGGAGGCCTGGTGGAGAGGCCCATGACCTTCACGCTGGAGGAGCTGCGCACCTTCCCCACCAGGCAGACCCAGAGGGTGTTGCACAACTGCGTGCAGGGCTGGACGAGCATAGGCGAGTGGACCGGCGTGCCCCTGCGCCAGATCGTCGAGCTGGTCAAGCCCAGGCCGGAGGTACGCTACATCTGCTTCTGGACGATGCAGGACTCGGGCAGGGACGAGCCGAGCGCGCCAGGCGGCGGGCAATTCTACGAGGTTGTAGACCTCCATCTGGCTTATCAAGAACAGACGCTCCTGGCCTATGACATGAACGGGGGCCCTCTGCCCATAAAGCACGGAGCTCCCCTCAGGCTCAGGCTCGAGACGCAGGTGGGTTTCAAGATGGCCAAGTGGATCGAGCGCATCGAGTTTCTGAACGACTACTCGCACATCGGGGAGGGGATGGGGGGATGGCGCGAGGACCACGTGTATTACGACAAGGACGTAGGGATCTAGGAGGCTGCTGTGATCATCAGCGAGAACACACGGCTTACCGAACGTCAGAAAAGTAGGGTGCTCGCGAGCATCGAGGATCGAGGCTTCACTTGCGAGAGCTGCCACTCGGGCGACTTCAGAGTTAGTGAGGCCTTGCACATGGGGTTCCTCTTCCTCGACGAGGAGCACGGAACTTACATGGTGGCCCTCACTTGTAAAAATCCTGACTGCGCTACCCCCAGGACGGGGATTCGGCTCCGCCACTCCGAGTTCCTGTGGGACGAATGACTTGAGCAATGGCCTCAAGGGGTGAGAATCATTGGTATACGAAACGGAATGCCAGAAGTCGTCGTCGTAACCGAGGCCCCCGCCGGGGTCGGGCGGGCCGCCGCCGTGGCCTTCGCTAAGCGCGGGGCGCGTTTGGGGCTCTTGGCCCGCGGACGCTCCGGGCTAGAAGGGCGAGAACGGAGGTCGAGTCCGCCGGCGGCAAGGCGCTGACCATCCCGACCGATGTCGCCGACGCCAGGGCAGTCGAGGAGGCCGCGCAGCGGGTCGACTCGCTGTACTGCAACCGTACTGCAACCGGGCTAGTACAGGCCGGTACGTAACGGACAAAGGTAGTCTTCAGAATCGCCGAAAACCCCATAAATGAGCCAGATAACCGAACACACTAGAACAGGCTGGGATAGGCAGCATCGGATTGTGGCTCTAGAGAGAAGGTCGCGGGTTCGAGAGCCCCGTCGGTCACCCTCTTAGATTCAGCATAGGTAAGCCGGATATCCGGAAGTGACGTATGCTCCCGTGTTTGTGTTGGAGGCATTTGACGTCACTCTGGCGTACGATATGCGAAACACCGTCGAAGGGGAGGGACAGTGTCGTCGCTCATCAAGCGACTCACCAGGGAGGTCTTCAGGCACCACTCCAACCCTTGGAGCGCTTGGACCCGCCTGCTCAGCGTGCCCCTCGTCTTCGTGCCGATCTGGACCCGCAGCTGGAAGCACGCCATCCTCATCCATGGGTGGCTGATCGCCAACGCCATCGCGTTCCCCGAGCCGAAGAACGACAGGGCATGGGCAACGCGGGCGATGCTCGGAGAGGAGATGTGGATCGCGAAGCGACCCCTAGACCGGGCGATGGCGCTCAGCGTCGGGGCCACGGCGTTTGGCCTCGGCGGAGTCTGGGGAGCTTACAAGCGGCGGCTGTTGCCGACGGCGGCATGCACGGTCGGGCAGGTGGCGCTGTTGCTGGCGTATTGGCGCGAGATGGTTGTCTACTACGAACGCCACCGCGACGAACGTGCGTGACCTCGAACGAGCGGGCGCGGACTTCCGAGAACACTCCTTCTTCTTCTAGGCACTTCGGTGAATAAGCGGTCTCGAAGCTCGAGACGTAGCGGCTGAGCCAGTTGGCTTTACGCTCTACGAACTTGTCCGAAATGCGAGGCAAACTTTCGTTGATGTCGCAAGGTTCGCGACTATACTTGCGGCATCAATTAAATCTAGAGGCGTCTATGAGATGCTAGATAATTGATATTCGGAGGAGGCTTTGTATGAGAGGAGACGCTTTGCAAAGCGAGCTTACAATTGGTCTAGCAGATGAGCTGAACGTCGCTCCTCTGGGTGTCGGGGCCTGGGCGTGGGGTACGCCCAGGCTATGGGGATATGGCAAGGAGTACAACCGTAGCGACGTGGGGAAGGCCTTCAAGGCGAGCATGGCCGAGGGGGTCACCCTTGTGGACACGGCGGAGATGTACGGCAACGGCGCTTCGGAGAGAATCATCGGCGACATATTGCGCGAGGGCGGTTTGGAGGGGACGCCGGTCATAGCCACCAAGTTCGCTCCCCTACCGTACCGCTTCAGCGCCAAATCCCTTCTGAGCGCGGTAGACAAGAGTCTGGAGCGACTAGGGATAGAGACCATAGACCTCTACCAGATCCACTTCCCGAGCCCGATTCTCAAGATAAACATTCTGATGGATGCCCTCGCGGAGACGGTCAAGGCAGGCAAGGTCCGCCGAGTGGGCGTCAGCAACTACAGTGCGGACCAGATGCAGCGGGCGCACGAGCGGCTCGCCTCACACAGGGTGCCACTCGCCTCAAACCAGGTGGAGTACAGCCTCTTGCAGCGGGCACCGGAGACAAACGGGGTGTTTGAAGCGAGCCGGGATCTCGGCGTGACACTCATCGCCTACAGCCCCATCGCCAAAGGCCTCCTTACCGGCAAGTATGGCCCTGGTGGCGGCAGGCCCGATGGCCTCGTGCGGCGCATGGGGAGAACCTTCGGCGAGCAGAACCTCAAGAAGGTCGAGCCGGTGTTAAACATCCTGCGCGAGATAGGTGAGGCCCACAACAAACAGCCCGCCCAGGTAGCCCTGAACTGGCTGATCACGCAGAAGCACACCTTCCCCATCCCCGGCGCCAAGAACGAGCGCCAGGCGCGCCAGAATGCAGGCGCTTTAGGGTGGGAGATGACCGGCGAAGAGGCTGAGAAGCTGGACCTGGCAACGCTCGGCTGGCGCTAGAGGCTCGTAAGAGTATGGCGGCCCGGGCGACGGCTCCTCAATCGACAACGCGTACCTGCTTTCTGCCGAGGAGGCGACTCTTGAGCACAGCGAGGGGCTAGACGTCCTCGCCACGGCGATCAGCGCGACCCCGACCGGGCCGGGCTGCCCGGCCGGCCACACGAGCGTACACCGCGGGCAGTCCCAGGAGCACGAGCGCGGCGCCCGCCGCGCCGAGAGCGTTCCAGCACGTGTTCTGTCCCGAGGTCGTTGTGGCAGAACACCGCGGCGCGGGGTTCCGCAGGCGGCGGGCGGCCAAGGAAGTCCTCGACCGGATGGCGAGCCGCCGCGGGCGGGTGCCCCGCGATCTCCTGATAGTCCCTCTCGGCGTCCTCCAGCCAGGCCGACAGTGGATAGTGATCCCGCTCCACCGAGTGTCTGACCTCCTCCGGGGGAGATTGGTGCAGACGGCTCAAGAACCCGCCCAGGGCGGGCGCCAGCCGCTCGGGTTCGGCAACCGGGTGGTCCATCAGGGGAAGTCCGGGGAGTTTGAAGTACGCGAGAATTCCCGCCCCGGGGTCGGCGAAGTCTGGCTCCGGCACCGGCAACGTGGAGAGTTCGGCCACCGCTGCCAGCAGGTCCGCCTCTCGCAGGGTGTTGTCGGCCTGGAGGGCGGGGTCGGCCTCCTTGCTCGCCCGCACGATCAGCTCGTCGTTGACCTCATAGACGGCGTTGTCCAACCCCTCGCCCAGCCCGGCCAACGACTGGACCTCGTAACCGGGCAGGTGGCGCGCCAGCAACGTGCGGATCTCGCCTCTCACGCTCGCACCTCGTAGCCCGTTTCGCAAGCATCGGACGGGCTGCCTCTAGGTCGCACGGGCTTCGCTCCGGACGGGATTCTCCGAGGGCAGATCGAGCAACAGCTCGGCCAGGTCCCCGGGCCTGGAGAACATCGGCCAATGCCCCGTGGGCAGCTCGACGAACCGCCACTCGGGACCGTCGAGCCCGCGGAACAAGGGGTTGCCGCTGGCGATCATCTCTTTAACCTGAGCCAGCGAGAAGCTGCACACTATCCCCAGCTTCGGCAGTGCTTCTCGGGTGGGGTTATTAAGCCGCAGCGGCTGAGTGTAGGTGCCGAAGGGCTGCGGAGTAGCCCGAGAGTACAGGAGCCTCAGATGATCTTCTACCCCTTCCAGGCTGGCCATGTTGGCTAACTCTTCCCGGGGCGGTATGGGGAAGCGCCAGCCGTCACCCGATTCCTCTACCTGCTTCTCTACGCGCTGCCTGGCTTCGGGCGGGAACTTCTCTATCATGACGGCGCCGTCGGGAAGCGGCGCGGTGTCCAGATAAACCAGCTCGGAGATGCGCTCGGGGATCCTGTCCGCCGCACCAGTGACCACGAGCCCCCCGTAGCTGTGCCCCAGGAGCACTACGTCCTGGAGGCCCTCGTACTTTATGACGTTCACCACGTCGGTTATGTGAGTGTCCAAGTCGACCTCGGGAGAGGCGAGGTGAACACGCTCGCCGAGGCCGGTGGGCGTGACGGGGTAGACGTCGTGGCCGTCATCCCTCAGCCGCCGGGCAACCCTTTGCCAGCACCAGCCCCCCAGCCAAGCGCCACCCACCAACACGTAAGTCGTCATTCGCAGTACCTCCTCGATAGATCGGCGCACAAGGTAATCTCGAATCTTCACCTCTCGCCACAAACTCTAAGCGGTGGGGCGGCCGGGCGGGATCTTCCCTTCATCGCTCTTCTGCGCTGGTCCGGTGAGCGCCACGAAGGCGATTTCGCGGGTCGCCTTCGACCGCCGCGTGGTCGCGGTAGCGCCTGCGCAGGTTCTCGACCTCCATCACCGGCACGTTACTCACCCTCTTTTTCTCGCGGTGTTACGGGCGGGTCGGCCCCTGCAAGAGCCGAATGGTCCGGCCGTGCGGCGTCGAAGGTCAGGTTGTTCGCGCCACCCGTAACGGCGATGTCATAGCGATCGGAAGCGTCGGCGTAATCGGGCGTCTGCAGGTCCACCTCATCCGCGACGACGCCGAAGTGCCGCCCGTCGAAGGAGAGGTTCGTGACGCCGCCGCTCACCTGCAGGCGCGTGGCGACACCTGCGGGCCGGTGGACGGCGACGTTGCTCGCGCCCCCGCGGAAGCGGACCGGGACGGAGCCCGAGGGTGTCGGCAGCCTCAGTTCGACCCGGCTGGCGCCGTCCTCGACCTCGAAGGAGCCAAGCCTCAGCCCGCTCAGGTCGACGGCGAGCCTGGAGACGCCGCCGCCCCCGAACCCGATCCGCCAGGGAACCCGCGTGCCAAGCACAACCTCGCCGGAGTACTCGCGGCGGGACCCGTCCAACGGGCGGAGGCGAGGGTAGCGGACGGTGATTGTGCTCCGCCTTATCCGTACCCCGGGGACCGGTTCCTCGAAGAACCGGGCGCGGCAGAGGTCTTTCATCGCGGGATCGGCCTTTATCACGAGATGGGAGGCGCCCCCCACCAGGACGATGCGTCCGCGACTCGCCGAACCGAGCGGAGCCCGGAACGCGCCCTCCTTGTCGGGCCCCGCGCTCTTCACCCGCGCGGCCTCTCCGTCGAAGCGGCCAGCCCCGTACCGGAAGGCGCCACTTGAGACAAGATCCTGTGCCGGTAGAACCCCAGATAGCCTACGAAGGCGGAGACGGCCGCCAGAGTATTGAAGCCCATCCTAGACCTCCAGTGCCAGGTCTCGAACTCCCGGGCCACCTGCTCCAAGTACTCTGCCGAATGGACTTCCGGGCCCTCGACGAACATGATCTCGTTGCGCGGCCAGAAAAAGAGCATGGAGGCGACGCCCTCGCACACGATCATGGCCAGGCTGAACGCGATCCACCACCGCGCCGCCTTCACCCGCCAGCTCAGCACGAGGGCCCCGGCGCCCAGGACCCATGAGAGGAACCCCAGGGGCGGGAAGAAATCGGAGGGGCCGCTGACGGCCATGAAGTCCATTGCGAGCTCCAGTGATGCGGGCGGATCGCTGAAAACGTTGGGGTAGACCATGAACGTCTCCAGCACGATGGCACCGAACAAGGTCATCATCACCCACAGGTACGCGGTGACAACCGAGAACGCGAGTCTTTGTATCTTCTTCACGAGAGGCTCCTTTTCTCGGAATGTTCCTTACAGGCGCGGCACGTCAGGGACGCCGCAGGCGCTCGATCGTCCAGGCGACGACCCCGACCACAGCGCCCACGAAGGTGCCGGTCACGAGGCTGCTGAGAAATGCGAACCCGCGGACGATCAGCGCCTCCAGTCCGGGGGCGAGCGCGCCCTCGAGGTTGCCGCCGAGGCTCGGCGGGCTGCCGTCGAACGCTGCCACCCAGAGCAGCTGGTGGATGACCGCCAGCATCACGCCGTAGGTGAGGCCGACGGCCGTGAGGGCGAGGAAGGGGTTGGGGACCCGCCGCCACAACACGACCACCAGCCAGATTGCCAGCGGCACGAAGACCAGCAACCCGGCGACGACGCTGCCCTCCGGGACGACGCCCAAGTCGTGGAGCGGAACGCGGATCGCCGCGATCGCGGCGAGCAGGACAATGGCGGGCACGGACAGCCCGAGCTTGCGGTGCACGGTCGTTTCTCCTATTTCGGATAGCTTTCACGCCTGCCTTTGTACCGGAAGACCGGGTCGGCAGGCATCATCCGAAAGAGGGATCGAGGGGGAGGAGATCTCGCCGCGAACGGCTCCCCACCGGCTAGCGAACCGGCCTGAGACGCCCTCGAACTTTATTGTGGAGGGGCTGAGGCCCGGCGGCGAACTAGAGGAGGTTCAGCTCCCTGGCCCTAGAGACGGCCTGCGTGCGGTTGCGCGCTCCCAGCTTGCGGTAGACGTTTTTGAGGTGGGTCTTGACGGTGCTCAAGACTATGAACAGTTCGCGGGCGATCTCCGGGTTACTCTTGCCGGCGGCGATGAGGACGAGCACCTCCAGCTCGCGTTCGCTCAAGGGCTCGGGGAGCTCCGTAGCCGGCTGCACGGCCTTCGCGCCGTCCTTTTCGGTCGCCACCAGGAGCCTCCTGATGTAGTGGACCGGGACGGGCGAGCCCAGGCGTCCTCTCTGCCGCGCCTCGAGCGCCGCGGAGAGGAGCTCGGCCATCGCGGGTCCCTCGTCCACGATGGTGCGGACGAAGCCCTCCGGTTCGGCCAGGGCCTGCGTCAGCGTGCTCATGGCTCGTTCTTTCTCGTTGTTGGCCCACAGCACCAGCGCTTGCAATGCTAGGATCTCTATGAGGCCGCCTGTTATCCCCGACTTCTCCGCGAATGCGCGCAACTCCTCCAGCAGCCCGAGTGCCTCGTCGTGGCGGCCCCGAGCGTGGAGGACCCTGGCCGAGGTGAGCCGATCCACCACCCGTGTGGCGTTCGCGGCGGCTGCGTTCGCGGCGCGTTGTTGCTCCAGGGCGACGGCCTCGGCGTGGTCGCCCCGCGCCAAACGCAGCCGCACCATCCAAGCCGTCGCGATGGCGACCTCGAGGTCCGCGCCGGAGCCACGCGCAACCTTATCGGCCTCGCGGGCCGTCTCCAGGGCACCATGCTCGTCGCCGCGTGCCAGCTTCGCCCGCGAGAGCGTGACGTACCCCCACACCAGGTTGCTCAACTCCCGCGTCCGTTCGGCCAGCTCCAGCCCCCTCTCCAGCTCGCGCTCCGCCTCCTCCGGCTCGTCCCGTTCGTAGAGCAGCGCACCCATGCCCAGGTGGGCGGGCCCCGCGGCGGGCAGCAGCCCGACCTCCCGCTCGGTCACGAACCGTTGCGCCCGACGGAAGGTGTCCTCCGCCTCCCGCAGGCGACCACTTGCCGCCCGTACCCGGGCCTGCCAGACCATGGCCGTGAGCGCCCCGTAGTCGTGGCCGACGGACCGGCTGAGTTCCGTTGCCTCGGCGAAGACCTCGCCGGCCGCCGATAGGTCCCCCGTGGTGCGTAGCGCCTCGCCCAGGCAGAGGGTGGCGAAGGTGCGCGGCCGCGGGTCGTCGGGCAGGAGCGCCAGGGCTCGACGGGCGTGCTCGATGCCTCCGTACGAATCCCCCAGGAGGTTGGCGTGCCAGGCCCGGGCGGCGGCGGCGTACCCCAACAGGTACCGGCGGCGGACGTTCTCCGCGCCCGGCGACGGACCTTCGCCCGAATCCTCCACCGCGGCCTCGACGACGCGCTCGGCCTCTCCCACGAGAGGCTCGACGCCCTCCAACCGTCCGACCCACATCAGCGCCGTGGCGTGCTCCAGCAGCAGCCTGGGCCGGCGGCGCTTCGCTCCCTCCGGCAACGCCTCCAGCCATCCCAGCAGGGTCAGGACCTCCCCGCGGAACCACATCTCCCCGATCACCCGCTCGACGAGATCCGCCGCCCGCTCTTTGTCCCCGGAGGCCAGCGCGTGCCCCACCGCCTCGAAGGTCCGCCCGCTCCGCTCGTACCAGCCCGAGGCGTAAAGGTGAAGCTCTCCCACGAGCCCCGGCTTTTCGCGCTCGAGGCGCCCGCGCAGGAAGTCTCTAAAGAGGTGGTGGTAGCGGTACCACCTGCGCTCGTCGTCCAGCGGGACTACGAAGAGGTTCTCCCTCTCCAGCCTCTCCAGCATGACCTGTCCACAGGCGCGACCCGTCAGCGCGTCGCACAGCGGAGCCGTCATGTGCTCCAGCACGGAGGTCCTGAGGAGAAACTCCCTAACCTCTGCGGGCTGGCGTTCGAGCACCTCCTCGGCCAGGAAGTCCAGGACGTCCCTGTGGCTCCCGGAGAAGGCTTCGACGAAGCCGGAGACGTCTTCGCGGTCGCGCATGGAGAGGGCGGCTAGCTGCAACCCCGCGATCCAACCCTCCGTCCGCTCCTCCAGCACCGCAACGTCTTCGGCGGTCAGGTCCAGTCCCATCACGTCTCCCAGGAAAGCGGCGGCCTCCTCGGGCGTGAAGCGCAGATCGGCGGCGCCAAGCTTCGCCAACTGACCCCGGGCGCGCAGCCTTGCGAGAGGCAGCGGCGGATCTACGCGGCTCGCGATGACGAGAATCACGTTGGGCGGAAGGTTATCGAGCAAAAATGAAACGATCCCGTGGACGGACTGCGCGTCTACGACGTGGTAGTCGTCGAGGACCACGGTTAGCCCATCCGGTAGGTCGGCCATCTCGTTGACGAGGGAGGCTACGAGGGCCTCGAGCCGTGGTGGTTCGGGCGAGCGCAGCGAGGCCAAAACCCCCTCCCCGATCCCCTCCTCTATCGTTTTGAGTGCGGCTATAAGGTAAGACAAGAACCGCGCCGGGTCGTTGTCTCCCTCGTCCAGCGACACCCAGGCGATGGACCTCTCGTCGGCACAGCTTAGCGACCACTCGTTCAGAAGGGTGGTCTTGCCGAAGCCCGCCGGGGCGGAGACGAGGGTCAGCCTGCGCCCGTCACGGGCGAGGGCCTCTCGCAGGCGCGGGCGCGCGACCAGCTTGGGTCTCGTCCTGGGGGGATGCAGCTTGGTCGTTACCAGCGCTCGGGGCACGGCGGTCGGTCCGGATCGGGTCTTTTTCGAAACAAGCTTACTACGGAGGGAAACCGGAAGCCACGCCGCGTCATATCGGCGGCATCGGATTGTGGCCCAAGAGAAGGTCGCGGGTTCGAGCCCCGTCAGTCACCCTCTCTAAAGAAGGAAGTCCCAGCACTCTGTCCGGGGCTTTTTGACACCACTCAGGTGGTTCCGCTCCCTTCGAAAGCCTCAGCGAGTCCACTGACGGTGTCTTCTCCAAGGTCCTTCTAGAGGTGGGAGTAGGTGCCCAGGGGCGCTTCGGGCACAACCCGCGGTTAAGTCTTGGAGCGAAGTGTTGGTACCTTGTATGATGAACGCGAGCACCAGACTTGTTGGAGAAAAATTGCCGCTTTAGGGGAAGTATCGTTTGGCAGACGCTTTAGGCAATAAGAAATACTCCAGCTTATGTGCGGGGCTCTTGGCGGCAGTGGCAGACGCCTGTCCGATGCAAGCGATCCGCGTCGAGGACTAACGGCGTGAAGCCCATCCTGATCCGCCAGCACGAGGAGATGACGCCGCCCGGCCTGTTGGTTGACTGGCTGCGCGAGCGCGGCATCCCGTTCAAGGTCCACCTATCCTGGCTTAGGGCGGCCCCCGACCTTACGAGCTATTCGTTCGTGGCCTCGCTGGGTTCCCCGTACGGGCCAAACGACACGCACGAGACGGCGGTCGTAGAGGAGCTGAAGCTGATCGAGGCTGCCGTGGAGAGCGAGCTCCCCGTGCTGGGGTTGTGCTTCGGTGGCGAGGCGCTGTCGGCCGTGCTCGGTGGCCGCGTGGAGCGCGCGCCCGTACCCGAGCTCGGCTGGCGCGAGATTCAGACCGACGATCCGGTCGCGGTCCCGGCAGGTCCGTGGCTCGAGTGGCACTACGAGCGATTCACAACGCCGCCCGGCGCCGTCGAGCTGGCGCGCACGGCCGACGCCGTGCAGGCGTTCAGGTTCGGGCCGCACCTCGGGGTCCAGTTCCACCCGGAAGCTACGGTGGACATCATCTCCCATTGGGCGAGCATGGACGCCAAGCGCCTGGCGGAGCTCGGCATCGAGGATGGGACGGCGCTGCTCGCTGCGTCGCCCGAGCGTAAGGCTGCGGCAAAGGCAGCCGCCTTCCGCCTCTTCGAGGCGTTCCTAGACGGCGCCGTGGAGGACGGCGTTAGAGAATCAGCCGGCGAGAAGGAGTAATTGTCGTTCAAAAGGAGGAACAACTCGTGGCCCGGCCGCCGGAGCTGTCCGACGACTCCGTACCGTCCGAGCGGGTGCTCATGACTCGTAGCTCGCGGCTGGTCCTTCTCGTGGCCGTGCTCCTCCTCGCGGTGCTCGCCTCGGACGGCGGGACGGCTCTAGGAAGGTCCTCCCCGGACTTCGACGCGGTAGACCGGTATATCGGGCGGCAGATGGCGGCGAACCGAGTCCCCGGCCTGGCGCTGGCGATCACGCGCGGCGCCGAGGTGATCTACCTTAAGGGCTACGGCACCGCGGGTGATAAAGACCCGATGAAGCCCGAGACACAGCTCTACGTGGCTTCCCTGAGCAAGGGGTTCACCGCCCTAGCCGTGATGCAGCTGGTAGAGGAAGGCAAGATAGGGCTAGACGAGCCGGTGCGCGCCTACCTGCCTGACTTCACCACCAACGATCGGCGGCTTTCGGACCAGATAACCGTGCGGGAACTCCTCAACCAGACTAGCGGCCTTTCCGACGCCGGCTTCCCCGCCTATACCCTGCCCCAGCCTGACAGCCTGGGGGAGAGGGTCGAGAGCCTGCGCGACGCTAGGCTCGTGAGCAAACCGGGCACCGAGTTCCACTACACGGACCCCAACTACGCGGTGCTGGCGCGCGTCGTCGAGGTGGCCAGCGGGAAGTCCTTCGGCGAGTACCTGCAAGACCGCGTCTTCGGTCCACTTGAGATGGACAGCACCACGAGCGTCCTCACCTCCGGGGAAGCGCCCCGGGCCGCGCCCGACCTCGCACAAGGACACGTCCTGGCCTTCGGCGTCCCGATCGAGCGCGGGGAGATGGACGGCTTCCTGGGGGGCTCCAGCGGGGTGATCTCGACCGCAGAAGATATGGCGAACTACCTCGTCATGCAGAACAGCGGCGGACGCTTCGGCGACGCTGATCTGGTAAGCCAGGAGAGCGTCTCCCTGATGCACACGCCGCCGCGCGGCATCAACGGCTCCTACGCGATGGGCTGGATGGCGACGCCGACAGCGAAGCCGCGCGTGATCGAGCACAACGGCGTCCTCTCCGCGTTCCACGCGGACGCCGCGCTTCTGCCGGACGAGAGCTACGGCGTCGTGCTCCTCTACGGCCAGAGCTACGCCCTGGCCGACTACGCAGGGATCAAGCAGGGCCTGCTCGACTGCTCGTGGGCAACGGACCCGATAGCGGCGGCCTGGGCGCGGGCAAGGTCGGGCTGATCCTCGCCGCCCTCGCGCTCGTGACGACTGCCCTGCAGGTGCGTGGCCTGCTCCGATTGTGCAACTGGGCGGGCAGGGTAGGAGACCGGCGGTTCTGGCGATTTGCGCAGGGTATCGCGTGGAAGTTCGTGCCGGCGGCGCTGCTCGTCGGGTCGCAACCGTTGGTGACGTTATTCGCCGGTAGGGTGTTCAGCTACCCGCAGCTTTTCTGGGCGATGCCCGACGTGGTGAGCTGGTTGATTCTGGCCGCCGTGTTGGGCGGCGCCGCGGGGACCGCGCACGTCCTGATCGTTGCGCGGCGCATCGTTTCCCGGCGAAGATCGGAGGCAGAAGGTCGTCGATCGCCACCGGAGACTCGAGCCTCGGGCCGGGTTCCTATGTAGCGATTCTCGTGGGCTACATGGATAGCGACAACGCGAAACCTCATCGTTCGGAGGAGGTCCGGATGTCTTCGCCGCTGAAGAGGCTCACCAGGAAGTGTTCGCACACGACTCCAACCCCTGGAGCGCGTGGACCCGCCTCTTGAGCACGCCTCTTGTCCTCGTCCCCTTCTGGATGTACACGTCCTGAACGGGCTGGGCCGAAACCTTTGAGGCTAGGACCTACAGAAAAAAGGTTGAAGCATGATCATGTACGTTGAGGCACTCCGTATTCTGTTCATACGTCGCTTATTTCGATGACCGTACTGCAACCGTACTGCAACCAGGCTAGTACAGGCTAGTACGCGGCGGACAAACGTAGCCCGCGAAATCGCCGAAAA
>Ga0126306_10000768_pt1 | contig 15993 bp, 8 predicted proteins | sample Plot27_FD_92592 | JGI IMG/M metagenome (GOLD analysis project Ga0126306, IMG submission 92592) | Serpentine soil microbial communities from UC McLaughlin Reserve, CA, USA - Plot27 | ecosystem: Environmental > Terrestrial > Soil > Grasslands | place: USA: UC McLaughlin Reserve, Lake County...
CAGCTCGGAGACGTCGCGCAGCGCGCGCATGTGGTCCTTGATCGGCGCGAACTGGCCGACGGCGACGGACGCGTACGCGGTGTACTCGCCGTCGGTCCCGAACAGCCACGGGTAGTCCGGCCACCCGGCGCCGAGCCAGCGGGCCTGCGCGAGGGTGCCGAGCGGCGCCGGGTAGGCCCTGCCCTCGTCGACGTCGCGGATGCGCAGGTCACTCGCGCGCTGCACCGAGTCGGCGAGGTTCTGCTTGCTCCAGTCGATCCCCTCGGCGACGTTCTGGTTGCCGGAGAGCGTGAGCCGCGTGCGCTGGCCCAGCCGCTCGCGCTTCGCGACCTTGGCGTCGAGCAGCGCCTGCGGGTCGGCGAGCGCCGCGGCCGCTGTTGCGCGCGCCGCGGCGGGCCCGGACTCCGAGCCGGCGACGGCGAACCAGACCGTCTTCGCGACGCCGGCCTCCAGGCGGATGCGATAGCGCAGCTGGCCGCCGGCGCCCTTGCCCGCAAAGGAGTCCTTGCAGGGGTCGGCCCATGCGGCGTCCGGCTGGCAGACGGCCTGGCCGTCCTGGGGTCCGAAGTGCCCCGGGCCGGCCTCGCCGCTCAGCAGCTCGGCGCCCGCCTCCGCGCGCACCACCGCCGCCCAGTCGTGCGCCGTCGCGTTCGGCTTCGGCGGCGTGCCCTGCTCGCGGAAGAGCAGGCCGGCGCCGGGCTCGAACTGCCCGCTGTCGGGCAGGTTGAATTCCGTGGCGTTCGGAGTGGTCCAGCCCCAGGGGTAGTTGCTCATCAGCTCGGAGTGGGCGTCGACCCGCAGCAGCACCGTTCGGTTGTGCGCGGACCGCAGCCGCAGCCCGACGAGCACGGCGCGGCGGCCGTCGGGCGCGAACTCCGTGCGCTGGAGCTGGACTCCCCCGGTGGTCGGCAGGTTCATCCGGACGTAGCCCCAGCCGCTGGTGAAGCCGGTTGCGGGTCCGACCCAGTTGTCGCCGATCCCGAACCAGATCCCGTCCAGCAGCTTTATCGGGGCGGACCAGAACCCGCCCATCTCGCCGCGGATGTGCCAGCCCTGCCCGTAATACCTGCCGTCTTCGAAGCCAACTGCGTACGCGCGATCGCCGATTGCGACGTAGCGGCGCTTCTCCAGGTTGTCGGAGACCGACAACTCCGGTGTGGCGGCCTGGGCCGCGCCCGTGGTGATCGCAGCGGCCAGGACCAGCCCGGCGACGGCGGCTCTCGAAACTCGCATGGCACGACCTCCGCTCAAGTTCTCCCTGGCCGCGCATATACCCGCGCGGCCGAGCGACAGTCGCCGGGTTCATCCGGGTTTCCGTCCGGGACGTCCCATACTGTTGGTCCGCTATGCCGCCTTTCAAGCTCGATGCGATCTACTCACCCACCGCGGACCAGCCGGCGGCGATCGACGGGATCGCCGAGGCGGTGTCCGCCGGCGCGCGCGGCGTGACGCTGCTCGGCGCCACCGGAACCGGCAAGACGATGACGATGGCGGCGACGATCGAGCGGCTGCAGCGGCCGGCGCTGGTGATCGCGCACAACAAGACGCTGGCGGCCCAGCTCTGCAACGAGTTCCGGACCTACTTCCCGAGCAACTCGGTCGAGTACTTCGTCTCCTACTACGACTACTACCAGCCCGAGGCCTACGTCCCTTCGCGCGACCTCTACATCGAGAAGGACTCGGCGATCAACCAGGAGATCGACCGGCTGCGCCACGCCGCGACGGCTTCGCTGTTCGCGCGCCGCGACGTCGTGATCGTCGCGTCGGTGTCGTGCATCTTCGGCCTCGGCTCGCCCGAGACCTACAACGCCAACTGCCAGGTGCTCGTCAAGGGCGGCTTCGTCGACCGCGACGAGCTGCTGCGCAAGCTCGTCTCGCTGCAGTACAACCGCAACGACCAGGCGCTCGGCCGCGGCACGTTCCGCGTGCGCGGCGACACGCTGGAGGTCTTCCCCGCGTACGAGGAGACGGCGTTCCGGGCGATGCTGTTCGGCGACGAGGTCGAGCGGCTGCAGCACTTCGACCCGCTCACGGGCGAGCTGATCCGCGACGACCTCGAGCATGTCGCGGTCTGGCCGGCGACGCACTACAACGTGAAGGAGGGCCGGCTCGAGGAGGCGGTGGCCGAGATCGGGCGCGAGCTCAACGAGCGCTGCACCGAGCTGGAGGCGGAGGGCAAGCTGCTGGAGTCGCACCGCCTGCGCCAGCGCACGCAGTACGACATGGAGATGCTGCGCGAGGTCGGGTTCTGCTCGGGGATCGAGAACTACTCACGCATCCTCGACGCGCGCCCGCCCGGGTCGCGGCCGTACTGCCTGATCGACTACTTCCCGAACGACTTCGTCTGCTTCATCGACGAGTCGCACCAGACCGTGCCGCAGATCGGCGGCATGCACGAGGGCGACCGCTCGCGCAAGCAGACGCTCGTCGACTACGGCTTCCGGCTGCCGAGCGCGCTCGACAACCGGCCGCAGACGTTCGAGGAGTTCCTCGCGATCACCCCGCAGCTCGTGTACGTGTCGGCGACGCCGGGGCAGTACGAGCGCGCGCACTCCGCCCGCGTGGTCGAGCAGATCGTGCGCCCGACGGGGATCGTCGACCCGGAGGTCGAGGTGCGCGAGACGCGCAACCAGATCGACGACCTGATGGGGGAGATCCGCGCGCGGGTGGATCGCGACGAGCGCACGCTGGTCACGACGCTCACGAAGAAGATGAGCGAGGACCTGACCGACTACCTGCTCGAGATGGGCTTCAAGGTCCGCTACCTGCACTCGGAGGTCGACACGCTCGAGCGGATCCAGATCATCCGCGAGCTGCGGCTGGGCGAGTACGACGTGCTGGTCGGCGTCAACCTGCTGCGCGAGGGGCTCGACCTGCCGGAGGTCACGCTGGTGGCGATCCTCGACGCCGACAAGGAGGGCTTCCTGCGCGGCGAGACCTCGCTGATCCAGACGATCGGGCGCGCGGCGCGCAACATCGGCGGCACCGTGCTGATGTACGCCGACAAACACACGGACGCGATGACCAAGGCGATCGACGAGACCAACCGCCGGCGCGAGATCCAGGTGGCCTACAACGAGGAGCACGGCATCACGGCGGAGACGATCGTCAAGGGGATCTCCGACATCACCGAGTTCCTGATGGGCGATTCCAAGGTGCCGACGAAGCGCCGGAGGCGGCGCGAGCGGCGTACGGACATGGCTCCGGCGGAGCTCGAGTCGACGATCGTGGAGCTCGAGGAGGAGATGCTCGCGGCCGCCGAGGAGCTGCGCTTCGAGTACGCCGCGAAGCTGCGCGACGAGATCCGCGAGCTGCGACACGAGTTGCAGGAAGCGACCGCACCGAGCTGACGGCGTACCCTGGTCGGTGATGCCGATGCAGACCAGGGTGCCGGGCGCCGCGTCCTCGGAGGTCGACTTCGAGCTGGAGCGCTTCGAGCGGACCGCCGAGGACCGGATCGAGATCTCCGGCCGCTGGTACGGCCTGCGCGGCCGCCGCTTCGTCCGCCCCGTCCTGAACCTGAACGCCGGCGGCTCGCGGCGCCGGGCGATCGCGCTGCTCGAGCACAAGCCGTGGGCCGCCGACGACGGCCAGACCTGGCTGGCGGCGTTCCGCTGGCCCGACGGCGCCGGCGAGGTCGAGGGCGCGGAGCTGGAGGTCGGCCCGGGTCTCGTCGTGGCGCTGCCGGCGCCGGGCGGGAAGGCCGGGAGCGCAGGGCGCGTCAGCGCGCTGCGCCCACACGTGCCGGCCGCGCCGCCGCTCTGGCGCGTGCGCGAGGAGGCCGCGAGCGAGGAGCCCCGTGACGAGGCCGTAGAGCGCGATGCCGTGGGCCGTGCCCCCGCGCGCGGGGCGTCCGGTCGAGCGCCCGCGCCCGAGCGGTCGCGTCGCGAAACGTCCGGTCGAGCGCCCGCGCGCGAGCGATCGCGGCGCGAAGCGTCGAGCGAAGCGCCCGCGCTCGAGCCCTCCCGGCGCGAACCGTCGCGCCGCGCTGCCGCGCCACAGTGGACGCCCGCGCCTCCGCGCGACGTCCTCACCGCTGCGCTGGCCGAGCGCGACGAGGCGCTCGCCGCGCGCGACGAGGCCGAGCGCGAGCGGATCACTGCGCTCAACCACCGCGACGACGCGCTGTCGCGCCGCGATGCCGCGCTGCGCGACGTCGACCGCGCGGCCGCCGAGCGCGACGAGGCGGTCGCCGAGCGCGAGCGGCTGAAGGCGGAGCTCGAACGCGTGACGCGCGAGCGCGACATCGCACACGCGGAGCGAAACCGCACGCTGCGCGATGTCGAGGCGATCGAGCGCGAGCGCGACCAGTCCGCGGCCGAGCGCGATGCCGCGCGCGCGGAGCTCTCGCGCGCGCTGCCCGAGCGCGAGGAGGCGATCCGCGCGCGCGACGCCGAGGCCGCGCGCGCCGACCGGGCCGAGAGCGAGCGCGACACGGCGTTCGCCGAGCGCAAGTCGGCCGTGGCCCAGCGCGACCGCGCGCGCCGCGAGCGCGATCGCGCGATGCGCGCGGCCGGGGTCGAGCCGCCGGAGGAGTCGCCCTATCTCGCGCCCGCGCCCGTCCGCGGGAGCCGGGCGGACGCAGGGGGCGCCGAACCGGTGGCGCGGCATGCCGCGGCCGGTGGCCCGGCGGATCAGCCCGCCGATGCCGCCGCGGCTGACGCCGGCGGTGAGGGAGCCGGTGAATCGACGCTCAGCGCGGCGACTCCTCCCGGCACGCCGCTCCCCTCCCGTCCGGTAAAGCGGCTTGGCACCGCACCCGCGGGCCGGGCGCCGGAGCCCAAGTCACTGCTCACGCCGGTCGACGCGGGGCGCCCGCGCCGGCTCTCGCGCACGCGCCGTCCGCCCTCCGCCCCCGCTCGCTGGGCCGTGCGGATCGTCGTGGTCCTGCTGATGATCGCGATCGCGGTCGTGCTCGTGATGCTGCTTGGCAGCGTCGTCTAGCGCCGGCGGGCGTGAAGGCTCCTCGACGACGTCGACGCGCGTGACCGCCGCTCCACGCGAGCTGGCGGCGCTGCACGAGCGCGCCGCGATCCTGGCCGACCTCGGCCACATCCACTCGCTGCTGTTCTGGGACCAGAACACGATGATGCCGCCGGACGGCGCGCCCGCTCGCGGCGATCAGGCGGCGACGCTCGAGGCCGTGACGCACGAGCGGCTGACCGACCCCGGGCTGGCGCGGCTGCTCGAGGCGCTCGAGCCGTGGGCTGCGCAACACGACCCGGACGCGGATGACGTCCGCCTCGTCGGCGAGCTGCGGCGCGACTTCGAGAAGGCCGTGCGCGTGCCGACGAGCCTGGCGGCCGAGCTGAGCCGCGCCGCGGCGCTCGGGCAGGCGGCCTGGCAGGAGGCGCGCGCCGCAGCGGACTTCTCCCGCTTCCGCGACGCGCTGGAGCGCCAGATCGAGCTGCGCCACCGCTACGTGGACTGCTTCACGGGCTTCGAGCACCGCTACGACGTGCTGCTCGACGACTTCGAGCCGCGCATGACGACCGCCGCGCTGCGGCCGCTGCTGGCCGAGCTCTCCGAGGCGCTCGTGCCGCTCGTCGCGGACGCCGCATCCAACGGCCCGAGGCCGGAGGGCGGACCGTTCGGCGGGCCGCACGAGGTCGAGCACCAGCGCCGCGCGGTGATGGACATCCTCGAGGGCGTCGGCTTCGACCCCGACGGCTGGCGCCTGGACGTGGCGCCGCACCCGTTCGCGCAGCGCATCGCACCCGGCGACGTCCGCATCACCACGCGCTACGACCTGCACGACTTCAGCGGCGCCTACTTCGGCTCGCTGCACGAGTTCGGGCACGGGCTCTACGAGGCCGGCATCCCGGACCGCCTGTCGCGCAGCCCGCTGGGCGCGCCGGTCTCGCTCGGCATGCACGAGTCGCAGAGCCGCCTCTGGGAGAACCTCGTCGGCCGCAGCCGCCCGTTCTGCGCCTGGGCGCTGCCGCGGCTGGCAGCGAGCCTTCCCGGCATGCCCCCGGCGACGACCGTGGACGATCTCTACCGCGGCGTCAACTCCGTCCACCGCAGCCTGATCCGCGTCGAGGCCGACGAGACGACCTACAACCTCCACATCGTGCTGCGCTTCGAGCTCGAGCTGGCGCTCATCGAGGGCGCGCTGGCGGTCGACGACCTGCCGCATGAGTGGAACGAGGGCATCCACCGCCTGTTCGGCCTCGACGTCCCCGACGATGCCCAGGGCGTGCTCCAGGACGTGCACTGGGGCGCCGGGCTGATCGGCTACTTCCCGACCTACACGCTCGGCAACCTGATCGCGGCCCAGCTCTGGGAGACGCTTTGCGGCGAGCTGCCCGAGCTCGACGCGGAGATCGAGCGCGGCGACTTCGCGCCGCTTCGCGTGTGGCTGCGCGAGCGCATCCACGTCCACGGGCGCAAGCTGCCGCCGCCCGAGCTCCTGGACCGTGTCACCGGCCAGGAGCTCGCGGTCGCCCCGTTCCTCCGTTACCTGCGGGAGAGGCTCGCGCACGCGGGCGTCATCACAGCAGCGCCTCGTTGAAGAACCCGACCACGCGCCGCTCGTACTCCTCGGGCCGAGCGGCGAGGCCGCCGACGTGCTTGGACTCCGGGATCTCCCATAGCGTCGCGGAGTCGCCCGCGGCGCGGTGATAGCCCCGGTTGAGGTCCTCGCCGTGGCCGCTGTCCGGTGCGGCGATCAGCAGCAGCGGACGGGGTGCGGTCCTGCCGACCAGATCCTTCAGGTTGCTCGGAACGGGCGTGTTCGAGAACACCGCGATCGACGCGGTCTTCAAGGCGGTGAGCGGAAAGCCGATCACCTTCTCCACGCGCGGCATGTCCTGGTCGAGGTCCTCCGACATCGTTCGCGCGCCGGCGCCTTCGGAGACCACGGCCGCCAGGTCGTCCGTCTCGGCGGCGGTCTCGAGCATCATCTCTCCGCCGACGGACAGGCCGATCCCGCCGATGCGGCCGGGGTCGACGTCGGGACGGCGCTTCAGGTACGCGATCGCGGCCTTGACGTCCTTCCCGCCGCCCCAGCCCCACGAGTTGGGATCGCCTTCGCTCTTGCCCTCGCCGCGGCGGTCGAACAGCAGCACGCCGTAGCCGTGGCGGGCGAGCACGCGCGTCTGCTTCTGCGGGCCGTTGCGGCCGGGGAACGCGATCACGGCGGCGCCGTTCTTCGAAGGGACGTACCAGCCCTCGAGCTCGAGCCCGTCGCTGGTCTTGAACGTCACGTCCTCGTAGGCGACGCCGAGATGGTTCGGCGGCACGACGGCCCGACCCGTGTGCGTGGTGACGTAGCCGAGCCCGATCGGGAGCACGACCCATGCGGCGACGAGCACGCCGGCGAACCCGAGCAGGGCACGGCGCGGGTAGCGCCACGAGAGGCGGCCGTCCGTTCGGCGCGTGCGCCACAGCGTGACGGCGCCGAGGCCGAGCAGCATCACGCCGGCAAGCATGGCCAGCAGCCCGGTGAAGTCGTCGCCGGACGGGCCGAGCTCCCGCGCGTAGTAGTAGCCCTCGATCCCGGCGGCGATGCCGAGCACGCCGAGCGCGAGCGCGAGCGCGCCGCGGCGGCCGCCGCGCAGGCGCGGGTAGGCCCAGGCGGCGAGGCCGAGCAGCGCCAGCGGGACGAGCCCGCCGACGAGGTGATCGCCCGGCGACGTGCCCGGCTGCGGCTGGAGGAAGTTGTCGTCCAGTACGTGCAGCGCGATCAGGGCGATCCCGATCAGGAAGAGGACGGTCTCGCGACTCCGGCCGCCCCGCCGCGTGAGCGGCGGGGCGGCGCGGGTCTCGGACCGCGTGGGGTGGGTGGCGGTCATCGTGGTCTCCGCTTACTCGTAGTGGAGGGCGTCGAGCACGTTGAGCCGCGAGGCCCGGCGGGCGGGCAGTACCGCCGCGCCGATCCCGGCCAATACGGCGACCAGCGTGAAGCCGGTCAGGATCGGGACCGGCACCGAGAACACGAGGTCGTTGTCCGACATCGCCTTCGTGACCATGCCCGCGAGGAACAGGCCGAGCCCGAGGCCGAGCACGGCGCCGATCAGCGCGGTGATGATGCTCTCGTGCCGGATCATGCGGCGCGCCTGGCGGCGCGTCATGCCGATCGTCCGCAGCATCCCGATCTCACGCGTGCGCTCGAAGACCGAGAGCACCATCGTGTTGACCATGCCGAACAGGCTCACGACGACGGAGAAGCCGAGCAGCACGTACAGCATCGCCAGCATCGTGGCCATCTCCTTCGTGGCGTCCTTCGGGAACTCGGCGCCGGTGTGGTACTTGGCGTCGCCGAGGCCCTTCGCCTCGGCCTCGATCGCCGCGGCCGCGCTCGCGTCCGCGTCGATGAACGTGTAGCTGTTCTTCGGCTGCTTGAACGCCGCGTCGAAGCCCTTCTGGGTCATGCTGATCGGGCCCAGAAGCTGCTTGGCCTGGGGCGGCTCGTAGATGCCGCGGACCACCAGCTCGTGCTCCGCGCCCGCGGGCGTGGTGAGCGAGACGTGGCTGCCGACCGCAAGCTTCTCGCTCTCGGCGTAGTCCTTCGTGACGAGCGCGCCGTCGGCTCCCATCTGCCCGAGCGAACGCTCGGAGCCCTTCGACCAGGTGAACCGATAGAAGTCCGCGATCGTGGCGGGATCGATGCCGCTGATCTCGCCCTCGTCGCCCTGCACGAGCGCGGTGTCGGACCGCACGTGCGTGGCGTTGGTCACGCCGGGAACGCGCGCCAGCGCGTCGCCCTCGGAGGCCCGGAACGGCAGGCCCCCCTTGGCGTCGATCACGTGGTCGGCGCGGACCTGGTCGGACACCGCCGACCGGGTCGTGGCCGCCATGCCCGAGCCGAGCACCGCGACGACCGTGACGAGCGTGAGCCCGATCATCAGCGCTGCGGCGGTCGACGCGGTGCGGCCGGGGTTGCGCACGGCGTTGGCGCCCGCGAGCTCGCCGGCGACGCCGCCGGCCCGCTTCGCCGGCCAGCCCACCACGCGGGCGAGCGGCTTGACGAGCCTGGGCGCCGTCAGCGCGATGCCGAGGAACAGCCCGAGCACGCCGCCGCCGAGCAGCAGCGCCACGGCGATCGCGCTCACCCCGCCGGCGAAGATGCCGGCCGAGATCGCGGCGACCGACGCGAGCACGACGCCGAGTCCGGCGTTGTGCGAGTGCGCCGCCATGCGCGTGGCCGGAAGCGTTGAGCCCTCCCGGACCGCCGCGATCGGCGGCACCCGGGTCGCCCGTCTTGCGGGCAGGATGCTCGCGAGCAGCGTGATGACTGTGCCGAGCAGCATCGACACGACGATCGTTTTCGTCGCGATCACCGTCGACGCGTCGGGGAGGTCGACGCCCAATGCGCTGAACAGCGCGACCATGCCCTTCGCGATCCCGAGACCGAGCACGAGCCCGATCAGGGAGGCCACCAGGCCGATCACGAGGCCCTCGAGCACGACCGAGCGCAAGACCTGCTTGCGCGAGGCGCCGAGCGTCCGCAGCGTCGCGAACTCACGCGTCCGCTGGGCGACCGTGATCGACAGCGTGTTGAAGATCACGAACGCGCCGACGAGCAGCGCGATGCCCGCGAAGCCGAGCAGCACGTTGCGGATCATGCTCATGCCCTCGTTGACCTCCGCGGCGTCGTCCTTCGCCTGCTTGGCGCTGTCCTTGACCTCCAGGTTGCCGGGGATGAGCTGCTTGACGGCGTCGACGAGCTCGGTCGCCGATGTGCCGGGCTTTGCCGCGATCGAGACGCTGTCGAAGCGGCCCTCGCGGCCGAGCAGCGTCTGGGCGGTCTCGACGTCCCAGACCGCGATGCTCGCGAAGCCGAGCGAGTCGACGCCGCCGAACGTGGCGGTGCCCGCCAGCTCGTAGCTGTTCGTCTTCCCGCCCGTGGCGATCTTGACGGGGTCGCCGAGCTCAAGGTGCTCCTTCTCGGCGGTGCCGGCGTCGATCACGACCTGCTGGGGGCCGTCGGCCCACGCGCCGGTCTTGAGCGCGAGCGGGCTGAAGCGCCCGTTGGCGGGGTCGTAGCTCCCGCCGGAGCTCTCCATTGCGACGGCCTTGCCGTCCTTGCCGATGACGTCGGCGGTGTTCGCCTCCTGCGGCGAGACCTCGCCGCCGGCGGCCTCGACCTCGGGCAGCGCCCGGACGTCGGCGAGCAGCGACTCGGGAATCGTCGCGCCGCTGCCGCTGAACGAGCCCTTGACGATCTCCTTGCCGCGGATCACGGCGTCCGTCTTGGCCGACGACTCCGTGAACAGGCCGTTGAACGACTGCTGCATCGTGTCGGTGAGGATGAATGTGCCGCTGACCATCGAGACGCCGATCACGACGGCGAACGCGGTCAGCAGCGCGCGGATCTTGCGGCCCGCGAGTCCCTTCAGCGCGACCCCGATCATCGTCCGCTCACTTCCTCGAGCGTCGCGAGGATCTCGTGCGCGCTGGAGGGGCCGAGGTCGCGGACGATGTTGCCGTCGGCGAGGAACAGCACGCGGTCGGCGATCGCGGCGGCGTGCGCGTCGTGCGTGACCATCACGGTCGTCTGGCCGAGCGCGTCGACCGAGTCGCGCAGCAGCGCGAGGATCTCGCCGCTTGTGGTCGAGTCGAGGTTGCCGGTCGGCTCGTCGGCGAACATCACGCTGGGGCGCGAGACCAGTGCGCGGGCGACGGCGACGCGCTGCTGTTGGCCGCCGGAGAGCTCGGAGGGCCGGTGGCCGAGGCGGTCGCCGAGCCCGACCGAGGCTACGAGCTCGGCGAGCCAGGCCGGGTCGGGCTTCGAGCCGGCGAGCTTCAGCGGGAGCACGATGTTCTCGGCCGCAGTGAGCATCGGCAGCAGGTTGAAGAACTGGAAGATGAAGCCGATGTGGTCGCGCCGCAGCTTCGTCAGCTCGTCGTCGTCCATCCGCGTCACGTCCTCGCCGGCGACGTAGACCTCGCCGGAGGTCGGCTGGTCGAGCCCCGCGAGGATGTGCATCAGCGTCGACTTGCCCGAGCCCGACGGGCCCATCACCGCGGTCAGGCGGCCCCGGGTGATGTCGAGCGAGACCTTGCGCAGGGCGTTGACGGCGGTGTCGCCCTCGCCGTAGCAGCGCGTCACGTCGCGTGCGGTGACGACGGGCTCGCGGCTGGGTGTGACCAGGGGCTCGGCCTGGACGAGGATGCTCTGCATTGGGAGTCCTTCCGGGACGTGGATCGGCATGACTCCGAGACTCGCCCGGCCCGCCGGCGCGCGCTATCGCGGTCGCCGGTGTCATGCGGGGCGGTGCTCCGGGGGTCGGCCGGTGCGGGCGTCAGCCGTGCAGGAGCTGCAGCACCGCGAGGACGCGCCGGTTCTCGTTGCCCGTGTCGGGCAGGCCGAGCTTGGCGAATACGCTCGACACGTGCTTCTCGGCGCTGCGCAGCGTGATCCCCAGCCGCTCGGCGAGTGCCGGGTTCGAGAGGCCCTCGCCGAGCAGTTGGAGCACCTCGCGCTCGCGCGGCGTCAAGCGCTGCAGCGGGCCAAGCTCGCTATCGCTCGCGAGCAGCCGGGACACGACCTCCGGATCGAGTGCGGTGCCGCCGCCGACGACCCGGCGGAGCGTGCCGACGAAGTCGTCGACGTCGGTGACGCGGTCCTTGAGCAGATAGCCGAGCCGCTCGGGGCGCTCGGCGAGGATGCGCGTCGCCACGCCGAAGTCGACGTGCTGGGAGAGGACCACGATCGCGGTCCGCGCGTGCCGTGCGCGGATCTCGTGCGCCGCGCGCAGTCCCTCGTCGGTGTGCGTCGGCGGCATCCGGACGTCGACGATCGCGACGTCGGGGGCGTGCGCGTCAACCTCTCGCAGCAGGTCCTCGGCGCAGTCCGCCTGGGCCGCGACCTCGATCCCGGCCTCCTCCAGCAGCGCCGCGATGCCCCTGCGGACGAGTAGGTTGTCGTCGGCGATCACGACCCGCACGGCAGCTCCGCGGTGACGGTCGTCCCTGCGCCCGCCGGGCTGCTGACGCGGAGACGTCCCTCGAGCGCCTCGACGCGGTCGACCAGTCCGCGCAGGCCCGAGCCGCGGGAGTCGTCGGCGCCACCGATGCCGTCGTCGGCGATCTCGATCCCGGCGAGCGAGCCGGCGCGCCAGACGCGCACGGTCGCGTGGGTGGCCTGCGCGTACTTCGCGACGTTCGCGAGCGCCTCCGAGACGACGAAGTAGGCGGCGAGCTCGACGCGCTCGGGCAGCCGCCCAGACGTCTCGCAGGACACGGTCGTGGCGACGGTCGACCGGCCGGCGAGCGAGTCCAGCGCGGCCGGCAGCCCGTGCTCGAGCACGGCGGGGTGGATGCCGCGCGCGAGCTCGCGCAGCTCCGCGAGCGAGAGCGCGAGCTCGTCGCTCGCGGTGATCACGAGCTGCTCCGCCGACTCGTCGTCGCTGACGCGGTTGCGGAGCAGGCGCAGCTGCAGCGCGATCGCGACGAGCCGCTGCTGGGCACCGTCGTGCAGGTTGCGCTCGAGCCGCCGCCGCTCCGCGTCGCCGGCGGCGACGATCCGCTCGCGCGAGGCCCTGAGCTCGGCGACCCGCGCGTGCGACTCCGCGTGCAGGTGCTGGTTCTCGAGCGCCACGGCGGTCGCCGCGCGGGCCGCCTCGATCAGCTCGGGATCCTCGTCGAGCGACGCGTCGTAGACCAGCGCCGCGACGCGGCGGCCGTCGCGCTCGACCGCGGCGACGCCGCGGCCGGGGCCGGCGGCGGGCTCGCCGCCGATCGCGAGCGTGAGCTCCGGATCGCCGAGCGCGCGCCGCAGCGCCGCCTCCAGGTCCGCGCCCTGGATCGTTCCCAGCCCGCGGAACAGGTCCGTGAGGGCGCCACGCGCAAGCCGCGAGCGCAGCAGGCCGCCTAGGAAGGCCAGCGGCACGGTCACGAGCGAGCAGGCGGCGATCCAGAGCAGCGTCTGCGAGCGTGTTGCGGACACCAGGTCGTTGATCAGCAGCGCGGTGAAGCAGAGCAGCGCGAAGGCGCCGGCGAGGCTCGGCAGCAACGCGCGGCGCCGCGGGCCCGACGTCGTCCACCATCTCGCGAAGACCACGAGGATGGTGGCGATGCACGCGCAGACGAGCAGCCCGCGCTGGCCACGGTCGATCGCGTGGGCGACGTCGGCGTCGGGGAAGGCGAGCAGGAGGTGGCCCTCTTCGGGGTCGAACGTCATCCACGCGACCTGGCCGATCACCAGCGGTAGCGCGTACGAGGCGACGAGCAACCGGTCGAAGCCGGACTGCAGCCGCCCGCTCGTCAGGAGCGTCAGGATCAGCGCGACGAAGAAGAAGATCCACACGTCGACGAACAGCGTCATCACGGTGAGCGCGAACGGCGAGTCGAGCTGGCCCAGCAGGGGCGCCACGAAGAACGCGAAGCCCGTCGCGGTCATCAGCGTCCCGCTGCGGCTGTCGGGCCTCCGGCGCCAGGCGACGAGCCCGCAGGCGGCGAACGAGCCGCCGACGAGCGTGAACACCACGTCCAGCCCCTGGATCGGAGCCTCGCGGTCGAACAGGACGGGCCGGAGCGCGAGCAGCTCGGCGACGACGACCGCGACCCACAGAACCGCCAACACCGCGCGCCGGGGCGGCGTCACGCGCGGGCCGAGCACGTGCGCGCCGGGCATGTCCAGCGGGGTCACGCCGACTTCCGATGGCGCCCAGCGGATCATCGCTGCTCCTCGGCAGAGCTGAAGCCCGATCCTATTCCACCCCGCCCGCAAAGTGCGAGGAGGGGAACACGTGTTCGACGTTTCCGTCCGCCGCTTACGTACACTTGATCGGAGTGTCCCGGCAGTCCCAGATCGTCGTCACCGGCGCGCGCGAGCACAACCTCAAGGACGTCACGGTGGCGATGCCTCGCGACGCCCTGGTGGTGATCACGGGGCTCTCCGGCTCGGGCAAGTCGTCGCTCGCATTCGACACCATCTATGCCGAGGGGCAGCGTCGTTACGTCGAGTCGCTGAGCGCGTACGCGCGCCAGTTCCTGGGGCAGATGGACAAGCCCGACGTGGACTCGATCGAGGGTCTCTCGCCGGCGATCTCGATCGACCAGAAGACGACCTCACGCAACCCCCGCTCGACGGTCGGGACCGTCACCGAGATCTACGACTACCTGCGGCTGCTGTGGGCGCGGATCGGCAAGCCGCACTGCTTCAACTGCGGGCGGCCGATCGCCGCTCAGTCGGCCGAGCAGATCATCGACCAGATCATGGCGCTCGAGGACGGCACGCGATTCATGGTCATGGCGCCGATCGTGCGCGGGCGCAAGGGCGAGTACGGCAAGCAGTTCGAGGAGCTGCGCGGCGAGGGCTTCACGCGCGTGAAGGTCGACGGCGAGATCCGGCTGCTAGAGGAGGCAATCGTCCTCGACAAGAAGTACAAGCACGACATCTCGGTCGTGGTCGACCGGCTCGTGATGCGGCCGGAGGCGCGCAAGCGGCTGGCCGACTCGGTCGAGACGGCCGTGGCGCTGGCCGACGGCATACTCGAGATCGAGACGCTGCCGCGCGACGGCGCGGACGGCAGGATCCTGACCTTCTCCGAGCGCTTCGCCTGCCTGCACTGCGGCATCTCGATGCCCGAGCTCGAGCCGCGGATCTTCTCCTTCAACTCACCGCACGGCGCCTGCCCGCGCTGCACCGGCCTCGGCTCACAGATGGAGATCGACCCGGAGCTGGTAGTGCCGGACCCGTCGCTGTCGATCGGCGAGGGCGCGATCCTGCCGTGGGCGAGCGGCGCGTCGACGTACTACGACCAGATCACCCAGGCGATCTCCGAGCGCTACGAGATCGACCTCGAAGCCGCCTGGGAGGACCTGCCCGAGGAGCAGCACGACCTGTTCCTCTACGGCACCGACGGCGACCGGATCTACGTCACCTACCGCAACCGCATGGGCCGCAAGCGCTCCTACCTGACGAACTTCGAGGGCATCGTCCCGAACCTCGAGCGGCGCTACAAGGAGACCGACTCGGACTGGTCGCGCGAGAAGATCGAGGAGTACATGACGCTGCGGCCGTGCCCGGAGTGCAAGGGCGCGCGGCTGCGCCCCGAGTCGCGCGCCGTGCAGGTGGCCGGGATGGCGATCCACGAGTTCACCGCGATGAGTGCGCGCCGCTCGCTCGAATGGATCGGCACGCTGGAGCTGTCCGACCAGGACCGCGCGATCGCGCGCCTGATCCTGCGCGAGATCGAGGAGCGGCTGCGCTTCCTCGAGAACGTCGGCGTGGGCTACCTGAGCATGGAGCGCGCGGCCGCGACGCTGTCGGGCGGCGAGGCGCAGCGGATCCGGCTGGCGACGCAGATCGGCTCCTCGCTGGTCGGCGTGCTCTACATCCTCGACGAGCCGTCGATCGGCCTGCACCAGCGCGACAACGCTCGCCTGATCGCGACGCTCGAGCGGCTGCGCGAGCTCGGCAACACGGTGCTGGTGGTCGAGCACGACGAGGGCACGATGCGCGCCGCCGACCACCTGATCGACATGGGGCCGGGCGCGGGCGAGCACGGGGGCTACGTCGTCGCGCAGGGCACCGCGGCGGACGTCGAGGCGGTGCCGGAGTCGCTGACCGGCCAGTTCCTGGCGCGCGTGCGCTCGATCGAGGTGCCCGCGAAGCGGCGCACGCCGTCGGGCTACGTCGAGATCGTCGGGGCGACGCAGCACAACCTCAAGAGCGTGACGGCGAAGGTGCCGCTCGGGGTCTTCTGCTGCGTCACCGGCGTATCCGGCTCGGGCAAGTCGACGCTGGTGAACGAGGTGCTCTACAAGGCGGTCGCGAACCGGCTCAACCGGGCGCGCATGCGCCCCGGCGCGCACAAGCGGATCGAGGGGCTCGAGCAGCTCGACAAGATCATCAGCGTCGACCAGTCGCCGATCGGGCGCACGCCGCGCTCGAACCCGGCGACCTACATCGGGCTCTTCGACCAGATCCGCGACCTGTTCTCCAAGACGCAGGAGGCGCGGGCGCGCGGCTACAAGCCGGGCCGCTTCTCGTTCAACGTCAAGGGCGGCCGCTGCGAGGTCTGCCGCGGCGACGGGCAG
>Ga0126306_10000770_pt1 | contig 15980 bp, 13 predicted proteins | sample Plot27_FD_92592 | JGI IMG/M metagenome (GOLD analysis project Ga0126306, IMG submission 92592) | Serpentine soil microbial communities from UC McLaughlin Reserve, CA, USA - Plot27 | ecosystem: Environmental > Terrestrial > Soil > Grasslands | place: USA: UC McLaughlin Reserve, Lake County...
ATATCTTACCTTACAATTAATTATTATGGCACAAACTACAAAAACAAAATATGTTCATCCAGAGGTTCTGGTTGATACACAATGGGTAGAAGAACATCTTGAAGATAAAAATGTAAGAATTGTTAAATCATATATCCCTCCACAAAAATACTATTATGATAAAAAGAATTTTAGATTTGTATTATGTGATTCATGTTTTTGGTTTGCCACTATTTTAAAAAATATATTGAAAGTTACTCAATGTCCAAGATGTAAAAAAAATAAGATATACATTGATAAAATACCAATATATTAATAATATTTGAATATCCTCCCCATTATTTATAACTGAAAATAATCAAAAGGCTTCTTGACATAATTTTAAAATTTTAGAGTAAATATGAATAATTATTGATTTTATATTTTGCTCTATAATCATAATAATTATAGCCTTTCCATAAAGCTAGCAAAATCTTGTGTATGAAATTCCTGTGTTGCATTTCATACTTTCTTAAACTTTGGAATTGTCATTATACTTTTGGCATGATTTTCCCATCTTTGCCAAAATTCTTTATCGATGATTTTTTTCTTATTACTTATATAAAGAAATTCTATATGCTGTCTATTAATAATATAATAATAAATACTCTTTTAGTTCATCGAAGCTTGAATCGCTCAGCATAAATTTTGACATTTTATTTTAGCATTTATAATTCTCCCATATAACTGAAATTCACCATAAGACATAATTTTTTCTTGATGAGCATACAAATTTGAAAAGAATTTCGATTTGTATTTTTTTGAAATAAAATATTTTATCAAAAACTGCTTTAACAATTTCTCTGTTTTATCATGTAAATCTGAATTTTGAGATTACCAAATCTAGTGCTGAAAATTATCGTGTTTTATTAGCCATAATAAAATTTTATAATGAAAAATATTTACAATATTATTGCTCAATTTTTTGCTGATTTAACCCCCACCTATCCCTTATTTTTTCTTCAATTTTTACAAAAACTACCCTATCAAATATCAAACCTATGGTAAAAATTACTATCATTGTAGCAATTATTTGACTCATATTAGAGAATTCTCTACCTACTGAAAGTATGTAACCTAACCCTACAAGGGTCGTAATTAACATTTCAGCTCCTATTAGAGCATGCCAAGCAAACGACCAGGCCTGCCTCATTCCCATTATCAATGTAGGAGTTGCAGCAGGAATCAATACATATCTGAAGAGGGAAAAGCCTTTTGCACCCATATTTCTAGCTGCTCGAATATAGATTGGTGGAACATTCCTTAGTCCGCTATAAGTTGAAAGCATTACCGAAAAAACAGAACTCATCACAACCACAAAAAGTATCCCAAAATCATTGAATCCTATCAATAATATTGCAAATGGAATCCATGCAATGCTCGGAAAGGATTGTAGTCCTACTGCAAATGAACTCATGGTTTTTCCAAATTGTTCAAATTTAATCATGAGCAATCCTATAATTAATCCAATAGCAAGAGACAAAATAAAGCCTAAAAATAATCGCCATAAAGTGAAAGCTGTACCTTTAACTAAGGTAAAATCAAATAATAATTCGATAATTGTTTGGCCTACGGCAAGTGGCGAAGGAAGAGATAACTTTGGCAATATTTCTGACATGTAAACTAATTGCCATAATGCTAAGAATCCACTGATAAAAATAAATAAACTTAATGTATCCTTGTTTATTATCTTATTTACTATTTTTTTGCTTAAGCTTCCTTTATTCTTACTACTTTTTATATGTGTCTCCAAACTTTTCAGACCTTACTATTCATATATTAAGCATTATCGTAAAGATCAACGGTAATCTCGTTAATTATATTCTTTATTGAGCTATTATCAATTCTCTGATCCTTAGGGATGTCAATAATGTATTCTTTCTTTATACCATACAGTCTAGGAGACATTACAATAACTCTATCTCCTAGTAATACAGCCTCATTTATATTATGAGTTACAAATAGTATAGTCTTTCTAGTTTTTTTATGAAGATCCAAAAGTTCTTTGTATAAGGATTTTTTAATAGTAATATCTAAAGCTGCAAAGGGTTCATCCATAAGTAAAATTTTCGGATTTAATGATAAGGCCCGTGCGAGAGATACTCTTTGTTTCATTCCTCCTGAAAGCTGATGAATATAAGAATTAGAATAATCAGATAAACCGACAATATCCAGATAATGGTTGACTACTTTTTCACGTTGATTTTTGGGAACTTTTGCCATTTTTAATGCAATTTCAACATTTTGAAAAGCTGTAAGCCATGGAAAAAGAGCAGATTCTTGAAACATCATTATTCGTTCAGGGCTTATATCTTTTACAGGTTTTCCATTAAGTAAAATTTCTCCACCATAAGAATTTTCAAATCCTGCAATTAAATTAAGAAGGGTGGATTTACCACATCCTGATTTTCCAAGAATTGTAATAATCTCACCCTCTAAAATTTGAATATTGATATTTTCTAAGACTGTAGTTGTTTCAGAATTTCTTTGTGCATATTTTTTGGATACATTCTTTAAACTCAAAGATACTTTCTGCTGGGGATATTGATTTTTAAATTGCATCATATCCCTTTATTAGCAATTTATTATATTTAATTGGTCTTAAATATGCTTAATAATATTAATATGGGTAAAATTGGCATACAAATTGAGAATTGTAACAAACTTTTTGTTTGTGATTGTATACTTCTAAATGCTGGAGTGCTTACAATATAATTCAACTTGAAACAATTTTAAGGTACTGATATGTTCATTAATTTTTATATTATAGAAGTAATATAAATTAGAAAAATTAATATATCAAAAATAGTACAACAGTAAAAGATATTATATTATTTACACCAGATTATATACATATTATATGCAAATTCTTCACATATCCATAATTTTTTACATGTTTAATAATTCATTAATATCTAATTAATTATATCAAAAGTGTTTGCTTAACAAAATGTTAACCTTAGATCGTACAGATAATCAAAAACCGCGTCCAGAGGGCATTACATCCGTTATAGATAAATTACAACCATTAGATATTGAGAATTTTAAAAATATAGTTTCATATGTTGATTCAGTAAAAATACCTCAATCATGTTTCCTATTATACTCTCCTACAGAGCTTGAAAGAAGAATCAAATTTTATCATGAACACAATATCTCCGTTGCGATTGATAGTAAAATTACTGATTATGCACTCACAAATAATACGCTTAATGAATACCTTCGTGAGCTACTCTCATTTGGATTTAACATTATAGAAGTAGAAGTCAATATGAATAATAATTTTGATGATAATCAAAAGATTTCAGAGATTTCAAATTCTTTTGATATAGAATTACAATGGAAATTTAACAAAAAAAATTCAGGTAACAATATATATAATGATAATATTTTCGAAAAAATTCGAGAATTACTTAAAATTAGCAAAACAAAGATAATCCTGGAAATAGATCAAAAAGTTGATCTAAATCTTTTTAATAAAAGCACTGACTGGAGATTTATTTCCTCTTTAATATCAACATACGCACAAAGTAATTTCATATTTGAGACGGATATTGAGTCCCTACAAATAAATTTAATTTCAAAATTTGGTGAAAGGGTGAATTTAGGTTTAATCGATCCTTTTCAAGTTGGATTAATCGAATGGGCTAGAAGAAAAGAGTATTCAAACTTGGAAAAATCTTTTGATAAGCACAGTAATTCCAATTTTAGAAATAATATATCAGGTGGACCGTCAGTAAAATTTATTTATTTTATAATTAAATCTTTACATCCTATTGACCAGACTGAATTAATGCGTATTAGCGAGCTGCCCAGAAGAACTATACAAGCTTCAATAAGTGAGCTAAAACGTCAAGGAGTGATATTTGAGATTTTAGATCCTAATGATGCTAGAAAAAAAATATACGAACTTAGCTCCCTTGCAGTATAAATTCAATTCAATTCAATATATTTTTATTTAATAATTAACCATTTAGTTTCGGTATATTACTTTAATTATATGTTAATCGTTAGAAAAAATAGCACATATCTGTTAAATTTTTCACATTTAAGAGCATTATTATATCGACTTTATCTAATTAGCCTATGGATAAAAAATACAGATCCTCTATAAATATAATAATATCAATTATTTTAGGAATAGCGATTATTTTTACCTCAGCACAACAGTCATTTTCTCAAACAGAAGATAAGAAGATATTAAAACTTGGATATTTTCCTAACATAAATCACGCTCAAGCTGTAATAGGTATAGGAAATGGTGATTTTCAAAAAGTATTAGGTACTAATGTAGAAGTTAAACCTTTTATATTCAATGCAGGTCCTTCCGCTATAGAAGCATTATTTGCAAAGCAAATTGATGCGACATATGTAGGCCCAAATCCTGCTATTAATGGTTATGTAATATCTGAAGGAAAAGATGTAAGAATAATTTCAGGTTCTACCAGTGGAGGAGCAGTCTTTGTAATAAGAAGTGATACAGGAATTAATTCTCCTTCAGATTTTGCAAATAAAAAATTTGCATCACCTCAACTAGGTAATACTCAAGATGTTGCTTTGAGAAATTACTTACTAGAGCATGGATATAAGACAGTAGAAAATCAGGGGAATGTACATATTTTACCAGCAAAGAATTCAGATATTTTAACACTATTTTTGAAAAAAGACATTGATGGAGCTTGGGTTCCTGAACCATGGGGAGAACGTTTGATCAAAGATGCCAATGGCAAATTATTTTTGGATGAACGTGATTTATGGCCTGATGGAAAATTTGTAACTGGCTTAATTCTTGTAAGAACAGATTATCTAAAACAAAATCCAGACGTTATTGAAAATTTACTTAAAGCGCATATAGAAGAAACACAAAGGATAAATGCCAATAAAGAAGAGTCCGTTAAGGCTTTTAATACTGAACTAAAAAAAATTACAGGACAGACAATACCAGAAGATGTGTTACAACAATCACTGACCAGATTAGAATTTACTTATGATCCTATACAACAGTCACTTTATAAATCAGCAGATGATGCTTTTAAATTAGGATTTCTGGGAGATACAAAACCTGATCTATCTAATATATTTGATTTAAATATACTCAATAAAATCTTAAAAGAAAAGGCTTTAGTACCCATTAATAGTTCAGCTATTAAAACCGTAGAATAGACTTAACAAATGCAAAATAAATAATAAATAATTAAAATTTTCTTAATTTTTTCTAAAGTATAACTTTGAATCTTGTTAATTAGTTAATTAGTTAGTTAACTTAAGATTAATTCACTTTATATTGAATAAACTTTTGAAGTTTGGTTTTGATTTTATATGGATGAATGGGTAATCTAATCCAATTGTAGACCAATTGCAGGTATGGTATAGACACAATTGTATTTATTATTAAGTCGACTCGAATTATTAAAATTATCTGTTCTATCCTGGAAATACTCTTGGTTAGTTCTGTCTCTACGTTTTTCTTCCAATATAAATCTAGATAATATTTGAATTCAATTACATTATTACTTCTTCATAACTGTCTACCACAATCTGTATATTACAATATAGTTTTTACCATACTTTTCAACCAATGAGGTTATTAAATGCTCAGCAACAAGCAGGTTTTTTTCTCTTTTATGAAATAGTTCAAAGGTTTTAGGTTCATAGGAACAGGAAAGATATGTATTTAATCCCAATTAGCATAATTAAGGGCGATCTAATTTAATTATTTTACATTTTTTGCAATAAAATTTGCCTGTATCCGTTTCTTCTAATTTTCCATGACATTTAGTACATAAAGACGTTGTCGGTCAGCCAGTTTATTTCTTACGATATTAAGGACAAATGGAATAACAAATGTAGTTAGAGCATAACCTAGTAATCGCACTAGGAGACCATTATCTGATTTAGGGTATTCTCTATGTCTTTTCATTATATATAATATAGTTTCATATTAAAAAAAGGTTATCAATCAATTTTTTATTTATAATCAAACTATAAATCGTTCATACACCGATATTTTAATTTACAAAACAATTAATTTTATTAGTATTATAACAAAATTTTTTTTTACTTGCAATTACACTAGTACTGACCTGATTAATATATTCATAATCTATTTTGTTATACTTTATTGATTCACATGGTTAAGTTATCAAACATTACGATTCTTAAATATTATCTTCGTGAAATTCTACAAGAAATAACAAGATATCGATCCAGAAAGAAGGTTTAAAACTTAATCAGAAAGGAATGGAATTATATAGTTTAATCTAAAATATAAAATGTTAATAACAAATATCATACATACAAAACAAATATTAGTTTATTTGTTTGAATTTTATATATTCTTGTGAAATTAATAAATCCAATTGATGCTTTATTATGGGGAATTAGACGTAATCAACGTGATGTCATTAATTTGTATAGTTCCCTTTCGCCACTAATGTCTATTACAACAGGAAGTGATATGCTTAATTTTGGATATTGGTCAGATGGAATTAATAACCCCATCAAAGCACAAGAGAATCTCTGTAAGATAATTGGAAAATCAGCACAACTTGAATCAGCTAAAACCCTTCTAGATGTGGGAAGTGGTTTATCTTCTCCTGCCATATTCTGGAAAAATAAATATCCATTATTAGAAATTTATTGTATTAATATTAATTATCCTCATCTTATCTTTGCTAATAAATTAAAGGAGCAATTTTTTATTCAACAAAATATAAATAAACATTTTAAAAGTGATATTAGTTTATTTAATAGTACTGCTATTAAGTTACCATTTAATAAAGAGTCCATAGATAGGATAATAGCTTTAGAATCTGCTCAACATTTTAAGCCTTTCATTGAATTCATTAAAGATGTAAAATATATATTAAAAAAAGATGGTATTTTGATTATTGCAATACCAGTTATTACGGATTTGTTGAGTCCTATCCAGAATTTAGTTAAACTAGGGATTCTTTCTTTTACTTGGGCATCAGAACATTATGTGCTAAATGATATATTGGAAATGTTGAGTTATGAAAATTTCAAAATTATTGAAATTCTAAATATTGGTCAGTCAGTATATACTCCTCTATCCGAGTACTATTTTAAAAATAGAAAGATCCTTCTTAAAAGAATTACTTCTGAATATGGTTCCTTGCTTGAATATATATTATTTAAGTCATTGGTAAAGATGGACAAATTGTCCAAAGCAAAAATAATAGATTACGTAATAATAAAATTAAGAAAACTATAACTACATGGACATTCTAAAATATAATTCATATTACTAGTAAATTTAAATTATTCTTCTATTGAAGAATATAACATCAAATAAATAGAAGATAAGTTATGAGTTGAAATATTTAATCTATCCAATCAATATTTGGTAACATATAGAAAGGCATTTGTTAAGTTATTTATTATTATTCAATATGCAAAAAAACAATTTTAAAATTCCAGAATTTATAAAAAAATTAAAAAATAATACTTATAAAATTTTTTCCAAATTAAGGATTATTTCTAATATTATTATCATTTTTCTCTTTTATTTGAAAATAACATCTAAACCATCCACTTGCACATTTTGCTACCTCTTCCAATTTTCCTGGTTCTTCAAATAAATGACTTGATTGAGATATAATAACTATTTTTTTCTTTTCTACATTAATTAATTGTTTATCTATCATATTTTGATTCCATTCAATAACAGAATAATCATATTCTCCAACTAGAAACAAAGTTGGGCATTTGATTTGCCTCAATGAGGAATATTTTGAAGCCAGGTCTACTCTACCTCCTCTTGATACTATAGCACTTATGTTTTCATATCTTTTGTCTGCAGCAATTAAAGCTGCCGCTGATCCTGTACTGGACCCAAAATAACCCAATGTATTAGCGCAGAAATTAAATTGATTATCTTGATTTCCAATCCAATCTGTGACAGCAATTAATCTCTCACTCAAAAGTGGAATATTAAACCTATATTCTTTTGTAATAACATCTTTTTTTTCTTCTCTTTCTGTTAAAAGATCTATTAATAGAGTTGAAACACCATCTTTATTTAAAACGCTAGCTACATATTGATTCCTAGGACTAAATCTGCTACTACCACTTCCATGAGCAAAGATTACCAAACTTTTTGAAGATTTAGGAATAGTTAAATTTCCTTCTATTTTTTCCTCTCTCGATTCTTTATCTATCGGTATTTTTACTAAACTTCCATTTTTCAACCGAATTACTATTATAATAATACTATACAATAATAAAAGTCATTTTTTCGTTTACGAATCGAAGTAAATGTGTTAATTGGTAAATCTTCATTTTCATCAATAATTATTAATCGCAACTGAAATAACAAGAAGTATAAGCTTAATAAAGCGTAATCTTAGATTTAATTAAAAAATTGATATTGATAGTACGATTTATAGAATAAAATATTGTTGTTATAGTATTCTACAACTAGTTGACTATTGATTTTTATAATAATGTAAATACAGCCCTCATTGGAATTAAGGAAATTACCTTAACATATCTACGATGATTATATTATCGTTTATTGTAATTGTTATTATAGAATAATATAATGTTTTTATGGTTCATTAATAAGATCTAAGGATTCTTTGCACAAAGACATGAATATATGTCCTTAATTCTCCTTTTTATTAACCTGATAATATATTTTTTGATAATTTATTTATAACAATTATATATAATATTGTATACTATGTTATATGAAGGATACGGACGATAATAAAAGTCAAGATAGTAAGATTGGAAAAGATAATGAGTATAATCTCCAGAATCCAAACACTCAAAATCAAATAAGACAATCAGAACAGGCCGTAGAGAGGACATTAGAAGATACACGCAGTAATATAAATAAACTTACAAACGAAGCACGAAGAGAAGTATCAAAATCTACTGAAAAAATGAAGGAATATCAAGAAGATTCTCTTAATATTATCAATAACATTGCAAATAATTATATCGAATCACAAAAAGAATTGTTCAGTTCCTTTTCAGATTCTATTACTGGAAACAATAGCAATAGATCGAGAAACTATCCTCAAACGTCATGGCTAAATTATTACTCTCCGGAAAGATTTGCACAAATTTATGGAGAAAATGTAAATACTTTCACCAATTCTATGATTCGATACGGTAATCTCCTTAACAACTTAACCATCTCCAACATGAACTATTTTAAATCATTTTTACAACAAATGGAATTATATTCTAAAGAATTTTCAGAAAGAGAAGAAAGACGAAGATAATCCAAATCAACTATTAATAGGTATTAGTATACCTTTATTTTTATTAATTTTTTTTACAATTTTAGAAGCAATATTGCATAACAAAAGCCACAGTCAAAAAATACTATTCTAGGCTACATTTAAAATTCTAATATCTTAAGTTTTGAATTGTATTAAATATATTGTATATCGTTATTATAAATATAAAAAATATTATAAATATTACGTCAGTTTAGGAATAGACATTTTTAAAACCTTTCGTGCCAAGAGAATAGATAAAATTATTGAAATTACAGACATAATGATTGCGCTAAAAAATATCAGGTCAAATGATAATTGAGATGGAACGTTTGTCGATATTCCATTTACACTTAAGTTTGTTTGATTGATTTGCATATACATCCCAGCCAAAGCAGGTCCAATGGAACATCCTATTATTCTTAGAAGACTACTAACTCCTAGGGTCACACCAGAATATTCTGATGGACTGGCAAGAATAATAACATTCATCGCACCTACACTGGCAAACGAAAGACCAGCCGATAATATAGCCAAATTAACAGAAATAACAAATTCATAGGAATGAAAGAAAAATAATCCTATAAATCCAAATGTTGTTAGAAAGGAGCCTAATACAAGAGGCTTTAACGTTCCTAATCTGGAAATAATAAATCCTGATGCAGGACCAAAAACCAAAAGTACTATGGAAAATGGCAACTGTATTTTACCTGTGGTGATAGGATCTTCACCAAAACCTACTGGTATTGGTGTCTGGATCAAAATAGGAATAGTTTGGAAAACCATAAACATTGACATTCCTACAATCATTATGATTAGGGTAGAAAACAGTATTGTTTGATCAAAGATCTTAAAATTAATCAATGGAAATTTGGTCCTTCTCTCTATAAAAATGAATAGAATTAACGATACTACGCCTACAATAATAAACGCTAAAACCGCAGATCCTGTGGAATAGAATGAATTATAATAGTTATCTCCAAAGAGGGAACTCGTTTCGGTATTGGAATGTAAAAATGTCAAAGCAAGAAGAAATGACACAATTGTAATTGCTAATGTTAGTGCGCCTTTTATATCAATTTGAATTTTATTATTATTGGTTTCTGTCTTGATGGGATGCACATTCTTATTATCCTTATTAATCTCATGAACCTCATCATTTTCAAAGTTTAAAGTCTTATTCTTAGATAGCGAGTCAGACTTTGTTGATATCGAACTTTCACCTTTACAAATAGAATGTTCTAATGGTATTTTGATCAGTTTTCGAGAGTATTCTATCGTCAACATAAATATATTTCCTGATTATAAAAATAAGAAGAATTGCGATTGGAATTATTATAAAAAAAGTCATTCTCCATCCATAATCCTGAATAATAATACCACCAACTGATAATCCTATCACAGAACCTGCTGCAAACATAGAAGTTATTACACCTTGACCAATTGAAATTTTTTCTCTGGGAAATTGGTCTCTTATAATACTGAAAGCAATAGGAAACATAGATATACCAATTCCTTGAATTGTTCTGGCGATTATCAGCATTAGCATATTAGTGGAGAACCCTGCTATAGCAATACCTATAACATATATCATCAATATAACTAGCAATACTTTTTTCTTGCCGTAAATGTCCGAGAGACTTCCTGCAATAGGAGTCATGACGGCTCCAGAAATCAAATAGGAGGTGAGCACCCAAGAAGACATACCGTAAGAGATATCAAAGTCTTTGATCAAATTGGGAATAGCAGGTATAAGCATAGTTTCAGCGTACATTGCCATAGTTGCAATACAACTTAGTATCCCTAAGATAATCCACCTATACGCTAAGCATTTATTCAAAAAAGGTATGATTACCAATTTCTCATGGTCAATAATATTATTAGTCAGTTTCGATATTAATTGGGACTTATTGTATATGAATGGATCATCTTCCTTATAGTTATTAATAAAAGCCATTGCCTTCTTATAGTATGAGCCAATTCTATTTATCAACCAAGTCCGAACAAACAACATTCGTTTAATTAGTTTAGACAAATATAATACTCATAATGATGATAGTTTTCCTAGAGCTGATCAATACATGAATAAAGTATTAATAAATACTGAAACTATTACCAGCAAAATTTTTGTTAATGTTAAGTTTAACTCTATAATGTTAAATAGTTTAATATGTCATCTTTTTTATACCATCATCTGAATATTTTCATTTAGAATATTCGTATATCTCTGAATTTGGAATTTGTAACTACAAATACGTCATGCTTAAAAAAAACTTTATCATATTCTTTGTTTTGGATATGAAAACAATAAAATAGTGAATCTTGAGGCAAAATGCTTTTAGCTTGGACATGTACAGGCGCGTTCTCTAAATCTATTAGATTTAAATATCGAACCTGGTTGTCAACTGTATTCTGCTTTTTTATTAAGAGATATTGCTAAGCTTTTTGAATTGAATAATATTATTATTAGTTAACTAAGTTACCTTATAATTAAATAAGGGAACTATCTCCATTTTTATGATGTCTAAAGGAAAAAGTAAATCGAAACTCGCAAGTTTATTCAACTTCAAAGAGAAATTTTCTAAAAGTAAAGGAGCGGATGAAGTCATGAAGTGTAAAGAATGTAATATGGAATTTAATACCAAAGAACGAATGAATGCCCATAAAAAAATTGCACACTCAGGAAGAGGAGATAAAAAGAAAAAACATTAGACATATTTTTAACTATAAAGAGTAAGGTTTTTTAAATTCTGATTTAATTGTAATATTTGCGAAATTTACTAATTCTATTTTAATATTATAAGGATATCAATAAATCTGATACCTGTGAAAGGTAAATGAATATATCCGATCGTACATCTTATTCAGCCAATAATATTGGTAAATAAGTTCCTTTATTTAGACCTTTGAATTTCTTTATCTTTTACATTTTTACTGTAGTCACAATCATATTATGAAAATTGATTATAAAATGTTATTGTAGGTCAGGTATAGATACTTTCCTTATTATTTTATTCATTATCATACTTTCATAACTATTCTTAACAGTGATAGACATATTACACCTATTTTAGATAACACTTGCTTGTAATAGTGCTTATGTTTATAATACTCTTTCAATATAGCAAGAAATCACACAAATATACAATTGGTTATCTTTTTATTTTCTGACATGATTTATCAGTGTAAAACAAATTATTTATTGGCTAAATTAGAGAAATAATCATATCGTACCATATTATAAAGTATGTTATAATGGCAAAATTTGTTGAAATGGATGATAAAGTGAAATTTAAAGATCAGATAGAAGAAAAAATAATCGGTTCAGTTATTTTGATAAACAAATTTAATGTAAAACCAAATAAGGTTGAACAGTTTTAAAGGATTGGGCAGAAGACGCTGCCCGATTTAAAACAAGAACCAGGATTTATTTCTACACAACTACATAGAGGGATTAGAAAAAGTAGTGTTTTCATTAACTATGCAGTTTGGGAGTCAATGGAGCAGTATAAGAAAGCGGTTAATAAAATAATGTTTAGTATCCAATCACAATCTCCACTTTTAAAATCTGGTGATAAGAGTTTAGTAATTTCCCCACATTTATTCACGAAGTTGCCGTTCCTGGAATATGTTTAGATTAAACATATTGAATGTAAATAAAAATAGTAGTAGTAGTAGTTACAATATAGTTTTAAAGCACAATAAATACAAGAAAAAAATAGAATATATAAATTAACTTTCCTGTTTGAATTTCTCTTTTTCTTGTTTAATTGAAGGAATGATTTTTTCAGTTATTAATTTATCAAAATTATATTGATCAAAATCCATAGTGAAAATTAAATAATAATTGTCATTGATGGGAATTAAACACCTACTCATTCTTGTATATCTTCTAAACAAATAGGTTAATTCACCCATTTTTGATTCGAATTTGAATCGCGTTTTATGTCTAGTTATTGTTCTAATTGCCCATTCATGATTTTCTTCTACAGTAAGAAAGGGTTTTAGTCCTGCTCTATCTCGTTCATTTATAATAATACCGTTTTGATCAGTTATGCCTACCCATCTTATAGACTTGTCAGCATTTAATACACTTTGGGTAAACGCATAAAGGAATTTCGTAGTATCACTCTTCTTCTCTTTATCATCATTATTTCCAGACATATTCTTTCTATAAAGTAAAGTAATTTTCGAATGTAATAAAAAAGTTTTTTTAATGTAAAACAAACTTAATAAGATTTAAATCTTTCAAAGTTTAGATAGTATAAATATCTTATGAAGTCAGTCTCTCGCGTTTATTTAATCAAAGATAGACTGTCAAAATTCGATTAATAGAACTTATTTTAGCTATTAGAGTAACAGAATAAGGTATTAGTAGTAGAGAATTAGTATGTGATTACTGCGGTCAAAAACGTTCAATGCAGGTCTTAATGAATAGGTATAGTTGGTTTAAATTATTTTAAAACTTTACCTATCTCTTAATTTATTAAATTCATACTTTTCTCAAGTCAATTCTAGACAGATATGCAAAACCATTATGGTATGAATCATTGTATTGAGGACCTTTTATCAGTTTAGGCTATGACTATTAAATTATTATTGTTATTAGTCGATTAACTTTGTTTACTGATTTTTAAATATTCTAAAATGTATAAAATATTGCACTATTCTTCAAAAGCGACAATATAACTAGAGAGGCTTTAGAATAGCCATAGTAAATAACTAATACCTGGTTTGTATTGGTCCATTCCAGGGCTATGGCTATTATTATAATTATCAAAAAACAAAATTATCGTCAACCATTAAATATTATAATATAGATTCCATACATCTATAAACCAACCAAGATTTGATCTTTATTATAGCCTTCTATTATTAGATTATCTTCAATAGTAGTGGATTATGGCTTTTAAAGATTACAACAACAATAATAATACTAAAACAATAACATAATAGTCAGGATATCTAGATTTATTTTTCTATTCTAACTAATAGAAATAAGCAAATTTAAAATATCACAAGCAGAGAAATAACTACAATCGATTTTGTATCCAAATAAGTGTAATAAAAAAAAGGTAAATAAATATCTATCTAATCATCTTCCATATGACTCTTTATTTTACTAATATGAGGAATACGAGGAACCACTACTGCAAATGCAATAGCTGCTATAGCTATAATATAATAATTAAACCCAATAGCCATACCTATTGCAGCAGAAAACCAGATACTAGCAGCTGTGGTTAAGTTGGTTATCTTTTTATCTACTTCTCCTTTCAAAATCATTCCAGCCCCTAAAAATCCAATTCCACTTACTATTTGAGCCGCAATTCTTGAAGTGGAATTGGGATCCACGGCCGATGAGAGATAAGTAAATAACATCGCACCACCTATAACTAGAGAATTTGTGCTTATTCCTGCCGGTTTACCCCTTGACTCTCTTTCTGCCCCTATAATAAAACCAGCGGCTAGAGAAAGAAGAATATCAATGAGAAAGTCAATTTGCAACCCAATATTCCAATTATCCAACACCATGAAGAAAGTTTAAAAAATACATTATTACCTATAAATTATATTATAAACAATAAATGCTTTAGTTTGATATAGAAAATTATCCTCAATAATAGTAAATCTCATCTTCTCAGAAATCAAATGTAACTGCTATAACAAATTAAAAATGTAAAAATAAGAATAGTAGGAAATTTTAATAAAATGGCATAAGATAGATGATAATATATCTTAGGGTTATTTTAAAATAATCAATAGAATTTCACCAGTTATTCCTATGTCTATTTTTCTAAGGTTATATTAAAGTTAATATGCGTTTTCCAGACCTTTAATATAATGAATTATATGAGATTTATTAAATTTTTTATTTAAGTAATTTATGTCATACATTTGGAAATAAAATTCAATGATATATTAGTAATTGATATATTAATAATTGAGAAATTCTAGTTGAAATATAAATTAGGTCTGTGAATTAAATTATTGTTTAATGTTAATTATAGTTTCTTATTAGTTCTTTCTTGGACGCTTCAAATTTTGAAGCCTAAACCTGTAGTAATAATTAAATTACAAAAAGTATTTGGTTGATGTTATTTTATGTAACTTTTAGCTTGTATAGGGTCTTGGAAATTATATTAAAAATGCTTTAGTAATACACCATTTAACTAATATTGGAATAAGGCTAGAATATTTCTATTAGTAAATCTTATGTTTAATTATAACGTAACTTTATTACTAAATTTTATTCAAAAAATAGTAACAAAAAGATTTTAAATATCAATGTTACTATTAAAACATTGTTAAAATTCGAAGCTTGAATATTAGTCATAGTATAATCATATTGTTGGTACTTAGCCTTCTATTAAGTCAAGAAAATATTACAGCACAAAAGGTTATTGATAATGAGGTTTTATCCAGTGATCAGGATCAGAAAAGCAGCGGCAGCAGCAATGCCGAAAGTAGATCTAATCTTAATGAGTTTCCAGCAAAACCATTAGTTCATGTATCAATAGAAGGAACAGAAATCAATGATAAGATTAGAGGGGGAGATGGCAATGATCTTATGTCTGGAGAGGATGGCCAAGATATTCTCCAAGGACGTGATGGGAATGATGAGATTGATGGAGGAAAAGGAGAAGACAATATTGATGGAGGGGCAGGAGATGATGGTTTGAGTGGAGGAGACGATGATGACGATATCAA
>Ga0126306_10000771_pt1 | contig 15980 bp, 20 predicted proteins | sample Plot27_FD_92592 | JGI IMG/M metagenome (GOLD analysis project Ga0126306, IMG submission 92592) | Serpentine soil microbial communities from UC McLaughlin Reserve, CA, USA - Plot27 | ecosystem: Environmental > Terrestrial > Soil > Grasslands | place: USA: UC McLaughlin Reserve, Lake County...
CGGAGCTTCGTGACTTCCTCGTCGGTCAGGTCCTTGACCTTCTCGTCAGGGTCGAGCTCGAGCTCCTTGACGATCCTCTGCGCCGTCGAGCGACCGATGCCGTAGATGTACGTCAGACCGATCTCGACCTTCTTGTCACGCGGGAGATCGATGCCAGAGATACGAGCCATGTCTGATCAGCCCTGACGCTGCTTGTGCTTGGGATTGCGCTTGCAGATGATGCGAGTCACGCCGTTGCGCTTGACAACCTTGCAGTGCTCACAGATCGGCTTCACGCTGCTGCGGACTTTCACAGAAACACCATCAATGCAAAACGTGAGAATTTCCGGCGAAGACTCTTAGGATAACCGGGCTGGTAAGTTCACGCAACCCCGTCACATAGGTCGATTCGACGGTCCCGCGGCAGCCCGGATTCCAGGGCCGTGTCAGGATGCCTGGAACAGCTCCGCGAGGGCGCGTTCCATGGCCTTCGCCGGATCCTGAGCGGCCGTCACGGCGCGGCCGAGAACAAGATAGCGAGCACCCGCGGCCTGAGCAGCGGCCGGCGTCATCACGCGTTGCTGATCGTGGACCTCCCCACCCTCCAGTCTGATACCCGGCACGAGCGGCGCGAGTCGGTCGCCGTACCTGCTCCGCACCGCGCCCACCTCGGCGCCGCTGCAGACGATCCCATGGAGCCCAGCATCGGCCGCAAGGCCGGCCAAGCGAAGCACCTCGCGCTCCATGTCGAGCCCGTCCGTTCGTCCCCAGGCTGCGGCCAGCACCGTCCGATCGAGCGAAGTCAGCGCGGTCACCCCCAGCACGCCGCACGCATCGCCAGCAGCGTCCCATGCCGCTTTCCTCGCCGCCTCGAGCATCGGCGTACCACCGGATGCGTGCACCGTGGTGAGCCGCGCGCCAAGCCGCGCGGCGCTGCGCACCGCGCCCGCCACGGTGTTCGGGATGTCGTGGAACTTGAGGTCGAGAAACACCTCCGCGCCGATCTCGTCGCGCAGGGCGTGCACGATGGATGGGCCCGTCGCCGTGAACAGCTCGCTGCCGACCTTGTAGAAGCGGCAGCGGTCGCCCAGCGCGCGCGCGAGCGACAGGGCGGCGTCGGCGGACGGCAGGTCGAGCGCGACAATCGGGATCGCGCGAATGTCGCCGACAGGGGTGGCGATCGGCGAGTCGCTCACCCCAGCCCCTCGAGCGTGCCGACCACGTCGGAGATGCGCGTCACCCCGTGACGATCGCACCACCGGGCCAGGTCGTGAACGATGCGTTCGGGCGCGCGCGGATCGCGCAGCATGGCGGTGCCGACCCCGACCAGCGTCGCCCCGGCGATGAGGTACTGCAGGGCATCCTCCGCCGTCGAGACGCCACCGATGCCGAGCAGAGGCACCTGCACCACCCGTCGCACCTTCCACGTCGCGAGAACGCCGACGGGGAGCAACGCCGTACCGCTCACGCCCCCCGTTCCGAAGCCGAGCGCCGGCCGCCGCCGATCGACGTCGATCACCAGTCCGGGGATGGTGTTCACGAGGGTGAGGCCCGTGGCGCCCGCATCGACAGCGATCTGTGCGCTGCGGGCGATGTCGGGTAGCGTCGGGGAGAGCTTCACGAACAACGGCCGCGCAGTCGCCGCCCTCGCGCGGCGGATGACCTCCGCGAGCGCCTCCGGGTCCGCGCCGAACTCCATGCCGCCCGCCTTCACGTTGGGGCAGCTCACGTTGATCTCGAATCCGTCGAGCGCGCCCGCCGACTCGGCGCCGAGCGAGAGTTCGAGCTGTTCGATCACCTCCGCGAACTCCTCGACCGCGAACCCGACGATATTGCCCAGCTTGCGGACCGTCGGAAGCTCGCGCGCCAGCCACGGCAGGTGCTCCGCGCGCACTGCGGCGACTCCGGGGTTCGCGAGCCCGATCGCGTTGATCATCCCGCCGCCGAACTCGGCAACTCGCGGGGCTGGTGCGCCGGCGCGCGGCTCCGGGCTGACGGCCTTGGTGACCAGACCGCCCAGAGCGGGCAGATTCACGATGCCCGCGAGCTCTTCACCGTACGCAGCCGTGCCCGCTGCGAGGACGATCGGATTCTGAAAGGTGAGGCCGGCCGCCTGGACGTGGAGCGCGGATCGGCCGTCGCTCACTGCCGGGATACTCCTCCCGCTGAGCCAACGCTCTCGCCCGACGCGACCCGCCGCTCGTACCGCTTGAGGTACTCGAGGATGCCGTCCGCAACTGCCGCCGACAGCTCCTCCATCCGTGCGGGATCGGTCATGTAGGACGCCTCCGAGGCATTCGTGCCAAAGCCGATTTCGACGAGCACCGCTGGCATGAACGCCGTGACAAGGACGCGGAACCCCGCCTGCTTCACGCCGCGGCTGGGTCCCGGATGGATCCGGCCGATGCGCCGCTGGATGAGCTCCGCCAACTCGTTGGACTCGCGCAGATGCTCGTTCTGCGCCATGTCGTTGAGCACGAAGCTGAGCGCGTCGCCCGCTCGCGCGGAGGCGCGGGCCTCGAACTTCACCACTTCGTTCTCCATGCGCTCGACCCGGCGCGCATCCTCTGTCTTGGCCTCGGCGAGGAAGTACGTCTCGAAGCCGCGCGCCGCGCCGGGATCCTTCCACCCCGGGTTCGCCGCGTTGACGTGGATGCTCACGAAGAGATCCGCGTGTGCCTCGTTGGCGATGCGTCCGCGATCCGACAGCGCGATGAGGGTATCACTCGTCCGCGTGTACTTCACCCCGACGCCACGTTGACCGAGAGCGGCACCTACACGCTTCGCCACGGCCAGCGTGATGTTCTTCTCCGCGACGCGTGGCCCCCCGCTGATCGGTCCACGCATGCCGGCGTCGGGCCCTCCGTGTCCGGCATCCAGGACGACCAATCGACGTGAGCGGAGTGGGCCCGAAGGCGCGGAGGACGCCGCGATGGCGAATCCTCGCGACGTGCGCTCGGGACTGGCGCCGTCGATCACGTCGTCGCGCCGCGCCGCGCTCGGGACGGAGCGCCCCACCTGAGAGACGCTGCTGTTCTCGTAGCGTGAGAGCGAAGAGAATGCCCGCAGCTCGAAACGGTCGACGTCCCAGGCGAGATTGCCGGCGATGCGCGGCACCAGCTCGACGACCAGTTGGAGCGGCACATACAGCGCGCCTCGCCGGACCTCCGGCGCGCGCGCGAGCTGGAACGTCGCGTCGCCGACGCGCGCGAACCGCAGCCCTTCCTCCACCTCGATCGTCGAGCCGCCGACGATCAGCAGCCAGCGATCTCCGGTGAGGTGAGAGACCGTGAGCGGCACGATCGGACGCAGCTGCTCCGGACGCACGAGCGGTCCGGACGGCGACGCGACGAGCGGCACCGACACGCTGCGGCTGGCGTCCTTCACCACCAACCTGCCGGCCGACGGCGAGGTGGCGGCGAGCTGGAACGCGGCGAGCAATGCGGCGGCGATCATCGGGTGCGCACCGCCCGCGCGATCTCCCGGTCGGCATCGCGCTGTTTCTCGGCGTCCCGCTTGTCGTGGAGCTTCTTTCCCTTGCCGAGTGCCATCGCCACCTTCGCGACGCCGCGTTTGAAGTAGAGCTCGAGTGGAACCAGGGTGAGCCCCTGCCGCTCCACCGCACCTATCAGACGCCGGATCTCCCGCTTGTGCAACAGCAGCTTTCGCGTCCGCGTCGGCTCGTGATTGTTGTAGCTGGCCCGCTCGTACGGCGAGATGTGCAGATTGAGCAGGAAGATCTCGCCGTTGCGCACGATGCCGTAGGCATCGGAAAGATTGGCTTTGCCGTCACGCAGCGACTTGACCTCGCTCCCCGTGAGCACCAACCCCGCCTCGTACGTGTCCAGAATGGCGTAGTCGTGGCGCGCACGCCGATGCTTGGCGATCGAGACGTGCTCCGGATTGTCGTCGGGCTTGGCCATGGGCGGGAAACGGTCGCTCGCGTGCGGCGTACGCGCGTGCGTCCGCAACATAGGCCGCGTGCGACGGGCAGGCAACGCAACGCGTTGACTTGATTCGCGATGCCCGATAACTTCTCTATTCTCTACTCGGCGCCACGCGCGCCGCGCATGCTCGGGTGGTGGAACTGGTAGACACGCAGGTCTCAGAAGCCTGTGCCTTCACCGGCGTGGGGGTTCAAGTCCCCCCTCGAGCACTCCGACGCTCCTCGTCATCACGAGGGGCGTTTTTCGTCGGGGCGCCCCCGCCCTCAGCGGGCGAGCCGGGAGGGAGAGACGTCCTCCGGAAGCTCCACGACGCCGAAGCTCGCACGCAGCGCATCATTGGCGGCAGCGATGGTGTCGGCGACCAGCTCGGCACCGCGCTGGACGACCGGATCGTCGCCGCGGATCGGGCCGCCGGCGAAGGCGAGCATGTTCTGCGCGAGGCGCAGCGCGGGTGTGCCGTGCCCGCGAGAGGTGAACGCGTCGCGATACGCTCCGAGCCGAGCATTGAACTGCCGCTCGGCCAGATCCCGAAGCGTCGGATCGACGTTGGGATCCTTCTGCATCAGCTGCACGAGCGCGCGCAGCACCTCCGACGGCGTGCGGTCATCGAGCGTATCGCGCTGGGCGACCAGAATGCCGATCGAGCGACGCAGGTAGCGGAGCTCCCAGCGCGCGTGATCGACGTCCCCGCGTGTCGCGACTTTCGACAGCCAGTCCACGTCCTCGGATGCGGGCTCCGCCATGAGCACCAAAGCGAAGGCCGCACTTTTCCGCATCAGAGCCCGGTCGTCGCGGAACGAGCGAAACAGGCGCATCCGCGCCGCTCGATCAGCCTTGCAACACGGGGAGCGCAAGGCGCCCGCCGGCAACTGCCGGTTCGGACAACCCGACGCGCTCGCGGACCTGGCTCTCCTGCATGAGCAGGTCGCTCAGCCGCACGCCCTGCAGCACGTCGTCGATGCGCCGCTGCAGCAGCATCCACACTGGCCGGATGCTACAGTCGTGTGACGACGAGCAGCGCGCCTCCTCCACGGGATGCGACGTGCAGTGCACCTCGAACGTCGAGTGTTCGGCCGCCGAGATGACATCGTGCACGCTGATCTCGTTGGGGAGACGTGCGAGCGCATAGCCGCCGTGCGCGCCACGCGTGCTGCGGACGATGCCGGCGCGGCGAAGCTTGAGCATGATCTGCTCGACGTAGTCGCCCGGAAGGCGCTCCTGCGCCGCAATCTCGCGCCCGGTCACCGGCCCGTCGTCGATGCGACGGGCCAGGTGAAGCGCACAGATGAGGCCGTATTCGGCTTGAGTGGTGATCCGCACCTGTTGAATCTAGTCCGAGCCGGTCGGTCGTGATAGCCTCACCCCCCCGCCACCATCCCGTGCGTGCCGCCCGGAACGCCGATCTCCGTCATCTTTCGGAGGTCGAGAATCTCGTCGATCTGGTCGGCTGGGAGCACCTTTTCCCGCTTCACGAGATCGCGCACGAGCACCCCCTCCTTCACGGATTGTTTGCTCAGCTCGGCCGCTCTGGCGTAGCCGATGTGTGGCATCAGCGCCGTAGCCAGCGCCGCCGAGCGCTCGACCCAGAATGCGCACATGTCTTCGTTCGCCTCGATCCCGACGACGCAGCGATCGGTGAACGTCCGAGCGGTGTTGGTCAGCAGGCGCATCGAGAGCAGGAGGTTGAACGCGATGACCGGCATCATCACATTCAGCTCGAGCTGGCCGTGCTCTGCGGCGATGGCGACGGTCGTATCGAGCCCCATGACCTGGAAACAGACCTGGTTGACCATCTCGGGGATGGACGGATTGATCTTTCCCGGCATGATCGACGACCCCGGCTGCACGGCAGGCAGCTTGATCTCGTCGATGCCCGTGCGCGGACCCATGACCATGAGGCGGAGATCACTCGCGATCTTGCTCAGGTCGATCGCGAGCACGCGGAGCGCTGCACTGAATCCGGCTGGGTCGCCCATGCTCTGCATGAGCTGGATGCGATCGTCACCGATGCGCAGCTCGAGCCCGGAGATCGCGCGAAGGTGCTTGTTCATCAGCGCGGGATATTCCTTCTCCACCGTGACGCCGGTGCCCACGGCACTGCCGCCGATCCCGAGATCGCGGAGGTAATCGGCCGCCTCGCGCACGCGGCGGATCCCGCGGTCGATCGATCCGGCGTAGGCGGTGAACTCCTGGCCCAGTCGGATCGGCATCGCGTCCTGCAGGTGCGTACGACCGGCCTTGACGATGTGATCGAACTCCCTGCCCTTCGCGGCGAGCGCATCGCGCAGCCCCTCGAACGCGCTCGTGAGCCCGTCGAGCTGCGAGAGACACGACAGCCTGATGTTCGTCGGAATCGTGTCGTTGGTGCTCTGCGCCATGTTCACATGGTCGTTCGGATGCACCGGGGTATACGTTCCGCGCTTCCCACCGAGCAGCTCGTTCGCCCGGTTGGCGAGCACCTCGTTGACGTTCATGTTGTGCGAGGTGCCGGCGCCCGCCTGCCAGGGATCGACGATGAACTGGTCGGCGTGCTTGCCGGCGAGCACCTCGTCGGCTGCCTGCACGATCGCGTCGGCGAGCCGCGGGTCCAGACGCCCCGTCTCCTTGTGCGTCAGCGCGGCGGCCTTCTTGATCCACACCTGCCCGATGACGAAGGGCCCGAGAGGAAGGAGTCCGCTGATCAGGAAGTTCTCCCGTGCGCGCACGGTCTGCACGCCGTACAGCGCGTCGGCTGGAACCTGCTTGGTGCCGAGAGGATCTTTTTCCGTACGGAAGGCATCTGCCATCGTCATCGCTCGTGCAGAGGGGTGGACAATCCTTCGGACGCTCGTGCCGTGGGAAGCGCGCGCATCGTGAGCACTAGGGCCGCCGCGCCCGCGAGCGATGCGACGCCGAGGAGCGCGACGCTGATCGCGTGGAGCCGACCGAATGTGGCGCGTCGAACGTCGTCTCGCGGAAGCGCATCGAGAGGGCCGCCCGCCGTGACGCGCACGCGCTCGATGCGTGGGGCGACACCGAGCTGCGCCGCGAGACACGCAAGCGCGAGAGCCAGCACCGAGACGAGCCGCGCACCGCCCTGAGTCCGGGCGCGCGAAAGCAGCGCCACCACGAAGCCCACGAGTGCGCCGCTCCAGAACAGCGTCGGCAGCACCCGACCGACCAGGGCGCCGGCAAGCGTACGGGTGGGGAGCACGGCGAACGCGGCGGGAGCAACGACGGCGGCGACGACGATCGCCGCACCGAGCCAGAGCGACAACATCACAACGGCGGTCAGGTCGCCTCCCACCGCTCGCGCACCGATCATCGCCGCACGAGGCGCGCGGCGCCGCTCAGAAACGGGTTGGTTTGCTTCTCATCGCCGATGGTGGTGGCCGGGCCGTGGCCAGGATATACCAGAGTTTCGCCGGGGAGCGCGCTCGTGTAGCGCGCCAGCGAGGCCGTCATGTCCGCAGGGCTGCCGAAAGGGAGATCGGTGCGGCCGATCGAGCCGGCGAACAACAGGTCGCCACCGAACGAGACGCCGTGTCCAGTAAACGTGACCAGACCGGGCGCATGGCCAGGCACGTGCATGACGTCGAAGCGAAGGGTGCCACACTGAAGCGTGTCACCCTCGGCCAGCTCGCGGTCGGGGCCATCCGGCTGCTCGAAGTCGATCCCGTACATCACCGCGGCTCGCGCCGAGAGCTGGGCGTAGTACGGCAGATCGAGCGGATGCAGGTAGACCGGAACGCCGAACTCGCGCACGACAGCGGCTACCGCCCCGATGTGATCGACGTGCGCGTGGGTCAGCCAGATCGCGTCCAGCTCGACGTCGGCGGCACGCACCATCGCCAGGATGCGATCGCCCTCGTCGCCCGGATCGATGAGCACCGCGTGGCTCGTCGCATCGTCGATGACGAGATAGCAGTTCTCCTCGAACACGCCGACGGTGCGCTGCTCGATCCTCACACCGCGTACCCGCCGCTGCCGGCTGGATCGACGGCATGACCGCCTTCGCTCCGTGCCTTGAGGTACTTCTCGACGGCGATCGCCGCAGTGGTCGCGTCACCGACCGCCGTCGTCACCTGGCGGGTGAGCTGCGAGCGGAGGTCGCCAGCAGCGAAGAGACCAGGAATGGAGGTCTGCATCATGCTGTCGGTCACGATGTAGCCCATCGGGTCGTGATCGAAGTGGCCGTCGATGATCCCCGTGTTCGGCCGAAAGCCGATGAACACGAAGCAGCCGGTCGCATCGAGCGTGCTCACGACACCCGTCTCGACGTTTCGCACGCGCAGTCCCTCCATCAGGCCCTGCTCGTCGCCGACGACCTCCTCGGCGACCGTGTTCCAGACCACCTCGATCTTGGGGTTGGCAAAGAGCCGCTCCTGCAGGATCTTCGACGCGCGGAACGAATCGCGCCTGTGGACGACGTACACCTTCTCGGCGTAGCGGGTGAGGAAATCCGCCTCTTCGACAGCGGCGTCCCCGCCGCCCACTACGGCGATGCGGTGATCGCGGAAGAAGGCGCCGTCGCAAATGGCGCAGTAGGAAACGCCCTTTCCCGCGTAGTCCTGCTCTCCGGGAATGCCCAGCTTGATGGGGGTGCCGCCGGCCGTGACGATCACCGCGGGTGACCCGTAGATGTCACCCGTGTCCGTCTCGGTCTCGAAGGCGCCGTCGTCGAGCCGGCGCACCGTGGTGACGTTCGCGGTGACGAACTCGGCGCCGAACAGACGCGCGTGCTCCTCGAACTTCTGTGCCAGCTCCCAGCCCAGGATGGACTTCTCACCGATCCAGTCATCGAGCTTCTCCGTGTTCAGGAGCTCGCCGCCCGGCATGCCGCGCTCGAGCACGACGGTTCGCAGCATCGAGCGGCCGGTATAGAGCGCGGCACACATCCCCGCCGGCCCCGCCCCGACGATCACCACTTCGTATTCGTGCCGTGTAGCCAAGCGTTCCTCGTTCGATCGGGCGCGCCGGTCGGCGCGCGACTGGACCAAATCTCACCTGGAGAAGTCCGCGATGGAACCGGGACGTTCCCGTCACGCCGCGGCGATGGTCACGCGACGCAGTGCGCCATGGCAGTGGGAGACGGTGCCGATGAGGAAGCTGGCCTGACCGCTGGAAGCGCGGGCGGCGATCTGGGCATCGGCGTTCAGGACGTCGCGCACGTCGATCATCCCGACTCCGTAGGCACGGTGAGAGCAGTGAAAGACGAGTGGCGACTCGATGAAGCGACCGGCCGAGCCCTCCGCCTCCGCATAGGCCCGCAGCGCGACGGGGAGCGACCACGCGCGGGGCCCGCGTGTCTCGGGGCAGCGAGCCGGTTCGATGCAGTTGATGGGGCACATCCATTCCGCGAAGCTCGCGTAGTGGGTGCCGTCGTCGCCGACGCGCTGCCACGGAACCGGCAGTGAGCCTCCCAGGGGCTCGATCCGGATGTCACGATCCGGCCAGCGGGCCCGTGCTCGCTCGACGAGCCAGTCCGCCATCAGGTGCGGCATGAGGGGGGACGGGACGATGACGTCGTCGTCGCATCGAGCATCCGTGGACGCCTCGGCCAGATACGAGGCGAAGTACTCGCGCCAGTCCGACGTGACGATGTGCAACCGGGGCGGACGTTCGACCGCGGGCAGCCGAGAGACGGCGCAGGCGTGATCGCGATCGACGACCACGAGCTCGCGCCAGGCGACCGCACCGGCTCGCTCCGCGCGGCCGAGCTGCCGGACGTAGTAGCCTCCGTAGCATCCGCCGCCGACCACGACGATCCGGCCGAACCGCTGCATCGGCCGGTGGCTCGCCGACGCGCGGTCAGCAGCGGACGTGACGTCCGCCGTCGACACGAATCACCTCGCCGGTGACGTACTCGGCCTCGAGCAGGTACACGACTGCCCGCGCAACGTCGTCCGGGCTGCCCAGCCGGCGCAGCGGCGTCGTGCTTCGTAGATGCTCCGCGCCCGTCTCGCTCCATCCCTCCGGCAACAAAACGACTCCCGGCGCGACGCCATTGACCCGCACGTCTGGCGAGAGCGCGAGCGCCATCGACCGCGTCATCTGCACGACGGCCGCTTTCGTCATTCCGTGCGGAACGTAGGCGGGCCAGCTCTCGAACGCGGCGAGATCAGCGATGTTGACGATCGCACCGCGCGAGGCGGCGAGCGCTGGCGCGGCTCGCTGCGACAGGAAGTACGGCGCGCGGACGTTGATCGCGAACATGGTATCCCAGTCCGCTTGCGTCGTCTCACCGACCGGCGTGCGCACCATGATCGCGGCGGAGTTCACGAGCGCGCCGAGGCCACCTTGCCACGCAATCGCACGATCGATCAGCGCATCGGCCTCGCCGAGGTCGGCGAGGTCTGATTGCTCCACGATGGCCTCCCCGCCACCCTCTCGAATGAGGCGCGCAGTCTCGTCCGCACCGTCGCGCGAACCGTTGTAGTGGACGACGACCCGCATACCGCGAGCGCCGAGGGCCAGCGCGATCGCGCGTCCGACGCGCCGGCCGGCGCCCGTGACGAGCGCAACGCGGCCGGCGAGCGGATCGCCGCCGTCAGGCGGCCGGAGCACGGCCCCGCGCATCGATACGCTCGTCCTGGCGGCGGAGCCACTCGATGGGCACCTGCATCATGCCGATCGTACGCGGTCCGTCGGCCGCACCGTGCCAGTCGGAGCCGCCGCTCGGAATGAGCCCGAGCTGATCGACGCACGCGCGGAGCCGAGCCGTGTCCTGCGGGGAGTGGCTCGGATGCTTGACCTCCACGCCGTCCAGGCCCATCGCAACGAGCGGCTCGATGCGCTCTCGAGTCCCCGCCGATCCTGGATGCGCGAGCACTGCGAGGCCGCCCGCGCCGTGAATCATCGCGATTGCCTCGCGCATCCCGAGCTGGTCCTTGGCGACATACGCCGGGCGGCCCGCACCCAGATAGCGATCGAACGCGTCGCGCACGTCGGTCGCCCAGCCGTCGGCGACGAGCGCCCGCGCAACGTGCGGACGCCCGATGGCACCCGTTCCAGCCTGCAGCAGCACGTCATCCAGCGTGACCTGCACGCCCTGCGATTGGAGCAGCTCGACGATCCGCGCGGCCCGTCGCCCCCGCATCTCGCGCAGCTCGCCGAGCGCGCGCTCGAGCACGGCGGTGTCGCGCAGGTGAAGCCCGAGCAGATGGGTCTCGGTCTCCCCTTCCACGGCGCTCAGCTCCACGCCGTTGATGACGCGTATCCCGAGCTCGGCGCCGAGAGTGCGGGCCTCGGCAAGCCCCGCGACCGTATCGTGGTCGGTGAGGGCGATCGCCGCCAGCGCGGCTCGCTTCGCCGCGCGAACCACATCACCCGGTGCGCGGGACCCGTCCGACGCCGCCGAATGCATGTGCAGATCGACGAAGCCGGTGGCGCCCGCGGGACCAGTCACGAGACGTAGCCCGCTTCGGGCGAGGTGTCGCTCGGCTGAGAGACCGCGAACAGTCGGGCGAGGTCGTCGTTGCTCATCTCGAGCAGTGACTGTTCACGCCAGCGCGTGCCGTGCGGAGAGTAGCGGGTGACGCGAATCTCGCGATCGGGACCGGTGCCCGAGATGAACAGCAACGCGAACTCGTCGCGATCGTACTGCGTGATGCGGCCAGAAGGCATCACCTGCCAGGTGCGGCCGGCGAGCGTGATCGAGCGTGTCGGCATGGCTACGGGAGCTCCACTTCGTGATAGATTCGCGCGGGATCGAGGACACGCTCCGGCGCGGACGCATGCGCGCGGGCGAGCGTCGCGGCGTCTGGTGCCTCGCAGAACTCAAGGAACGCGCCGGGTAGACCGGCCTCCTCGAAGACCCAGTAGCGGCAGTTCGCTTGCGTGTAGTGCTCGCGATTCCGCTTCAGCTTCTCGGCGTACTTCTTCCGCTCGGGGGGAGTGACGAGCGTTCGTTGAACGGTCAGCGCGCGCGGCATCGGCTATCGTACGGTATCGGGAAAGCTCTCCAATCCCTTCTTGACGGCGGCGAGGAACTTGTCGGCGTCGGCGCCGTCGACGATGCGGTGGTCGAACGAGAGCGAGAAGTAGGCACACGTTCGGATGGCGATCGTGTCCTCGCCATCAGGGCCGGCGACGACCTTCGGGCGCTTCTCGATCGCGCCGAGGCCCAGGATGGCGGAGGTGCCCAGCGGGATGATCGGCGTGCCGGCAAGCGAGCCGAATACGCCTGGATTCGTGATCGTGAAGGTGGCCCCTTGCACTTCGTCCGGCTTCAAACGCTTCGTGCGGGCGCGATCGGCCAGGTCGTTGAGCGACTTGGTTAGTCCCGAGAGCGAGAGGTCGTTGGCGTTCTTGATGACCGGCACGATCAACCCCCAGTCGAGCGCCACGGCGATGCCGATGTTGTACGGCTTGCGATGGATGATCGACGAGCCCGAGACGGCCGCGTTGAGCATCGGGAATTGCTTGAGTCCGTCGACGACCGCGCTGATGATGAACGGCAGGTACGTGAGCTTCTGGCCGGTCTCGGCCTCGAACTGTGCGCGCATCTTCTGGCGCAGGCGTCCGACGCGGGTGAGATCGATCTCGAAGAACGAGGTGACGTGCGCCGCGGTGCGCCGAGCGGCGACCATGTGGTCGCTCGTGAGCGCGCGGATCTTGGACATCGGCTCCACGCGATCGCCGGGCCAGGGCTCCGGAGCGGGCCCGTGCTGCTCGACGCCCGCGGGAGCGTGCATCGAGCGGGCGGGAACCGCGGCAGCGCCGGACTGGAGGTAGGACTCGATGTCGCGCTTGGTCACTCGACCGGCGATACCGGTGCCTTGCATGCGCGCCAGCTCGATGCCGTGTTCGGCGGCAATCTTTCGCACGAGCGGCGAGGACTTCGTGCGGAGCCGGTCCTCGAGTCCGTTGCCGCTCGTGGAGGCGATGGCCGGTGCGTCCGCGCGATGCTGCGCCGCGTGGGGTTCGGATGCAGCTTGCGCTTGGGGGGGGCCCCCCCGCCCCGGCGCCGCGACAGCCGTTGCCTCAGCCGGCGCGGGAGGTTGCGTGGCCCCCGCCCCGACCGCAGCGCCCTTCTCGGTCTCGATCCGCGCGACGAGCGTCTGCACCGCCACGGTCTGCCCTTCGGTGACGAGCACCTCGGCCAGGACACCGGCGACGGGAGAGGGGATCTCTGCGTCGACCTTGTCCGTCGAGATCTCGAAGATCGCCTCGTCGCGCTTCACCTCGTCGCCCACCTGCTTCAACCACTTCGACAGGGTGCCTTCGGCGATCGATTCCCCCATCTGGGGCATGTTGACGTCAACGCGTGCCACGTTGCTGTCCTCTCATTCGGATTTACGGGACGCCCGCGCTTTGCGCATTCGCCAGATGACGAACGTCGGGACCAGCACGAGACCCAACACCGCGCCTCGCAGCCAGAACGTGAGCCAGTTGCACGGCGCGCCGGTCTCGGCGTCCGGTGTGCAGTTGCTCGCCCACCCCACCCCTTTGGCGAGGAGCACGGCGATCATCCCGAACGCCATGGCCCCGCTCACGGCGGTCAGGCACCCCACCCCAAGATAAGGCCAAACGCCCTCGCTCGTCTCCCCCGAGCCGCCGGGGCCGAGATTGTCCGTGTCGCGCACGCTAGTAGGCTGCCAGATGGCGTGCGGCGAACACGATGTCGGGCACCTGCGGAAGCACGAGATCCTCGAGCGACGGTGCGTAGGGGAGCGGGACGTCGTGCGCCGTCACGCGCAGCACCGGCGCGTCCAGCCACTCGAAGCACCGCTCGTTGATCCGCGCCGTGATCTCGCCCGCGAGCCCGCCCGTCCGCGTATCCTCGTGCACGATGAGCACGCGGTTCGTCTTGCGAACCGTCGCGTCGATCGCCGCGTCGTCCAGCGGCGCGAGCGATCGCAGGTCCAGTACCTCGACCGAGAGTCCGTCCTCGCGCTCGAGCTGCTCGGCTGCCTCGAGCGCCTTGTGCACGGTCGCGGCGTAGGTGATCACCGACAGGTCCCGACCCTCACGAGCCAGCCGTGCCCGCCCGATCGGGACGACGTGGTCACCCGCTGGCATCTCTCCCTTGATCCGCCGGTAGAGGTACTTGTGCTCGAAGAACAGGACGCAGTCATCGTCGCGGATCGCCGCCTTCATCAGACCTTTTGCATCCTCGGCGGTGCTGGGATAGACCACCTTGAGCCCGGGCGTGTGGATGAACCCCGCCTCCGGGTTCTGCGAGTGGAACGGACCACCGCGCACGTATCCACCGCTCGGGCCCCGGACGACCATCGGACAAGGGAGGAACGCGCGATAGCGCGCCGTCGCCACGTAGTTCGTCAGCATGTCGTACGCGTTCGCGACGAAGTCGATGAACTGCATCTCGACCACTGGTCGCATCCCCATGTGCGCGGCGCCGGCCGCCGCCCCGACGATGCCGATCTCGGAGATCGGCGTGTCGATTACGCGCGACTCCCCGTACTTCGCCATCAACCCGTCGGTGACCTTGAACGCGCCACCATAGGCGCCGATGTCCTCGCCGAGACAAAACACGTTTGCATCGCGCTCCATCTCCTCGAACAGCGCCTCTCGGATCGCCTCCAGGTAGGTGATCTCGGCCATCAGTCGGCGCCTCGGGCCGGCGCGTCGTAGGTGCCCCATCCTTCCGGACGCTCGTGGACGTCGACGACGTCGCGCTTGCCCTCGCGGAACCACAGCGGGCGCTCGGCAGGAGGATCAGCGTAGACGCCGACGAGCGCGTCCAGGGCGTCGGGGACGCCGGACTGCTCCGCCAGGTCCGTCGCCTCGTCGATCTCGCTGGTGACACGCGCGTCGATCGCCTGCAGCGCTGCGTCTTCCACCCCTTCGCTGCGGAGTCGCTCCAGGTACCGCATGATGGGGTCGTTCTCGCGTTCCCAGCGCTCGATCTCGCCCGCCGGCACGTACGACTGATTGTCGTGCTCGGCGTGCCCCTTCCGTCGATAGGTGATCAACTCGACCAGCGTGACCCCTTCGCCGCGTCGAGCCCGGTCGACCGCGCGCTTCGTCGCGCCGTACGTGGCGAGGACGTCGTTGCCGTCCGCCCGTTCCGCCGCGATGCCGTAGCCGATCGCCTTGTCCACGAATTGCGCGGCGAGGGTCTGCTTGCAAGTCGGCGTGGAGTAGGCGTAGCCGTTGTTCTCGACCACGACGACCAGCGGACAGCGCTGCACCGCGGCGAAGTTGATCCCCTCGTGAAAAGCGCCCGTCGACGTCGCGCCATCGCCGACGTACACGAGGCCCACGCGCGGCTCGCCGCGCATCTTGAAGGTCAGCGTGACCCCTGCCATCACGGGGACCATGTCACCGAGCGGCGAGATCTGCCCGATGAAGCCACGCTCGGTGTCACCAAAATGGATGTTGAGCTCGCGCCCTCGAGTGGGCGAGTCACCCTTGGCCATGTACTGCTTGAGGATCTCGACCGGAGTCGCGCCCTTCACGAGCATCGAGCCGAGGTTGCGGATGAGCGGCGAGAGGACGTCGCCGCGTTGGAGCGCGTACGCGCTCCCGACCGCATCCGCTTCCTGGCCGAGCGACCGAAAGAGACCGCCCACCACCTTCGTCTGGCGGTAGAGATTCACCAGCCGCTCCTCGAGCGAGCGGGTGAGACGCATCCAGTAATACAGCTCGAGCCGCTGCAACCGGGTGAGTGCGACGTCTCCCTCCGAAACGGTCGCGGGGGGCGCAGCCGCGCTACGTCGCGCGCCGCGCCCCCCGCCCGCCCTGGTACCCGTCCGCGCCATCAATACGACGCTTGCAGCGTGTGCGACGGGTCCTCCGCCCGGTGCAGTTGGACGAAGAAGCGCTTCACGTTGCGATCCATTCGACTTTCGCCCATCTGGTCGGTCGTCGCCTCGACGAAGGTGTAGTGACCACCTTCGGCCCGCACGCTCAACTTCAGCGCGCCGAGCGGGCCCGTGAAGGTGCGGGTTCGCGCCGTGGTCGTCACCGGCGTGAAACCCAGCTCGGCGAAGAACGCGTCGGCGGCGGCGATCACCTCCGCCGGTGGCCTGTGACTGCGGTAGAAGTGGCGCATGGTCAGGGAGTGCCTTCGCGTTCGGGAAGCACGTCCTGCATCCATTCCGTCTTCTC
>Ga0126306_10000772_pt1 | contig 15968 bp, 16 predicted proteins | sample Plot27_FD_92592 | JGI IMG/M metagenome (GOLD analysis project Ga0126306, IMG submission 92592) | Serpentine soil microbial communities from UC McLaughlin Reserve, CA, USA - Plot27 | ecosystem: Environmental > Terrestrial > Soil > Grasslands | place: USA: UC McLaughlin Reserve, Lake County...
CGCGGCCGTGTTGCTCGGGCTCGGCACCGCGCTCGTCTATCCGACCCTGATCGCGGCGATGTCCGACGCCGTCACTCCCGTCGCGCGAGCCCCTGTCGTCGGGGTGTACCGCTTCTGGCGCGACAGCGGCTACGTCGCCGGCGGCCTGATCGCCGGCAGCATGGCCGACGCGCTGGGCTACGGCGGCGCGATCGCGCTCGTCGCGGGACTCACAGCGGCATCGGGCGCCTGGGTGATCGTCGACATGCCACCCAGGCAGTCCGCCGCCGGCAGAGCGCGTCCACTCGTGGCGCGAGGAGACTGATGCACCCGTGCAGACGAGCTCCGGACAGCCTGCCGGCGCCGCGTACGCCTAAGTCCTGCGATCCGCGGACCGCGCGACGTTCAGCCTTTGGCGTATTCCTCCGCCGATCGCTGCTCGAACTCGAACCCGACGAACCGCTCGTCGCCGACGACCCACGCGTCATGGCCGGGCTCGATGACGTACGCGTCACCCGGGCCGATCTCGACTTCGGTTCCGTCGTCGTGCTTGACGGCGATTCGGCCGGAGTGGGCAACGCCGACGTGGCGCGCCTGGCAGCTCTCGGTTCCTGCGACTGGCTTGATGCATTCCGACCACCGCCACCCCGGCTCGAACGCGAACCGCGCTGCGGTCGTCGCGCCGATCCGCACGACATCCACCTGCGTCTTGTCGGGCGTGCGCGTCTCGTCAGGCGAATCGAAGTCGCGAGTTTCCACACCGGCCACGGCAATCTCCTCTCATCGATCGACGGTGACATCGTCGCGCCATCGGGGGCCGCATTGCAAACGAGGCGACTGCGGGCGGCTGCTCAGGGGCCGCGCAGCGCGTCATCGAAGAAGGTCGTGACGCGCCGCTCGTACTCCGGGGCCGCTTCGCGGATCGCGGCGGTGTGGCCGACGTCTGGTAGGTGCCAGTGCTCGACCGGGCGGTCGCCGGCCGCGCGGTCGTAGGCCTCGCCGAATGGCTTCTCCGGTGACCCGGCCGAGACGAGCAGCAGCGGCGATGTGACGCGCTTCATCATGTCCTCGAGCACAGGGCCAGGCTTGGAGCCCGAGGTCACCCTCACGGTCGCGAACTCGACCGCCATGAACGGCGTGATCGGAGTGATGCCGTTCACGCGTTGCGTGTCCGCGAAAGAGCTCGCGGCGGTCCCGTCGGCGACCACGGCCTTGAGGTCGGTGCGCTGGCCGGCGACCTGGACGAGCACGTCGGCACCCGTCGAGAGGCCGAGCGCGCCGATGCGCTCGGGGTCAACCTCGTCGTGCGCCTTCAGGAACGCGAGCGCGCCGGCGACATCCTTGGGCCAGCCCCAGCCCCAGGAGTTCTGGACGCCCTCGCTCTTGCCGCGCCCGCGGGCGTCGTAGAGCAGCACGCCGTAGCCGCGCCGGACGAGCAGCTTGGCGTGTGCAACCGCGCCGGTGCGGTCGCTGCCGCCGCCGTGCACGACGATGATCGTGGCGCCGTTCTGCGTCGGGCGGTACCAGCCGGAGAGCTTGACCCCGTCGCTGGCATCGAACGCCACCTCGCGGTAGTCGGGGCTGGGCGGGGCGCCGATCGGCTCGCGGAACTTGTGCGTCTCGGTGATCGCGATGCCCATCGGCACGATCGTGAAGAGAAAGGCAAGCAGTCCGACGGGAACCGCAAGCACCCGGTAGGTCCAGCGCCGGCGACGGCTCGCCGTGCCCTCGCCGCGGTGCAGCCACGGGATGGCGATCGCCAGCGCGACGAGCGCGAGGCCCGCCGCTGCGGCGAGCGCGCCGGTCAGGTCGCTCGTGGCCGCTCCCGCGTCGGCTATGTGCTTGACATGCATCATGCCGTTGACGGTCGCGAGCGCCCCGAAGAACAAGGCGAGCGCCGAGCGCGCCGCCGGGCGCGCTGAGGGAAAGGCGTAGATCGCAGCGAGCCCGAGGACGAAGGAGATCGCGGCGGCGAGCGCGTGCTGACCGAGCCCGACGCCCGGCTGGCGGTGCAAGAAAGCGTCGTCGAGCGCGTGCAGCATTGACACTGCGATTGCGCTGCTGAAGAGGAGCGCCTCGCGCGAGCGGTACGCCGAGCGGATTCGCGGCTGCGCGCGCTCGAGCGCTCGCTCACCGACCATGGTGGTCGTCATCTCGCCTCGGTTCGGTGTGATTGCACTCGAGCAACGATGCCCGAGGCGCGCCCCGGGCGACAGGGGGCCTGCTGGCGTACATGGAGTCCAATTAGCGGCGCATCGCCGTACGGGTAGCCGCTGCGTGATCCTGTGCAGATCGGGCCCGCTCCAGCTGCCCGGAACGCGAGTGCGTCAGCTGACGAAGCGCTCGGGGTGGCGCGCGAACTCTGCGGCGCAGGCCAGGGTGCAGAAGAAGTACGCGGTGTCGTCGAATACGAGTCGGCCGGCGGCGTGATCGGTGTCGACGGCCATGCGGCAGACCGGGTCGATCGCGAGCCCGTGGTCGGCGGTGTGCCGTTGGCGCACGGCGGCGACCAGTTCGACCGGATCGCGGATGTTGCGCAGTGTCTGGCGGCCGCGGGATTCGTACAGCACGCCATCCAGGTCAGGCGCCAGCGCGGCGGTGTGCGCGGTCAGCAGCACCTCGCCGCCGGTTGCCGCGGCGGCGACGCGTGCGGCGAGGTTGACGGCGGCGCCGAAGTAGTCGGCGTCGCGTTCGATCGCCGGACCGTGGTGCAGACCGACGCGGACGGCCGGGGCACCGTGGCCGCGCAGTACGTCGTGAGCGATCCGCAGCCCGAGCCGTATCGCCCGTCCCGGGTCGGGAATGCGGAGCATGAGTGCGTCGCCGATCGTCTTGACCCGTGCGCCGCCCGAGGCGGGCAGCTCGGCGTTGACCGCGTCGCAGAAGTCCGCGACCAGCGTCGCGGCCTCCTGGTCGCCGTGGGCTTCGGTCAGGGCGGTAAAGCCGGCGATGTCGGCGAACAGGAACGTCGCGGTCGATGAGGCGCGTTCCGGAGCGGGGTCGTGCATGAGTGCGTCAAGCATCGCGGATGTCCGCTGAGCGAACGCGCCGCGGCGCATTGGCGCCCACCGAGACAGCTGGAGAGGGTCATCGCCGTGCCGGCGGATCAGGGTTGCGGCCAGCGCCGGCACGGCGATGCCGGCGAGAGCCGCTTCAGGGCGGCCCGGCGCTGATTGCGCCGAGGACGGTGCCCAGGAGTGCGGCTTCGGCGTGCTGCTCGGGTATTCGGCCGGCTCGGAGTTCGGCGCTGGCTGCGTGGATGAGCGCCATGATGATCGAGAGATGCCATGCGGCCGTGACGTCGGTGCGGAAGTTGCCGTCGCGCTGGCCGCGTTTGATGAGCGGCTCGAGGATCGCTAGGACGGGGCGGTGTCTTGCGTGCAGCTCGGCTTGTGGGAGCTGGGTGTTGATGGCGACGAGCGCGTGGTAGCGCTCGAGCGTGCGCCACGCGGAGATCACGACGCGGCGCAGCGCGTCGGTCGCGTCGCCGCGTTCAGGCTCGGCGGCTTCGATGGTCGCGGTGGCTTCGGCGATCGCGCGCTGGGTGACGGCGTCGATGAGCGCGTCGCGGGTGGGGAAGTGGACGTAGATCGTGGCGCGTACGACGCCCGCGCGGCGAGCGATCTCGGCCATGCTGGCTTCGGGATCGCTCGCGAGCGCGTCGATGGCGGCGTCGAGGATCCGCGCGATGCTGCGTTCGGCGTCGGCGCGGCGACGCGGCCGTTCGGGCGCTGGCCCTTGGGGTGTGGGCGGCATCGTGGGCTAGTGGACGGCGACGCGGGGGGCGAGCGCGAGCTTGGGCAGGAACGTCCTCGCGGAGGGAAGGATGACGAGCGCGGCGACACTCGCGGCGCCGGCGATGACGCCTGCGGCCAGGAACGCGTCTCCGATGCCGCCGGCGAGTCCGGCCGCGGCGGGGCCGGTTGCGCCGCCGAGCGTGCCGGTGGCGATCGTGGCCAGGATCGCGACGCCGAGCGAGCCGCCGATCTCGTGTCCGGTGGTGTTGAGGCCCGAAAGCATCCCGGACTCGTCATCGGAGGCGCCGGTGAGCACCGCGACCGAGACGGCGACGAGGATGATGCCGAGGCCGATGCCGGCGATCAGCATGCCGGGCAGCACGTCGCCGGTGTAGCTGCCGTCGGCGCTGACGCCGGAGAGCAGCAGCATCCCGGCGGCGCTGATCGCGAAGCCTGCGGCGAGCGGGACGCGCACGCCGGTCTTGGCGATGATGTGGCTGCCGGCGTGGACGCCGGCGGCGATCGCGGCAGCGAGGGGCAGGAATGCGAGACCGGTCTCCAGCGCGCCGGTGTCGAGCACGTTTTGCAGGTAAAGCGAGGACAGCAGGAAGGATCCGAACAGCACGGCCGAGGCGGTCAGCATCATCAAGAAGCCGCCGCCGATCGCGCGGTCGGTGAGTCGCTGGATGCGCAGCAGCGGTCGGCGCGTGCGCAGCTCGAGCGCGGCGAACGCGGCGAGCCCGGCGATTGCGGCGGCGCCGATGCCGAGTGTCTGCGTTGAGCTCCAGCCGCTGGTCTGGGCCTGGGAGATGGCGTAGACGAGCCCGCCGAGGCTGGCCGTGGCCAGCAGCGCGCCGCGTAGATCCAGGCCGCGCCAGTGCGGCCGCGTCGTGTCGGCGGGCAGCAGCTTGATCGCGCCCGCGGCGAGCGCGAGGCCGACGGGCAGGTTGATGAAGAAGATCGCGCGCCAGTCGAGGAGCTCGGTCAGGACGCCGCCGAGCAGCACGCCGATTGCGGCGCCGGCGCCGCCGACGGCGCCCCAGACGCCGAGCGCCTTGGCGCGCTCGGGCCCTTGGAAGGCGGTCGTGATGATCGACAGCGCGGCCGGCGACAGCAGGGCAGCGCCGAGGCCCTGGCCGGCACGCGCGGCGAACAGCATCGTGGCGTCGGCGGCGAGCGCCGTGACGAGCGACGAGGCCGTGAATACGGCGAGGCCGGCGAGAAAGACGCGGCGGCGGCCGAGCAGGTCGGCGGCGCGTCCGCCGAACAGCAGCAGGCTGCCGAAGATCAGCGAGTAGCTCGTGATCGTCCAGCCGATGTCGGCTTGGCCGATGCTCAGGTCGGCCGCCAGGTCGGGGAGCGCGACGTTCACGGCGGAGATGTCGAGGATGACCATGAGCTGCGCCACGGACAGCAGCAACAGGAGCGACCAGCGGGCGCGCTCGGGAGCGCCGTGGGCGCCGATGGTGCGGTGTCGGCCGTGCATTGAAGCCTCGCTCTAGTTCAGACAGCAGTGTCTGACCTAGTAAATCAGACAGTGGTGTCTGAAGTCAAGCCGCAGGACCGGGACGCATCCTCGCTTGAGGCGTTGCCGCCGTCGCGTGCGGCGTTTGCGGCCATCCGCAAAGACTCGGGGCAGCCGTACTTCACGCGCCCTCACGGGGTCGCTACAGTCGCTCTTCGCTATACCCCGGCGGGGTATGGACCACGAGAAAGGAACCGTGATGCAGACCAACACTCAGCCGGCTACCACCAGTTCAGGGGGGAAGCCCGACGGGCTCCGCCGCTCGCTCACGTCGTCCTGGAACTCGCGTGCGATGCACTTCGTCCGGCACTACATCGAGATGGTCGTCGCGATGTTCCTCGGGATGTTCGTCCTCGCGCTCCCGCTTGGCGCACTGCTCGGCATCGTCGGCGTCGACGTCTCGGGCTGGCAGATCGATGCCCGCGAGCTCCTGCTGCTCGGCATGGCGTTCACGATGAGCGTCCCGATGGCGGGCTGGATGCGCTACCGCGGCCACGGCTGGGCCCCGGTGTGGGAGATGACCGGCTCCATGTTCGTCCCGAGCTTCGCCGCCATCGGCCTTCTCTGGGCCGGCATCGTCGATGACACGGACGCCCTGCTCTACATTCAGCACGTCGGGATGTTTCCGAGCATGCTGGCCGTCATGGTGCTCCGGCTGGACGAGTACACGGGCCACGGCGGTCACGCCCACTCCGCCGCGTGAGCTTCTCCCCAGCGCAGGCGTGATCCGATCGCGCACGAGACACCTGCTTGCTCGTCGGCCGGCGGTCAACTTGTTAACGCCGGCCGGCGGGCGGGGATAGTGTGCCGCACGGCCTGTAGGAATGGCGGGAATGGGAGGCAAGCATGCAGACGGGGCTTGACAGGCGCACGTTCCTCACGCGCGCGGCGGTGGCAGGCGGCGGCCTGCTCAGCATGGGGGCGGTCGAGCGGCTGGTTGCCAGGGACGCCCTGGGACAGGGGCGGCGGACCACCGCTGAGCCGTACGGACCGTTGCGGCGGGCGGCGGACCAGCGCGGCGTGGAGGTGCTCGCGCTGCCGGTGGGCTTCAGCTACGTGACGTTCAGCCATACCGGCTCGACGATGTCCGACGGGTATCCGACGCCGCTGGCACTCGACGGCATGGGCTCGTTCGCGGGCGGGCGGTTCCACGGTCTTGGCAAGGATCACCTGGTGCGGCTCGTGCGCAACTCCGAGGACCGCAACCCGGCCGGCACCGTCGGCGGCCTGCTGGGCGACCGCTCGGCGGCGTACGACCCGACGGCATTCGGGGGCACCACGACGCTGGTCTTCGACGAGCACCGGCGCGAGCTTGTGCAGGACTTCATCAGCCTCAACGGGACGACGGTGAACTGCGCGGGCGGCATCTCCTACCGCCGCCGCTACTGGCTCACCGGCGAAGAGACCGTGGGCGGGCCGGATTCGGCCGATCCCCTGGCCCGGTTCGCGAAGCGTCACGGCTACCTGTTCCAGACGCCCGTCGAGCGCGGCCCGGACGCGCTCGAGGTCGGCGTGCCGATCGTCGCCGCCGGTCGGTTTTCGCACGAGGCGGCGGCAGTCGACCAGCGCACCGGCATCGTCTACGAGACCGAGGATCCCGGCTCGGGCGTTGGAGCCGGCTTCTACCGCTACACCCCCAACGTCCCGGACAACTTGGCGGCGGGCGGCGTGCTGGAGATGCTCGCGGTCGCCGGACAGCCGCAGGTTGACCTGCGCGAGGGGCGCACGCGCGGCGACGCGCTTGCGGTGCAGTGGGTGAGGATCGACGAGCCCGACCCGGAACTCACGCGCGTGGGAGATCCGCGCAGCACCTTCAACCAGGGATGGGCGAAGGGCGGGGCGAAGTTCAACCGCCTCGAGGGCTGCTGGGAGGACGACAGCACGATCTTCTTCGTCTCTACCAGCGGCGGCGACGTCAAGAACGGCGACGTCAACTCCGACGGCTATGCCGAGGGCTTCGGCCAGGTCTGGGCCTACCGGCCCGGGGCGGGCGGCGGGACGCTCACGCTGGTGTACGAGTCGCCCTCCGGAGGCGAGATGGACTCGCCCGACAACCTCACCGTGACGCCGCGCGGCGGCCTGATCGCATGCGAGGACGATGCCTCGTCGGCCTACGTCGACACGCACCCGCTGGCGCCAGGCATCGAGCACGTAAACCGGCTGATCGGACTCACCCAGGCGGGAGCGGCGTTCGAGCTCGCGGTCAACGTGCTCAACGGGTCCGAACTGGCCGGCGCCTGCTTCAGCGCGAGCGGGCGGACGCTGTTCGTCAACCTCTTCGGACGCGCCCGCTTCGACGAGGACCCCGTGGAGGGGATGACGTGCGCGATCACCGGGCCGTGGCGCCGCGGCCCCTTGTGATCCTCTGAGCGCTCCAGCGCCTGGGTGCGACGGCCTGCCCGAGCCGGCCGACCGCCCAGGCGCGAGGGCACGCCGACGCCATACATCACGATCCTGCGTCTGGTCGCGTGAAGCGTTGCGGCGGGAGTCTGCTGGCGGCTCAGGCGCCGACGTGTAACTCCAGGGTTGCATCTCGCGGCAGGCTGTGTAACCCTGCGGTGACACGACGACCTCAGGGAGGTTCCACATGGTCCCCAACCAGATCGAGCGAGAGACCGTCATCAACGCGCCCGTCGAGCGCGTGTGGGAGCTGATTACCGAGGCTGAGCACCTCGGCCGCTGGTTCGGCGACGCCGGCGCCGAGATCGACCTGCGGCCCGGCGGCGCGATGGTCCTGCGCTGGAGCGAGTACGGCACGAGCCGCGGCCGTGTCGTCGCGGTCGAGCCGCGAACACGCTTCTCTTACCGCTGGGCACCGTTCAGGGAGCCGGGCGGCGAGGAGCCGGTCGAGGGCAACTCGACGCTGGTCGAGTTCACGCTGCAGCCCGACGGCGACGCCACGCGGCTGCGTGTGGTGGAGAGCGGCTTCGCCTCGCTTGCCACGTCGGCGGAGCAGCGCGCCAAGAACTTCAACGGCAACAGCGAGGGCTGGGCGCACGAGACCGGCGAGCTGCGCGAGTACGCGGAGAAGGTCGCCGCCTGATGAGCGCGCCGGCGGAGGGGGTGTTCGCCGCGCTGGCGGACCCGACCCGCTGGCGCGTGCTCAGTCTGCTCGCCGAGCGCGGCGAGGGTACCGCGACGTCGCTGGCCGGCGAGCTGCCGGTCAGCCGCGTGGCGGTGGTCAAGCACCTCGCGATCCTCGACCGTGCCGGTCTTGTGAAGGGCCGGCGCGAGGGTCGCGAGGTCCGCTACACCGTTCGCACGGAGCCGCTCGGCGAAACCGCCCGCTGGATGGCGGGCATCGCGTCGCAGTGGGACGCCCGCCTGGCGGCGATCAAGCGGATGGCCGAGGAAGGCTAGCGGTGCTCGCCCATGAGCTTGGACCACAACCGAAAGCAGGAGATTCGCAATGAACACACCCCCGATCGTATCGCCGCAGGAGTGGGAGGCTGCGCGCCTGCAACTGCTCGTGAAGGAGAAGGAGTTGACGCGCGCCCGTGACGCGCTGGCCGCCGAGCGTCGGCGGATGCCGTGGCTGGCCGTGGAGAAGGAGTACGAGTTCGACGGGCCCGAGGGCAAGGCGAGCCTCCTCGACCTGTTCGACGGGCGCCGTCAGCTGATCGTCTACCGCGCCTTCTACGAGCCGGGCGTCTCCGGCTGGCCCGAGCATGCCTGCCGCGGCTGCTCCTTGGTGGCCGACCAGGTCGCCCACGTCGCCCACCTGAACGCCCGCGACACGACTCTCGCGTTCGTCTCGCGCGCGTCGCAGACTGACATCGAGCGCGTGAAGGCGCAGATGGGCTGGGAGATGCCGTGGTACACGATCACGGACGGCTTCGACGCCGACTTCGGCGTGGACGAGTGGCACGGCACGAACGCGTTCATCCGCGACGGCGACAGCGTGTTCCGGACCTACTTCATCAACAACCGCGGCGACGAGGCGATGGGCAGCACCTGGAGCTATCTCGACATGACCGCGCTCGGGCGCCAGGAGGAGTGGGAGGACTCGCCGGAGGGCTACCCGCAGACTCCGCCGTATGAGTGGTGGAACTGGCACGACGAATACGGCGACGCCCAGCTGTCTCAATAGCGCGCGCGCTGATGAGGAGCGACCGCGACAAGGACGACCCGGACCCCGCCGACCCCCGAGCGCGGCGTACCCACTCAGGGAGTTGACGATCTACAAGACGGCCGGCGCTCGGTTGGCCCGCCGCGACGTCAGCGGCCTTCGGACCGGCTCAGACGGGCGAACACCACAAGGCGCTTCGCCGCGCTGAACGGCGGGTGGCAGGTCGTCAGCACCAGACGCTCGTGCCCTGCGCTCCGAGTCACCCACCACGCGGTGCGCTCGACGATCCGGCGTTGGTCAACGCGGTACGTGAAGCGCCCGTACGGCATGGTGACCATGATCCGCTCACCCCGCCGAAGCTCGTCGAGGTCGGCGAACGGCGCCCCGTAGGTCGTGCGGTGGCCCGCGACCGCGATGGTCCGGCGCTGGCCCGGCATCCCAGTGCTCGGGTAGTGGCCCGGGCCCTTGCGCAGCGTCGCCGTGTCCGTTCCCTCCGCCACGAAGAAGGAGCGCTCCAGAGTCGGCATCTCCATGCGCCCGAACGCGCGGCCCTTGCGCAGGCGCGCGGCGAAGGCGCGCGCCGCTGGGGCCGGCTCGAACCGCGGCAGCGGCTGGCCGGCTGGCGGCGAATCGGCCGCACGCGCGAATCGCCGTGAGGCGGTCGCCAGCTGGCTCTCGAGCTCGTTCTGGCCACGCGCGGCGACCAGCGCAGAGATCGGCTCCTGCCACAGGAGCGTCACCGCGACGTCCGCCAGCAAGAGCGCGCCGGTCGTCGCGAGCACGGCCCCGACGAACCGCAGCAGCGCGCGGGCGCGCGAACGAGCGGTGCCCCGGTCGGTCATCGGCGGCTCACCCGCCGCTCGCCGCGACGGCACCGAGGGACGAGCCGTCGAGGGACTCGAGGAGCAGGACGAACCCGATCACCAGCGCGACCGAGACCACGCCGACCGCGAGCCAGTACAGCAGTCGGCCCGCCCACCGGGCGGCCCGGCCTCGCGACGCTGTGCCGTCGTTGACGTCCACCGTCGCCATCGATCGTCCCACTCGAGTCATCGGTCGTCGCAGTCGAGCATCTCTGCGGAAGCGGCCGGTCGCGGACCGACTACCGGATCGAGCGCTTGCTCAGCTCCAGCGCCTTGCCGGCGTCGGCTCGGGTCACGAGGTTGGGGCCGGTCGGCATGACTTGTCGTTCGCCCAGGAACAAGCCATAGCGGGCGCGCTGGGCGAGCATCGTGACCGGCCAGTAACCCTGCAGATACGGCTGCTGATCCACCGCGAAGGAGAGTCGCCCAGAGCGGACCGCCTCCAGCACCTCCGGCCCGAGGTCGAAGGTCGCGGCCGTGATCGAGTCGGCGCGCCCGGCTCGCCGGATCGCCTCGGCCGCCTGGATACCCGTCGTAGCGTTGACCGCTAGCAGGCCGTCGATCCGGCCGCCGACGATGGCGGCGGCGAGCCGGCGCGGGGTCGTGGGGCTCTGGTCGTCGACGCCGATGACCCGTGAGGTGCCGCCCGCGCCCCGCATCGCTCGGGCCAGGCCGTCGCAGCGAGCGTCGAGGCCCTGGTTTCCGATCTGCTGATTGATGCACAGCGCTCGCCGGACGCCTGCCGCGGCGAGTCGCCTGCCGGCCCCGAAGCCGGCTCGCTCCTCGGGCTGCCCGACATGGGCCAGCACGCCCAGCCCGCGGTAGACCTCGTTCCCCGAGTTGATCGACACGACCGGGATTCCGGCTCGCGTGGCGCGGCGGATCGCCGGGCCGACGCCCGCCTCGGGGATCGACACGACGAGCCCGTCGGGCCGGCTCGCGACGGCTTGGTCGATCATCGTGTTCATGCGCTCGACGCTGTAGACGTCGGGTGCGCGGTAGTTCACCAAGACGTCGTTCTGGCGGGCCGCCGCCTCCACGCCGTTGCGCACGGTTGCCCAGAAGGGGCTCGATGCTTGCCCGTGGGTGACGACCGCGATGCGGATCGCGCCGTCCGACGCGCGCCCACCGCTCGCCGTGGCGGGCGGCTCGCCGCCGACGATGACCGGAGCTTCACGGACGACCTCCGTCTCGCCACAGCCGGCGCCCGACAGCGCCAACATCGCGGCCACCGCCACCGCCCACGCCGTGACCCTCATCCGACCATCTCCGGCGGCCAGGGCGTCTGCGCCTCGTCGGCTGGACATGGGATCCTCGCCTCGAGGCGCGTGCCGGCTCCAACAGAGCTGTCGATCGTCATCGTGCCGTCGAGCGCGGCGACTCGATCTTGGAGCCCGCGCAGCCCGGTGCCGGCGGCGAGATCGACGCCACCGACGCCGTCGTCGGCGACCAGCACGATGACCTCGTCGCCCTGACGCCGGACGTCGACGCGAGCGCTCGATGCGTGCGCGTATCGCGCGACGTTGGTCAGCGCCTCTGCCACGAGGAAGTAGACGGCCGCCTCGACCGGCGCCGGTAGGCGCCCGTCGATCGCGACTCGAGAGACGAGCGGAACGGCCGTGCGGTCGGCGAGCGCGTCTATCGCCGGCGCCAGCCCGCGCTCCGTGAGGATCGTCGGGTGAATGCCGCGAGCGAGCTCGCGCAGCTCGGCGAGCGCGGCGGTCAACTGCTCCGTGAGCTCGTCCACCGACCGGCTGAGCTTCTCGTCTCGCACCTGCGCCTTGAGCATCCGCAGCTGCAGCGCGAGCGACACGAGCCGCTGCTGGGCGCCGTCGTGGAGGTCGCGCTCGATGCGCCGCCGGGCGGCGTCACCCGCCTGGACTATGCGCAGGCGCGAGATGCGCAGTTCCTCCACGCGGGCGCGCAAGTCGGCCTTCAGGCGCTCGTTGTCGATCGCGAGGGAAGACGCGGCGGCGACAGCCTGCACGAGCTCGCGGCTAGTGTCCAGCGCGGCGTCGTGGATGATCGCTGCGACGCGATGCCCGTTACGGTCGACGGCCGTCCAGGCTCTTCCCGAGCCGGGCTCGGGCAGCACGACGGGATGGCCGACCTCGTCCACGAACCTCTCGCGCTCGGGCAGCCAGTACGCGATCGAAACGCTGCGGTCGCCCAGGCTCTCGGCCAACAGCTCGCGCACGGGTCCACCCGTCGCCGCGCGCCGCACGAGGGCGCGCCGGGCGATCCAGCGGAGCACGCCGTGCAGCGCGTCGAGCGTCGCAAGCACCAGCACTGCCGCCGGAAGCGCGAGTGCGCAGAGCACGAGACCCACGACCACGTTCAAGCGCCACGGCCCGAGGTAATCGACGCCGTTCCCGCCGCCGACGCCCTGCAACACCAGCCCGACGACCGTGACGAGGAACAGCACGGGAATCGCGATGACGATGAGCGTCGCGACGGTCGCCAGCGACCTCGTCGCCAGCTGAGCCACGGTGCGCCACAGAGTGCGGTCAGAGAGCACCGCGAGCGACCGTCGCCACGGGCTCCCGGCGGTCTTCGTCCCGCCCGAGATCGGCGGGATCTGGGCGTCCAGGAACCAGTTCGCGGACCGGCGGTCCAGACGCACGAGCCAGCGGCACAGGGAGGCGGCCGCCAGCAGCAGCGGAAGGCCGACCCCGACGGCGCTGAGCGCCGCGCCGAGCAGCAGCGCGAGCACGGCGGGCAGCGCGAGCACGGCCGACGGCACGCCGACGACCACGTATCCGAGCGCCTGAGCAGCGTGCGCGAAACGGCGATCGAGCTCCAGCGCCGAGATCATGGGCCGCGCTCCACCAGCACGTCACCCGAGCTGCTCAGCGCCTGGATCGAGAACGGCGCGTCGGTGGTCGTGGCAACGCCGCGGATGACCTGACTGCCGGACGCGCTCTGGGCGTCGATCTGATAGCGACCGGTGGGCACGATCGCATGGACCGAGCCGGTCGTGGCTCGCAGGGCGAGCCGCTGCGGCGGGCATGCCGCGCTCGCCGCCACGTCCCCGCTCTCGGCGTGTGCCTGAAGCGAGAATCCGCAGAACCCGTCGACGTCGATGTCGCCGCTGCGCGTCGTGATCCGCGCAGAGCCTCGGTAATGCTGGAAGCTGACGGCTCCGCTGTCCGTCCGCACGTCGACCGGAACGTTGTCGGGCACGATGACGCGGTACCGCACGGAGCACGAATCCGGCAGCGCCGATGGGCACCGCGAGACGACGCGGAAGACGCCGCCGTCGACCGTCCGGCGCGTTCTTGCGGGGTGACCGAACGCGAAGCGCTCGCTGCGCTCGACCGCGACCGACGAGCGCCTGCCCCCGCCGATTATCACGATGCCGGCATCACCGATGTCGAACGCGAGACCGTTCACGGAGCCGGTTACGGGATAAGAGACCAGTCGCCGGTGCGTGGAGCCGAGCTCCCCGGCGCCGAGCGCGACCGTCGCGCCGGTCACCACAAGGGCCGACATCAGCACCAATCGGCCCCACGTCGAGACTCGCATTCCGGCGATCAGAGTAGCTCGGACTCGGCGCCGCTACTGATCCAATCCGCGACGAGCTTCCCACCCGCCAGCGTGAACGGCCTCTGCAGCCGTGCGCGAGGGGGTCTCCGGGAAGAAACGACCCATACTGAGGCGCCGGGCCAGTCCTGACGCCCGGACCGTCGTCCAAGCGAGCGTCGTGTGTCCTCGGAGACTTCTCCGTTTCGCCGCGGACGGAACCGATAGCCTCGCCATACCGCGTGACACTGCGCACGTGCAACCGGGCCCGAGAGTGCGACGGACAGGACGTCGTCCCCGAACATCAGACCACTAGGAAGGTGCAACCCGCGTGACCAGCGAGCCCACGCCGGATACGACGGCAGACACGCCGACCCAGCCGAGCGACGCGACCTCGGTAGACCGCAACAAGGCCGTCTCCCGCCGGTGGATAGAGGTCTTCAATGAGCGCGACGACGCGGCGGAGGCCGGCGTGCGTGCGCAAGATTACGTCGCCTACGCCCCCGTGAGTCTGGAGCCCACCCCGCTGGACTCCGAGGCATGGACGCGTTTTCTTTCCGGCTTCGTCGAAGCCTTCCCTGACCTTCACCTCACCGTGGAGGACGCGGTGGGCGAAGGTGATCTTGTCGCACAACGTGTCCACTTCGCAGGCACCCACACGGGCGAGTTCCAAGGGCTCCCGCCCACCCACAGGAAGGTCACGTTCTCTGGCCTCGAGCTCAACCGTTTCGTCGACGGCCGAGTCGTAGAGCACTGGTTCCAGTTGGACGCCCTCTCGCTTCTTCAGCAGCTCGGTCTGGTCGTCGTTCCCGGCCCGCGGTTGCTGCCGCGCGTCCTCGCCCATCAGGTGAAGAAGCTGCGCAAGAAACGCTGAGCTCCAAAGCGAACACCGCTCTACGGCGCGGGGGTGCAAACGGGCCGCAAGCTCTGCAAGCGCTTGCAGGGATGCCGATCTCTCGCCGAGCGCCCTCGCGAAAGTCTGCGCACCCGGCCGATGCGGGCGGATGAGCGGCGCGAGAAAGTGCCGGCGGCCGCGGGTCGGGCGCGTCGTCCAGCGCCGGCGTCCGCGCGACCAGGCAGCAGTAGCCCGACCACTTCTCTTCCCGGTCCGCGCGCGGGATCTTCAGGCGACCACGGGCCGGATCCGAGACGCGCACGAAGCGCGGCCCCGTGGCGTACAGCACGACCCAGTGGTTGCCCTCCCAGTGGCAGATCGCCGGCAGCGGCAGCGTGTCGAGGCGCGACTTCGAGGCCTTCAGCGAGCGCGCGACGAGTCGGCGCCGACCACGAGCCCGTGCAGGCTGGTGCTCTCGTAGCCGGTTTCCGCGGCCTCGCGGATGAACGGCAAACGGCACCGGCTTGCCGAAGTGACGGCAGACGATCGCCAGGCAGGCCGCAGCACCTCCTGCGCGAAGTCGAGCGGCACGTGCGCAACGCGGCGGAAGTCGTAGCGAGGGATGAGTCTCGGCCCGGCGCGCCGCGTGGCCGGGGCTCAGAGGCTCCACGGGACGAAGCGACGGAGACCAGACGTACTGCTCGAAGCTGATTAGATCGGGGCAGGCGACGCCGACGGAGACCGCGAAGGCGGCCCCGCCAAATAGATGGAGACACGATGAGCATGGCCACGAGGACGGACACGCAGTCGCCTGCGCGGCACGCTGCCGACAGCCACGACCTGATCCGCGTGCACGGCGCGCGCGTGAACAACCTCAAGGACGTCAGCATCGACATCCCAAAGCGCCGGCTGACGGTGTTCACCGGCGTCTCGGGCTCGGGCAAGAGCTCGCTGGTGTTCGACACGATCGCCGCGGAGTCGCAGCGGCTGATCAACGAGACCTACAGCGCGTTCGTGCAGGGCTTCATGCCGACGCTGGCCCGGCCGGAGGTCGACGTCCTCGAAGGGATCACGACCGCGATCAGCGTCGACCAGCAGCGGATGGGTGTCGACGCCCGCTCCACGGTCGGCACCGCAACCGACGCCAACGCCATGCTGCGCATCCTCTTCAGCCGGCTTGGCCGGCCGCACATCGGGCCGCCCAGCGCGTTCGCCTTCAACGTCCCCTCGGTCCGGGCGAGCGGCGGGATCACGGTCGAACGCGGTAACAAGACCAGGACCGAGGTGGCGACCTACACCCGCACCGGCGGCATGTGCCCGCGCTGCGAGGGCCGGGGCTCGGTCACCGATTTCGACCTGTCCCAGCTGTATGACGACAGCAAGTCGCTCAACGAGGGTGCGCTCACGATCCCCGGCTACAGCATGGACGGCTGGTACG
>Ga0126306_10000774_pt1 | contig 15962 bp, 20 predicted proteins | sample Plot27_FD_92592 | JGI IMG/M metagenome (GOLD analysis project Ga0126306, IMG submission 92592) | Serpentine soil microbial communities from UC McLaughlin Reserve, CA, USA - Plot27 | ecosystem: Environmental > Terrestrial > Soil > Grasslands | place: USA: UC McLaughlin Reserve, Lake County...
AACCTCGACATGCCGGCCGTCGAGGAGAACCCGGAGGAGGTCCACTGGGTGGACGACATCCACCGTCCGCCCGACCCACCGGGTTGAGCGGCTACTCCGGCGGCAGGCGCAGGAAGTCGAGCAGCGTCCAGGCGTCGCGGAAGCCGAGCCGCTCGTAGATATGGCGGGCGTTGCCGTCGGCGTCGGCCACGATCCACAGGTCGCGCGCGTCCGAGCCCGCCTCGATCGCCGCCCTGGTGATCGCCGTGCCGAGGCCGACGCCGCGGTGGTCGGGGTGCACGTAGATGCTCGCCACCTCCGCCGAGTCGCCCACCCGCTCGAGCTCCGCGAACGCCACCGGCACACCCTCTTCGAGCACCGCGAGCACCTCCACCCCGCGCGCCATCGACACGGCGCGGGCCTCCTCGAAGTAGCCGGTCGTGTCGAGCGTCGGGAAGTCCTCGTAGATCCAGGCCACGCGCAGGTCGTGCGCGGCCTCGTACGGCACGCGCTCGACGCGGTGGCCACCGCCCGGCGACGGCGGCGGCCCCTCGTGTCGCATCCACACCAGCCGCGTGGCCTTCCACCCGAGCGCCTCCAGCCCCGGGCGGACCCGCTGCCCCGCCTCGATCGGCTCGAAGCCGACCCGCCGGTGCTCGAAGCCGGCCAGCGCGCGGTCGGCGAAGTCCACGACCTCCTCGGCGCTGAAGCCCGGATCTTCCGCGACGTGCACCAGGCTCAGGTCGAAGTACCGCGGATAGCTCGGCGTCCGGAGGATCCAGCCGTGCTCCCACTCCTCGATGGAATCGGCGACCGCCTCCTGAGTCGCGCGCGCCCACGCCCGAGCGCGTTCAGCTTCGTCAGCCGGCATGGTCTACGAGAGCATGAGTCAAAGGATCATTCCCAACCAGTAGTAGTACGACCTCGTCCTGGTCCTCGCAGCTGATCAGGAACGAGACCGCCTCGTTTAGCTTGAAGTCGGGACCGCCGACGGCGCGCCGGCGAGCTGGTCGCTCGGTTAGCGTTCCGATCATGAAGTTCGTCGTCGCCGGAGGTGGGGTGGCGGGACTCGCGGCCGCGTTGGCGGTCGCGCGGGCCGGCCACGAGGCGGTGGTCGTCGAGCGTGACTCCGTCGAGGCGGGGCAGCACGCCGCGGCGGCGTTTGGAGTCGAGCGCCGGGGCATTCCGCACTACTTCCAGCCCCACGCGTTCCTGCCACGCGGACGGTGGCTCCTGGCGGCCTGGGCGCCGGACGTGCTCGACCTTCTCGTCGGTTCCGGCGCCGATCCGCAGGACCTTGCGGCGAAGCTGCACGGGCCTGGGCAACCCGGTGACGAGGAGCTCGTGTACCTGTGGGTCCGCCGCCCGGTCATCGAGTGGGCACTTCGGCACGCTGCCGCGGCGGAGCCGACGATCGAGTTTCGCTCGGGCGTCCGGGTGACCGCCCTGCTTACGAGTGAGAACGGAACGGCCCGCGCCACCGGTGTGGCCACCGACGATGGAGAGATCAGCGGCGACGTCGTGGTGGACGCGCTCGGTCGTTACCGGTGCCCCCCGGGTTGGCCGAGGGCGGCCGGCGAGCCCACCGACTCCGGCGCGGTCTACTACTGCCGCTACTTCGAGCTCGCGGACGGTGTCGAACACCTCGACGCCCCGATCCTAAACCCGCGCGGCGACCTCGGGTACATGGGCTTCAACACGTTTCGCGGGGACAACCGCACCTTCGCGGTGATCCTCCTCGCACCGGCGTCCGACCGCGCGCTGAGGGCGCTTCGGCACGATGCGGCGTGGCGGGCCGCCTGCTCCGTGATCGCACCGCTCGACGTGATGACCTCTCCCGAATATGGCCGGCCGATCACCGAGGTGATGCCGATGGGCGGGCTCATGAACGTGGATCGGACTGGCGAACCGAAGGTGAGCGGCATCGTCGCGGTCGGCGACGCCTTTTGCCACACGGACCCGGCGTTCGCATACGGGCTGTCGTTCGCGCTTGCTCATGCGACAGCGCTCGCCGAGGCGACGTCGGAGGCCCCGGACGCAGACGCGCTGAGCGAGCGGTACCGCGCGTCGGCCGGCCCGGAGGCACGCGAGCGGCATGTCCTTGCATGTGAGATGGACGCCGCGCGCTCGGCGCGGTGGGACGGAGAGCCACTGGACGTCAGGCGGCGCGACGCGTGCTACCCGCTCTTTTCCTTCGTCGGCGCGCTGGCCGCGGCCCCCCACGACGACGAGGTTCTCAGGCGCACGATTCGCCGCATCGGGCTGCTCGACCGTACCTCTGCCTTCGACGAGGACGAACACGTCCAGGATCGGATCGAGGTGATCCTGGAAGAGCTCGCCCCGCCCGAGTCGCCGGGCCCGCCGCGCGACGAGCTGCTCGCCCGCCTCGCGGAGGCGTAGTCAGCTGGAGAAGGCGGCGTCGACCACCCAGCGCTCGACGCGTGACGGGTCGATCCCGCGCCGGTCCTCGGCGGGTCGCTCCGCGACCGCTCGCTCGGCCGCCTCGAGCGCCTCCTCGGATTCCCATAACGTCAGCGAGATGAGGCGGCCGGTCGCCTCCTCGCGCATGTAGTAGGCGCGCTCGAACCCCGGAAGCGAGGCGAGCAGCTCGAACAGCGTGCGCGCGCGCCGAGCGTCGTCCTCCTGGAGAGCGGGCGGCTCGTCGAATATGGCCAGGCGCGCGACGCTCATCTCACGAATCTCCCAGTGAGAAGCCGTTCAGCGATCCGAGCACGCGGGTGGGCAGCCGGGCGCAGATGCGCGTGCCCTCCCCCTTGGGGCTCCTTATGTCGAGGCGGCCACCCACCGCCTCCACCCGGTCCGCCAGCCCGCCGAGACCCGACCCACGTCCGGTGTCGGCGCCGCCCACGCCGTCATCGGCGACGGACACGAGCACGGTGTCGCCCTTCCCCGTCACCTCCACCTGCACGGTGTCCGCCTGCGCGTGCTTGGCCGCGTTGGTGATCGTCTCGGAGACCAGGAAGTACGCCGCCGCCTCGATCGCCTGGTCGAGCCCGCCTCGGACCTCGACGCTCAGCTCCACCGGCATCGGCGCCCGCTTGACGAGCGCCTCGAGTGCTACCGCCAGCCCGCGGTCCGTGAGCACCGACGGGTGGATCCCGCGAGCCAGGTCGCGGAGGTCGCTGAGCCCGCCGTCGAGCTGCTCGCGGGCGCGTGCCAGGACGGCCCGGGCAGCGCCGGGATCGCGCTCCAGCTGCTGGTCCAGGAGGGTCAGGTCGAGCGCGGCCGCCACCAGCCGCTGCTGCGCGCCGTCGTGGAGATCCCGCTCGATCCGGCGCCGCGCCTCGTCCGAGGCCTCCACCAGCCGCGCCCTCGATGCCGCGAGCTCGTCGCGCGCCTCGGCGTTCTCTATTGCGTACGCGACCAGCTCGGCGAATGCCGCGACACGGTCCTCGGCCCCCACTGGCATCTCCGCGGCGTCGGACCACACCGCCGATACGGCGCCCCAGACGCGTCCGCCGATGATGATCGGACCCGCCGCGCCGGCGCGGATACCGAGGCTGCGCATGAGCGCCGCCACCCCTCCGCCGGCCTCGTCCCAGTCCTCGATCCTCAGCGGTCGCGGATCGCGAAGCATCCGGCCGAGCACACCGCGCCCGTCGAGGGGCGCCCGATGTCCGACCGGAACCGGCTGAAGGCTGCCGTCCGACCAGCTCGCTGCCACGACGCCCTCCTCGGCGCTTGCCACCCGCACCAGCTGAGCCCGCCGCGCGCCGAGCAGGCTGCCGACCTCCCTGGCGACGGCCTCGAAGACCTCGGCCGGCGCCGGCTCGCGCGCGACCAGAACCGCCACCCGCCGCAGCGCCGCGTGCTCACGGACGAGCTCATCGAGCGACGTGTCGGGGCCGGGCCGTTCCACGGCCCGACTCTAGCCCAGCGCTCAGCGCGTGCCGCGCGTCCAGTTGCTCATGTCGACCGTCTCGTCGCGGCCGGACACGCTCGCGGGAGCAAACGCGCCGGGCGCCCCGCCGTACACATCGTGGTAGGGGTGCTCGGCGATCCCGCTTCCGTCCACCGTGTAGTAGCCGTAGACGACGCCGACCAGCATGAGGAAGCAAAGAATGAGGATCTCCATGTGCGCAGCGTCCCGCGTCGGCGCGCCGCGCACTGTGAAGTCGCTCACGTAGCGGGCACGATCTCCACGTAGAGCATGTCCTCTGAGCGCGTCATGACCCGCTCGTAGATTCGCCGCGCCCGGCCGTACTTACGATCGAGCGCGTCCTCGGCCCGCTCGCCCTCGTCGCCCCCATCGATGAGCCGCGCCACGCCCTCGACGGTGGGCCCGAGCGGCTTGCCGCGCGGGTCGGACGGGAACACCCGCACCCGCGGGTCGCTCCGGATGCGCCGCACCTTGCCGGTGCGCCGTTCGGTGCTGGTCATGAAGCGGCGTCCGTCGAGCAGCGCGAACCAGACGGGTGTCGGAACGGGCGTGCCGTCCCTGCGAAACGTGACGAGGACCGCGTACTGCTTCCGCTCGAAGCCCGAGAAATCAGTCGCGGTGCCCGGCTCGGAGGCGGCCTCGAAGGCACGCGTGTGACGCGAGCGGTCGTACACCCAGTAGCTGGCGTCGGCGAGGCGGTGCTTGACCACCATGCGCGGACTCTACGAGTATCCGCCGATGGCGGTCGACCTGGTCATCGACGTGGACAACAAGCCGGGCGCGCTCGCGGAGGTCGCTCAGGCGATCAGCGACGCCGGCGTGAACCTCGCGGCCGCGACGTGCGTCGGCCCCGGCGAGCGAGCGGAGCTCCACATCCTCGTGAAGCACGCGGAGCCGGCGAGGCACGCCCTCGGCGCGATCTCGCATCTGGCGATCAGCCGCGAGCGCGAGGTGGTCGTGGTGGAGGTGGAGGACCGGCCGGGCGTGCTCGCGGACCTGACCCGCAAGATCGCGCGCGCCGGCGTCGACCTGGACCTCGTGTACGTGGCCACCCGCAACCGCATGGTCTTCGGCGCGCCCGACGTCGAGGCGCTCAGGGCTGCGTTGGGGGCGGCCGCGACGTGACGCCCGACCAGGTGGACGCCTGGCTGTGGGGCTGCGGAGGTCGCGACGGGCTCCGCACGCAGCTCCAGGAATGGTGGCTCGCCCGGGAAGCGCGTCCCTAGACTCGAAGCGGTGGCGATGGATCGCGAGCTCGACCGGGTCGCGGGCCTCCGGGAGATCCGGAAGACCGATACGACGAGGCAGATGGCGGTGGGCACGCTGGCGTGTCCTGACTGCGACGCGCCCGCGCTCCCGGGCCCGGGGCCGATGTCGCCCGCGGATCCGCTCTGGTGCGCGTTCTGCGGCCACGACGGCCGCGTCCGCGACTTCCTCTCACTCGGCGAGCCGACCCGCGCGACCCATGTGGTCGTGCGCGTGAGCGGCCTGCCGGCCCGGCGCTAGCGCCCTACTCCCACTCGATGGTGCCGGGCGGCTTCGACGTGATGTCGAGCGTCACCCGGTTCACCTGCTGGATCTCGTTGATCATGCGGCTGGCCACCTTCTCCAGCAGGTCGTAGGGCAGGCGGGCCCAGTCGGCCGTCATCGCGTCGTCGCTCGTGACCGCGCGGATCACGACGACGTAGCCGTACGTGCGCTCGTCGCCCTGGACGCCGACCGAGCGGAGGTCGGCCGGCAGCACGCAGAAGGACTGCCACAGCTCGCGGTACATGCCGGCGGAGCGGATCTCGTCCTGGAGGATCGCGTCGGCGTCGCGCAGGATCTCGAGGCGCTCCTTCGTGACCTCGCCGCTCACGACGCGGATCGCGAGTCCCGGTCCGGGGAATGGCTGTCGCCACACGAGCCGGTCCGACATCCCGAGCTCGGCGCCCACCTGGCGCACCTCGTCCTTGAAGAGCATCCGCAGCGGCTCGACGAGCTCGAACTCGAGGTCCTCGGGCAGTCCGCCGACGTTGTGGTGCGACTTGATCGTCGCGGCGCCGGTGCCGCCGCCCGACTCGATGACGTCCGAGTAGAGCGTGCCCTGCACCAGGTAGCGCGGGTTGCCGAGCTTCTCCGCCTGCTGCTCGAACACGCGGATGAACTCCTCGCCGATGATCTTCCGCTTCCGCTCCGGCTCGGTCACGCCGGCGAGCCGGTCGAGGAAGCGCGCCTCCGCGTCCACCGCGATCAGCGGCACCTTGAACTGGTCGCGGAACGCTGCGACCACCTGGTTGCCCTCGTTCTTGCGCATCAGCCCGTGGTCCACGAACACGCAGGTGAGCTGGTCGCCAACCGCCCTGTAGGTCAGGAGCGCCGCCACCGACGAGTCCACCCCGCCGGACAGCCCGCAGATCACCTTGCCGTCGCCCACCTGCTCGCGGATGCGCGCCACCTGCTCCTCGATCACCGACGCCGCGCTCCATGACATGTCGCAGCCCGCGATGTCGCGCAGGAACGTCTCCAAAATCGTCGTGCCGTACGGGGTGTGCACGACCTCCGGGTGGAACTGGATGCCGTACAGGCCGCGACCTGAGTCCTCGAGGGCCGCCACCGGCGACTCCGTGGACGACGCCAGCGCGGCGAAGCCGGCCGGCGCCTCGAACACGGTGTCGCGGTGGCTCATCCAGCACGACTGCTCGTCCGGCGTGTCGGCGAGCAGGCGGCCGTGCGACGCCACCGTGAGGTGCGAGCGCCCGAACTCGCCCACCTCGGCGCCCTCGACGCGCCCGCCCAGCTCGAGCACCATCGCCTGCATGCCGTAACAGATGCCGAGCACCGGGATGCCGAGGTCGAGGAGCTCGGTGCGGAGCTTCGGCGCGCCCTCGGCGTACACCGACGCCGGCCCGCCGGACAGGATCAGCGCCCTCGGGCGCCGCCGCTCCACGTCCTCGACCGGCACGTGGTGCGGCAGGAGCTCGGCGAACACGCCGCACTCGCGCACGCGGCGTGCGATCAGCTGCGAGTACTGCCCGCCGAAGTCGAGAACCAGCACCTCATCAGTTGCAGCCGCGAGCGGCTCAGCGGCCGCCTCGCGCGTGACCTCCTGCGTGCCCACTACTCCCCGACGAGCGCCGGATCGGCCGACACGCCGTTCGTGTCCGGATGTGGCACCGCGGCCGCCGTGGCGCCCATGCCGATGCCCTGCTCCTGCTGGAGCTGCTTGCCCTCTGACTGGAGCGCCGGGGCTACCATCACCTCGGCCTTGTGGAACGCCGGGATGTCCTCGTAGCCGCAGGTGGCCATCGAGGTGCGCAGGCTGCCCATCAGGTTGAAGGTGCCGTCGTTCTCGTGGGCCGGGCCGAGCAGGATCTGCTCGAGCGTGCCGTTCTGCGTGGTCTTCACGCGCGCGCCGCGCGGGAGCGACGGGTGGAACGTGGCCATGCCCCAGTGGTAGCCGCGGCCGGGCGCCTCGTACGCGCGCGCCAGCGGCGAGCCGATCATCACGGCGTCGGCGCCGCAGGCGAACGCCTTCGACACGTCGCCGCCGTTCCGCATCCCGCCGTCGGCGATCACCTTCACGTACTCGCCGGTCTCGAGCATGTGCTGCGAGCGGGCGGCGGCCACGTCGGCGATCGCCGTGGCCTGCGGGACGCCGATGCCGAGCACGCCGCGCGTGGTGCACGCGGCGCCCGGGCCGACGCCGACGAGGATCGCCTCGGCGCCGGTGCGCATGAGGTGGAGGCCCGTGGCGTAGGACGCGCATCCGCCGACGATCACCGGCACCGGCACCTCGCGGATGAACTCCTTGAGGTTGAGCGGCTCGGTGTTCGTGGACACGTGCTCCGCCGAGACGACCGTGCCCTGGATGACGAGGATGTCGAGGCCGGCCTCGAGCGCGGTCTCGTAGTAGCGGCCCACTCGCTGCGGTGTGAGCGATGCCGCCGCGACGACGCCGTGCTCCTTCATCTCGCGGATGCGCTGGCCGATCAGCTCCTCCTTGATCGGCTCGGCGTAGATCCGCTGCATCTCGGCGGTGGCGAGCTCCTTCGGCTGCGCCGCGATCCGCTCGAGCTGCTCGTCCGCGTCCTCGTAGCGGGTCCAGATGCCCTCGAGGTTGAGCACCCCGAGCCCGCCGAGCTTGCCGAGGATTCCGGCCGTCTCCGGGGAGACGACGCCGTCCATCGCGGAGGCCAGCAGCGGGAGCTCGAGCCGGTACGGCCCGATCATCGAGGCGATGTCGATGTCATCGGGATCTCTCGTGCGCCTGGAGGGCACGATGGCGATGTCATCGAAGCCGTATGCGCGGCGGCCCTTCTTCCCGCGGCCGATCTCAACTTCCATTCGAGGATCCTAGGTTCGCTGGCGGACGAACCGCGAGCGTACCAACCTCAACTAACCGCAACTTCCGGGGTCTGCAGCTGCTCCACGCGGACGTCCGGGACCAGGCGCTCGACCTCGCGCTGCTCGAGCACGCCGGCGCCGAAGTGCTGGGTGGACTCGGCGCCGCACGCCACGGCGAATCGCAGGCAGTCCTCCAGCTCGCGGCCCCCGTAGCGGGCCGCCACGAAGCCGGCGAGGAAGGCGTCGCCCGAGCCCACCGAGGAGACCGGCTCGAGCGGCTCGAGCGTCGCGCGGTACAGGCACCGCTCACCCGAGGGGTCCTGCAGCATGGCGAGGCAGCCGTCGGGCAGGGTCATCAGCGCCTCGCGCGCGCCCAGCTCGATCATCTCCCCCACGCCGTTCCGGCGGTCCTCGTCGTCGGAGAACTCGTGGCCCACGAGGCCCTCGGCCTCGAGCTCGTTGGGCGTCACGATGTGCGGTCCCCGCCGCGTCGCGAGGCTCATCGGCTCGCCCTCGGAGTCGAGCACGGTCAGCACGCCGAGCCGCTTCATCTCCTCGATCAGGCGCCCGTACAGCCCCGCGTCCACCCCGCGCGGCAGGCTGCCCGAGACCACGCACACGGCGGCGCCCTTCGCCAGGTAGAGCAGCTTGTCGACGAACAGCTCGAGCTCGGCCTCGGTCACGTGCGGGCCGTGCTCGTTGATCTCGGTCTGCTCGCCGCTCGTGGGGTCCACGACCGCCGTGGAGGTGCGCGACTCCTCGCGGATGCGCACGAAGTCGTTGAGGATGCCCTCCTCGGTCAGGTGCTCCACGATCCGCGTGCCGGTGGGCCCGCCGGCCACGCCGGTCGCGATCACCGGCTGCCCGAGCGCCCGCAGCGCGCGCGCCACGTTCACGCCCTTGCCGCCGGCCATGGCGGTCTGCTCGACGGCGCGGTGGCGCTGGCCCAGCCGGAAGTTCGGCACGGCGAGCGTCTTGTCGATGGCGGCGTTGAGTGTGACGGTGATTATCACTTTGCGATGCGAATCCGGATGCGCAGTCGAAGCATTACGAGTACGGCGGCGACGAGGATGGCGAGCACGATCAGGACGGTCAAGACGCCCACGTCCGAAAGGAGCACTCGGAGCGTCCCCGCTTCGGGCACCTTCTCCGCCGTGACCAGCGCCACTCTGCGGACCCGCCTCCCGTCCACCCGAACGGTAACCGAACCCACGCGCTTACCCTTCGCGACCGGGCCCTCGAGCTCGTCGGGTGCCTTCACGCGGCGGTTCAGGTGCTGGCCGTCCCGCACCGTCACGACGACGCCGTGGCGTGCCACGAGCCGCGCGCGCTCGTCCCGGTACTTCACGTCCGCGCGTGCCAGCGTGCGGCCGCTCGGGATCACCCGCACCCGGCTGAAGCGATCGAGCCCCCAGCGCAGCAGGGTGAGCGTGTCGGCGTCGCGCGTCGCCTCGGTGGGCTCGCCCATCACCACGCTGATCACGCGCGCCCGCGGCCCGCGCGCGGCCGATCCCACGAGCACGTTGCCGGCGTTCATGGTGTAGCCCGTCTTCACGCCGTTGACCCACGGGTAGGCCGCCACGAGGTCGTTGCGGTTGTCGACCACGCGCACGTGGCTGCCCGACTCGAGCGTGGCCCTGGGCGAGTCCACGATGCGGGCGAAGCGCCTGTTGCGCAGCAGCCTGGCGGCGAGCGTGGCGAGATCGCGGGCCGAGGAGTAGTTGCCGGCCTCGTCCAGGCCGATCGGGTTCGCGTAGCTGGTGTGGTCGAGGCCCAGCTTGGCGGCGCGCTCGTTCATCTGCTCGACGAACGCCTCGCGCGATCCCGCGATGTTCTCGGCGAGGTCCACGGCTGCGTCGTTCGCGCTCTCGAGCAAGAGCCCCTCGAGCAGGTCCTGCACCGTCATCTCCTCGCCCGCCCGCAGGTTGATGCGCGACTCGGCCGGCATGGCGCTGTAGGCGGGGGCCGTGAAGACGTCGCGGGGCCTCGCCTCCTCGAGCGTGAGCAGCGCCGTCATCAGCTTGGTGGTGCTGGCGATCGCGCGCTCCGCATCGGGCCGCTTGGCGAATATCACGGTGCCGTCGAGGGCATCGACGACGATGGCCGCCTGGGCGGTCGGCACCCGCGGCGGCGGGTCCGCGGCGAAGGCGGCGGACGCCGGCGCCGCGGCGACCGGACCCGCTGCCGCGGCGATCAGCACCGCCGCGACGGCCAGCATGCGGCTGCGCGGACTCACTCGCGCAGCTTGATCTTCTGCCCGGCCACGAGCCCTTGCGGGTCGAGGTCGGGGTTCAGCTCCTGCAGCCTCTCGACTGTCGTGCCCCACCGCGCGGCGATGCCGCTCAGCGTGTCGTTCGCCCTGATCGTGTAGGTGGCCGGGATCTTGTTCCGCTTCCGCCCGGTGGTGCTCGTGTTGGTCCGGTCCGTGGCCGCCGGCAGGTCGCGCGGGCCCGCGCTCTCCGAGCTCGACTTGTCGTCCCCCACCACCCCCGACCCCGAGACGATCGCCAGCACCGCGATCGTGAACGCGATCAGCGCGAGAGGAGCCAGGAAACGCGCGAGCCTTAGTCGTCGTCGATGAGCGTGCATCAGCCGCCGCGCCTCACCGCGGCCCCCTCAGGATAGGGCCCGAATCGCGGTCGTGGAGCCGATTGGGCTAAAGCTCCCAGGCGGCGGCGCGCAGCTCCTCGGCGGCCTCGGCAGCCGCCGCGGGCGGATCGCCGCCGCGCTCGGCGTGGGCGTTCACGATCGAGCGCGAGGCCGTGACGAGGCCGGCGGCCGGATGCGGCGCGAAGGCTGGGCGAAGGTCCTCCACGCGGCCGCCCTGCGCGCCCACGCCGGGCAGCAGGAAGATCGCGTGCGGCATCAGCTCGCGCAGCCGGCCGAGGTGCTCCGGCCGGGTGGCGCCGGTGACCGCGCCCACCAGCGAGAGGCCGCAGTCGCCGCGGCGGTCGCGGCCGATCTCGTCCACAAGTGCGGCCAGCCGCTCGTGGAGCGGTGGCTCGCCGGCGTCCTGCAGCTCGGCGGCACCCGGGTTCGACGTGCGCACGAGCACGAAGCAGCCCGCGCCGGCGGCAGCGGCCGCCTCGACGAGCGGCTCGAGCGCGTCGGGGCCGAGCAGCGGGTTCGCGGTGAACGCGTCGGCGCCGAGGCCGGGCACGTCGCCGAACGGCGTCGGGGTTGCGGCCACGAGGGCCTGCGCGTAGGCGGCGGCCGTGACCGGCACGTCGCCCCGCTTGCCGTCCGCGAGCACCAGCAACCCGTGGTCGCGCGCGATGGCGACGACCTGCTCGAGTGCCTCCCAGCCGGGCGCGCCGAGCCGCTCGAAGCAGGCGAGCTGCGGCTTGACCGCCACGCACGCCGGCCCGGCGGCGACGATGGCCGCGCGGCAGTGCTCGGTCACCGCCTCGGCGGCGCGAGCGCGCGCGAGATGAGGGGCGTCCGGACCGCCGGCCAGGCGCTCGACGGCCTGCGGCCAGAGCGCTGCCGGGTCCGGGTCGAGCCCGAGGACGACGCGACTGCGGCGCTCCTCCACGAGCGCCGCGAGCCGGTCGGCGAAATGCGGCGTCGAGCCCCCGGCAGTCAAGAGCCCGGGCGCCGGTTACGGCGGGCTAGGCGCCGGACTTGACTGCGCTCTTCAGCGAGGATCCGGCGCTGAAGCGCGGGACCCTCGACGCGGCGATCTGGATCTTCTCGCCGGTCTGCGGGTTCACGCCCTGGCGCGCACTGCGGTCCGCCACCGAGAACTTCCCGAAGCCGGTGAAGTTGATCTCACCGCCGCGGGCCAGCGTCGACTGGATGGTCTCCAGAACAGCGTCGACCGCCTTCGTGGCCTCGCCCTTTCCGAGGCCGCTGTTGGCGGCAACCTGGTCGACGAACTCGTTCTTGGTCATGACTTTCCTCCTTGCCGGGGGCAACTGACCGGGCGCAACGTAACAATGCACCCGGACGAAAGCGCGGGATTTTCCGCTCTGGAAGCGGAAATACCGCGCTTGTTGCGAGCCTTTCCAGGGTTCAGGAGCCCGAAACGGCCATTTCGTGCACCAGGAGAGGGGGTGATTTGACACTTCCCCCAAACGGAACCCAGCGCGCTTCTGAGCCCGAAAGGCGCACTCCCATCAGCATCGAGACGAGATCGCTGGCGATTGTGATTTCTCGCACAGGGCTGCCCAGCTCACCGTTTTCGATCAGCCGTCCGGACGCTCCAACGGAGAACGTTCCCGACACCGGGTTGACCCCAGAGTGCAGTCCTGCGACGTCTGTTACGTAGAGACCGGACGAAGCCTGGGCAATGAGCGACGGCAGGTCCAGATCGCCCGCCTCGACGATCAGGTTCGAGGTGCCCACCGACGGCGGGGTGCGGTAGGAGCCGCGGCTCGCGTTGCCGGTGGTCGAGCCGGCGGCGCGGCGTGCCGTGCGCGAGTCGTACAGGAACCCGAGCAGCCGGCCGTCCTCGATCAGGGGCGTCCGGCGGGTGGGCACCCCCTCGCCGTCGAAGGGCGCGCTCGCGGGGCCGTCGGGGTCGGTGCCGTCGTCGGCGATCCGGAGCACCGGCCCCGCCACCTCGTCGCCCTCGCGCCCGGCGAACAGCGAGCGGCCGCGCTGCACGGCGTCCGCGGACAGCATCGAGCCGATGAAGCCCACGAACGACGCCGCGACGAACGAGTCGAGCACGACCGGGCAGCGCCGGCTCTCCGGCTGGCGGGCGCCGACGAGGGCGAGCGCCCGCTCGGCTGCCTCCGTGCCGATCGCGTCCGGGTCGAGCGCGCCCGGGTCGCGGCCCATGCCCACGCCGAGTCCGGTCATCAGGTCTGCGCCCTCGCCGGCGAAGGCGGATGAGTACGCCCACGCCTGGGTGGACTCGTACGACGCGGCGAACCCGCGCGAGTTGGCGAGCGCGACCGAGCCGCGGCCGTCCGAATAGACGGAGTTCTCCACCTGGGTCACGCCCTCGGGCGCCCGCGCGGCGCGGTCCACCGCCAGCGCGAAGTCGACGACCCGCTCGGTCGGCCAGTCCGCGAAGCCCTCGGAGGCGAGCCCGTCCACATCCGAGGTTCCGAGCTCCTCGGGCAGCCCCTCGTACTCGTCCTCGTCGGCCAGCTCGGCCGCCTCGCGCGCGACGCGAGCGGTCTCCGCGACGCCCTCGTCAGACAGGTCGGTGCCGTATGCGTAGCCGGCGCGCGTGCCGGCAAACGCGCGCACCCCGATACCGCGGCCGCCGGCGTCGCTCAGGCTCTCGACCTCGCCCGCGTACACGCGCACCCGCCGGCTGGTGGACTCCTCGGCCCACGCCTCGGCGTCGGAGGCGCCGGCGGCCACGGCCGCCTCGACGGCGCGCCGCGCGGCAATTGTTAAGGGGTCTGACCCCTTAACAATCACGCTGTGCCCCCGACGGTGAGCTCGCGTATGCGCACGTGCGGCTGGCCCACGCCGGCCGGTACGGTCTGACCGCCCTTGCCGCAGTAGCCGGTGGCGATCTCCAGGTCGCCCGCGATGCCGTCGATTGCGCGCAGCGCCTCGAGCCCGTTCCCCACGAGCGTGGCGCCGCGCACGGGCGCCGTCACCTTCCCGTTCTCGATCAGGTAGCCCTCGGACACGCCGAAGACGAAGTCGCCTGTCGCGGGCTCCACCTGGCCGCCGCCGAAGGAGACCGCGTAGAGGCCGCGCTCCACGCCGCCGATCAGCTCGTCGGGCGTGGCGTCGCCGGGCGCGAAGAAGGTGTTCGTCATCCGCGGAATCGGCAGGTGACGGAACGACTCGCGGCGGCCGTTGCCGGTCGATTCCACTCCGTCCTTCCGCGCCCGCAGGAGGTCATACAGGTACGAGCTGAGCCGGCCCTCCTCGATCACGGTCGTGCGTCGAGTGGGCGTGCCCTCGTCGTCCACGCCCTCGCTCCCCCAGGCGTTCGGGCGGCTGCCGTCGTCGTACGCGGTGACGAACTCGGGCGCCAGCTGGTCGCCGAGCCGCCCGGCGTACACGCTCGCGTCCTTCTGGACGGCGTCGGCCTCGAGGCCATGGCCCACCGCCTCGTGGAGCAGCACGCCGCCGAAGCCGTTGCCCACGACCACCGGCAGGCGGCCGGTCGGCGCGTCCACCGCGTCCAGCAGGGTGAGCGCCCGGCGGGCCGCCTTCTCTGCAACCTCCTCCGGCCGCTCCTCGAGCAGCTCCCAGCCCGCGTGGCCGCCGCGGGTGTCGGTGCCGGTCTCCACGCGTCCGTTCCGGCGCGCCACCACCTGCGCGCTCAGCCGGATGCGGGTGCGGTCGTCGGCCGCGGCGCGCCCGTCGGATCCGTACACCTCGATCTCGCGGTGGTTCTCGGCGTAGCCGATGCGCGCCTGCGTGACCTCGGCGCCGGCGGCGCGGGCGCGCTCGTCGCATGCTCGCAGCAGCTCGGCCTTGCGGCGGGCCTCGACGTCCTCCGGCGGCGTGCGCACCTCGTGGGGCGCGCGCGACTCCGTCGCGCGCAGAGCGGCCGGGTGCCTCGCGTCGCCGCGCACCGCCTCCGACACCGAGCCGGCCACCCGGAGCAGGTCCTCCTCGTCGAGACCGTCCACGTGGCCGTAATAGGTCGAGTCGCCCTGCACCACGCTCACGCAGGCGCCGCGCTCGCGGGCGCCCTGCGGACGCTCGACACGGCCGTCGTCGAGCGCGATGGCGAACCCGCGCCGCGACTCCGCGTACAGCTCGGCCATGTCGCCGCCCCGCGCCAGCGCGCGCTCGAGCACGCGCGCCGCCAGCTCGGGATCGACGAGCGTCACTCGCGGCCCGCCACGAGCGTCAGCATCTCCTCGGCGACCTCCATGATCCGGTCGTGCCCGCGCGCCTCCGGCTGAACGAGGCGGGCGTAGCCGGCCGGGTCGTAGACGAGGACACGCGGCTCGCGCTCGCGCTGCATGCGCCGGACGGTCGCGGCCATGCCTTCGGCGATGCCGGCCGCGCGCGAGAGCGGGCCCTTGCGCTTCTCCTTCACGCGCGCTCCGGGCGGTCCGCCCCCAGCTCCGGCATCGGGAGCTCCTCGGCGGCGTGCTCCTCGGTCGCAGGGCCGGCCGCGGCGTGGTCCTCCGCGGCGGCGGAGCGCCTGATCGGTGGACCGCCCTCAAGCTCGCGAAGCACGGCGCGCAGGTCGTAGAGCATCAGCGACGAGAGCGCGCCCCGCCTCGCCACCGCCGCCAGGGTCCAGCTCGGCGTCCGCGACGCGAACACGGCGCCTCCGGGGATCTGCACCTCCACCTGCTCGGGCGGATCGGTGTCCCAGTCGCGCGTGGCGCGGTCCACCTCCTCGAACAGCCGCCGCGCGAGCTCGGCGAGCTCGTGCCCGTGGTCGTGGTCGTCGTCGCTCGCCCCCGCCGGCGAGCCCGCTGCGTCGAGCAGCACGGCGGCGCGAACGTCGGCGGACAGCCCGCGGAGACGCTCCGCGGCGCGCTCCGGGGTGAGCGTGTCGACCATTCCGGTCAGAATAGCCGCGTGCCCCTTGCGCGAATCTCGTGGCTCGTGACGGTCGGGATCTGCCTCGTCGCCGCCATCCTCTTGCTGCTCGAGGGCTACTTCGGCTACTCCGGCGTCGTGCTCGCGGTGGGCGCCGCCGCCGCGGTGAATCTTCTCTAAGGCTGTGGCTGCGCACCGGGCACCGCCCGGCGCTTGCCCACTATGTCGCCTTAGCCCCCATCGGCTCCGTGTGCACGATCACGTCGGCGAGGCCGGGGCAGCGCTCGCGCACCGCCTCCTCGATCGCGCCGGCGTGCTTGTGGGCGGACGG
>Ga0126306_10000775_pt1 | contig 15957 bp, 18 predicted proteins | sample Plot27_FD_92592 | JGI IMG/M metagenome (GOLD analysis project Ga0126306, IMG submission 92592) | Serpentine soil microbial communities from UC McLaughlin Reserve, CA, USA - Plot27 | ecosystem: Environmental > Terrestrial > Soil > Grasslands | place: USA: UC McLaughlin Reserve, Lake County...
AGGTCGTCGGCAAGCAGGTCACAACCAGGCTCAGGGATCGGGTGAAGGGGGCTATCACCCGCGCAGGAAGGAGCCTCCTCGACTCCGCCCGGCGCCAAGCCAACGCGGCAGGCGAGGCCGGCAGGCAGGGGAACCCCTCCGCCCTCACCGACGCCGTAAGGAGCGACCCCCGGCCCTTGATCCTGCTAGCCATCGCCCTCGCCACCACCCTTATGGCGGCACGCAGGATCTCCAACGGGCGAGAGGAGTAAGGGAGCGGAGCCCCCCGCCCGCCGCGCCCTCCGGTGGGCGCCTTGACCCACGTCCACTTCCAGCCCATCGGCGGCGCGGCGGGCGATATGACCCTCGCTAGCCTCGTCGCGGTGGGGGCACCCTTGCAGGAGATCACGCCTTTACTCCGCGACCTTGGCGTCGCCTTCGACATCGCGACCGAGCGGGTCGAGGTCAGCGGGATCGGGGCGCTCCGGGCGACCGTCAACCACCCCGAGCAACGCGCCCACCGCACCTTCAAGGACATACGCGCCTTGGTAGAAGGGGTCGGACTGCCGGACCGGGCTTTCTCGCGGGCGGTCGAGGCCTTCCGGCGCCTGGCAGTGGCGGAGGGCGCGGTCCACGGCCGGGACCCCGAGGAAGTCACCTTCCACGAGGTTGGAGCGGTGGACTCGATCGTCGACGTGGTGGGGAGCTGCGTGGCGCTTGAGTTCCTAGACGCCCGGACGGTCAGCTGCGGACCCCTGCCGATGGGCAGCAGCGTCGTCGGGTCAGCCCACGGTCTCCTCCCCGCCCCGGGTCCGGCGACGCTCGAGGTCCTCAAGGGCTCACGCGTACGCTGGGTAGACGAGCCTCACGAGACGACTACCCCGACGGGCGCGGCCCTCATGAGCGCACTAACCGGCGGCGTATTCTCCGACGCGGCCCCGCCGATGGAGCTAGCCGAGGTGGGCTACGGGGCCGGAAGAGTACACCTCGACAATGCCCCGAACCTGCTGCGCGCGGTGGTCGGGGAGCTGGAGGGCGCGGCCGGGGAGGTGGTGCTACTGGAGGCGAACGTGGACGACGCGCCGGGCGAGTTCCTCGGGGCGGCGGTGGGGCGCCTCCTCGCGGCCGGGGCCCTCGACGCCTGGCTCGAGCCCGTAGTTATGAAACGTGGGCGCGGGGCCTACAAGGTCTGCGCGCTCGTCCCCTCCGACGACCGGGAGAGCCTGGCCCGGCTCGTCATGCGCGAGACCGGCGCTCTGGGCGTGCGTCATCTATCCGTCGGGCGCACCGTGGCCGAACGACGTATCGTCGAGGTCGAGCTTCCCTACGGGGCGTGCCGGGTAAAGGTCGGGAGCCTGAACGGGGAGGACTTCGTCGTCGCCCCGGAGTACTCAGACGCCGCCCGGCTCGCGGTGAAATCCGGCCTCTCGCTGCCCGCCGTCTACTCGGACGCCAGGTACGCCTTCGCGAGGTCGGGATCCTCGGGGGAGAGGCAATAAAAAGGCCGGGCGAGACGCCCGGCCAGCGTTGCTATCTCCACTTCAGTCTCAGGCGGGATTGACGTTGACCGCCTGCATGCCCTTCTGGCCCTGGGTCTTCTCGAAGGTTACCTTGGCGCCCTCCTCGAGGGACTTGAACCCACTACCCTCTATGCCGGAGTAGTGGACGAAGAGGTCCTCGCCCCCGTCGTCCGGGGAGATAAAGCCGTAGCCCTTCTCGTTGTTGAACCACTTGACCGTTCCTTCTTGGGCCATGAGCTTGCGCCCGCCTTTCTTCCCGGAGTCTACCGATCAAGAACGCCACCACGGACTTCTGGGCGGCGTCCTACCGGTCGACCCTCTTCCAGACTGCGTTGCGCACTTTAGTACAAAACCGCGCGGCTTGCAGGCGCCCGGCTACTCCGGGAAATCCGAGTCCAGCAGCGCGGCGCAGTCCTGGTAGACCGCCACGGCGCCCGCCTCTCTAAGCTCCTCCTCGCTGAACGCCCCGCCGGTCAGGACGGCGACCGTCCGGATACCGGCAGCGTCCGCCGCCTCGACGTCCCAGACGGCGTCGCCCACGGCCACCGTCTCGTCCGGCGAAGCGCCGGCCCGCTCGAGGGCCAGCTCGAAGATGTCGGGCGCGGGCTTCGGATTGTCGACGGCGCTCGAGTTGACAACCCCGGAGATCCCACACTCCGCTTCGAGCTCCGCCATGTGGTGCTCAAGCTCCTCGTCCTTGGCGCTCGTGACGAACCAGATCTCGTAGCCCCGCTCCCTGAGGGTAGGGATCAACTCCTTCGCGCCTGGGAGTGGGTGGCCGTGCTGCTGGAGCTCGGCGTAGAACGCGCTGTGCAGCTCGTCGATCTTCTCCGCCGTCTCCTCGTCCTCGACGAACTCTTGGATCAAAAGGCCCGAACCCTTCCCGACTTGCCTGTGGAGCAGGACCCTCGGCACCCTGTGCCCCACCTCCTCGAACGCCCGCGCCCACGCTTCGACGTGCAGATAGTTCGTATCCATCAGCGTACCGTCCACGTCGAGCACCACGACCTTCGCCACCCGGAACCTCCTCTTGTGTCACGGATCATGCCTTACAATGACCGGCATGGAGGACCAGAGACCCCCCCCACTCCGAGAGCACCAGGCCGGCGGCGAGGCCGTGTATACCCGCCCCGCAGGCCGTTCAGTCCCCGTTCAGCACGACGACCTCGCCGCCGGGTACGCCGCGCTCCGCGAAGCCGCCGCCCTGGTAGACCTCTCGCACAGGACCGTCCTGCGGCTGTCCGGCAAGAAGGCTGTGGAGCTGCTGAACTCCGTCCTCACCAACCAGGTACCCGAAGGGGCCCACCTCGGCGTCTACGCCCTGCTCCTGAACCCGAAGGGCCGCATCCAGACCGACCTGCGCCTCCTCAAGGGCGACATAGACGTCCTGATCGACGTCGAGCCCGAAGGCGCCGCGGCCGCGAAGGAGCTTCTGGGCCGCTACGCCCCCTTCTACCGCGTCGGGGTCGAAGACCTCTCGGAGACGGACGCCCCCTGGGGCGTCCTTGGCCTCTACGGGCCGCGGGCCAGGGACCTCCTCGACGGCCCCGAGCTCGCCGAGCACGAGACCGCCGGGAAAACCGTCGGCGCCGCAACGGTGCTCGTCGCGGGTGTCTCGGCGCCCGTCCCCGGCTACGATCTCCTCGGTCCCGCCGACGCTTTGAGCGCCGCCCGCGAGCACCTCGCCGGGCGTGGTGCGGTCTCGTGCGCGGGCTTCGTCGCGTACGAGACCGCGCGCATCGAGGCCGGCATCCCCCGCTTCGGCTCGGACATCACGCCGGATAACTTCCCCGCCGAAGCCGGCATCCTGGAGCGCGCCGTTAGCTTCGAGAAGGGGTGCTACCCCGGCCAGGAGACCGTCGCCCGGATGCACTACCGCGGCCACCCGAACAGGTTGCTCCGCCGCCTGATCGCCGACGGCCCATCCCCCGAGCCCGGTGCGCCCATCGTCCAGAATGCCAAGCAGGTCGGCAGGATCACCAGCGTGGCTCCCCTGCCGGTTAACGGGCAGACTCTCGCCCTCGGCTACCTCTCCCGCAACGCCGACACCCAGGACGAGCTCCGCGCCGGAGACGCCGTGCTCGGGTTCCTCCCGTAAGGAGGGCGAACGTGCGTACCTATGACCGCTCGGTGGGCGAGCACTACGCTCGAGGCGACCTCCTCGCAAGGACCCTCGAAGCGCTGCGCGCCGCCGGGGAACGGGCGGACACCCTCGCCACAAGAGACCTAGCCCCGATAGACCAGCTCCACGCCCGCGGCAGGGAGGCAACGCTGGAGCTGACGCGCCTCGCCGGTATCGAGGCGGGGATGCGGGTGCTCGACGTCGGCGGCGGGCTGGGCGTGCCGGCGCGCACCCTCGCGAGCGAGTTCGGCTGCGCGGTCAAGGTGCTGGACCTCACCGAAGAATTCTGCCGCGCGGGAGCTGCGTTCACAACTCGTACGGGACTTAGCGATCTCGTCTCCTTCTGGCACGGCAGTGCCCTCGAGATGCCCTACCCCGACGCCAGCTTCGACGCGGCGTGAACGCAACACAGCTCGATGAACGTAGCTGACAAAGGTCGCCTCTACGGGGAGATACACCGCGTCCTACGCCCCGACGGAGGCCTGGCGCTACACGAGATCCTGGCCGGGCCCGTCTCCCCCATCTACCTCCCGGTGCCGTGGGCCCGCCGCCCCGAGCTCAACCACCTATGTCCGCCCGAAGATGTGCGCGAACTCCTCGAAGAAACGGGCTTCGAAGAGCTAACCTGGATCGACGAGACCGCTCCGCCCTGCGCTGGCACCAGGAGCGGCTCGCGGCGATGCCCGAGAAACCACCGCCGCTCGGGCTCCACCTCGTGCTCGGCGACGACCTCGGCGAGATGTTCCGCAACCAGGTGTGCAACCTCGAAGAGCGCAGGATCTCCATCGTCCAGGCTGTCATTAAGCGTCCCTAGTTCGGCTCTTTTCGAGAACCATTCCCAACAAAACGGTCTTCAGGGACCCGGGATTGTTACAAGCTCTCTCCGAAGGATCGCTGATGACAACGGCTCGCATCTCGGCAGTGGGGCGCTGCTTGCGCGAGCAAATTGGGCTCGAAAATGATGCTTCTCGCGATTTTCAGGAAACGTTCCTACTCCTGTTTCTCGCGCATTGTTGGGGACATAGTGATATGATTAAATGACTTCACAAAGTAGCAAAGTCTCGTACAGGTTAGTGGCAGGGGTTCGATGCTAAAGATAGAAAATCTGCGGATTGAGATCGACGGCAACGAGATCGTGAAGGGGTTGGATCTTGAGGTCGGCATAGGTGAGATTCACGCGATCATGGGCCCCAACGGCTCGGGGAAGAGTACGCTGGCGAACGTGCTCATGGGGCATCCCCGCTACGAGGTGATCGACGGCTCGGTTACCTTCGAGGGCGAGGACGTCCTCGAGCTGGAGCCCGACGAGCGGGCCAAGCTGGGGATGTTCCTCGCGTTCCAGTACCCGAGCGAGGTACCAGGCGTCTCGGTGGCCAATTTCCTGCGCACCGCGGTCAACTCCGTGCGCGAGGTGGAGCTCTCCCCTATGGAGATGTACAAGCTCCTCCAGGAGAAGATGGCGGTCATGCAGATGGACCCCAAGTTCGCCGAGAGGTATCTGAACGAGGGCTTCTCCGGCGGCGAGAAGAAGCGGAACGAAATCCTGCAGATGCTTATGCTCGAACCCAGGCTCGCCATCATGGACGAGACCGACTCGGGGCTCGACATCGACGCGTTGCAGGTCGTCGCAAGGGGCGTGAACGAGCTGCGCGGGCCGGAGTTTTCCGCGGTTATCATCACGCACTACCAGAGGATACTCAGATACATCCAGCCCGACAGGGTGCACGTCATGCTTGACGGCCGGCTGGTGACCTCGGGCGGCAAGGAGCTAGCCGACGTGCTCGAGGATAAGGGCTACGACTGGGTCCGGCAGGAGTTCGGCGCCGGCGCCCAGAGTTAAGCTACAGGAGGAGAGGGAATGCCCGAAGACAAGACAATCCAGGAGCTCGGGCTCGACACCTACAAGTACGGCTTCCGCGATCCGGAGGAGTACTTTTTCAAGACCCCGAGAAAAGGGATCGACCCGGAGATCGTCGCCATGATCTCCAAGCACAAGAACGAGCCCGAGTGGATGCTCGAGTTCCGCCTGAAAGCGCTCGAGGCGTTCCTCGAGAGGCCCACCCCCACCTGGGGCGGCGACCTCTCCGAGCTGAACTTCGACGACATCTACTATTACATCCGCCCGATGGAGAACCAGGGCCGCTCCTGGGACGACGTGCCTGACGACATCAAGAACACCTTCGACAAGCTCGGCATCCCGCAGGCGGAGCGCGACATCCTGGCCGGCGTCGGGGCCCAGTACGAGTCCGAGGTCGTCTACCACTCGCTCAAGGAGGAGTGGGAGAAGGCCGGCGTCGTCTTCCTCGATATGGACGGGGGGCTCAGGGAGCACGAAGATCTCGTCCGCGAGTACTTCGGCACCATCATCCCGCCAGACGACAACAAGTTCGCGGCGCTGAACTCCGCGGTCTGGTCGGGCGGCTCGTTCGTGTACATCCCACCCGGTGTCCACATGGACATTCCGCTGCAGGCGTACTTCCGCATCAACGCGGAGAACATGGGCCAGTTCGAGCGGACGCTCATCATCGCCGACGAGGGTTCCTACGTGCACTACATCGAGGGCTGCACCGCCCCGACGTACACCACCAACTCGCTCCACTCGGCGGTCGTCGAGCTTGTAGCCAAGCCGAACGCCCGCATAAGGTATTCGACGATCCAGAACTGGTCGCACAACACCTACAACCTGGTCACCAAGAGAGCAGTGGCCGAGAAGAACGCCACCGTCGAGTGGGTGGACGGTAACCTCGGATCCAAGCTCACGATGAAGTACCCGGCCGTCTACCTCACGGGCGAGGGCGCGCGGGGTGAGATCCTCTCGGTCGCCTACGCCGGCGACGGGCAGCACCAGGACGCGGGCGGCAAGGTCGTACACGCCGCACCGAACACCTCGAGCCGCATTACGTCCAAGTCCATCTCCAAGGGGACCGGACGGAGTACCTACCGCGGCCTCCTCAAGGTGCATGAGGGCGCGGAGGGTGCCAAGAGCCGGGTCGAGTGCGACGCGCTGCTTCTCGACGAGAAGGCGCGGACGGACACCTACCCGTACATCGAGATCGAGGAGAAGAAGGTAACGACCGAGCACGAGGCCACCGTCTCGAAGGTCGGCGAGGACCAGCTCTTCTACCTCATGAGCCGCGGCTTGAGCGAGGAAGAGGCGATGGCCATGGTCGTCAACGGCTTCATCGAGCCGATCGCCAAGGAGCTCCCGCTCGAGTACGCCATCGAGCTGAACCGCCTGATACAGCTCGAGATGGAGGGCTCGGTCGGCTAAAGTCCGACACCAACAGTTGCAGGTATGGCGGGGGTGGGCTCTTATCTGAGTCCGCCCCCGTTTTCGAGGCGAGAGAAGGATGATACATGAGCACAAACGGTGTGCCGGAGGTTCTCAAGAGTAAGGGAGTGAGCGCCGAGACCGTAAAGGCCCTCTCGGCGTTCAAGGACGAGCCCGCGTGGCTCACGGAGAAGCGCCTATCGGCGTGGCACACCTTCGAGGAGACACCGACACCCACGCTCCGCGACGAAGCGTGGCGCTACACGGACATCTCCGATGTGAGGGTGGAGGACTTCGCCCCCTACGCCCCGAGCCCGGATGTTACGGAGGAGGGGGAGCTCCCGGAAGCCGTGCAGCGGCTCATAAAGGAGGGCGAGGAGAACTCGGCCCTGCTCGTCCAGCACAACTCCGAGACCACCTATGTTCGAGTAGATGAAGAGCTCTCCCGCAAGGGCGTCGTCTTCACCGACTTGCACACCGCTCTCAGGGAGCACGAGGATCTCGTCAAGGAGCGCCTCTTCGAGCTCGTGCCTGAGGACTACGACAAGTTCGCGGCCCTTAGCGCCGCAGCTTTCTCGGGCGGGTCGTTCCTTTACGTGCCGCGGGGGGTGGAAGTGGAGGTCCCGATCCAGAGCTACAGGTGGCTCGACGGCGCTGGCTCGATAATGCCCCGCACCCTCGTCGTGGTCGAGGAGGGCGCCACCCTCACCTACATAGACGAGTACGCCTCGGCCAGCGGCGAGGAGCCCGCCTTGTCGAACGGCGCGGTCGAGCTCTTCGTGGGGCAGGGCGCGAACGTCCACTACGTCTCCTTGCAGAACTGGGAGCGCAACGTCCTCCACTTCAACACCATCCGCTCCTCGACCGGGCGCGACGCCGTCATAAACAGCCTCGTCGTCTCCCTAGGCTCCGAGCTGAGCCGCACGAACGTTGAGGCGGGGCTCTCGGCGCCGGGAAGCGACTCGGAGATGCTCGGGCTCTACTTCGCCGACTCCAACCAGCTTCTAGATCACCATACATTGCAGGACCACATCGCCCCGAACGCGCATTCCGACCTGCTCTACAAGGGCGCTCTGCGGGACGAGTCGCTCGCCGTTTTCAGCGGTCTCATCCGGGTCGAGCCGGGGGCGCAGAAGACCGACGCCTACCAGACGAACCGGAACCTCATCCTGGGTACGGACGAGGCGATGGCGGTCTCTCTACCGAACCTCGAGATCATGGCCGACGACGTGAAGTGCTCCCACGGCTCGACGACGGGGCAGGTGGACGCCACGGATCTCTTCTACCTGATGAGCCGCGGCATCCCCAGGCCGGAGGCCGAAAAGCTCGTCGTCTTCGGGTTCTTCGGCGAGGTCACGAGCCGCATCCGGCTCAAAGGCCTCAAGGAGAAGTTGGACCGGGCGATAGAGGGCAAGATCGGGCTCGGTTTCGAGGAGCGGGTGGTCTAGAGAGATATGGCCGAGTTCCACAAGATAGCGAAGTCTGGGGACGTCGCACCCGGCGAGGTGGGCGTCTACGAGGTGGAGGGGCACCGGGTGGCGCTTTGCAACGTGGACGGCGAGTTCCACGCCATCGAGGACGTCTGTACCCACGACGCCGGACCGCTGGATCAGGGCGAGCTGATCGGCTCTCAGATAAAGTGCCCGCGCCACGGCGCGAAGTTCGACGTGACCACGGGGAAGGCGCTCACCCTCCCGGCGATAAAGCCCGTCCCCAAGCACGAGGTGAAGGTGGAAGGTAACGACATCTACGTGGCGCTCAGCGAGGCGAAGGTCAGCCCGACCATGGGCAGGAGGCGCCGCAGGGGGTAGAACGTGTACGACGTAGAGGAGATTAGGCGCGACTTCCCCATCCTCAACCGGAAGATCGGTGACAGGCGGCTGGTCTACCTGGACAACGCCGCGACCTCCCAGAAACCGCGGCGGGTCATGCAGGCGCTCACCGACCACTACGAACAGCACAACGCTAACATCCACCGCGGCGCCCACCGCCTCGCCGAAGAGGCCACGGCGGCCTACGAAGAGGCGAGGCAGAGGGTTGCCCGTTTCCTCGGCGCACCACACACCACGGGTCTCATCTTCACCCGCGGCACGACCGAATCTATAAACCTCGTCGCCCACGCGTGGGGCCGCAGGTTCTTGCGCGAGGGAGACGAGGTCGTGCTCACCGAGGCCGAGCACCACTCGAACCTCGTCCCCTGGCAACTCGCCGCAAAGGCTACCGGTGCCAGACTACGCTTTATCCCAATCCTCGAGGACGGTACGCTGGATATGGAGGAGGCGGAGCGCCTGATCGGCGCGAGGACCCGGCTCGTCGGCTGCATCCAAGCCTCCAACGTGCTAGCGACCATAAACCCGGTCGAGAGGTTGGCAGAGCTGGCGCACGATGCCGGGGCGCTCATGCTGGTGGACGGGGCGCAGAGCGCGCCGCACGTGCCGGTTGACGTGGAAGCCCACGGGTGTGATTTCTATGCGTGCAGCGGGCACAAGATGCTCGGGCCCACCGGCGTCGGGGTTCTGTGGGGTAAGCCGGAGATACTGGAGGATATGGACCCGTTCCTCGGAGGAGGAGAGATGATCCGGGAGGTCCACCTGGACCACTCCACCTGGAACGACCTACCCTACAAGTTCGAGGCCGGCACCATGAACATCGCGCAGGCCATAGGACTCGGTGCCGCTGTAGACTACCTCGACGGGCTGGGCATGCAGAACGTGCGAGACCACGAGAGACATCTCGGGGAGTACGCGTACCGCCGGCTCTCGGAGATCGAAGGCATAACCCTGTACGGCCCGAAGAGAGACCGGACCGGGCTCGTCTCCTTCTCCCTGCCGGACGTGCACCCGCACGACCTCTCGCAGCTCCTGGACGACGAGGGCGTTGCGATAAGGAGCGGGCACCATTGCGCCCAGCCCCTGATGCGGCGCCTCGGCGTGGTGGCGACGGCGCGAGCCAGCTTCTACGTGTACAACACCGAGGAAGAGGTGGACGTGCTAGTCGAGGCCCTGGTGCGCGCCCGCGAGTTCTTCGGGGCGTTCAGCGGGGCGAAGCCATGATGCGCGAGCTCTACACGCAGGTCATCATGGACCACTACCAGCGTCCCCGAAACCGCGGCGAGCTGGAGGATGCCGATCTTGAGGAGCATCTCCTCAACCCCCTCTGCGGCGACGAGTTGACGGTCTACGCCAAGCTTCGGGATGGGAAGGTCGCCGACGTGAAGTTCGACGGCAGGGGCTGCTCCATCTCCCAAGCCTCGGCCTCGATGATGACCGAGAGGCTCATGGGCAAGAGCCGCGAAGAGGCGGAGGCCGAGATTTCCCATTTCAAAGCCATGATGGTCGGTGAGGAAAGGTTCCCGGAGATGGATGATCTGGCAGCCTTGAAGGGTGTGATCCAGTATCCCTCCCGCATCAAGTGCGCCACCCTGGCCTGGACCGCCTTCCAGCAGGGGCTCGAAAGCAAAAGGTAGGCGGCGACCTTCTGCACAACCGGAGGAGAATCCATGCTGCTCGAAGGTAGCTGCCATTGCGGAGCGATCAGATTCCGCGTCGAGTCGCCTGAGCCCTACCCGTTTATGCGCTGCTACTGCTCCATCTGCCGCAAGACGGCTGGAGGTGGCGGCTACGCCGTAAACCTCGGGGCGCTCTCCAGCACCCTGGAGGTCGAGGGCGAGGATAACCTCAGCGTCTACAACGCGAAGCTCTACGATCGCGGGGACGCAGGCGAGGTGCCGGCCAGCGAGGCGGAGCGCAACTTCTGCGGGTTGTGCGGGAGCTTCCTCTGGCTCTTCTCTCCGAGCTACCCGGAGCTGGTGCACCCCTTCGCCTCCGCGATAGACACCCTGCTGCCGAAGCCCCCGGAGCGCTACCACATCATGCTCGATTACGCCGCGCCATGGTGCGAGATCCCCTCGACTCCGGCCGAGCGCCACTTCCCAGAGTACCCGGACTAATCGCTCGCCGACTGGCACCGCCGCCACGGCCTACGCGACGATCCAGCCAACGGTTAGTGTCCCAGCGTCAGAGGTACACCTACCACCACAACGAGCCGCGTGCACCGGACAAGGAGACGTTCGCATGGATATGACGCGATGAGCCCCGTCGCCATAGTCACCGCCTCGGACTCGGGGATCGGGCAGGAGTCGGCGAAGGCTCTCGCTGAGGATGGCTTCGACGTTGGGATCACCTACAAAGAGGACGAGGCCGGGGCGAGCGAGACCCTAGACGACGTGGAGGCCGTGGGACGCCGCGGGGAGGTCCGGCAGATGGACCTCACCGATCTGCCCGACGCAGCCGCCGTAATAGACGAACTGGCGGACGCGCTCGGGGGCCTCGACGCGCTGGTGAACAACGCCGGGACCGGAGATCCCACGGGCGACTTTCTCGAGCTCTCCTACGACGAGTGGCGCCAGGTCATAGACACCAATCTCTCGGGGGCGTTCCTGTGCGCCCAGAGAGCGGCGAGTCGGATGGTCGAGCGCGGGGGCAGGATCGTCAACATCACCTCGGTACACGAGCACATCCCGCGGGTGGGTGCCTCCGCCTACTGCGCCTCGAAGGGTGGCCTCGGGCTCTTGACGAAGGTCATGGCAATGGAGCTTGCGCCTTACGGCATCACGGTCAACGCGGTCGCCCCCGGCGAGATCGCCACCCCCATGACCGGCGCCGAGGATACCGACCCCGGAACCATCGAGCGGCCCAACCTGCCGCTGGGCCGGCCCGGTCTCGCGCGAGAGATTGCCGCCTGGGTCGCCTTCCTGGCCTCGGAGAGGTCATCCTACGCGACCGGCGCCTCCTTCGTGGTGGACGGCGGCCTCATGCTCATGGCCGCAGAGCTCTCCAGCTAGACCCTTCAAGCGCTGCCGAAGGGTCGCGGCCCGCGCCGTGACCCCCAATCGCATGTTAGCCGGATAACTATCTGGGCTGCAGAGCGCCGGCTGGCAGCTAGAAAAGCCGCTCGCCGGGTCCGCCTTCGAGTTCCTCGAGCTCGTAGCCGAGGTCCCTGGCCGACGCCTCGTAGAAGGCGCGGTTGCGGTGGGCGAAAGGCAGCCACTTCTTGTAGCGGTCGTAGGCCTCTTCGGGGTCGGGAGGCGCTTCGAGGTGGGCAAGCTCGCGCATAAAGGCCTCTATCTGCAAGAAGCGGGCGAGCCAGAGGTCTGCGGGCTCCTTGTCGCGCGAGATCGCGGCCTCGAAGGTCTCGAGGTGGACGGGGTCAGGGGTCTCCTCAAGGTGTCTGGAGAGAAAGCGCTCGTCCAGGTAGGTGGTAATGGTCTCGAGGCCGGTGATAAGGGTGGGGAGCCAGGGGGTCTGGCTGCCCGGGTGGTCCTCGGGCAAGCCCCATCGCAGGGCGCCGGCCATGCCCCCGACCATGCGGAAGGCAACGGGCAGCGAACGGTACGCGCGACGGCTGAGGAAGTAGTAGACGATGGGGTAGCGTCGGATGCCCTCGTAGATCTCCACGAGCCCGCGGTGGAGGTCCATCAGGTGCGACTCGAGGCCCCGGTGTTGGCCCCCCGGAAAGTGCGGAGCGAGGATGCTCAGAGGATCGCTCGAGTCCTGGGCCTGGTGGTAGAGCCCGGCCGAGATCACGCCTAGCTGCCGCAGGACCTCATAGATCCCGAGCACGTAGGTGATCGCGAGCGTCAAGATGCCGAACCCGATGAGTGCCTCGGAGACTGCGATGACCTGGTAGAGGGAGTTCAGGGCGTGACGTCGCCGAGGCCCAGGGTGGCGATGGTGACCCCGCTGAAGTAGAACGCCTCCATGAGGGAGGGCTCGAGGCCCGAGCTCGAGAAGGAGAAGGTCCTCCCGTCCATGCCGGCGTAGTAGACAAGGGCGTAGCCCAAGGAGACGAGGAAGATCCAGACCGTAACCGTCGCCGGCACCATGAGCGGCGCCGCCATCGAGAGCCCCACGGCCCGGTACGTGCGCGGCAGCGGCCAGGTGGCGAGACACACCGCGTCGAACAGCCCGTTGTAGAGGCGGCTGCTGAGGAACCCGAACCCGTCGTAGTGGAGCACCGTGAAGAAGACGTCGAGGAGCCCTACGAGGACGAGAAGCACTCCAGCTGGGACGAGAAGCCACTCCATAGCCCGCTAAAATACCAGAGATCGGGAGACGGACGGCTAGCCCAGTACCCAGGTGTCCTTCATCTTGCCGCCGCTGGAGATGTTGACGAGCTTGCTGCCGGGGGCCGCTACCCGCGTCATCGCCCCCGGGACTACCTCGACGGTCTCGGCGTCGGGGGCGAGGGCGTGCACGCGGTAGTCCGCGTACGAGTCGCGCAGGATGATCTCGCCGTTTCCGCTCTCGCAGAGGACGTGGGTGGAGAACTCGAGCACGGTCTGGGCCACGTGCTCGATGGGATTCTCCTGGACCCGCTTGCGGAACTCCTCGACATCTTCATGGGATTCCTCGGGGGCTATGAGGACGTCCTTGCCGCCCCAGCCGCTGCGCCTCTTTATTACCAGCTCGTCGAAGTGGTCCATGACGTAGCGGAGGTCATCCTCGAGGGCGAGGGACCAGGTGTCGGCGTTCCGGAGTATCGGCTCCTCGCCGAGGTAGGTCCGGACCATCTCCGGTATAAACGGGTAGACGCCCTTGTCGTCGGCGATGCCGAGGTTGGGGGCGAATACGGCCTCGATCTTCCCCGACGCCTGGGACTCGATGAGCCCCGGGAGGTCGTCGTAGATCCTACCGCTCTCGATGCGCTCGTAGACGACGTCGAGCCGCCGACCGCTCTTTTTGTGGACCAGGTACCCGTCGCGGTCGACCTCGACCTCGTGCCGCTCGGCTAGAGTAGCGTCGAGCTCTCTGGCGAAGAACTTATGGTCCAGGTAGTACTGGTCCTCGGGGCCTGTGGAGAGGATGGCGAGCGTGGGGTCGGGCAGCGGTGAGGCTGCGCGCAAGATCTCTCCGAAACGCTCCATGAGCCCGTCCAGCTGGCGCACCCCGAGCGCCGCGTAAGCTTCCGGCAGGACCTCTGCGGTGCGCGCTCGCATCAGGGTCATGGGCTCGAGGCCGACGGGCATCTTGGCGTTGTCCTCGATGACGAGGTACTCCCAGCCGCCGTGGTCCACCACGGCCACGACGTCGAAGCCTATCTGCCTGTTCGGCACGCTCCCGAAACGGGTTGGGATCGAGGCGTCGTAGAGCGCGCTGCTCTCGATGATCTCCCGGGGCACCACCTCGTCCTTGCCGGCCTCCAGGCGCCGGAGCCACTCGTTGATCGCGAGCATCCGCTGGGAGAGTCCGCGCTCGAGCGCCCCCCAGTCCGCGGCGGGGATGACCCGGGGGAAGTAATCGATCGGGTGGGTTCTGTCCCTATCGGGGATCCCGACCCTACGCTGCTCCTCGAGCATCCGCGCGTAGGCGCGGCGGACCCTCCGGTCCCACTCCCCCGCTCCCAACTTCTCCATCTCCCCCAGCACCGGCCGGTAGTGGGGGAAGGCCCCACCCTCAGGCGCGAAGACCTCGTTGGGACCGGACTGAGCGCGCTCGAATTTTATGGAGGCTTCAGGCATCAGCAGACTTCAGGTTATGGGCTACAGGAACCAGCGTGACGGCGGTCCGAGGACGAGCGCTGTCTCGATAGTCCTCTGATATCTGAAGCCTACCCAAAGATACCTACCAGTGCGCAGGCCTCATCGGCTCCCTTCTGGCCGACGTGGTGAAAGAATAACCTCACGCTTCTCCCCTACGACCGTGGCTTACGCGGCGTGCTGGTCATTATAGACAGCCGCAACGTCCCACTACGACTGACGCCGTCAGTTTCGAGTGCTTTATGCCGAGTACTCGCAGATACTTGACGGTACTGGTACGCAGTTGCCGGTATAGCTCCGTTCGAACACCCCCGGCGTCACTTGATGTCTTTTGGATTTGTGGCCTGGACCGACCCTTCATATCGTTTTGGGACCCCTATGGGATTCCTTCGATCCGGTACCCCATCCCATCTCGATAAACGGGCAACGAGGGCATACGCTGTTATGACCCTATCGTGCACACCACCGTACTACCCAAAGGACCACAAGCAGCATAGATAAGCCACTCCCCACCAACTACGGGTGTATGTCGCAAGTACACCACGGGTAGAGGTCTAGACCACCCTGCGTATCACGTCGCCTTCGAGCTTCCATATACGATGCCTCTACAATCGCTAGTGTCGTACTTGACCGCTCGACGAGGTAAACGAGTAGCTTGTAATGGTCTCGGTGGTCGCTTAGCAATGTAGGTATTGGATTTACGCACGATTCGCGGTGTTACTGGTTAAGCGGCCAACACTTACATACTCTATGAGCTTCCGGTTGCTAGCTCCATCTCGAACAACACTTCTTCCAACACCGCTTCTAAGTAGGCCCAAAGTTCCGGTCTTCGTAGCTCGAACGCCTGTCTCAACGCATCCTCGAGCCACGCCAGGGTCGCAGTATCGTCGTCCATGTTCGTCCTTAGTTCCAACTTCGCCCTACCGTAAGAACAGTGTTCGCAGTGTATGTAACCTAACAACGTCCATGTGTGTTCCGTAACACACATGGTCTTGTGCCGGCTTGTAAGATACTAAGGTACTAACCGGTGCCCATATCCTCCTTTCCCTTTTCCCCATTACCCCGATACGGGCACCGGCTTTCGCTACTGGAAACGGTACTCTTTTGAGCCTCTTCGCACAACCCTCAGTTAAGCAATCTTCACAACGCCTAACGTGGCTTTGGCAACCCCTAACATACCGGAAGTGTACGTAGCATCGCCTTGCTCAGACTAGCAACTATCGCGGTCTATGCGTAAATTACTTAGCCCATTGAGGCAGTCAATGAGGCCGACAGCCCCCTCCTAATCACTGCCGACCCCAAATAGACGGACTGACCTCTCAGTGCAGTAAGTAGACCCGTCCGCCTTGTAACAAATACTACCACACCGCCATGCCTACCGTACGATGCCCGGTGGTGTGGGACATAGCGTGCTTCAGGATATATACACTGACGTTGTGGCATGATATTTTACCTACAACCTAATCCTAGTCGGTAGTCCCCCCTCCCAGACTAGGATTAGGTTTCTGATTGTGCGGCTCCGAACGTA
>Ga0126306_10000776_pt1 | contig 15954 bp, 20 predicted proteins | sample Plot27_FD_92592 | JGI IMG/M metagenome (GOLD analysis project Ga0126306, IMG submission 92592) | Serpentine soil microbial communities from UC McLaughlin Reserve, CA, USA - Plot27 | ecosystem: Environmental > Terrestrial > Soil > Grasslands | place: USA: UC McLaughlin Reserve, Lake County...
TACCGATCCTAAGCGAAGCGCGCGTGCGTACAAAGCTTGGGAAACGAAGCGGTCCCGATTGACCGCCCAACCCACAAGTTGAAAGGACATCACAATGGCTGATGACACACGCAAGTCTGATGCAACCAAGGCCCCGACGCAGGTCGTCGGTCCCGCCGGTCGCGAACCCGCCGCCCCTGCCAAGCCGGAAGAGCAAACGCCCCTCGAAGCCGGCCTTGATCCGGCACGGACGGGCGTTGTCGACCGCAAGCTAGAGGGCGTCGTTGTCGGCGCGTCCCAGCCTCCACTGCCGCCCGAAGCTGCTGAGAAGCTTGATCGCGCTGCTGCAATCCGGGCTGATTTTGGCAAGCCGAAGGAACTGCTTGAGGCTGACAAGCTGGAGCGTGAGGCGAACGACCTCGTCGCGCGTCAGCTTGCCGAAGAGCAAGAGAAGCGCGGACCCGTCAAGGCGACTACAGTTGCCGAGGCTAAGTTCGCGGCTGCTCCGCTCGTCGGTGGCGACCGTAATGCTGGCGACCACTATGCGCAGAAGTTCGGCAATGACCCGCGGAATCCGAAGCTGGCTCCGGGTGTCGATCCGAATGACAACACGGTGCTATTGTCCCGTAAGACGCCAGATAGTCCGAATTTGGACTATACGCTCGTCAACCCTGTTATGGTTGGCGATTACGAGCGTGCAGGCTGGAATCGGGCCTAGTCATGGGCTGGCCCAAAGGTAAGCCGCGCGGGCGTCAGCATCCTCCGCCTATGCCGGCTGCTGTAGAGGCGTCTCCGCCTCTACCATCCCCCTCGGCTGCTACCTCCCCGGCCGAGGGGGAGATCATTCTAGAACGGGGTTCCGACCATGTTGCTGAGCCCGTGGCTATTGCCACAGTGGGCGTACCCCTTCTTCCCGTGGGGGCTGAGCCCGTGGTTGAGGCATCAGATGGCGAGCGATCCGAACCTCCTCCCGGCGCTGGAAGCTCTCGAAAAGAAGCGTTTGGCTCTGATGTCTTGATGGAGCGAAACGGTGTTGTGACTGAGGTACATCGCGCATCTGTTACGACTATGGAAGGCCTGGGCTGGAGACGACATGGCTCTAACCACTGAATCAGGCGCTGGCCTTGCGAACGCCGAAAGCTATTTGAGTGTGGCCGACTTTAAGGCCTATCGGTTAGCTCATTACGCCGTGACCGAGCCCACGACCGACGAGGCGATTGAACAAGCCTTGCGCCGTGCTACGCGGTATATCGACGGAAAATACCGTGATAGGTTCACGGGGTGGCGCACGACAGCTACTGTCCAGGCACTGGAGTGGCCACGCCAGAACGCCGTGATTGATCATCCTTCCGAAAGAGGGTTTCACGGGTGGGATTATGGCCGCTATGCGCCAGGCTATTCTCAAATTCTCGACAGTGCGTCTGTTCCGTCGCAGGTCAAGTCAGCAACAGCCGAGGCGGCCCTTCGTGAGCTTGCCTTCCCGGGTTCGTTAACGCCAGATCAGACCCCTTCCAAGCGGGTTCTGCGGCAGGCTGTCGGGCCGATCTCAACCGAGTACGCTAACACGACCGACACGCGTCCGATTGTGACAATCATCGACGAGCTTCTGGCTCCGCTGTTGTCGCGTCAAAGTGCGTTGAGCGGATCGCTCGCAAGAGCCTGATTGTCGCGCGGGTTTCTCATCCTTTCCCGCGTGGCTTCCCCCTCGGCCCGATTGTTCTGCCCTGTCGTGGCCGAGGGGGTTCATCTTCGTTTTAACCTTATCCTTTAACGGAGTCATCCTATGAACCATCGTCGCCTTATCGGCGCGCTCTCGCTCGCTGCGGCACTGATCGTATCGCCTGTCGCGGAGGCTTTCTACTATCGTTATCAGACACGTGAATCCCGCATGACGCAAGTCGTGACCGATATCGGCACGAGCGGTCGGTTGCGGCTGTATCCAACGGGCGGCGGCTCGACGGCATGTTCGGGCACCATTATTGCTGATCTTGCTCTCTCCTCAACGGCGGGTGTGGTTGCAACGGCTGGTTCGGTGGACTCCGGTGCGACCACGCTTACGTTCAACGCTATTACGAACGCTACGGCGACGAGCAGCGCGACGGCTATTTGTGCGACGATTACGCAATCTGGTGGAACGGTGATTGTCAACGCTCTAACGGTCGGAACGTCTTCCACGAACATCGTGCTCAACTCGAACGTAATCAGCTCGGGACAGACGGTTTCGGTGACTTCGGCGGTTCTGACCCACGGCTGAGTTGGTTTGATCGTTAAGGAGCGCATCCGGGATGGCGTCTAACTCTCACTCCATCGTTATCTGCACGGGCGCGTTGCGGCAGGATACCTGCAATATGTGGCGTGGTCTGCCACGTGGAGATGAAGCGTATGATAACAGCCCGGTGGAGATTACGCCTGCGCCGGGGACTGGTTTCCATAAAAGGGGATGCGCTCTTGCCGCGACGGTTGCAGCCAGCAGCACGCCGTGGACTGTGGCACCAACGCATTGGCTGGTGTCGGCCTGGGAGGTTCCTGAGTTCGACACTCTGCTTAGTCAGCTAAAGGCGGGTGGTCAGGAAACCCTGACCACACGGGACTGGGCTCCGTTTAATCTAACCCGTAATCGCGCGATAGCAGCGGCTCAGGCGCTTTATTATCGCACGATGCACTGGGATCCGGTGACGGGTGATGCTGCAAGGCTTGTGCTTCAGGCAGAAAATCTGGCTGCGGCTTTGGGCCAATATCCGGGTGGAGCGTTAGCCCTTATTCCGGATAAGCCGACTCTGTGAGGCGCTGTGATCGCATGGATCGTTTTCTACGATGATGGATCGTCATTCACCTCTGAGGATGGGGCACCAGAGCGTGCGCCCAAAGATGGCGTTCAGATTGTTGCGGTCCGCGATATCAAGACAGGCGTGCAGTGGATCTCTGGGAACGACCACTATTGCTGGCAAGGCGGGACGTGGGTCGGTCACAATCGAGAAGTTATCCGACATTACCGCATTCGCTGCCAGCAGAAGGGTGAACCCGCTGTCATTCTGAACGGCTACGGTTTACCGGATGAGGACTGGTATAGGATCGCTAACACGGCCTATTCTGATCCCAGGCTTCCGGCCAAGTCTGGGATTCATCCTCTGGAGGAGACTCCAGAGTGACGTCATCAGCCAACTATAATCAAAACGGCTTCCGGTTCCGGGACGACTCGACGGCTGCGCAGGGTGGCACGCCGGCTTGGCTTGCGGCTGAAAACACAAACGTCTCGATTGTATCGACGACGGCTCAGAGCAAGCTGATCCGGCTTCGCGTCCGCGTTCAAAACACGACGGCGACGGCTGGGACTTCGGACGTTTGGCGCATCTTCGCTTCCAAAAACGGGGGAACCTACACACAGGTCACGACATCGACGGGTGCAACGCTCGGCATTCAATCGGCTGACGCGAGTTCGTCGGCTGATGAGCTAAGCCTAACGTCTGCGCTTCTGACCGGTGGCACTGGCACGTTTGTCAGTGGTCGATATGACGAGACGGGCGCGACAACGGCAACGTTGGTTGGCGCAAGCAGTCATGTCGAGCACGAGTTTGGTCTTCAGATCCACTCGTCGGTTACGGGTGGAGATACGATTGACCTTCGCGTTTATCGTGTCACGAATACGGCTCTTAACACCTATGGTGTTACGCCCCGGATCACGATCACGACGCCTCGAACTGCCAAGAGGTTCAGGCTCGACGTCTCTGACCTTACTAAAATCTGGCAGAATAGCACAAAAACGACATCCGCCGCTGTTGACAGCCCCGTTGGGTATATTGAGGATGCCTATGGAACGGGGTTAGACGTTCAGCAGTCTGCGTCGGGCTCTAGACCAACACTCAGATATGATTCTACTCTGAGTCGGTATTACCTAGAGTTCGATGGCCTTGACGACTACCTCGTTAGTGTCAACACAACCTCTCTCAATCTCGACGAGTTTGTACTTTTCATCGCTTCCCAGCGAACCGGAAGTGCTGCCTGGAAACGGGCGTTCGCAATTTCGGGTTCTACGAACTCCGACACCACCACCGATGCCCTTAGCACTCAGATCGACACCGCGTCTGGTACTTTTTACATCTTTACGGCGGACGGCGGTGCGCCAAAAACCGGGTCTGGAACTTCGTTTGAGGTTGATGAAGGCTATAAGATCGGATCGTCCACAACGGCCTTGATCGATGGCGCAGCCGGTACAGCCACGACGCTTGCCTCCCTTGATAACAGCCGAACCACAAACTTTTACATCGGCGCAACGAACGCCGGCTCGATGGCCGGTTTCTACGAAGGCCGCATTTATTCTCTGGAGTTCGATGGCACAACGGGCCTGTCATCAGGCGACCGTTCAACGCTTCGGACCGCGCATAGCTCGGGAAATTTTGCCGGCGGCATTTCAGGTACGCTTGCCGCAACTGGTCCATCTGATACCGCTGCTATCTCGGGCGCGGTCCTTTCGGCGGGGTCCTTAACAGCAACGGAAGCTAGTGATGCAGCGAGCTTCGCAGCGGCATTGGTTTCCAGCGGTACGCTGACTGCAACGGGCGCTGCAGACGTTGCTGCCATCGCGGCGTCACTTGTTTGGCAAGCGGCTCTAGCTGGCACGGAAGCGCCTGACACCGCAGCCCTTGCTGGTGTGTTAACGTCAAGTGGCTCCCTGACCGCAACAGAGGCGAGTGACGCCGCTGCGGTCATCGCATCGCTGATGAGTGCGGGCACGCTGGGCGCAACGGAAGCGCCGGATACAGCGGCTATCTCCGGGACGGTCGGGGCTGGTGCTGATTCCTGGAACACAGCTGACGCTTCGACGCGCCTTGCCTTCTCAGGCGCAAACCTTGTTGCAACGCGCAGTAGCACCGACACGGGTCAGCACGCCCTCGTGCGGAGTAACCGGTCTCGCGATACGGGCGATTATCTCTTTACGGTTCTGATTGATCTCACTGGAGGAGACATTGGTGTTGGCCTCGCTAAGTCTGGTGCGGCTCTGGACTACCCTGGATCGTATCCAGGGGCTAGCAATGATGCGAATGGGTTCTTTTGGTTCAATAACTCTTGGCGTGAAGGCGGTGGCATCACGGGAGCCGCCGCTACTGGCAGTGTCGGGTTCACAACGGGTGATCTGATTGGTATCCGAAAGGCGGGTAGCTCTGTTACGCTTTATAAGTGGAGCGGATCAAGCTGGACCACCGTTGAGACTGTCACGAACTTGGGCTCGGGTAACTGGTTCCCGGCTTTTGCCGGTAAAATCACAGGGGACGCCGGTACTGCGAATTTTGGCGGATCTGCTATGACGCTGCCGGCTAGCGTTTCGTCGTGGGATGGAAGCCAGACAGGTGTAGCTACTATTTCAGGAACCCTTGCCGCAACGGAAGCGGCTGATGTCGCAACCATCACGGGTGCCTTGGTTTCAAGTGGTACGTTGACCGCAACAGAAGCAGCTGATGTTGCTGCCGTGGTGGCTGAGCTTCGGTCAAGCGGTGCGCTGACTGGAAACGAGGCAAGCGACACGGCAATGATTTCTGGTGCGATAGCATCGATCGGAACGCTGGGCGCAACAGAGGCCGCTGATGTGGCTGCTTTCGTTGCGCAGTTGATTAGCACGGGAACTCTAGCGGCAACCGGGGCGTCCGATACGGCGGCTATCTCTGGAACTGTCTCCAGTAATATTACAGGAACATTGGCGGCGACGGAGGCAGCTGACACGGCGGCCTTTATCGGAGCTTCGCTGTCCAGCGGTACTCTGACCGCGACAGAAGCCTCGGATGTTGCGGCACTCACGGCGGCCTTAGTCTCCAGTGGAACACTCACGGGGCAGGGGGCAGCCGACACAGCGACGATCACGGGCTCCTTGATTGCTCAAGGTATCCTGACCGGTTCGGAACTCCCCGATAGTGCCGCGATTGCAGCTGCGCTGATCTCGACAGGAACGCTTAGTGGTCAGGAAGCGGGAGACACGGGCTCCTTCTTGGCTGCCCTCCTATCAAGCGGTACGCTTGCGGGCGTTGAGGCGTCAGACGCCGTTGCCATCGGGATGCTCGTCGGCAATGTCATTGGCGGCTCTTTAGCGGCCGGTGAAGCTCCTGACGCCGCTACGATTGCTGGCGCGGTTGCCTCAAGCGGTGTTCTGACCGGGACGGAGCAAGGCGACACAGCGGCCATCATTGCCGGTCTTCCTCCGACTGGTACGCTTGCCGCTCAGGAGGCACCAGATGCGGCCTCCATCCTCGGTACTGTCCGGGATGTCATTAGCGGCGTTCTGACGGGCCTGGAGGCGGCAGATGTTGCCGCTGTTGTCGGGGCTGTTGCTGGTAGTATCACGGGTATCCTGGCAGCCACAGAAGCCCCAGGCACGGCGGCGGTTGTCGGACGCATCCTTGGTGTTGAGGGCGTGTCTCCACGTCCGCATCGTTTCGGCGGTGTGCACGCTGTCGGGCATATTGCGGCTGTCTCCAGCAGCCGTCGCGTTGCTGGAGTCTCAGGTATGCCGCGAAGGATTCCCGCATGAGCCTTGAATGGGATACAGACCTCCTTCTTGGAACAACCTGGACTTGGATCGTCACCTGCACGGATGATCAAGGGGGGCCTGTTACTGTTGTCACAGCAGACTGGAGACTTCAGACGCCAACCGGGACGGATGTCATTGCTCTAACTCATGCCTCCGGGATCTCGGTTGCCGGGAACGTCTGCACTATCCAGGTTGAGACTGATAATCAGACTGGTGTCACGTCCAGGACATACCGGCACTGGCTGGAGGTTGTTGACGATAACGGCGCAATAACCCGTTTTATGGATAAGTGGGTCAAGGTGCTTCCCCGATGAGCATCGACTATGCGTCCATTCGAGCGGAAGCCGCTGCAGTTATTACTGAAGCCGGGCAGCCTGGGTTTCTCCGCCGCACAGCGGCGGGGTCTGGAACTGAGTTCTGGGACACGGGCCAGGGCGTTGTTACGAACTATCCCGTGACATTCGTGCTTACAAATTACAACGCTCGAGATCGGGATGGGACTCTGGTTCGGGTGAACGACCAGCTAGCGCTTATCAGCGCTCAAGGTCTTTCGATTGACGCTTCGGATGCCGATCAGCTTGTCGATAGTCAGGGCAAGGTTTGGGAGATTGTGAATATCCAGCCGCTCGCGCCGGGTGGTGTGACTCTGCTCTACCAAGCCCAGGTTCGACGCTAATGGCTTCCTTTTCGCTCCAGATCGACCGATTTGTTAAGACCGTTAAGGCGCGTGAGGATGTTGTTATCCGTAGGGTAGGGTTGCAGGCACTAGAAAGTGTTGTGTATATGTCGCCGGTCGGGAATCCCGATCTGTGGAAGCGTCCTCGTAAGGGATATGTCGGCGGTCGCTTTCGAGGCAACTGGCAAGTCGGGTTGAATGCTCCCATTCGGGGAACGCTTCAAACAATAGATCCAAGCGGGACCCAGACTATCGCGCGCGGCAAGCAGGCTCTAAGTCTCGCTAAGGCGGGCGGGGTTATTTACTTGAGCAATAACTTGCCCTATGCGCGGGCGTTAGAATATGGTCATTCACAGACGCAAGCGCCAAACGGCATGGTCCGCATTACGGCGGCAAGGCTTCAGGGCATGTTAGACAAGGCTGTTGCGGCTGCTAAAAAGGAAGTGCCGTAGTGCCCTCGCTTGGTATCGAGACACGCATCTTTGAAGCGTTGAACGCGCAACTTGCCGCTCTTGTCTTCACACCTCCAGTTCCGATCGCGGGGCCGAACCTGCCGTTTACGCCAACCGGCGCTTATCTTCGCCCCTGGCTGCTCCCCGCTACAGCTGAAGCGCTTACGATCAGCAGTGAGGGCCACAACCTTTATACAGGTATCTATCAGGTGTCTGTGTTCTGGCCCGTTGGCAAGGGCATGCTCCCCGCACTGGAACATGCTTCTGCGATTGCAGCCTATTTCAAGCGCGGAACGTTCGCGACACGTGACGGTTTGACCGTCCATATCATTTTGCCTCCGCGGGTTGAGCCGGCCATCCAAGAGCCGGACGTTCTCCACATCCCTGTTTCCATCCCCTATCGGGCTACGATGCCCAATCCTTCGTAAGGAATTTCCCTATGCGCGTTACAAACACGACTACCCAGCGGCTGACCGTTATCCTCAAGGGTGAGGCTAAGGATGGCCATGCGCCGACCGACAGTCTGGAACCAGGCGAGACCAAGGATGTGGCAGTTGATCCTGAGAACGTATCGTTCAAGGGGCTTCTGTTTGCGGGCGCTCTTGTTGACGCGGGTGGCGTGAAGAAAGCCCCTGCAAAAGAATAGCCCATACGGGCTGCCTACAACCGGCCTTCGGCAAGCCGCCCGTTAGCGTCTGATGACGCCAACCTTCCCCGTGATGGAGCCTCCTTATGCCTCTGAACCCATATACAACCTCTGATGCCAAAATCTTCATTGCGCCAGCGACGACGACCGAGCCGGCTAACGCGGCGGCTTATGCGGGACTGACCTGGACAGAGATCAAGAACATTCGCTCATTCTCACCCTTTGGTGCTTCGACAAACATCATTACGGCCCCGGTCGTTGGTGATAATATTGAGCGCAAGGCGGCTGGTACGATTACGCTCGGAGACATGACGCTCACTGTTTACCCTGATGACGGTGATGCAGGTCAAACGGCTTTGATCGCAGCTATCGCGACGAAGAGCACCTATCCAATCCGCTTTGATTTCCCGTCCGCTAGTAAGGTGACGGTGCCGGGCGGTACTGTTGCCAAGCGATATTTTCTTGCCATCATTGCTGGCGGTCAAGAAACGCCTGGCGGCAATGAAGACCTTGTAACCACGGCCTATACGGTTGCGGTTACGACGGTGCCATTGAAGGTATCTGCAACTTAAGGAGTGATCATTGCTCGACATCTCATCACTTGATACATCTGCGCGGGCCGAGGAAGGGGCTGATCTTGTCGTTCGGCACCCAACCGAGGGTTATCCACTCAAGGATACGGATGGGCGTCTCTTAACAATCCGTATTGTCGGACGTGACAGCGAGCGATCTAGACGTGCTGAGCAAGCCGTTCAAGATCGGCGCGTGCGGATGAACAAGGGGCGGGGTTTTTTGTCATCTGCTGAAATGGATGATGATATGATCGAGGTGTTGACGGCCTGCACGCTCGGTTGGGAACCGTTTACCCTGCACGGCGAAGTGTATGAGTATAGCCGGGAGAATGCACGTAAGCTTTACGAGCGGGTCATTTTCATTCGTGAGCAGGTCGAAGCGTTTCGGAGTGACCGGGCCAATTTTTTGCCCTCATCGCAGACGAGCTTGTAGCCTACGCCGAAGCCGTTGTTTCCAAGCGACGGGATGTGGCGGGCCCTGAAGGCTATCTATACCTTTGGGATTGGTTCTGTGAGCTTGACGCTGCTCGGGCGGGGAACGGCTTTGGCTCCAACCCGATCACGTTCGTCGATCTTGAGGCGTGGTCAAGGCTCACGGGCCGTAGATTTCGCCCGTGGGAGGTCGATGTCATTCGTTCGCTTGACATGGCTGTCATGACGATGCGGGCGAAACGGGCTGAAAAAGATCGGCAACAGTCTGGGAAGCCGTCCGGGGAAATCATGATGGATGATCTGGAAGGGTTCCAGCGCGTGTTCGGAGTATAGGGCCGATGGCTGACCAGATTGCCAGTCTTGATCTTGCCATTGACTCACGTTCTGTTGATCAGGCGACGGCTTCGCTTGGGCGCCTTTCAGCGCAAGGGGCGGCTGCTGAGAGTGCGGCGCGCCGAATGGCTGCTGGACATCAACAGCTCGTCGCGGCTAATGAAAACGTTCGTCGGTCAACGGCTGCGGTTGGTCATCAGTGGCAGCAATTGCAGTTCCAGCTGTTCGACATCGCTCAGACCATCGCAACGATGAATCCCCTGACGATCTTGCTTCAGCAAGGGCCGCAGGTTTATCAAGCGCTTAATGGACCGGGCGGCGTGTCGGCGGGGCTTAAGAATGTCGGCGGTCACATTGCAAGCATGATTACGCCGGCACGTGCTGTTGGTGTGGCACTCGTCGCCGCTGCGGGGGTCGGTTTAGCCGCGTGGATGCGGTATGATGACATGCAGCGGCAAGTCACAGCGACTTTGACTGGTATGGGACGCGGGCTTGATACCACAAGCGCGGCTTTTCAGAACATGGCCCGTCAGGCGGCAGCGGCTGGCGATCTTTCGCTTTCTCAAGCCGCGGCCATGGCGAGTGCGTTTGGTCGCGTCCAGGAGAGCATCAACGTCCAGACAATCGGACGTGCTGTAGCGCTCTCAAAAGACTTCGCTGCAACCTACACGAACGGCGACCTTCAAGCGGCACAGGAAAAGATTGTGCAGCTTCTCCAGAGCGGCGCAGATGGGATTGGGCGCTGGGTCCGGCAGCAAGTTCTGTTGAACGCAGGCCAGCGCGCGGCTTTAGACGATGCCGAGCGCCGGAACAACGCGGCGGACGCCTTCAACATCGCCATGGATGCGATGACAGGCAAGTTTGCCAAGGCATCTGAAACCACAAGTGTGCTTCAAAAGTCATGGGAGGCGATTAGCGCGGCCGTGAGTGACATGATGACGAGGCTCGGGCCTTTCATCGATCTTATGGCGCGGGGTGCGGTTAACTTTCTCGGCGACGCTGCGACGGTCGTTGATAAGCTCTCCGGTCGTTCGGTTGGTGAGAACCTCTCCGAAGTGTCAGGGCGGGTTATCGGTGCTGTTAACCGTGGTGGCAACGCCTTGCGGTCGTCTATCGGATTGGCTCAATCATCTGGGGAGCAGTACGGCCCGAATATCAGCGAAATGACTGACATGTCGGCGGCCACAAAGAAGCTCGCTGACGCGATGACTGGGCTTAAGTCCGAAACAGGTGGTCTTAAGAAAGAGACGCTTGATCTTTGGAAGGCCTTCAATCCGGGTCAGGAAATTCTCAATCTGCAGTCTGGCCAGCTGAAGGAGCATTCTGAAGCGTTGTCCGATAACACTAATCAAAGTATCCAAAGAGCGAACGCGGCTGAAAAGATTATTAAGGAAGTTAATCGTGAGGGTGAAGAGCACAAAGATCTAGCGGCTCAGCTCGGAACGGTTGAGCAGGCCAGGAAGGCTGGGCTAGTCTCTGGACGTGAGGCGGTTGAAACTGAGGATCGGCTTTCGCACGCCTTTCGGACGCGCAAAACAGAGCTTGAGCGCGTGACTGAAAGCGAGGCGCTTGCCGTTCGCCAGACACTGGCTCGCACGCAAGGTGAAAAAGAAGCAATCGCCGCGGAACAGGCAAGGCTTTCGGTTGCAGGTCAACGGATCTCACAGGCGCAAGAGGATGTGCTTGTCGAGGGTGCGCGGTTGCGTGTGCGAGCCGAGTTCATTGCTCAGTTGCGCGATATGCAACAAGACCAAGAAAATGAAGCTGAGATGATCAAGTTGGAGCGAAGCCTTATCTTTGCCTCCAACGAGGAACGCGCGCGTCAGATTGCGCTCCTTCAGACTGAGCAGCAGTTACGGAAGCAGGGGTTCAATACAAATCAACCAGGGGTTCAAGCGCGCATTCAACAAGCAGCCGACAATGCGGCGGGACGGCAGACGACGCAAGCGATTGAACAAGGTTGGAACACTGCAAAAAATGCCGTCTCTAGTTTTGCGACCGGCTTCGTCCGCGATATGCAGAACGGCGTCAAGGCGGCTGATGCACTCGCAAACGCTGCTAAGAACATCGGGCAGAGCCTCGTTCAAAGTGGAATTCAGTCCGGCATTCAAGGGCTCTTGTCTGGCAACTGGGTACAGGCGGCTATCGGTGGCGCTACGGCTATCGGCGGTTTAGCGCTTGGGTCCATGGGCCCATCTGAAAAGTCCAAGCAGCGTAAGCAGCAAATGATGGATGCCTGGGCTCAGGCCCAGCAAGACGAGTTTGACGCTATCCAGGCGCAGCAAGAAGCAACGATCGAGGCTGGCATTGCTGCCGCTCGTGCAGCTGAAGAGGCAGCCCGTATAGCGGAAGCCGCAGCCGAAGAGGCAACGCGCCGTGCTGAAGCGGCCATTCGGCGTATGGAGGCGTACCAGGATCGCGCCTTTAACGCCGGGCTCAATAACAACACGATAGAAGGCCGTCTCGCGGCTCTTGCGCGTCAACAGCAGCGCGAGCGCGAGGAGGAGATGCGCCAGGGCGGAGAGGCGATCAACGATCTTGTTGCGGCTCAGCAAGCCGAGGAACTGCGGATTAGGCAGGACTACGCGGACCAGCAGCGAGAGGTTGCGCTACGGCAAGCTGAGGAACAGCGTCGTCAGCTTGAGGAGCAGCAACAGTTCTTCGCTCAGACCGCGCGTAACATCCGTGAGTTTCTCGACCAGATCCAGGGCGGCACCGAAGCCGGCCTAAGCCCGATGGCCCGCCTTGAGGCAGCCCAGAATGCGTTTAATCGGCAGGTTGCCATGGCGCGTGCCGGGGACCGCGATGCGCTGTCTGGCATTACGCAATATGCGCAACGTCTCCTTGAGGCGGGACGTGGGGCCTTCGCAAGCGGCCAAGGCTATCAGGACATTTACCAGCGCGTGGTGGCCGTCCTTGAGGCTCTGATGGGCGGCTCCGCGATGGCGGCGGGTGGCGGTGCTGGTGTTATGGGTGCCGCTGCAAACAGCAATGGTCCCGCTGGCGCGACGTCCGGAGCCGGCGTGCTCTCGACGTTCGCTGATGTCGTTAACGAAGTCAGGCAGCTTCGGAACGATGTGTCCCGGATCGGTAAGGAAATCACGCAGACGAACGCGAACGGTTTTAATGCGGTTGTCACAGCTGAGCATGAAACGCGTGACGCCGTTGTAACCGGCTCAGCCAAACAGGCCGAAGCAATCCGCTTGGCTGAAGTTCGTCGTTCGGCAGCATAAGGTGGGCTGATGGCCTTACTCACGAAAGCATGGGCCAAGGCTCTTAACGATTATTCGCTTGGCAAGGCTGCGCTGCCCACAATGGGTAATGTCTGGCTTGCGCTCTTTGCGCAAAACCCTGGTCCTGATGGATCGCTGACCAGTGAGCCGAGCGGTGGTAATTATAGCCGTTTGGCTCTGACGGCGTCGATGTCCGCAACGGATCTTGCGACGGCGATTTCGTCAAATGCGACATACCTGCAATTTGCGACCGCGTCTGGCTCCTGGGGAACGAGTGCGTTGTCTTATTGGGGTGTTATGGACAGCGCAACGGTTGGCGCGGGAGCCATGCGCTTTTATGGACCCCTGACGCCGTCTCTGACGGTTGGTGCAGGCGACGCGCCTCCGCTTCCAGAGGGGACGATTTCAATCGGGTTTAAGATCGTTGATTAACCAAGCACCTATCAATGCCGGCCCCATCAATGCGGTAACGGCGGCCCAGGGTGGGGCGGGGCTTAGCATTTCAGCGCGGTTTGAGATCGTTGCGTCGGTTCGCCCCGTTCCGCCTCTCTTCAGTATGTTGATGGATCAGAGCCAAACCCTGGTCTTTACGGTCGAAATTTATCCTGCCTTTATTCCAGACCGCGTCGTTGAAGCGCCGAACCTTACGGGGGAAGGCGGCGGGCTCCTGGTCACAGAAGGCGGCCGTCCGATCGGGGTTGATGGCTGATGCCCACCTTCAACTTTGAGTCGTTCTTCGGGCTCTTTAACCAGTTTACGTCGGGCGGTGACGTCCCGATTCTTGGCATTGTTGATGGCGTCCTGACGGCTGTTGATGTCGCTGCACCGGGAACATCAGATGCGCTTCAGGCCTCCGCTGTCCAGGATACGCTAAGCTCTCTTCTCGATGATTATCCAGATATTGCTCGCATTCTCCACACGGGCGATCTGCTTGAAGGCCCGCAACTCTCGCAGTTCAACGCGCTTCTTGCGGAGGCGAACAGTGTCTCAAGCGTTCAGGCACACCGCATCAAGCAGGTCAGTGCACTCCGCTCTGCCGTCGAGTTGGCAGGTGTCACATATGCGGGCGGCGTTTTCGCCACGGATGCATCGGCGCGAGCAGATTATGCCTTGTTGGCGTTCGAGGCGACGGAAAACGTTGGATTTACCGTCCGACTCAGGGCGTCGACCGGGCTCATTGACTTATCGGCTGGGGAAGTTCGCGACTTGGTCCGCGCCATTGCGCAGCACATCGCGGAGGCCCGCACGCGGGAAGCCGATCTGACTGACGCCATTCATGCGGCTTCGACTGTTCCAAGTCTCAATGCCATTGATATCACTGTAGGCTGGCCAGGATGAACATCGGCGCTCTGAACACAACGCCGATCCATGGTTGGCCGCAGACAAGGATTCATGCTCGCTTTGGCATGTCGCAGGGCGCGGCGGTTGCCCCGACTTTCCGGATCCTGGCAGCGTCGCAGCCTTACGCAACGGCATCAACGGATGTGATGCCAAACCTACTTTTTGAAGGGGACTTGATTAAGATCCTGCGGTTTGATCGCAGCATCATTTCGGGGGGCGGCTTTGGAAAGATGTCGATCGGCGTTGGTGAGTTAGAACTCATGAACGCCGATGGAGCTTACGACGAACTTATCGACAAGTATGCTATCGACGGCCGACGCGTTGTCGTCAAGGTTGGCGCACAGGGCGTGTCTTACGGCAAGTTCCGCACGATCTATGATGGTTCCGCGGTTGGCTGGGATGTTGACGAGAGTGTCCTGAGGATTACGCTACGGGATGCGGGCTATAAGCTTCAGATCCCAGCGAGCGGCACGTTGTATGCCGGTACGGGTGCCTTAGAGGGAACGTCCGATCTTAAGGGGCGACGTAAGCCTCTGTGCTTTGGATTCGTCGATAATGTCTCGCCCCCTCTAATCATTCCAGCAGAGCTTGTTTATCAAGTCAGCGATGGTCCCATACAGGCTATAGCGGCTGTTTACGACCGTGGATCCCTTTTAGGGCTTTCGACCGACTATCTTAATCCGGACGCTCTCCGGAGTGCTGTGATTAATCCGGGGCAGTATGCAACCTGCTTAACCTATGGCCTGTTTCGTCTTGGTGCCGCCCCGGCTGGAACGATCACGGCAGACGTTCAGGGAGACAAAACGGGCGGTGTCTTTGCCCGTTCGACGGCTCAGATTATCCGCCGGTTGATGCTCCGGTCTAAGGCCGTTGATGACCCTGCAGGTCTTGTCGTGCCATCTTTCGATGCGCTTGATGCGGTCCAATCCTCGGATGTTGGCTACTGGCTGGAGCCCGAGTCCACAGCGACCGTGCGCTCTGTCATCGACGAGCTTCTCGCTGGTGTTGGGGCTTGGGGTGACTTTCGACGTGATGGATTGTTCCAGGTTGGTCGGCTGGATGCTCCGACTGGAACACCAAACGCGACCTATACACGAGCCCAGATCCTGGACCTTCGGCGTAGCCGACTCCCGTCAGCCATTTCGCCGCCACCTTGGCGCTTCCGCTGTGCCTGGGGACGCAACTGGACCGTCCAGGACGATCTGGCCGCTATCGTCCTGCCCGATCGTGTGTCTTATCTTTCACAGCCTTATCGCGTGGCTGCGTCAGGGGATACGGCACTCGGTCAGAAGCTTAAAAATATCTACACACTTGCGCAGGATCCGGAGCCAGTTCCGAGCCTGTTTCGGCGCGAGGTTGACGCGCAAAACGAGGCTGACCGGCTCTTGAAACTTTATAGTCCATCTCGGGCGCTTTACAGCATCACTCTTAAGCTTCAGCCGCTCATCCATGAGATTGGTGATGTTATCGAGCTTCAAGATGAGCGGTTTGATTTGAAATATGGGCGGCCCATGCGGATCGTGGATATCGCTGAAGACATGAACGACCGACAGATTCAAATTCAGGCGTTCGGATGATCAGTGCGTTTGCCTACCATAACCTTGCTGACACGGCTGATGTTACGGCTTCCAGTGTCGCTGGCAACATGTTCGCGAGTCGCGTGCAAGACGTTCACGTTGCGGAGAAGTGGCGTGCGACGTCCGGGAGTGCCTATCTGACATTTGATCTTGGTGGTGTGTTTTATCTCGACACCATCGCTTTGATGGGCTTGAA
>Ga0126306_10000777_pt1 | contig 15951 bp, 14 predicted proteins | sample Plot27_FD_92592 | JGI IMG/M metagenome (GOLD analysis project Ga0126306, IMG submission 92592) | Serpentine soil microbial communities from UC McLaughlin Reserve, CA, USA - Plot27 | ecosystem: Environmental > Terrestrial > Soil > Grasslands | place: USA: UC McLaughlin Reserve, Lake County...
CAGGACCAGATGTCGCGGGGTGGTCGCCTCGGTGAAGCCCACATACCCACGCGGCAGCATCGACCGCAACGGCGGCTGAGGGGCGGCGACCAGCCGCGGCCACCGGGCCCGCTCCGGCGCAGCCGTCGAGGTTGCCGTACCGGTCGCCGACAGCTGGTCGGTGGCGGTGCTGTGGCGGCCTGGCCCGTCGGTGGTGTGATGATCGTTGGCGGCCACGGTGGTCCTCCCCTTCCTCGCTACAGGTACCCCGCCGGTGGGTCAGGCACGCACCAGCCGGGCGAAGATCTCGTCCTTGTCGCCGCAAGGGGCCGGCTGGTCACCGGTCGTGCGTCTGCTCGTAGACGCTGATGTGGCGCCAGCTGGCGGCGGTGAACGGCTCGCCGTTCCACCCTCCCCAGCGGTCGCGCAGCCGCAGGCCGGCGATGCGGGCCATGAGGTCGAACTCGGGCGGGTAGGCCAGGCGCAGCCTGATCGGGCTGAAGCCCAGGCCGTCGGCGCCGAGGTGGACGTGGTTCACATCGAGGATCTGGGTGAGCGGGTCATAGCGGCTGACACCCAGCTCGACGCGGTCGAGCTCGAGCTCCTCCACGTCGATGAACTGGTGGCCCGGCCGCGCCGGCGCGGTCGGCACCCGGCACTCCACCACGAATACGCCGTCGTCGGTCAGGTGGCGGGCGGCGTTCTCGAAGCACCGGACCTGGTCGTCCTGGGTGAGCAGGTTGCCGATCGTGTTGAACACCAGGTAGACCAGCCCATAGCTGCGCCCGGTGGTGACACGGGACATGTCGCCCATGACCACCTCGACCTGGTCGCCGCCCGGCTTCTCACGCATCCGGTCGACCATGTCCTTGGACAGCTCGATGCCATCGACACGCACGCCCGCCTTCACGAGCGGCAGGGCGATGCGCCCGGTGCCCACGGCGAGCTCCAACGCCTCTCCCCCGCCGGCCAATCCGGCGAGGAAGGCGACCGTCTCCTCCTCGTCTCCGCGCTTGCTGACCGCGTCGTAGTCCCGGGATGTCTCGTGGCCGAAGCTCGTCCTGGGGTCGAAGCCCTTCATGCCATCTCCTCTCTGCTCAGACATCAGGCCTCCTTCAGGAACTTGGGCACCGGCCAGCTTGCCACCGTCGCCGGTGATGGATGAGGTGAAATTCGTTCAAGACCGCGCCCGGCAACTGCCCTATGTTGGGGGGCCGTGAGCAGGGCGGGGGCCGCTGCGGCGACCGCACGCGTCATCCCGTTCGACGTACCGGAAGGATCGGATGACCCATGACCAAGGTCGTGCTCTACATGTCGATGTCGCTGGACGGCTTCATCGCCGGCCCGGACGACGGACCCGATCACGGACTCGGCGTCAACGGCGAGCGGCTGCACGCCTGGCTGCGGGCCGGCGGCGTGGACCCAGGTTCATACCGGCCCGTCGATGGACCCAGCGCAACCGTGTTCGACGAGCTGATGGCCACCGGCGCGGTGATCGTCGGTCGGCGTACTTTCGAGTTCGCGGGTGGCTGGGCCGGCGATCACCACGACGGGGTCCCGATCTTCGTGCTGACCCATGCCGCACCCGAGGAGCCGGCGCCGGGAGCTGCGCGCTATGTCACCGACGGCATCGCGTCCTGCGTGGCCCAGGCCAAGGCCGCGGCCGGTGGCCGCGACATCCTGCTGCACGGCGCCGCGACCGCGCAGGAGTGCCTTCGTGCCGGCCTGCTGGACGAGATGGAGCTGCAGCTGATGCCCGTGCTGCTCGGGCAGGGCCGTCGGCTGTTCGAGGACCTGCCGCCCGACCACATCGAGCTCGAGCTGCTCCGTTCCCTGGACGGGCCGGGGGTGCTGCACCTGCGCTATCGCGTGTGGTCGGCGGGCGGCTGACCGGTCGGAGCTGCGGGCACCTGCCCCGGCCTCAAAGGAGGAGGATCATGACGACCACGACCTTGTCCGGAGAGGACGTCACCGGGCAGCTGCTGTTGCCCGGTTACCCCGGCTACGACGACGCGCGCCGGGTCTGGAACGCCATGGTCGACCGTCGACCCCGGATGATCGTCCGGTGCGCGAGCGTCGACGACGTGCGGGCCGCGCTCCGTGCCGCCCGCGAGCACGACCTCGAGGTCGGCGTCCGGTGCGGCGGACACAGCGTCCTCGGCCTGTCGGTGCCCGACGGCGGCGTGATGATCGACCTGACCCCGCTCGCGGCCGTTCGAGTGGATCCCGAACGGCGCCGGGCCTGGGTCCAGGGCGGCGCGCTCCTCGGCGCCCTCGACGTGGCCGCACAGGAGCACGGGCTCGCCACCACGGCGGGCAACGTCTCGCACACCGGCGTCGGTGGGCTCACGCTCGGAGGCGGCATGGGCTGGCTGGCGCGGCAGCACGGTCTGACCTGCGACAACGTCGTGTCCTTGGAGATGGTCACCGCCGATGGCGAGGTGGTCCGCGCGGCCGAGGACCAGAACCCCGAGCTCTACTGGGGGCTGCGGGGCGGCGGTGGGAACTTCGGGATCGTGACCGAGTTCGAGTTCCGGCTGCACCCTGTCGGCACCCGGGCCCTCAGTGTCGAGCTCGACTTCCCGGTCGACCGCGCGGCCGGCGTCCTGGCCCGATGGCGGGACCTCAACGCCACCGCGCCTCGGCAGGCCACCTTCGCCGCCACCGTGCTCGACGGCGCCGTGACCGTCGGCTTCGTGTGGGTGGGTGACCCGGAGGCCGGTCGGCGTCACGCGCGCGAGCTGCAGCGCCTGGGCAGACCGGCCTCCGAGCGCATCGCCGAGCTCTCGTACGTCGAGCTGCAGCGCCGCGAGGACAGCGTCGAGGGCCACGCCCTGCGCCGCTACTGGAAGGGGCACTACTTCCGCGAGCTGCCCGGCGCGGCCCTCGACGCGCTGCTCGACCACCACCCGGCCGTGGCCGCGAGCCTGCAGGCCTACGGAGGTGCGATCGCCGAGGTGCCCGACGATGCGACCGCGTTCAGCCATCGCGACGCCGCCTTCGAGTACGTCGCCGCGGCGCGCTGGACCGACCCCGCCGAGGACGCCGACCGGATGGCACAGGCCCGCAGGTCCGCGGCCCGGTTGGCCCCCTTCGCCAGTGGGGCGTACGTTAACGCGCTCACGGACGAGGGCGCGGCCGGCGTCACCAGGGCGTACCCTCCGGCCAAGCTCGCCCGGCTGACCGCCCTCAAGGACGCCTGGGACCCCGGCAACGTCTTCCACCTCAACCACAACATCCCACCCACCACCTGAACCGGCACCGCGGATCGCGGAACCGCCTGCCGACCCCGACGGGCGGACACCGAACGCTGTCAAGGAGGTACGGGTCGTGGCTGGCCGTTACCCAGAGATCGAGCCGTACGAGCACGGGATGCTGGGCGTCGGCGACGGCCACCTCGTGTACTGGGAGGCCTGTGGCAACCCGCGGGGCAAGCCGGCGGTGGTGCTGCATGGCGGGCCCGGCTCCGGGTGCGGCCCAGGCGTCCGCCGCTACTTCGACCCGGACGCCTATCGGATCGTCCTGTTCGACCAGCGGGGCTGCGGCCGCAGCACACCGCACGCCAGTGACCCGGGCAGCGACCTCGCCAGCAACACCACCGCGCACCTGCTGGCGGACCTGGAGCTGCTCCGCCGGCACCTAGGGGTCGACCGCTGGCTGGTCTTCGGCGGCTCCTGGGGCTCGGTCCTGGGGCTGGCCTACGCCGAACGGCACCCGGACCGGGTCTCAGAGATGGTTCTTTCCGGTGTCGCCACCGGCCGCCGGGCCGAGACCGACCTGCTCACGCGCGGGCTCGGCCGGCTGTTCCCGGAGGCGTGGGCCCGGTTCCGCGACGGGGTCCCGGCCGGCGACCGCGACGGCGACCTGGCCGACGCCTACGCCCGCCTGCTTGGCGATCCCGACCCAGCCGTGCGCGCCAAGGCCGCGCGGAACTGGTGCGACTGGGAGACCGCCATCATCCCCACATCGCCACCGCATCCCCGGTTCGCGGACCCGGCGTTCCGGATGGCGTTCGCCAGGCTCGTCACCCACTACTGGCGCCACGGCTCCTGGCTGGAGGAAGGGGTCCTGCTGGAGCAGGCCAGCCGACTGGCAGCCATCCCCGGCGTCCTCGTCCAGGGCATGCTCGATCTGGGTAACCTGCTCGGCACCCCCTGGGAGCTGGCCGGCGCCTGGCCGGGCAGCGAGCTCGTGCTGGTCGACGACGCCGGGCACGACGCCGGCACCTCCACCATCACCGACCGCCTGGTCGCCGCCACCGACGGCCGCAAACCATGAGCAGGCCGCGTCAGCCTTGGTGGCGCCCACCGAACTGCCAGTCGTGGATCTCCACGCTCGCATACAGCCCGGCCTGCACATACGGCGAGCCGGCGAGCATGGCCTCCACGGCGGCACGGTCGCGCAGCTGCACCAGCAGCGCGCTGCCCGCCCACCCGGCGCCGTCGTCAGACAGCAACGGACCGCGCAGGATGAACCCGTCGCGGTGGCCGGGCTCGCCGAACCAGCGCCGCTGCGCCCCCTCCACGGCCTGGCGGGCCGCCTCCACGCCCGGCCTGCCGCGACCGATGACCAGGAAGCGCCGGTCATCGCCGGGCTCGGCGGGGTAGTCCCACATCGTGCGGCCCAGCTCGTTGCCCCAGCGGCGCACCAGCACCTCGTCGTACACGCCGGCCCGGTAGAAGGGCTCCTGGAAGGCGAACACCCGCGCTGCCTGGGCGTCGGGCAGGTCCACCATGTGCATGCTGCCGGTCCAGGTGGTGCGGTCCGGGGTCAGCGTCGGCCCCCTGGCGACCATCGCCTCCGCATAGCCATCCATGAACGACCAGTGGGCCTCGGCCAGCTCCTCCAACAGCGCCTCGGTCCCCGGCCGGCCACGGCAGTAGAAGAAGTACTCCACGGTCAGGCATGCTAGCTTCCGCGCCTTCTTCGCGCCCCCAGCCCCCGCCCAGATCCTGACGACCGCCGCGCGTGGCAGCTCAACGTGGGTCACCGTCATCGAGTTGGCCGTCGTCCGGGGGCGTAGTCGCCCAGGCCGTGGTCCAGCAGCGCGAAGGCGGCCTCCGCGTATCGCTGGACGTCGGCGGCCAGGCCGGTCGGGGCCGGGTCGGCCAGGACCCGCTGGCGGGTGTAGGCGACCAGTGCCCGCTGGACCCCGAGCAGGGCGTTGGCGGCCACCTGGGGGTGGGGGTCGTGGGGTTGGGCGTTGGTCTCGGCGGCCAACAGGGCGGCCAGGGCATCGGCGGTGGCGGCGAGGGCGTGGTGTTCGCGGGCCTGGAGCGTGGGGCTGGCGGCGATCACCCGGTTCAGGGTCCGCAGGCGTTCCAGGGCCTGGGCGTCGCCGGCGTCGGCCTGGGCGAGCAGGCCTCCGGCGGCGAGCAGGAAGCGGCGGAAGGCGGCCAGCACCGGCTCACCGGCCGGGCGGGTGGCGACGGCTTCCAGGAGGTGGGCCTCGAAGGTTTCCAGGGGGAAGAAGAAGAGGGCTTCCTTGGTGGGGAAGTAGTTGAACACGGTGGCCACCGCGACCTCGGCCTCCCGGGCGATGTCAGCGACGGTGACCCGGTCGAAGCCGTGGTCGGCGAACAGTCGCCAGGCGACCTGGGCGATGTGGTGGCGGGTCTGGGTCTTTTTGCGTTCGCGAAGCCCCATGTCAGGGACCGTAGCATGAATCGTGGATGTGCTCTATCTTTGGAGTGAATATAAGAATCAGAGCAAGGAGACGAAGGAGCGAGCCGTGAAGATCCGAGTCGCTGCTCAAGCCACCACCGTCGTCCTGTTCGCGTTGGTGATGGGCGTGTTCTGGGGCACCTGGTTCTCCCTCAGCCGCACCATGGACCAGCTGTCCGGCGAGACCTTCATCGCCGTCGGCCACCAGATGATCCAGAACCTCGGCGTGCCCATGGCCGTCCTCCTGCCCCTGGCCCTGCTGAGCGCCCTGGTCACCCTGGTTCTCCTGTGGCCGGCCCGGACCGCGGCGTTCTGGTGGCTGGCCGCCGGGTTCGCGCTCATGGTCGCGGCGCTGGTGATCACCCTGGCCGTCGAGGTCCCGATCGACAACCAGATCGAGACCTGGACGGCGGCGACCCTGCCCGGCGACTGGCGGTCGATCCAGTCGCGCTGGGAGCTGTGGCACACCATCCGCACCTTCGCCTCCATCGCCGCCGTGGTCGCGGCCACCATCAGCGCCGTCGTCGCGCCGCGGCCGAGCCAGCCGCCGACCACCCCGGTCGTCCCGCCCGGCCGAGCGGTGGCCGGCGACCGGTCGGCCTGACAGGAGACCGTGATGCGCCGACGCGGATGGACCTCGCGATGGCCGCGGCGACTGCTGGCCTCGGGCGTCGGGGGCATGGTGCTGCTCGCCGGCACGCTCGCCGCCCACGCCCAGGCTCGACCGGGCCCGGTGACGGGCTGGGTCAGGCAATTCGCGGCCCCACTCACCACCGTCGACCCCGCCGCCCCGCTCGGCGACCTGACGCCCCTTCGCCCGGCGATCGGCGACGCGGAGATCGTCGGCCTGGGCGAGTCGACCCACGGGGCGGCGGAGGAGGAGACCGTCAAGCACCGCACCCTGCGCCTGCTGGTCGAGCGGATGGGCTTCCGCTCCGTCGCCTGGGAGGAGGACTGGTCGACAGGGCTCCAGATCGACAGGTGCATCCGGACCGGCAAGGGTGACCTGAACGCGCTCATGCGCCGGATGAGCCCACAGTGGCAGTCACATCAGGTGGCGGACGTGCTGGTCTGGCTGCGCGACTACAACGCCGGCCACACCGACAAGGTGCGCTTCGTCGGCGTCGAGTACTACCTGCTGGGGTCGCTGGCCTATGACGCCGTCGACCGCCATGTCGCCGCCACCGCGCCGGGGCGGCTGGCCGAGCTGCGCCGCCACCTGCGGGCCATCCGCCCCTCCACCGCGAACATGTTCCAGTACATCCAGTGGTACCTGAGCGTGGCCGACAAGAGACCGTACGTCCGCCATGCCCGCCAGGTCTACGAGCTGGTCAAGGGCCTGCCCCACCGGCCCGGGGACCGCGCCTACGCGCTGGCGCTGCACCACGCCCGCCAGATCGTGTCGTTCTACGTGCACTACAGCCTGCCCCAACCGCCGGCCGGCGACAGCCTGGCCTACCTGGACACCCACGCGGCCCAGAATCTCCGGTGGTGGCACCGCTACAGCGGCGACAAGGTCGCCTACTGGGGGGCGAGCGCGCACACCGCCAACGCCCCTCGGCTGCGGATCGCCGTGCCGCCCGACCCGGACTGGCGCTACGCGACCGCCGGCTCGTACCTGCGCCGCTGGTACGGACCGCGGTATGTGTCGATCGGCTTCACCTTCGACCACGGCACCGTCAGCCTTGGGCCCGGGGCGACGGCCACCCTGCCCCCACCGGCGCCGGGCTGGTTCGAGCGACCGTTCGGCAGGGTCGGCCTGGACCAGTTCGCCTGGACCTCAACACCCCCGCCCCGGCACCGGTCCGGAGGTGGCTGGAGGCCCCCATCAGGACCCGTGGCCTCCCCGACCGTGGCCCCAACTCCTCCAAGTCCGGCGGCACCCTGGCGCAGTGGTTCGACGTGATCGTCCACCGCCAGGAACTCACCCCCGCACTGCCGGCTTGGTCCTGAGGATGAACCACCACGGCAGTCCAGGCGCCCGCCTTGGCAGGTCGCAGCTGACACGACGCGCCTTCCTTGGCGTTACCGCGGGTGCGGTCGGCGGGCTCGCCCTGCCCTCGGCGCCCGCGCTGGCCGCCGGAACGGGGGGTGGCGTGGCGCCGTGGATCGATCGGCACGCCGTCCCCCTGTCCGGCACGAACCCCCAGCAGCCGGCAGGGGAGCTATCGCACCTGCGCGGCGTGGTCCGCGGGGCCGCGATCGTGGGGCTGGGCGAGTCCGCCCACGGCACGCACACCCTGCTGCGGCTCAAACACCGGGTGGCGCGGTACCTGGTCGAGCACCTGGGGTTCCGCACCATCGCCTGGGAAGAAGGCTGGGGCAGCGGGGTGGCGATCGACCGGTACGTCACCAGCGGTCATGGCGACCCGACGGCCGTGGTGGGCGACGCCCTGTTCATGCTCCAGACCGAGGCCGTGCTGGAGCTGGTCGGCTGGATGCGCGAGTTCAACCGCGGCCGCCCCGACCACGACAAGGTCCGCTTCCTGGGCGCCGACGTGCTCGAGCTGCGCCCCATCCAGTTCGACGAGATCCGGCGCCACGTCGCCGACGTCGCGCCGGATCAGCGTGAAGACCTGGAGGCCCACCTGGCCCCGATCGACTGGCGCGGCGACCCGTTCACCCAGCTCGGCTGGTACACCCAGCTGCCAGCGGCCGAGCAGCGCATGGTCATCGCCCACGCCGGCGCGGTGGATGACCTGGTCCGCGCCCTACCCGCGGGTTCCGCGGCGGTGAGCCGGGCCGACGCGGTGCAGCACGCACACGCACTCCTTGGCTTCTACGAGGCGTACGGCCCCGACGGGGACGCCGACGACGTCCGCGACCGGTACGTCACCGCGATCATCAACCGCTGGCGGGACCGCACCGGCCACCGGCTCGTGTACAGCGCCGCCAACGCACACACCGCAGCCGTCCCCCGCCTGCTGGTCTCCTTCCCCGACGACCAGCCCGGTGACGACACCGTCGAACGCCAGCTCGCCGGGGGACGGCTGCGGCGCCAGTACGGCCACCGGTATGTCTCCATCGGCATCTCCTTCGACCACGGTCAGGTCCTCACCGGCTGGGAGGTCCAGCCCGGCGGCCCCGCGGTCTACGACGTCCCGCCACCAGACGTCTCCCTTGTCGACCATGTCCTTGGTCAGGCGCGGGAGCCCGACTACCTGGTCGACCTGCGCCGTGACGGTCCCCCACCGGTGCGTCGCTGGCTGGAGGGTGCCGCCAGGATGCGGATCATCGGGTCGGCCTACTTCCCCGCCAACGACGCCAACTACGCCATCACCGTGGCCTCCTGGCGCGGCGCCTTCGACGCGATCCTGCACCTGGACCGGGTCACACCCAGTCGCCTGCTGGCGGCAGGGCAGGGCCTGCGATGACCGCCACCAGCAGAGAGGAAACCGATGAGCGACCTCCAGGGCATCGCCGATCGCTTCGAGATCGAGGCGCTGCGCGGCGAGTTCACCGACGCGGTGATGATGCGCGACTACGACCGCTTGGCGTCGCTGTTCACCCACGACGGCGCGGTGCGGATCCCCCACATCAACGCCCAGGCTGTCAGCCGGGAGGAGATCCGCGCCGGGATCGAGCGGCTGCAGGGTCTGTGGGACTACTTCGTGCAAACCGCGCACCCGGGCACGATCCAGCTTGCGGGCGACACCGCGTCCGGCCGTGCATACATCGCAGAGCTCGGGCGCTTCTGTGACGGCAGGTCGGAGCTGAACTACGCCGTGTACCACGACCGCTACCAGCGCACCCCGGACGGCTGGAAGTTCACGGAGCGCGTCTACGAGGTCAGGTACCTCGACACCACCCCGCTGGCGGGTGCAGCGCCCCAGGCAGCGGGGGCGCCCGCTAACCCCGGAACGATGCGGGGCCGCGATCGTGTGGCAGGGACAGGATTCGAACCTGTGTAGGCAATGCCGGCGATTTTACCGGTCGCAGAGCCATCTGCCCGCGAATCCCCTCCCATCCCCACCTGGTACTGACCATCGCTTCTGACGTGCGCAAACGGCCTTCGACAACTTCAGCTGTCACTTGGCGTCCCCGCCCGGTCCGCCCCGTCCCGCGCGGCCTTGCGTCGGGCGGAGGGAAGGGCGTCCCGAAGGGCACCGAGCCACGGACCGCAAACATGCTGGGGCGTCAGGCGAGGTGGCTAGCCGGCCGGCGATAGCTCGGACAGGGTCGCTAGCAGGGCCCGGATCTCCCGGTCGGGGTAGCGTCGGTGGCCGCCCAAGGTGCGGAAGAACGGCAGCCTGCCCTCCTGGGCCCAGCGGCTGACCGTCTTTGGTGACACATGGAGGAGCTCGGCGACCTGCGCGGTGCGTAGGTAGCTGGGCTCGGTTGGCTGGGGCAACGCGCGCTCCCGTCCTTGCTGTCGTCCCTCCGTTGGGGGACGACACTATGCCTGTGGGGGTCGGATGGCATCGAGGGTTCTACGCAGGCTGTTCGTCCTGCGATAGATCCCGGTGCGGCTTGGCTCCCGGCCGGTGTCATCATTGACGTTGACCAGCCTGACATTGCTGGCCTCTGCCTGGAGCTTCGCTAGCACCTACCGCGGTGGCTCCGTCAGGCAACTGGCATGCACAGCCATCGCCCTGCTAGAGGGCATGCTCGGACGCCCGGTTGTGGTAGGCGGTGGCGGTAGCCGTTATGGTGCGCCCGGCAGGGTTCACGTTTTGCCTCGTACCTGCAGGTCGAGTTTGTCCTTGCCGTCGGCGCCAGCGTGGGCCGGCGTTGGTCGATACCTCCAAGACGGTGGAGGGAGGGACAAGTAGATGACTGTTGGAACCGTGCAATGGTTCAACGCCGAGAAGGGCTTTGGCTTTATCGCCCCTGAGTCCGGCGAAGACGTCTTCGTGCACTTCAGCGCGATCCAGTCGACTGGCTACCGCTCACTTGATGAGGGCCAAGCCGTCGAGTTCGACGTGACAGCGGGGCCGAAGGGCGCCCAAGCCGCCAACGTGCGGCTGTTAGAGCCCCAGTAGCCACCGCCGAACAGCTCGCCCCAGCAGCCTGCCGGGCGGGCTGTTGTGCGCTTGAAGGATCGCGCTCGGGGCACACCTGGAGCAGGTTCCGCCATGTGCCAGGCGCTCGGTACTGGACTTGCGCGGCCTTGCGCAGGGCATCGTGCCCGGTCCTCTGGCTGCAGGCGCGGCTGCGGTGCTGGCGGCGCAGCACCGCAAGCTCGTGGCGTATCAGCAGGTTCTCGATCTGGAACGGCAAGCAATGACGCCTCGGCGAATTGCTCACCGACAACCGCAAACGATTCGGCATTCGCCAGGTCGTCGCGATGGCGGAGAAGCGACATTGACCACGACCGCGAGCGCGGCGCTCCGAATACCAGCACTGCATTGACCGGCGAAAGCGCTTGGTCCTTACTTGAGAGGTGGCCGCCGGCATGGGGGGTGCATCCATGAGCTCGGTTCCGCGTCGCTCGCGCAGACCGCAACGGCAGCGGCCGACGGCCGGTCCCTGGCGCCTGCGCCTGCGTTGGCTGTCATCACGCCTGGCCCGGCCGTTCCTGGGCGCGTTCGATTCACGCCGGACCCACCGGAGACAGCCCAGCTTCGATGACCCCCCTGGCTGGCGCCGCAACCGGCCGCTGATGCGTGCCCTCAGATACCTGTCCTATGCCGGCGCGGCGGTCTTTCTTATCTGGGTGACCGGTTCCCTGGTTGTGGTGGTGAGCGGCAATCACCGCTGGATGTTCGGCCTCGACGACAGGTGCAACGAGGCGAGCTTCTCCTGCGCGACTCTGGCGGGATTCCTGGCGCCGGTCCTCTCGATCGCGCTGGCGTCGGCGGTGTTCCTGCTGGCCCGGCTTCGACGGGTCCGCCGACCGTACCGCCGGAGAGCACGGGAGAAGCCACAGGAGGTCGTCCAGACGGCGGGCAGGATCATCGGCGACGTGGTCGGTCGGGACCAGCTGTGCAAGGTGCTGATCGAGGATCTCAAGGATCCGGCGACCCGGCGTCCCCACGTGGTGGTCGGTGGGGTGGGGACCGGCAAGACAGCACTCCTGGTCCGGCTGACCAAGCTGCTGGCGGAGGGCGACGCCGTCCCGGTGTCGATCGGGCTGCGGAGCGCCCAGAAGACACTGGACTTCCAGGAGCTCGCTCGCCAGCGGTTCCTGGCCGAGGCCGGGAGCAGGCTGCTGGCCGACACCGACGCGGACAAGGCCTGGCGGCACCTTCTCAAGAACGACCAGATCGTGGTGCTGGCCGACGGCCTGGAGGAGGCGTTGATCGAAGGTGACGCTGAGAAGGACCGCGACAACCTGATCCGCCTCGCGATCCACCAGGCCAACGACGACCGGCTGCCCCTGGTCGTCGCATCGAGGCCGCACGACCCGCTTCGGGAGATGGAGGCGGCCATCGTCGACCTGGAACCGCTGAGCGAGGAGGCGGCGCTGGAGTACATCCAGCCCAGCGAGCGCAGCCCCTCGGAGCGTCGTCTCGACTGGATCGTCGAGACCGCCGACGTGGTCGAGACGCCCCTGTACCTGCAGATCACCCGCGAGCTGCACCAGGCGGCGCTCACCGAGTTCGTCTCGTCCAGCCGGGACGGCGGCCAGCTCGACACCCGCAGCGTCGACCGGGCCGAGCTCCGGTTGCGGCTGCTCGACACCTGGAGTGGGGCGCTCGTCCGCGGCTACCTCCCCTCGGGGCTGCCGCTGAGCCGCAGCGACCGTCAGGCCACGATCGAGTACGTCTCGGCGCTGGCCTGTATCGGGCTCCGTGAGGACCGGCTGATCGTCAAGTTCAATGAGCTCGAAGACTCGGGGGGACCGATCGTCCAGACGCTGCGGGAGGAGTTACGTAGACTCCGCAGCGGCTACGACCTCCGCTTGGCCGCGACCCGGGGGGCGGCGCTCGGACTGCTGGAGGTCCACGGCGACGGCGTCCGGTTCCAGCACAGCATCATGCAGGCCTACTTCGGCTCTCGCCTTATCCAGGTCGCGATGGAGGATCCCGACTACCGCGGCGACGCCCTGAGGAACCCGGGCCGCGAACTCCTCATCGCCCTGGTGATGCACTCCAGGGCGGAGGTCCGCGAGGCCCGCTCGCGCGGGGCCACGGGGATCCGCACCACCGTGGTCGGGGATGACGGGACCAGGCAGCCGCTGCAGGCCGTGCTCGCCCAGACAGCCCGCCGGCGCGACGACGTCAAGGCCCTGAACCTCTACGCGACCGCCCTGGAGATCGACTGTGTCGACGAGGCTCCGACCCACACGGGCATCGCCGAGCAGCTCCGTGAGCACTGGCCGACGATCGTGGGGCTAGAGGAGCACACTCTGGAGGAGTCCAAGCTCAACCTGGTGCGCCGCTTCGGTGAGGCCGCCCGGACGATCGTCGAGCGCTGCCGGCGGGAGGAGCCAGGCCTGACGGCGGAGCCGGCCTACATGGCCATGTACCGGATCAGCGCCGTTGAGCCGCTGTATCCGGTGCGGCTGGCGGTCGCGCAGGAGATTGGGGCCGGGGGCGACGAGGCGCTGACGCTGTTGCGGAGCGTCCTTGGCCCGGACGACCCGCTGGTCCCGCCCCACGGGCAGGCGCCATCCGTCCCCGACGAGCCGGGACGCCAGAGGCTCGACCGCGAGCCGCCCGCCGACGACCTCCCAGAGGAACACTCCGAGCACGAGGAGTGCACGTGGCGGGAGCAGGTCACGCGGGCCTGGCTGGCTCCGCTGCTTCTCGGGTCGGCCTCCAGCAAGCCGGCGCGATGGGCCGCCCGCAAGAATCTCGAGCAGTGGCTCCAGTTCGTCGCCGCGACCGACCGCGTTCCGGGGAGCGCCGATATCCGCCTGTCCCTGGAGATTGCCCTCGCTCAGGGGTTCAAGCATGCCGCCAACCGCCGCGACCAGCACCCGCACGCGCACGCGGAAGCGCGTGTCTACCTGGTCGAGCAGGCCAGGGAGATGCTCAGGGGGACCAGCTTCTGGTTCACCCGGCTCACCCTGGTGCATGCGCTCTGCCTGTGGGCGCTGTACGACGCCCGGCCGCACGGTGGTGGACGGGACGGCGACTACAAGGTGTTGGTCGAACGCTGGGCCGCGCGCCCGGACGGGGGGCTGGAGCACCCGTTCGTCGTCGAGGCCAGGGCGCTCGCCGCCTGGGCGCTGGAGACCCGGGAGCCCGAACGGTTCATTTGGATCGACGAGAGCGGGATCCTGGCCAGGGTCGGGTCCCGGCCGGCCAACCCGAGGTCGGGACGGAAGCCCAACCTGTGGATCCCGCCCTCAACCGGGTGGACCGCGCTGCACCCGCGGGCCCAGCAGCTGGTCGCCGACGTGCTTCTGCTGCTGAACCTCGCCGAGCGTGGTCCACGACCAAGCGACCGTGCCGCACGGCTCCAGCGTACCGACCGGAACCACCTGCCGCCGTGTCTCGCCGGAGACCGGACCTCGCTCGACCCGACACGGACCGTCGGCACAGCCGCGACCTCTTTGCCGGGATCGCATTGCCAGGACGGCTGCCTGTTCGAGCTCTGTCCCTATCCGCCCAAGGGTGAGAGGTCCTACCGGGTGGAGCTGAGCGAGGCATTCTGCCGTCGGCAACACGCCCTCTTGAGCCGGGCCGCGGTCCGCCGCAAGACCGCGCCCTGGCAGGGAGCGCTGCCGGGTGACCTGCGGCGGTTCTGGACCCAGATGGGCACCGGGCGCGCCGGTTCCAAGCCACCCGCCATGGCAGCCTCCAGCGAGGCGGCGGCCGCACTGACGATGACGGCGGGTCGTCGCCGGCCACGTCCGCGTCGGCGTTCCTAGAATCGGACTCGGGATCGGATGGGGCGCTGTTGCGTTGCGTCGACCCAGGGCAGAGTGAAGGCCAACATCCGCTGGGATCAGGCGGAAGCCAGCGAAGGCCGAGCGCGGAGTGATCGACCGGCGGGAGCGGTGAGCGGTTCTCATGGCCGGCGTCTCACCGCTCGGACCACCTCACGGCCAACGCAACAGAGCCAGCCGAGTCGCTAGCCCGGCCACGGCGGAGTAGCAGGCTACGGGGAGCGAGATCCTACGACCGATGATGAAGTCGCCACGCTGAACGACCTCCATAGGGCGGGCAGTACACCTCCGTAACGTGGCGAGGCGGGTCACCGGCCGGGAACCTCAGCGAGCTCCGGCGCCTGCACGCCCTTCACGGTCAGCCACAGCGCCAGCGACAGCTCGGTCAGCCCGACAGGCAGCAGAATCCCCGGGACGAGCCGGTCCGACAGTGCCGGCGAGAGGATCAACGCCAGCGTGTTCGCGACGTAGCACAGGCCAGCCAGGATCATCAGCGCGCCAATGACGCGGGGGATGAGCCGGGAGCGGAGGATCAGGGTGCCGATGAGCACGCAGAAGCCCGCGAAGAAGAGGAGCGCGAAGCCGAAGCCGGTGTCGAACAGGCCGATGGAGAGGTAGGACCATGCCTGCAGCTGCCCCTTGCTCAGCGCAGTGAGCGCGCCGCTCTCCTCAATCATTGCCAGCGGCACATAAAGGTGGAGAAGGCTGGCTGCCTCGACCATCACGCCGGCGACGCTGAACACGAGTGCGAGGCGCGCAAGGGTGGGCTCGACCGCCTTGAACAGGCCGCAGATGAGCACATTCGTCACGATGGCGGGGACGAGGTAAGGGAGGTGAACCGCCACCCCCCACCGCCACAGGGCCTGGTTGGCCGCGATCGCGCGCGCGGTCGCGGCGGCGTCGCCCGGCACGAGCAGCGATCCCCGCACAACAACCTCGGCGTACAACCCGCCGGCGATCACCATGAGGTAGCACAGCCCCGCGATCCGGGCCTGCCGCACCAGCGTGGCCGGACGAGCCGGTTCCATCACCCCCTGGTGCACCATTTCCATCACCCCATCCAACCCGTGTGGCATGTCAATTGGTGCGCGAATGCCCTGACGGTAGCGACCGGGCGGTGGCGGCGGATCGGCCATCAGGATGGCCCGCGGCGCCAGGCGTCGCCGCTTCCGGGGCCAACCTCGACCAAGGTATCGGTCGCTGCAACCTCGGTATCGAGCACGACGCTGGCGGGTGAGACCCGCCTCCCAGGCCGGTACGCTCCGGGGATGGACGCATCCGCCACGGCGTCGGCGACCCGGCGTCGCCCGCGTGACTGGGCGGTGGACACCGGCCCGTCGAGCGCTGGCTGGGTGAACCCAAGCCAGGCATAGGTCAGTGTGACACCAGCGGCTAGTACTCTGGCCGCAGTTGGCTACTGCTCCATGGGGGCCGGAACCGCATGGCTGGCAGGCTCGTTCAGTTCGGCTGGTCGAGGAAGGCGAGGGTGACCGCCGCGAACAGCGGGGAGCTGGCCAGGTTGTAGTGGG
>Ga0126306_10000778_pt1 | contig 15943 bp, 17 predicted proteins | sample Plot27_FD_92592 | JGI IMG/M metagenome (GOLD analysis project Ga0126306, IMG submission 92592) | Serpentine soil microbial communities from UC McLaughlin Reserve, CA, USA - Plot27 | ecosystem: Environmental > Terrestrial > Soil > Grasslands | place: USA: UC McLaughlin Reserve, Lake County...
AACACGTCCGGCCCGACCAACGACGTCGACACCTCCGGCCCGACGAACGACGTCGACACCTCCGGCTCCGACACCCGCGGTGACGACGACGGCTCGGACGATGACCGGTCCGGCTCCAGCTCGGGCCGCGGGTGACGACCCGGATGACCGTCACCACCGTCACCACCATCAGCACCAGCCGCACCGACAGCTGGAACCTCCGGGCCGGGGACGAGCTCGTCCCCGGCCGGGCGGTCCACGCCCTGCTCGGCGGCGGCACGTTCTACGAGGCCTACCTGGTGTTCGACCATGAGCTGCACTACGCCGCCGTGGCGAAGGTCCTCCGGCCGTCGCGGGCCGAGGACGTCGGGGCGCGCCGTGGGCTGGCGCGCGAGGCCGCCCTGCTGGAGCAGCTGCGCCATCCGGTCGTCGTCCGCTCCCTCGGGGCGGTCCTCGACGGTCCGCGGCCGCACATGCTGCTCGAGCACCTCGAGGGCCCGCGACTGTCCACCCTGGTCCGGCGACACGGTCCGCTGGCCCTGGAGCAGCTGCTGCCGCTGGCTCTGGAGCTGGCCTCCGCGCTGCACCACCTGCGGGTCCGGGGGCTGGTCCACCTCGACGTGAAGCCGGGCAACGTCGTGATGGGCGCGCCGCCCCGGCTGATCGACCTCAGCGTGGCGCGGACCGTCGAGCAGGCGGCCGCCCTGCAGCACGTCGTGGGCACCGACGGCTACCTGGCGCCCGAGCAGGAGCTCCCGTGGACCGGCGAGGTGGGCCCGGCTGCCGACGTGCACGGGCTCGGGGCGACCCTGGTGCACGCCGCCACCGGTCGGCCCCCCACCGGTGGCGGCTTGGGCGGCCTGCCTGACGGCGTGCCGGCCCGCCTGCTCGGGATCGTCCGCTCCTGTCTGGCGCCGCGGCCGGCGGACCGGCCGACCCCCGCTCAGGTGGCCGAGGCGGTGGAGCCGCTCATCGCGCTGCTGCCGAGACCCGTGCTGGCGGGCTTCCGGCCGACGCCTCGTCGGTGACGGCCGGACCGGCTCCCTCGTCCCGCCGCGCAGGCACCGCGGCGAGCAGCACGAGCAGCGTCGCGATCCAGACCAGGCAGGCGCCGAGCACGTGCGAGGCGACCAGTGCGACCGGCAGGTCGGTGACGTACTGCACGTAGCCCACCAGCCCCTGGGCCAGCACAACCAGCAGCAGCGCCGCCAGCCGCCGGGACAGCAGCCGTGGTGCCCGCGCCGCGACGGCCGCGACCACCAGCCCGATGGTCAGCCCGAGCACCAGGAACACCGCGTCAGCGTGCAGCTGGGTGACCGCTTCCAGGTCGAACGGCAGCCGGTCGGCGGCCTGCTTGTCGCCGGAGTGCGGCCCGGTGCCGGTCACGACCGTGCCGAGCGCCAGGGTCGCCGCGACCGCCGCGGTCAGGATGCTCGCCCCGACCGCGAGGGCCTGGTCGTACGTCGCGGCCGGCCCGTCCGGCGAAGGCACCCGCCTGCCGGCGGCCCGCTCGTAGGACACGACCGCCACGGCGATCAGTCCCATCGAGAGCAGGAAGTGCGCCATCACGGTGAGCGGGTTGAGCCCGGTGAGCACGGTGACACCGCCGAGCAGCGCCTGCGCCACGATGCCCAGGAGGAGGAGCCCGGCCGGGCGGAGCAGGTCGCGCCGGCCGGCCCGCCAGGCGGTGACCAGCGCGGCCAGCACCGCCGCCGAGAGCGCGAAGGTGAGCAGCCGGTTGCCGAACTCGATCGCCCCGTGCGCGCCCATCTCGCGGGTCGCCACCAACGACTCGTCCGTGCACCGCGGGAAGGTCGGGCAGCCGAGCCCCGACGCGGTCAGCCGCACGGCGCCGCCCGTCACGACGATCACCGTGTTGGCCACCAGGGCACCGAGGAAGGTGCCGCGGAGCACCGCCTCCGTCGGCCGCCACGACCGCACCCGCTGGAGCATGCGCCCAGCGTACGGGCCGGCCCGCCGGCGGTCGGCGCCCTACTCCCAGCGGAACCAGCGGGCCGCCAGCACCGAGCCGACGGCCCCCCACACCAGCAGCACCACCAGGTCGCCGACCGGGAGCCGGGCGCCCTCGGACAGGCAGTCCCGCAGTCCGTCGGCCAGCGCCGCCGACGGCAGCAGCTCGAGCAGCGGGCGCAATCCGTCGGGGAACCGGTCCAGCGGCACCGCGATGCCGCCCGTGACGAGCAGCAGCAGGTAGACCAGGTTGGCCGCCGCGAGCGTCGCCTCGGCGCGCAGCGTGCCGGCCATCAGCAGCGCGAGCGCCGCGAAGGCGCCGGTGCCCACCAGCAGGAGCGGCAGCGCGCCGGCCCAGGCGGCGGCATCCCGCGGCGGGTCCCAGCCCAGCAGCAGGGCGACCCCCAGGAGCAGCACGACCTGCAGCGCCTCGACCGTCAGCACGGCGAGCCCCTTGGCGCCCAGCAGTGCGCCCCGCGGCAGCGGCGTCGCGCCCAGCCGCTTCAGCGCGCCGTACCGCCGCTCGAAGCCGGTGCCGATCGCCAGCCCGGTGAAGGCGGTGGACAGCACCGCCAGGGCGAGCACCCCGGGCACCAGGAAGTCGAGGCGCTCCGACCGGCCGCCGAGGTCGACGACTTCGACGCTGCCGAAGAGGAGCAGGACCAGCACCGGGATGACCACGGTGAGCAGCAGCTGCTCGCCGTTGCGCAACACCATCCGGGTCTCGAGACCGGCCTGGGCGCGCAGCATCCGGGGGAGTGGTGCCGCTCCGGGTCGCGGGACGTACGTCCCCGGCCCGGTCATCCGCGCAGCTCCGACCCGGTGAGCTCGAGGAAGACGTCCTCGAGCGAGCGCCGGCCCACGGTCAGCCCCTCGGGCATGAGGTCCCGGGCCGCGCACCAGGCGGTGAGGTCGGCGACGAAGCGGCTGTCCACCTCGCCGTCGACCCGGTAGCTGCCGGGTGACGTCTCGTGCACCTCGGTCGCCGCCGGCAGTGCGGCGCCCAGCGCGGCGAGGTCCAGCCCGGGGGCGGCGCGGAAGCGCACCGATCCGACGGCTCCCGCCGTCAGGTCGGCGGGGGAGCCGGCCGCGACCACACGTCCGCGGTCGACCACGACGACGTGGTCGGCGAGCTGCTCTGCCTCGTCCATGTGGTGGGTGGTCAGGACAACGGAGACACCGTCGCGGCGCAGGTCGGCCACCAGCTCCCAGGCTGCCCGGCGGGACTGCGGGTCGAGACCCGCGGTCGGCTCGTCGAGGAAGACCAGGTCCGGGCGGCCGATCACGGCCAGGGCGAGTGCGACCCGCTGCTGCTGGCCGCCGGACAGCCGGCGGTACGGCGTCCGGCTGACCGCGCCGAGGCCGAGCCGCTCGACCAAGCCGTCGGGGTCGAGCGGGTCGGCGTGCAGGGCGGCGACGTGCCGGAGCATCTCCGCGGCCCGGACCGACGGGTAGACGCCGCCGGACTGGAGCATGACGCCGACCCGTGGCCGCAACCGTCGCCCGTCGCGCGCCGGGTCGAGCCCGAGCACGCGGACCGTGCCGGCGTCCGCGGTGCGGTAGCCCTCGCAGATCTCCACCGTCGTCGTCTTGCCGGCGCCGTTGGGGCCGAGCAGCGCGGTCACCGCCGCGGCCGGGAAGGCCGCGGTGAGACCGTCGATGGCCGGCCGGGCGCCGTACCGCTTGACCAGGTCGACCAGCTCGACCGCGTGGTCCCCGCGCTCGACGCTCACGGGCGGGCAGTCTAGGCAGTGCTCAGCCGGCCCTCTGCGTGCCTCGGTCGCGGTGCCCGGTCATCCAGCCGACCGCGAACGCGACCGCGGTGGACAGCTCGACCAGGTGGCAGTCGGCAGCGCCTACCCCGCCGGTGCGGACCGACCCGGTGGCCAGCAGCGCCTCGCCGATCTGCTCGAAGTCGTCTTCGTCGAGGTCCAGGTCCTCGTACGTCGCCCAGGTCCGCCCGCCGCCCTCGGTCCGGACCGCCGCGCCGTCGGTCTTGGTCGGAGCCGCGCCGGGCACGCGGTACTCGGCGAGGTGGAACGCGGTGCACGAGCCGAAGTCGGCCCCGAGGACCAGCACCCGGGCGCCGAGCCGCTCGAGGGTGGCCAGCGGCGACCGCTCGCCGCACTGCGAGTCGAGGTCGTGGACGGCCACCACCTGCTCGGCGAGCGGGCCGAGCGCCGCGAACGACGTCTGCGGGTGCGCGCTGCGCCGGGCACCGGGCCAGGTGCGGACCACCTCGGGGACCTTGCCCATCCACTCGCTGGGCGTGATGGCGGGCTCGAACGCGGGGGTGTGCTCCCGGATCACCGGCCACCACTCCGCCGGCACCGGCGGGTGCTGCCAGGCGCTGGGGTCGCTGTTGCCCGCGGTCTGGGTCGGCACCACGATCGTCCCGTCGGCGCCGACCGCGTCCCGAAGGGCCTGCACAACGGCGACCGCGCCGCCGGGGATCCAGCCCAGGGCCTTGACCGACGTGTGGACCAGCAGGAGGTCGCCGGGCGCGACTCCCAGGTCGCGCAGGCCTGCGGCGATCTCCGGGCGGGTGTGGATCTCGCTCACCATGCCAGTGTGGCCGGGCGGGGCGGCCGCTGGCACCTCAGATGTGAGAGACGCCACGGCAGCCCGATGGCCCGGTCGTTTGCGATCGGTCCCGAATAACGCGACACTGGTGTTGTGAAAAACGCGCTGGAGGACTCGACCCGCAACCGGGTCGCGCGCACCATCCTCGAGACCGGCCCCACCACCGCCGCCGGCCTCGCCGCGGCCCTGCGCCTCACCCCGGCGGCCGTGCGGCGCCACCTGGACGCCCTGCTGTCCGACGGCCTGATCGAGGAGCGCGCGCCACGCCCCACCGCGGTCCGCGGCCGGGGCCGTCCGGCCCGCCTCTTCGTGCTCACACCCGCCGGTCGCGACGAGTTCGACCAGGCCTACGACGACCTCGCCGCCAGCGCGCTGCGCTTCGTCGAGGAGCGGGGCGGCCGCGAGGCGGTCGCCGCGTTCGCCCGGCAGCGGGTCGCCGAGCTCGAGGGCCGCTACCGCGACCGGGTCGTCGGCGCCCCGGCCGGTCGCCGGGCCGAAGCCCTTGCCGAGGCGCTGTCGGCCGACGGCTACGCCGCCTCGACCCGCCCCGCGGCAGCCGCTCCGGGGGAGCAGCTGTGCCAGCACAACTGCCCCGTCGCCCACGTGGCCGAGCAGTTCCCCGAGCTCTGCGAGGCCGAGACCGAGGTCTTTGCCCGGCTGCTCGGCACCCACGTCCAGCGCCTGGCCACGATCGCCCACGGCGACGGGGTCTGCACGACGTACGTGCCGAGGACGTCCGACCTGCCCAGCACCCCGACCCTCCCCAGCACCCCGATCCGGAGGAACGCTCAGTGACTGCCATCCCCGAGACCACTCACGCCGAGGTCGACGCCCTCGGCCGTTACGCCTTCGGCTGGGCGGACTCCGACATCGCCGGCGCGACGGCTCAGCGCGGCCTGTCCGACGCCGTTGTCCGCAACATCTCGGCGCTCAAGTACGAGCCCGAGTGGATGCTCAACCTGCGCCTCAAGGGGCTGCGGCTGTTCGGCAAGAAGCCGATGCCGACCTGGGGCTCGGATCTCTCGGGCATCGACTTCGACAACATCAAGTACTTCGTCCGCTCCACCGAGAAGCAGGCCACCTCCTGGGACGAGCTGCCCGCAGACATCAAGAACACCTACGACAAGCTGGGCATCCCCGAGGCCGAGAAGCAGCGGCTGATCGCGGGCGTCGCGGCGCAGTACGAGTCCGAGGTCGTCTACCACCAGATCCGCGAGGACCTGGAGGAGAAGGGCGTCCTCTTCCTCGACACCGACACCGCGCTGCGCGAGCACGAGGAGCTCTTCAAGGAGTACTTCGGCACCGTCATCCCGGTCGGCGACAACAAGTTCGCCGCGCTCAACACCGCGGTCTGGTCCGGCGGCTCCTTCATCTACGTCCCGCCCGGCGTCAAGGTGGACATCCCGCTGCAGGCCTACTTCCGGATCAACACCGAGAACATGGGCCAGTTCGAGCGGACGCTGATCATCGCCGACGAGGGCTCCTCGGTGCACTACGTCGAGGGCTGCACCGCCCCGATCTACTCGTCGGACTCGCTTCACTCGGCCGTCGTCGAGATCATCGTCAAGAAGGACGCGCACGTCCGCTACACGACGATCCAGAACTGGTCGAACAACGTCTACAACCTGGTCACCAAGCGCACAGCGGTGCAGGCCGGGGGCCGGATGGAGTGGATCGACGGCAACATCGGCTCCAAGGTGACCATGAAGTACCCCGCCTGCTACCTGCTCGGCGAGCACGCGCAGGGGGAGACGCTTTCAGTCGCCTTCGCGGGCGAGGGCCAGCACCAGGACGCGGGCGCCAAGATGGTGCACTCGGCGCCGCACACGTCGTCGACCATCATCTCCAAGTCGGTGGCCCGCGGCGGCGGCCGCACCTCCTACCGCGGGCTGGTCCAGGTGCTCGAGGGTGCCAACGGGTCCCGGTCGACGGTGAAGTGCGACGCGCTTCTGGTCGACACCGTCAGCCGCTCGGACACCTATCCCTACGTCGACGTGCGCGAGGACGACGTGACGATGGGCCACGAGGCCACGGTCTCCAAGGTGAGCGAGGACCAGCTCTTCTACCTGATGAGCCGCGGCCTGTCCGAGGACGAGGCGATGGCGATGATCGTGCGCGGCTTCGTCGAGCCGATCGCCAAGGAGCTCCCGATGGAGTACGCCCTCGAGCTCAACCGCCTGATCGAGCTGCAGATGGAAGGAGCCGTGGGCTGATCCATGTCCACCACCCCTGAGACCGTCACCCCCTCGGTGGCCGGCGAGATCCTCTCGCCGGAGACCGGCGGGTTCAGCGGGAAGCCCCACTCCCACGGCGCCGTCCCGGTCCCCGGCGACAGCCGCGGTGAGCGGGCGCGCTCGTTCGACCTCGCGGCGTTCGGGGTCCCCACCGGCCGCGAGGAGGAGTGGCGCTTCACCCCTCTCGACCGCCTCCGCCACCTGCACGAGGACGACGGCGCCGGCACCGGCACGGTGACCGTGGAGGTCGACGCCGCCCCGGAGGTGGTGGTCGAGACGGTCGACCGCGGTGACGCCCGGCTCGGTGGTGGCGGCGAGCCTGCCGACCGGGTGGCCGCTCGGGCCTGGAACGCGTTCGAGAAGGCGACGGTGCTCACCGTGCCCACCGAGGCCGTGGCCAGCCGGCCCACCACGGTGAACGTGCGCGGCACCGGTGTCGACGCGGGGCCCGCCTTCGGGCACCTGCTCGTCGACGTGCAGCCCTTCGCCCGCGCCGTCGTGGTGCTGGACCACACCGGCTCGGGGACGTACGCCGACAACCTCGAGCTGGTCGTCGGCGACAGCGCGGAGCTGACCGTGGTCGTCGTCAACGACTGGGCCGACGACACCGTTCACCTTTCGCAGCAGTCGATCCGGCTGGGCCGGGACGCCAAGCTGCGCAGCATCGCCGTCGGGTTCGGCGGCGACGTCGCGCGGGTGTCGTCCGAGGCGCGCTTCACCGCGCCGGGCTCGGAGGTCGAGATGCTCGGCCTCTACTTCGCCGACGACCACCAGCACCTCGAGCACCGGCTCTTCGTCGACCACGCCGTGCCGCACTGCAAGAGCAACGTGGTCTACAAGGGCGCGCTGCAGGGCGAGGAGGCGCACACGGTGTGGATCGGCGACGTGCTGATCCGGGCCGAGGCCGAGGGTACCGAGACCTTCGAGCTCAACCGCAACCTCGTGCTCACCGACGGCGCCCGTGCCGACTCGGTGCCCAACCTCGAGATCGAGACCGGCGAGATCGTCGGCGCCGGCCACGCCTCGGCGACCGGCCGCTTCGACGACGAGCAGCTGTTCTACCTGCAGTCCCGGGGCATCCCCGAGGACGAGGCGCGCCGGCTCGTCGTCCGCGGCTTCTTCGCCGACGTGATCAACAAGATCGGGGTCCCGGAGGTCCGCGACCGCCTGCTGGCCCAGGTCGAGCGGGAGCTGGAAGGCGCGGTGCACTGAGGTGGCCGACTACCAGCGCGCCTGCGCGGCGGCCGACGTGGCCGACGGCGCGGCGGTCCGGGTCGTGGTCGACGGGGTCCCGGTGGCGATCGTGCGCAGCGCCGGCGAGGTCTACGCCATCCACGACGTGTGCTCGCACGCCAACGTCGCCCTGTCCGAGGGCGAGATCGAGGACCAGACGATCGAGTGCTGGCTGCACGGCTCGCGCTTCGACCTGGTCACCGGCCGTCCGACCGGGCTCCCGGCCACCCAGCCGGTCCCCGTGTACCCCGTGAAGATCGACGGAGACGACGTCCTCGTGTCCGTCATGAAGGAGAACCAGTGAGCACGCTCGAGATCCGCGACCTGCACGTCACCGTCGACACCGGTGACTCCGGCACGCGGGAGATCCTGCGCGGGGTCGACCTCACCGTCCGGGCCGGTGAGACCCACGCCATCATGGGGCCCAACGGCTCCGGCAAGTCGACGCTGGCCTACTCGATCGCCGGGCACCCCAAGTACACCGTCACCGGCGGCACGGTCACGCTCGACGGCGACGACGTCCTCGCGATGACGGTCGACGAGCGGGCCCGCGCCGGGCTGTTCCTGGCGATGCAGTACCCCGTCGAGGTGCCGGGAGTCTCGGTCTCCAACTTCCTGCGCAGCGCCAAGACCGCTGTCGACGGCGAGGCGCCCAAGCTGCGCACCTGGGTCAAGGAGGTGAAGGAGGCGATGGAGCGGCTGGCCGTCGACCCGTCCTTCTCCGAGCGCAGCGTCAACGAGGGCTTCTCGGGCGGCGAGAAGAAGCGCCACGAGATCCTCCAGCTCGAGCTGCTCAAGCCAAGGATCGCCGTCCTCGACGAGACCGACTCCGGGCTCGACATCGACGCGCTCAAGGTCGTGTCCGAGGGCGTTAACCGAGTCCGCGCGGGTGGTGAGACCGGTGTCCTGCTGATCACGCACTACACCCGGATCCTGCGCTACATCGCCCCCGACTTCGTGCACGTCTTCGTCGACGGCCGCATCGTCGAGGAGGGCGGCCGGGAGCTCGCCGACACCCTCGAGGCCGAGGGCTACGAGCGCTTCCTCAAGGCGGGCGCTCAGGCATGAGTTCCTTGTCTGTCGCGTCGCCGCTCGACGTCGAGAGGATACGCAAGGACTTCCCGGCGCTCGAGCGGCTGGTGCACGGCGACCGACCGCTGGTCTACCTCGACAACGCGGCGACGTCGCAGAAGCCCCGCCAGGTCCTCGACGCCCTCGACGACTACTACACCCGGCACAACGCCAACGTGCACCGCGGCATCCACACGCTGGCCGAGGAGGCCACCGCGCTGTACGAGGGCGCACGCGACAAGGTGGCGGCCTTCGTCAACGCCGCCGACCGCGCCGAGGTGGTTTTCACCAAGAACTCCACCGAGGCGCTCAACCTGGCGGCCAACACCATCGCGTGGGGCGGCTCCGCCTTCCGTGGCCTGCGCGCGGGCGACGAGATCGTCGTCACCGAGATGGAGCACCACTCCAACCTCGTCCCGTGGCAGATGGTCGCGGAGCGCACCGGCGCGACGCTGCGCTGGATCGGGCTGACCGACGACGGACGGCTCGACCTCAGCGACCTCGACGCGCTGGTCAACGAGCGCACCCGCGTCGTGTCGTTCGTGCTGGTCTCCAACATCCTGGGCACCGTCAACCCGGGCGCCGAGATCGTGCGGCGGGCCCGCGAGGTGGGCGCCCTGGTCGTCGTCGACGCCTCTCAGGCGGCCCCGCACATGCCGCTCGACGTCCAGGCGCTTGGCGCCGACCTGGTGGCCTTCACCGGGCACAAGATGTGCGGCCCCACGGGCATCGGCGTGCTGTGGGGACGTCGCGAGGTGCTCGAGGACCTGCCGCCCTTCCTCGGTGGCGGCGAGATGATCGAGGCGGTCAGCATGACCGGGTCGACCTACGCCGCGTTGCCGCACAAGTTCGAGGCGGGCACCCCGCCGATCGCCCAGGCGGTCGGCCTGGGCGCGGCGGTCGACTACCTCTCCGCCCTCGGCATGGAGACGGTCGCCGAGCACGAGCACGTGATCACCGCCTACGCGCTGGAGCGGATGCAGCAGGTCGAGGGCCTGCGCGTCGTCGGGCCGCCGACCGCGGAGAACCGCGGGGCTGCGGTCTCCTTCACGCTGGGCGACCTGCACCCGCACGACGTCGGCCAGGTGCTCGACGAGCTCGGCATCGCGGTGCGGGTCGGTCAGCACTGCGCCCGACCGGTCTGCCTGCGCTACGGCGTGCCGGCCACCACCCGGGCGTCGTTCTACGTCTACTCGACGATGGCCGACGTCGACGCGCTGGTCGACGGGCTCGAGCACGTGCAGCGGTTCTTCGGGCGCACGGGAGGCGCGGCGTGAGGCTGGAGTCGATGTACCAGGAGATCATCCTGGACCACTACCGCAACCCCCACCACAAGGGGCTCCGGGAGCCGTTCGACGCCGAGGTCCACCACGTCAACCCCACCTGCGGCGACGAGGTCACCCTGCGGGTGCGGCTCGGCAGCGACGGCACCACGGTCGAGGACGTCTCCTACGACTCGCTCGGCTGCTCGATCTCGCAAGCCTCGGTGTCGGTCATGACCGACCTGGTGATCGGGCGCAGCCTCGGCGAGGCGACGACCGCCTACGACGCGTTCCTGGCCCTGATGCGGGCCAAGGGCGACGCGTCCAGCGCCGCCGAGTCGGTCGAGGGTGACCTCGAGGAGGTGCTCGAGGACGCCGTCGCGTTCGAGGGGGTCTCGAAGTACCCGGCGCGCATCAAGTGCGCGCTGCTCGGCTGGATGGCATGGAAGGACGCCACGGCCCGTGCCGGTGGCGTGGAGGAGCACGAGACGGCGGAGGAGATGGCATGAGCGAGACCGCGACCAGTGCGGCCACCGGGGGACCGGGCCTGGCCAAGGTCGAGGACGTCGAGGAGGCCATGCGCGACGTGGTCGACCCCGAGCTCGGCATCAACGTGGTCGACCTGGGCCTGGTCTACGGCATCCACGTCGACGGCGACAACGCGTGCACCCTGGACATGACCCTCACGTCGGCGGCCTGCCCGCTGACCGACGTCATCGAGGACCAGACCAACTCGGCATTGTCCGGCCTGGTCAAGGAGACCCGGATCAACTGGGTCTGGATGCCGCCGTGGGGCCCCGACAAGATCACCGACGAAGGTCGCGACCAGCTGCGCGCCCTCGGCTTCAACGTCTGACCCGGCTGCGGGAATGATCACGTTCACGTGATCACTCCACCCCGTGCATGGCCTACATGCCGTGCATGGCGTGCATTGATCATGTAACCGTGATCATTTCGGGTGTGGATGCTGGGCGGCGCCGGTCCTCAGCCGAAGGTGTTGCAGCGGTTGACGTCGCCCGAGCGGCGGCCGGTCAGGAACCAGTGGCGCCGCTGCTCGGCGGACCCGTGGGTCCAGGACTCGGGGTCCACCCTGCCCTGCGTCTTCTGCTGGATCCGGTCGTCGCCGACCGCCTCGGCCGCCCCGATGGCCTGGTCCAGCTCGGCCTCGCCGACCGAGACGTTGCCACGGTCGTCGGCGAGCCGGCTCCAGACGCCGGCGTAGCAGTCGGCCTGCAGCTCCATCGCGACCGATAGCTCGTTGGCCGCGTTCGGCCGGGCCTGCTGGGAGGCGCGGACCTTCTGCTCGGTGCCGAACAGCGTCTGCAGGTGGTGCCCCGCCTCGTGGGCCATGATGTACGCCTGGGCGTAGCGCCCCTCGGCGCCGAACTCCTGCTGCAGCTGGTCGAGGAAGCCGATGTCGATGAAGATGCTCCGGTCCGGCGGGCAGTAGAACGGACCGACCTGTGACGACGCGGTGCCGCAGCCGGTCTGCACCGCCTGGGTGAAGAAGGTCAGCCCCGGCTGCTCGTACTGCTCGCCGGCCCGCGCGAACTCGTCGGTCCAGACCTCGTTGATCTCGTTGTAGACCTTCACCAGGAAGCAGTCGTCGTACTGCTCGATCGCGCCCTCGGTGTTGCACCGCTGCTCGAGGTCGCCGGTGCCGGCCCCCTCGCCCTGGACCGCGCCGTCCTGGGGCACCAGCTGCGTCGTGTCGACACCGTTGCCGCCGCCGAGCACGGACACCAGCACGAAGATGATCAGGCCAACGATGCCGAGACCGCCGCCCCCGACCGCGATCGGGCCGCCCATGCCGCGCCGGTCCGAGACACCGGAGGTGTCGACGGACTGGTCGTCGAAGTCGATACCCACGGGAAACGCGCTCCGTCCTGTCGTCGGGCCGTCCGTAGACTAGGGCGCATGCCGTCGTCGCCGTCCCGCTGAGCCGCTGGCCGATACCCCGCCAGGCCGCCCGCCACACGGATCCGACGCGGATCCCGCGCGGAAACCTCTGACGCAGAAGGACGCACGAGATGATCACCGCCACCGGTCTGGAGCTCAGGGCCGGCTCCCGGATCCTGCTCGGCGACGCCACGTTCCGGATCGCGCCGGGTGACCGGGTCGGGCTGGTCGGCCGCAACGGCGCCGGCAAGACCACGCTGACCCGGGTGATGGCCGGCGAGGGCTCGGCCGCGTCGGGCGAGGTGACCCGGTCCGGTCACGTCGGCTACCTGCCGCAGGACCCGCGCACCGGCGACCTTGACGTGCTGGCCCGCGACCGGATCCTGTCCGCACGCAGCCTGGACGCCGTCGTCCGCCGGATGCGCGAGACCGAGGGGGAGATGGCCAGCGCCGACCCCGCGACGCACGAGCGGGCGATGAGCCGCTACGCCCGGCTGGAGACCGAGTTCCAGGCCGCCGGTGGCTACGCCGCCGAGAGCGAGGCGGCTGCCATCGCGTCCAGCCTCGGGCTGCCGGAGCGGGTCCTCGGCCAGCCGCTGCACACCCTCTCCGGCGGCCAGCGGCGCCGGGTCGAGCTCTCGCGGATCCTCTTCTCGTCGACCGGGACCGGTGCGGACGGCTCGACCTTGCTGCTCGACGAGCCGACCAACCACCTGGACGCCGACTCGATCGTCTGGCTGCGCGAGTACCTGCGGACGTACAAGGGCGGCCTTGTCGTCATCAGCCACGACGTCGGCCTGCTCGAGCACACGGTCACCCGGGTCTTCCACCTCGACGCCAACCGGGCCGAGCTCGACGTCTACAACCTCGGCTGGTCGGCGTACCTGGCGCAGCGCGAGACCGACGAGCGGCGGCGCAAGCGCGAGCGGGCCAACGCCGAGAAGCAGGCCGACGCGCTCAAGGCGCAGGCCGACCGGATGCGCTACAAGGCCACGAAGGCCAAGGCGGCGCAGAGCATGGACCGACGGGCGCAGCGGCTGATGGCAGGTCTGGAGCAGGTGCGCCGCAGCGACAAGGTTGCCAAGCTGCGCTTCCCGGAGCCCGCGCCGTGCGGCCGGACCCCGCTGACCGCCGAGGGCCTGTCGAAGTCCTACGGGTCGCTCGAGGTGTTCACCGACGTGGACCTGGCCATCGACCGCGGCAGCCGGGTCGTGATCCTCGGGCTCAACGGCGCCGGCAAGACCACCCTGCTGCGGCTGCTGGCCGGCATCGAGACCCCGGACACCGGTGCGGTCCGCCCGGGGCACGGGCTCAAGGTCGGCTACTACGCGCAGGAGCACGAGACCCTCGACCCGGAGCGGACCGTGCTGGAGAACATGCGCTCGGCCGCGCCCGACACCAGCGAGGTCGAGCTGCGCCGCATCCTCGGGTCGTTCCTCTTCTCCGGCGACGACGTCGAGAAGCCGGCCCGGGTGCTCAGCGGCGGGGAGAAGACCCGGCTCGCGCTGGCCACGCTGGTGGTGTCAAGCGCCAACGTGCTGATGCTCGACGAGCCGACCAACAACCTCGACCCGGCCAGCCGCGAGGAGATTCTCGGAGCCCTGCAGACCTTCTCCGGCGCCGTCGTCCTGGTCACCCACGACGAGGGCGCGGTCGAGGCGTTGGCCCCGGAGCGGCTGATCCTGCTGCCCGACGGGGTCGAGGACCTGTGGAACGAGGACTACGCCGACCTGGTCGCTCTCGCCTGACACCGGGTCGGCCGACTGCAAGATCGTTTGCGACGTCCGCGGCTGCGACACGCCGTCGACACGGCGTGTCGGCGACGAACGCGTCGCAAACGATCGCGTCGTGGTGTGCAGAAAGGATCTTTCGGGCAGAACACCGAGCCGCCCCAACTGCCTATGGCGCGATGGGGCACGGGCGACGATCATGGCGGCACGACCCACTCACCCGACGGGCCGAGTGACGATGAGGAGGCCGGCGTGGTCGAGCTCAAGAAGGGCGCCCGGATCACCGGCGGAGACCGCAGCAAGCTCGCGGCGGACCTGAAGAAGAAGTACTCGGGCGGGGCCAGCATCCGCGAGCTCGCGGCCGAGACCGGCCGGTCCTACGGGTTCGTGCACCGCATCCTGGCCGAGTCCGGGGTGACACTGCGCGGTCGCGGCGGCGCAACCCGCGGCAAGAAGTCCTGAGCGTCGAGCTGGCGCGGGACGGCGCTCTGGCGACCGTCTCGCTCGACCGGCCCGAGAAGCGCAACGCGCAGACCCCGCAGATGTGGCGGGACCTCACGGCGATCGGGCACGACCTGCTCGCCGACGACACCGTGCGGGTCGTCGTGCTGCGCGGGGAGGGCGAGTCCTTCTCGGCCGGCCTGGACCGGGCGATGTTCGGCGCAGGCACCGGCGACGAGCCCGGCCTGGCCGCCCTCGCCGGCTCCGACGACGCGGCACTCGACGCCACGATAGCCGGCTTCCAGGAGGCGTTCACCTGGTGGCGCGACACGCGCGTGGTGAGCATCGCGGCCGTGCAGGGGCACGCGGTCGGTGCCGGGTTCCAGCTCGCGCTCGGCTGCGACCTGCGGGTCCTGGCCGACGACGCCCAGCTCGCGATGAAGGAGCCCAGCCTCGGCCTGGTGCCCGACCTGGCCGGCACCAAGCCACTGGTCGACGCGGTCGGCTACTCCCGCGCGCTGGAGATCTGCGCGACCGGACGCTGGGTCGACGCGGCGGAGGCGATCCGGATCGGGCTGGCCAGCGTCGTCGTACGTCGCGAGGAGCTCGACCAGGCCGCCCGCGACCTGGCGGCCGCGCTGCTGGCCGCGCCGGCCGAGGCGGTGCGGGCCACGAAGAGTCTGCTGCTCGGGGCGGCGGGCCGATCGCACGCCGAGCAGCAGGCAGCTGAGCGGACGGCCCAGGCCGGGCGGTTGCGCGACCTGGCCGGCGGCGCGGGATGATCGCCGGGTGCAGCTGACTCTCAGCGAGGACCAGCGGGCCGTCCGCGCCGCCGTGCGCGAGTGGGTCGACGAGGTCGTCGTGCCGCGAGCCCTGAGCAACGACCGCGAGGAGCGCTTCCCGCAGGAGGCGCTCGACGGGCTCAGGCAGACCGGCTTCGTCGGCATGTCCATCGACGAGGCCTACGGCGGCGGCGGGGCCGACCCGCTCACCTACTGCCTGTTCATGGAGGAGCTCGCGCGGGGCGACGCCAACGTCCGCTCGATCATGTCGGTGCACCTCGGGCTGGTCGCCGGCTCGGTGCAGCGCTGGGGCAGCGAGGAGCAGCGTCAGGAGTGGCTCCCCCGAATGGCCACCGGCGAGGTCCTGGGGTGCTTCGGGCTGACCGAGCCCGACCACGGCTCCAACCCGGCCGACCTGCGGGCGACCGCCGAACGGAAGGCTTCGGGGTGGCGGATCTCCGGGCGCAAGGTGTTCATCACCAACGGGTCCATCGCGGGTGTCGCCCTCGTCATGGCGCGCACCGGCGGGCCCGGCGCCCGCGGGGTGTCCGCGTTCCTGGTGCCCACTGACCGCCCCGGCTTCTCCGCGGCGCCGCTGCACGGCAAGCTCGGGCTGCGCTCCTGCGACACCGCCGAGCTGGTGCTCGACGGCGTCGAGGTGGGCGAGGAGGCCGTCCTCGGCGCCGAGGGGGAGGGCATCAAGGTGGCGCTGTCGGCGCTGGACGACGGCCGGATGTCGATCGCCGCGTCGTGCACCG
>Ga0126306_10000779_pt1 | contig 15940 bp, 16 predicted proteins | sample Plot27_FD_92592 | JGI IMG/M metagenome (GOLD analysis project Ga0126306, IMG submission 92592) | Serpentine soil microbial communities from UC McLaughlin Reserve, CA, USA - Plot27 | ecosystem: Environmental > Terrestrial > Soil > Grasslands | place: USA: UC McLaughlin Reserve, Lake County...
TCACGTCGAGGCGGGGGCGAAGCTGGTCGACTTCGCGGGCTGGGAGATGCCGGTGCAATACGACGGGATCAGCGCCGAGCACCTCGGAGTCCGCAACTCCTGCGGTGTCTTCGACGTCTCGCACATGGGCGAGATCGAGACGGAGGGTCCGGAGGCGGCCGAGCTTCTGCAGCGGCTGCTTTCCAACGACGTCTCGAAGATCCAGGTGGGCGGCGCGCAGTACTCCTGCCTCTGCAAAGAGGATGGCGGGGTCCTCGATGACCTGTTCACCTACCGTGTGGCGGAGCACCAGTTCCTGACCGTGACGAACGCCGCCAACCACCAGCGCGACCTTGAGTGGTTCGAGGCGCACGCGGTCGAGTTCAACGTCGCGGTCAGGGATCGGATCGACGCCTTCGGGATGCTCGCAGTCCAGGGTCCCGATGCGCGAGGAATCGTCGGGCACCTGACCGAAGGCGAGCTCCCGGGCCGCTTTCGGACGGAGGAGTTGATGATCGCCGGATGTCCGACCCTCGTCTGCGGGACCGGCTACACGGGTGAGGACGGCGTCGAACTTCTCGTCGCACCGGAGGACGCGACGACGGTCTGGGACGCGGTGGTCGGGGGAGGCGCCGCTCCGGCCGGCCTGGGCGCGCGCGACACGCTCCGGCTGGAGGTCAACTACTGCCTCTACGGCAACGACCTGACTGAGGAGCGGACGCCGATCGAGGCCGGCCTCGGCTGGTGTGTGAAGGAGGACACCGGCTTCTGCGGCTCCGAGGCCTGCCGGCGAATGCGTGGGGAGGGTCCCGCCGAGATCCTGAGGCCATTCGTGCTCACCGGCTCGGGGATCCCGCGGCAGGGCAACCCGATCATGTCCGGCGAGCAGCAGGTCGGCGAGGTGACCAGCGGGACGCTGTCGCCCTGCCTCGAGGTCGGGATCGGGATGGGCTATATCCGCGCCGATCTGGCGGAGCCCGGGACGGCGGTCGAGATCGATGTGCGCGGGAAGCGGCGGCCGGCCGAGGTGCGCAAGGCGCCGCTCTACTCCAAGGACTAAGCCGGGCGAGTGTCGATAGGTTTCTGGCCGTGCCGGAAGAGAGCTATCCCGATGGGCTTCGCTACCACCCCGAGCACGACTGGGCGCGCATCGAGGGCGACACGGCGACCTTCGGCATCACCTGGTACGCCCAGGACGCGCTCGGCGAGGTGGTCTTCTATGAGCCGCCGGAGGTCGGCAAGGACCTCAGCAAGGACGAGGCCTACGCGGAGGTCGAGTCGGTGAAGGCCGTCTCGGACGTCTACGCGCCGCTCTCGGGCGAGGTGACGGAGGTGAACTCAGCCCTCTCCGAGAACCCCGAGAAGATCAACCAGGACCCCTATGGGGAGGGCTGGATGGTCAAGGTGAAGCTCTCGGATCCCTCCGAGGCCGACCAGCTGATGGACGCGGCCGCCTACAGGAAGCTCCTCGAGGAATCCGACTAGCTCGCGGGGCTCACCCGATCACGGCGCGGGCTCCGGCCGTCAGCGCCATCGATACGGCCATGGTGAGGAGGATGCCCCCGCGAAGCGCCAGGGCGGCGCCCGCGCCAGCGAGCCCCACCAAGCGCTCGTCCACGGTGAACCCCCCTCGGTCGCCCCCGAAGGTCTCGGTCACCACCAGCGCGGCCAGGAGCGCCGGCGCGAGCAGGGCGACGACGCCCATCGCCCGTGCCGGCAGCTCGCGCCCTCCGAGCGCGACCGGCCCCGCGGCCCGGATGACCGCGACGGTGACGATCACGCACCCGACCACCACCCACGCCTCAGCCAACCGGGTCCTCCTCGATCTCGGGATGCCCCGGCTTCGGCTGCCCGGGACGGCGCCAGAGCCCGATCAGCGCCACTCCGCTGGCCGCGATCACGGGCACACCCGCGGGGGCAAAGGGCAGCAGCGCCAGCGCGACCGCCGCCGCGAGAACTGCGACGAACACGGCGGTACGGCCGCCGCGCAGCTCGCCGCCGACCAACAGAGCGAGAAAGAAGGCCGGGAAGAGGGCGTCGAGGCCGAAGGTGGCGGGGTCGCCGATCAAATCGCCGGCGAGCACACCAATCACCGTGCCGCCCACCCAGGCGGGGTAGGAGGGGAGCGTCACGCCGACCATGAAGTCCCGGTCGAAGCGGCCATCGCCGCGGTTGGCCAGCGCCCAGGACTGGTCGAGCATCGCTTCCCCGTAGAGCGCCCGTCGCAGCCGGCTGCCGCGCAGCGAGGGAGCCAGGGCGATCCCCATCGTCAGGTAGCGCGCGTTGAGGAGTACCGCTGCGATCACCGCCGCGGTAACGCCGCCGCCGCCTCCAAGGACCGCGACCGACCCGAACTGGGCTGAGCCGGAGAAGACGAGCGCCGACATCACGATGGTCGCCGCGCTGCCGATCACCGGCTCCGCCACGACGCCGAACGAGATCGCGAGCAATGCGGCCGCAATCGCGAAGGGAATCCCGGCCCTGATACCCGCCGTCAACGAGTCCCTGCGCATCCGCAGGACTCTAGGCGCGTCGCGCGGAAAGGCGATCGATGAGCCTCACTACGATGGTTCGTCCGTGAGCCGCTACACGTCCGCCACAGACGACGACCGCCGGGAGATGCTCGACGCCATCGGCGTCGGCTCGATCGACGAGCTCTTCGAGGACATTCCAAAGACGCTTCGCCTGGGGCGGCCGCTCGACCTTCCCGACGGTAAGCCGGAGACCGAGGTGCACGACCGGCTTTCGGCACTCGCCTCGCGGAACGCGCACGCCGAGGCCGAGACGAGCTTCCTCGGGGCGGGGATGTACGACCACTACGTGCCGGCGATCGTCGACGCGATCACGAGCCGCTCCGAGTTCCTGACGCCGTACACGCCCTATCAGCCGGAGATCTCCCAGGGCGGGCTCCAGGCGATGTTCGAGTTCCAGACCGCGATGTCCGAGCTCACCGGGCTGCCGGTCTCGAACGCTGCCCTGTACGAGGGGCCCTCCGCCGCCGCCTCGGCGGCTTACCTGGCGATCGGCGCCACTGGCCGCAGGAAGCTGGTCGCTTCGCGCGGCGTCCACCCCCACAGCCGGGAGTCGCTCGTCACCTACGGCGCCGGTTACGGCAGCGAGCTGGTCGAGGTCCCGCTCGCGGCCGGGCAGACCGATGCAGCCGCGCTGGCGGAAGCGATCGATGACGAGACCGCGGCCGTCTTCCTGCAGCAGCCGAACTTCCTGGGCTCCGTCGAGGACATCGAGGCGCTCGGCGCCTCCGCGAAGGAGCGCGGGGCGCTGGTCGTGGTCGCCTGCGACCCGATCGCCCTCTCAATCCTGAAGCCGCCCGGCCAGTGCGGGGCCGACATCGCCGTGGGAGAGGGTCAGCCCCTCGGTAACCGGCTCGACTACGGCGGTCCGTCGTTCGGGTTCTTCTGCGCCACCGAGGAGCACATCCGGCGGATGCCCGGCCGAATCGCCGGCGAGACGACCGACGTCGACGGGCGCCGCGGCTTCGTCCTCACTCTGCAGACCCGCGAGCAGCACATCCGCCGCGAGAAGGCGACCCACAACATCTGCACCGCCCAGGCGCTCAACGCCCTCGCCGGCATGGTCCATCTCGCCTGGCTCGGTAAGCGCGGCTTCGTCGAGCTCGGGGAGCTGCTCGTCCGCCGCACGGCCTACGCGCGCGAGCGCCTGGCCGACGTGGACGGCGTGGATCTGCTCCACGACGCGCCGGTGGTCAGAGAGTTCGCTGTGACGGTCGACGCGCCGGTCGCAGACTTGCTCGACCGCTGCGCCGAGCAGGGGATCGGCGCCGGCTACCCGCTCGCCCGTGACTACCCAGAGCACGAGAACGGGCTGCTGGTCGCGATCACCGAGCGCCGCAGCCGCCAGGACATCGACCGGCTGGCGGACGTGCTTGCAGCTGCGGTCGCCGATCTGCGCGGCTCGCGGGTCGCCGAGGGGGTCGCGTGATGGATCGCGCGCCCACGAGCGTCGACGGCGGGACGCCGACGCAGCGCGATCCGGCGAAGACGATCTACGAGCGCTCCGTCGAGGGCCGGCGCGCCGCGACGCTTCCAGACGCCGACGTCCCCGAGACTGCGATCGACGAGCTGATCCCGACGAACCTGCTGCGCGAGCGCCCGGCGGAGCTGCCCGAGGTCTCCGAGCCGGAGATCGTCCGCCACTACAACCGGATTTCGCGCCGCAACTTCGATCTCGACACGGGCTTCTATCCGCTCGGCTCGTGCACGATGAAGCACAACCCCAGGCTGAACGAGCGGGTGGCGGCGCTGGCCGGTCACGCCCGGCTCCACCCGGCGCAGGACGCGAAGCGGGCCCAGGGCGCTCTCGAGCTGATGTGGCTGCTGCAGCAGTCCCTTGCCGAGATCTGCGGCCTGCCGCACGTCAGTCTCCAGCCTTCGGCGGGCTCCCACGGCGAACTGGCGGGCCTGCTGCTGACCCGCGCCTACCACGCCGATCGCGGCGAGGAGCGGCGTAAGGTCCTCACCCCCGACACGGCTCACGGCACGAACCCCGCCACTGTGACGATGGCGGGCTACGAGGTCGTGAAGCTGGCATCCAACGAGCGTGGGGGCATCGACCTGGACGACCTCCGCTCCAAGGCCGACGACGACGTCGCCTGCCTGATGCTCACCAACCCCAACACGCTCGGGCTCTTCGACGAGAACATCGCGGAGATCGCCAAGATCGTCCACGACGCGGGCGGCACGCTCTACTACGACGGCGCCAACCTGAACGCGATCATGGGTCGCTCACGACCCGGCGACATGGGCTTCGACATCGTCCACCTCAACCTCCACAAGTCCTTCTCTCAGCCCCACGGCGGCGGCGGCCCGGGCGCGGGTCCGATCGCCTGCTCGGATCGGATCGAGCCATACCTGCCGCGGCCACAGGTCGTCCGCCGCGAGGGCCAGAACGGAGGCGAGCCCAGCTTCGATCTCGACTACGAGCGGCCCAAGTCGATCGGGCGGCTGCGCGGATTCCAGGGCAACTTCGGGGTTTTCGTGCGTTCCTACGCCTACATCCTCAGCCTGGGCGGCGACGGTCTCCAGGAGGCCTCGGAGACCGCCGTGCTGAACGCCAACTACCTCCTGGCGAGGATGAGCGACGGCAAGGCCGGCAAGTACACGCCGGTCGCATTCGACCGGCGTTGCATGCACGAGTTCGTCCTCTCCGGCGCCTCCGCGAAGCGGGAGCTCGGCATCAAGACCCTCGACATCGCAAAGCGGCTGCTCGACCACGGCATACATCCCCCGACCGTCTACTTCCCGCTGCTGGTCGACGAGGCTCTGATGGTCGAGCCCACCGAGACCGAGACCCGGGAGACGCTCGACGCCTTCGCCGAGGCGATCGAGGCGATCCTGGAAGAGGCGGCCGAGGATCCGGGGATCGCGCAGGGTGCGCCCTACACGACCCCCGTCCGCCGGCTGGACGAGGTTGCGGCGAACCGCAACCCCGTCGTCCGCCAGCAGAGCTGACGGCTCGGTCAAGAGGCGCCGATCGCTTCTGATGCGTTCGATGCTTTGCGGCCGGCGCCTCGAGACCGTCAGGCGGGCGAGACACCTCCTGCTACGCGGATAATCGCCCGCTGGATCACTGGATCAGCGGATCGCTGCGCCTAGCCCCTGACCACCCTGGCGGTGGGGACCTTCAGCGCCGTGATCTCGGCGTGGTTCACGTGGCCGTGCCGTTCGAGGAGGAGCAGCTCAGCACTGGACGAGTCCAAGCCTACGCCGCTTACGCGCAGCTGGCAGGCGATGATGTTCAGGCGTCCTCGAGCCGGTCGAGCGCGGGCAGCTTCTGCTTCAGCTTGAGCACCGGCTCAAAGAGGTCGCCCTCCTTCTCGACCCGCTTGACCGCCTCGGGGATCTCGAACCGGATCTTCTCGGTGTCGCCCCCCTTGGCGGTGCGCTCGACCTCGCGCCACTGAAGCGGGACCGAGGCCGTCGGGTGCTCGCGCGCCCTTAGCGAGTAGACGGCGATGGTCGTCTTTTTCTGGTGGTTCTGGCTCCAGTCGACGAAGACCTTGCCACGCCGGTCGACCTTGGCCATCTTCGAGACCACATCCTTCGGCGTCTGCTTCTCGAGCAGCTGGGCGACGGCCTTGGCGAACGGACTGGTCCGCTCGTAGCTCACCTTCGTGTTGAGCGGGAAATAGACCTGGAGCCCCTTGCCCCCGGAGACCTTCGGGAATCCCTCGAGCCCGAACGCACCGAAGAGGTCCCGGACCCGGAGAGCGACCTTGCAGCACTCGACCAGGCCCGCGGGGGGGCCGGGGTCGAGGTCGAACGCCAGCACCGTGGGCTGCTCCATACGGGTCGCCTTGGAGAGGGAGGGGTGAAGCTCGAGCGAAGCGAGCTGAGCCATCCAGATCAGGGTCGCCCGGTTCTCGCAGAGGCAGAAGTCGATCTCCCCGGCTCGGCGGTCGACGTAGATCGGGGTCGTCTTCACCCAATCGGGGCGATGTTTGGGGCAGTTCTTCTCATAAAAGTTGAAGCGATCCACCCCGTCGGGGTAGCGCTTCAGGGTGAGGGGGCGACCCTTGAGGTGGGGGAGGATCAGGTCGGCTACCCGCGCGTAGTAGTCGATCACCTCCGCCTTGGTGGTCTTCGTCTTCGGGTAGAGGACCTTGTCCAGGTTGGTCAGCTTCAGCCGCCGGTTGCCGACCGTGACCTCCTGGTCGCGCTTCTTTGCCTTAGCGGGCAACCTCGGCCGCTAGGTCGCTAAGCCTTGGCCTTCTTGCGCGAGCTGCTCTTGCGGCGCCCGTTGCTGGAGGAGCTCTTCGACTTGGACGAGCTCTTCGATTTCGATGAAGACTTGGACTTGGGCTTCGCCTTCGCCTTGCCGTCCGCCTTGCCGTCGGTCTCCGCCTCCTCGCCGCGGACGGCGTTGAGGCTCTCCTCGAGGGCGGCCATCAGATCCGGTGCCTTGGTCGGCTTGGGCTCCTCGGTCGGCGCCGAGACGACCTCCTTGCCCTCGGCCTTGCGCTCGAGCAGGTCGAGCAGCTCCTCGCGGTACTCGTCGCGGTACTTGTCCGGCTCGAAGTCGCTGGTCAGGGACTCGATCAGCTGCTTGGCCATCTCGAGCTCGCGCTTCTCGGGCTTCTTCGGCTTCGCCTCCTCGAAGACCTCGCCATCGAGGTCCTGGGGCGATGAGACCTCGTCGTGGAAGCGCATCGTCGTCAGGGTGAGGACGTCCTCCATCGGCCGGATGGCCGCCAGATGCTCCTTGTTGCGCAGCACAAAGCGAGCGATCGCGACCTTGCGCGAGTCCTTCATCGCCTGGACGAGGAGCGCGTAGGCGCGCTCGGCGCCCTTGTCGGGGCCGAGGAAGTAGGGCTGCTCGAAGTAGATCGGGTCGATGTCATCGAGATCGACGAAGTCCTGGATCTCGATCGCGCGGGTGCGCTGCGGCTCGAGCTCGGCGAGCTCGTCGCGGCTCAGAATCACGTACTGGTCGGGCGCGTACTCGTACCCCTTGACGATCTTCTCGTAGGGGACCTCCTTGCCGTCTGACTCGGCCACGCGCTTGTGCTTCACGCGCGAGCCGTCGCCCTCGCGCAGCTCGCGGAAGCGCACCGTCTGCTTGGAGACGGCGCTGAAGAGCCTCACCGGCACGTTCAGCAGCCCGAAACTGATCGAACCGCTCCATATCGCCCTAGCCACGCGTGATCACCTCGATCCTGGATCCTTCGACACCACTGAGGTTACCCCTGGGCGGGTTCCCCGAACCGGGCGCGAGCTTGCGCCCGTTATGCGAGCAGCCCGCTTACGGGCCGCGTATTTGTTGAGACCGGGCCCCAGCGGGAAATTCATCGCTCACATCTCCCTGACGACCTCTCGTGGGTCCTTGTCGTCGCGCATTCCCTTGAACGCAGGCTGGCGCAAAGTCCGCTCATCGGTCCACTCGGTCCAGTTGACCTCGCAGACGAGCTCCGGCTCGCACCAGACGGCCGTCCTTGCCTTCGGCCCGGACGGAGCACCGACGTCGAAAGGGCTGTCCGGGCGCTCGCGCCTGCCCAGCTCACGGGTCAACTCGTTGATCAGCTCCTCCGTCAGGCCCGAGCCGACGCCGCCCGCGAAGTGGAGCGTCTGCGACTCGCCCTTGCCGAGCTCCGAGGCGGGCCGGTCGTAATAGCCGACCAGCAGCGAGCCGACGCGGTTGGCCCGACGGCCCTCGCCGGAGATGTAGCCGCCGACCACGAACTCCTGGGTCCGCCAGACGCGCTCCTTGATCCACTCGCTCGAGCGCCCGCCATGCCTGTAGGGGCTGTCGCAGCGCTTCGCGACGATGCCCTCCAGGCCCTGGAGGCGTGCCGCCTCGAGCAGGCTGGCGCCGCCGCCGTGGCGGTAGCGGGGTGTCCGCCAGCGCGGTCCCTCGAGGCTGAGCTCCTCGAGCAGCTCGCGGCGGCGCACGTAGGGGAGATCCCTGACGCAGTGGCCATCGAGATGAAGGAGGTCGAAGATCACGTAGTCGACCGGCGTCTGGGAGGCGCGCGCCTTGATCGCGGCGGGTGCGCTGAGGCCCATGCGGCTCTGGATCAGCTGGAAGCGCGGTCTCCCCTTGTCATCGAGCGCGACGACCTCTCCGTCGAGGATCGCGGCGCGGTCGGCGAGCGCCTGGCCGATCGGCTTGAGCTCCGGGTAGCGCGCGGTGACGTCCTCGAGCCGGCGGCTGAGCATGCACCAGCCGCCGTGGTCCGCGTAGCCGAGGGCGCGGATCCCGTCCCACTTGATCTCGTAGGCCCACTCATCCGAGTCCGACTCGGGGATGCGCCCGTTCTTGGCCAGCATCGGCTCCATCCGGCTCGGCATCTCCTCGCGCGGGGCCTGCTCGAGGATCGATTCATGTTTTGTCTGCGGCAAGGCATCCGATTATGCGGACACGTTCATCTCCGCGCCGGATAATCAGGCCGTGCTCTTCGAGCTCGAGGACCTCACCTACTCGCGCGGCGGGAAGGTCGTGCTCTCAGACGTCCGCGCCCGGCTCCCGGTCGGCGCCGGCTCCCTGCTCGGGCCCTCCGGCAGCGGCAAGTCGACGCTGCTGCGGCTGCTCAACCGTCTCGCCGACCCCGACAAAGGGCGGGTCCTCTACCAGGGGCGTGACGTGCGCGAGCACGACCCGCTCACACTGCGCCGCGAGATCAGCCTGGTCCCGCAGCTGCCGGCGCTGGTCGACGGGACGGTCCACGACAACGTCGCGTACGGCCCGCGGCTCGCCGGGCGCAGCTTCGACGCCCGCAGCTGCCTTGAGCTGGCAGGCCTCGATCCGGGGTTCGAGGACAGGGACGCGTCGAAGCTCTCGGTGGGTGAACAGCAGCGCGTGATGCTGGCGAGGGCGCTCGCGCTCGAGCCGCGTGTCCTGCTCCTCGACGAGCCGACCTCGGCCCTCGACCAGGCCGCGCGGGAGGCGGTGGAGGGCACGCTGCGGCGCCTCCGCGCCCGCACCGCGATCTCCCTCGTCGTCGTCACCCACGACATCGCGCAGGCGAAGCGGCTGGCCGAATACGTGGTTCGCATCGAGTCCGGCAGGGTGCTCGCGCAGGGCCCTGCCGCCGAGTTGCTGGCGGAGCCGGACGAGGAACCCGCCATCGGGGCTTCGCGGGACGCATCGTGATCCTCGCGGCATCGAACTCGGGATCGATTCAGGTCTCGCTCGGCGAAGTGGCCGCCGCACTCGCGCTGGTCGCGATCGCCGTGATCGCCTCGCGGGCCTGGAACGCCGGCCTGGAGGAGGACATCGGCATCGCCGTTGTCCGTTCGTTCCTCCAGCTGAGCGCGATCGGATATGTGATCACGGTGATCTTCGACGAGGACTCGGCGCTGCTGGTTCTGGCGCTGATCTCGGTGATGGTGGTGTTCGGCGCGTTCACCGCCAACCACCGGGCCCAGCGGGTACCGGGCGCCTTCTGGCCGCTGCTGGCGTCGCTCGGCGTCGCTGCCGCGGCGACGCTCGGGCTGGTCCTGGGGCTCGGCATCTTCGAAGCGACCCCGCGCTACGTGGTGCCCGTCGGCGGGATGGTGGTCGGCAACTCGATGACCGCGGCGGCCGTCGCCCTCAATCGTCTCGGCGAGGACGTCCACGACCAGTCGAGGCGGATCGAAGCGACCCTCGCGCTCGGAGCGACCTCCTCTCAGGCGGTCATGCCGCTCGTCCGTCGCAGCCTGCGCTCGGGGATGATCACCCTGGTCGACTCGACGAAGACCACGGGGCTGATCTTCTTCCCGGGGACGATGGTGGGGATGCTGCTCGCGGGAGCCGATCCGACCGACGCGGTCCGCCTCCAGCTGATCCTGCTCTACGTCCTGCTCGGCGCGGTCTCGATCGCGGCGCTGCTGGCAATCAGCCTCGCCCGACGCAACTTCTTCACGCCGGCCCACCAGCTGCGGGAGCCGCCCGAGCCCTAGAGCCGGAAGGACCCCTCCGTAGACTGGAGTCGTCTTGTCCGACGACCGTCGCCGCAAGCGCTTCACGATCATCGCGACGATCCTCGGCTCCACGATCGTCTTCCTCGATGCCACGGTCGTCAACGTCGCGCTGCCGGCGATCTCCGACGACCTGGACGCCGGGCTCGCCGATCAGCAGTGGGTCGTCGAGGCCTACGCCCTTGCCACGGTCTGCCTGTTGTTGGTCGGGGGAGCGCTCGGCGACCAGTTCGGCCGCCGGCGGATCTTCACGATCGGCTTGATCGGCTTCGGGATCACCTCGATTCTCTGCGCCCTGGCCCCATCCAGCGCGTTCCTGATCGGCGCCCGTGGCCTGCAGGGCCTCACAGGCGCCCTGCTGGTGCCGGGCTCGCTGGCGATCATCGCCGCCACGTTCGAGGGCGCGGAGCGCGGGAAGGCGGTGGGCACCTGGACGGCCTGGACGGGGATCGCGACGGTGGTCGGGCCGGCGGGCGGAGGAGCGCTCGTCGAGGCGATCTCGTGGCGCGCGATCTTCTGGATCAACATCCCGCTGGTCATCTTCACCGTCCTGCTGACCCGCCGGCACGTGCAGGAGAGCCTCGACCCTGAGGCAGACCGCGCCATCGACTACCCCGGCATCCTGATGTCCGCGCTGGGGCTTGGCGGAATCGTCTTCGGGTTCATCGAGCAGCCGCGGTATGGCTGGAGCGACCCGCTGGTTGCGATTCCCCTGATCGGCGGCGTCGTGCTCTTCGCCCTCTTCCTCGCCTGGGAGTCGCGCTATCGGCATTCGATGCTGGACCTTCGCCTCTTCCGCGTCCGCAACTTCGCCGTGACGAACCTCGAGACCCTGATCGTCTACTCAGGCCTGATCGGAGCCTTCTTCTTCGTCACCCTCTTCCTGCAGCAGACCGTCGGATACTCGCCGCTTGCCGCCGGGTTCGCGACCACACCGATCTCGCTGCTCCTCTTCGCGCTCTCACCGCTGTTCGGCAAGATCGCGACGAGCACCGGGCCCAGGGTGCCGATGTGCGTGGGGCCGATTGTGGGCGGGATCGGGCTGCTGATGCTGATGCGCGTCGACTCCGATGCGAGCTACGTGGCCGACGTGCTCCCTGGGGTGCTCGTCTTCGGCCTCGGTCTCTCGGCCACGGTTGCACCCCTGACGGCGACCGCGCTCAACTCGGTCGCCGAAAATCGGGTCGGTGTCGCCTCGGGGATCAACAACTCCGTCTCGCGGATCGCGGGGGTGCTCGCCATCGCGATCTTCGGCGCGCTGATCGCCGGCAAGTTCGGGTCGACGGTCGACGGTCGTGTCATCGATTCCAGCCTCTCCTCCCGCGCCGATCAGCAGATCGCCAAGGCGAAGGACAACCCACTGCAGCGCCCGGACACCGGCGGATTGCCGCCCGCCGAGGCCGCCGAGGTCGAGAGCGCGACCGCAGCTGGTGCCGAGGATGGCTTCCATCTGGCGATGATGAGCGCGGGCATTCTGATGATCGTCGGCGGCGTGATCGCCGGGATCGGGCTGCGAAATCCCCCGCGGGAGACGGCCTACGACTCCCCCCGCGCCACTCCCGCCGGCGAATGCGCTCACTGCCCGGACCATCTCGAGGACAGGCCGCGTCGCGAGCCGGAGCGGGAGCCGGCCGCCGAGCCGGCGTAGAGGGCCTTGTTCCTATAGTCCGCGCCCGTGCGCATCTTCAGCGGCATCCAGCCGACGGGGCGAAAGCACCTCGGCAACTACATCGGGGCGATCCGGCAGTACGTCGAGAGCCAGGACCGAGGCGATCCGGCGATCTACTGCATCGTCGACTTGCATGCGCTCACCGTCCCCTGGGATCCGGCGACGCTGCGCGAGAGCGTCTACGACACGACGGCGATTCTGATCGCCGCCGGGCTTGATCCAGGGCGCTGCATTCTCTTCCGCCAATCCGACGTCCGGGAGCACACCGAGCTCACCTGGTACCTGTCAGCGCTCACCGCGCATGGCGACCTCAATCGCATGACCCAGTTCAAGGAGAAGTCGGCGAAACAGCGCGAGCTCGTCTCGGCGGGGCTCTTTTTCTATCCGGTGCTGATGGCCGCCGACGTGCTCGCCTACAAGGCCCACGAGGTGCCGGTCGGAGATGACCAGCGCCAGCACGTCGAGGTGATGCGCGAGATCGCCCGCCGCTTCAACGAGCGCTTCGGCGAGATCCTGGTGGTCCCCGAACACCGCATCCCCGAAGTCGGGGCGCGGATCATGGACCTGCAGGAGCCGACCAACAAGATGTCGACCACGGGGGGCATCGAGGCCGGCACCGTTCTGGTCCTCGACGATCCGAAGACGGTCACCAAGAAGGTCAAGAGCGCCGTCACCGACTCCGGCTCGGAGGTGAAGCGGGGCGACGGGAAGGAGGGGATCTCGAACCTGATTCAGATCATGGCCGTCGCTCGGGGGACGAGCGAGGATGAGATCGAGCGTGAGTTCGAGGGCTCCGGGTACGGCGACTTCAAGGGAGCCGTGGCAGACGCGGTCGTGGATCTGCTCGCTCCCGTCCGCGAGCGCTATGAGGGGCTGCGCCCGGACGAGGCAGCGCTCGAGGAGACTCTCGCAGGGGGCGCGGGGAAGGCCCGCGCGATCGCCTCCGAGACCCTCGCCGAGGTGCGCTCGGCGATGGGCATCGGTCCGGCCTGAGCGGGCTCTACTGTTTCGCGCGTGACCTCGGTCTCCGAGCTCGACCTCGACCTGGACGTCTTCCAGGGGCCATTCGATCTGCTGCTCGCCGTGCTGTTGCGCGAGGAGATCTCGCTGTCCGAGGTGCCGCTCGGGGAGATCGTGATCTCCTACCTCGACCACCTCGGCGAGACCGGGAACCTGGACCTCGAGACGGTCACCGAGTTCCTGGTCCTGATCGCCGCGCTCTGCGAGCTCAAGTCGCGGCTGCTGCTGCCGCACGAGGACGGCACCGAGGAGCTCGGGCCGGAGGAGGCGGCGGACGAGCTGCTCGCCCGCATGCTCGAGTACCGCCGCTACAGCGAGGCCGCGAAGATGCTCGGCGAGCGCTTTGAGCGCGAGGCCGGCGTCATGTACCGCTCGGCGCCGCCTCCCCCGGAGTTGCGGCGGGCGGCCCTCGACGCGGCCACCCAGGTCTACGAGCCCGATCGCATCGGCGTCGCACTCGGCGACCTGCTCACGCTGCCGCCTGAGCCGGACACCCGGCACATCCGCACAACCGTCTCTCTGCAGCGGCGGCTGGGCGTGGTTCGCGAGCTGCTGCGCGGCCGCAAGACCCTCGACTTCGACGACGCCTTCGGCCGCGACGACCGTTTCACCCAGGCGGTGACGCTGTTCGCGCTGCTCGAGCTCTATCGGCGTGGCGAGGCGACCTGGACCCAGAAGGAAACCTTCGGACGGATCGAGGTGGAGGCGATATGACGGATGGACTCGGCAGGACGGTCGAGGCGCTGCTCTTCCTCTCGCCGGAGCCGGTCTCGGCCGCCGAGCTGGCCGAGGCGATCGAGGTCCAGGAGGAGGTGGTAGCCCAGGCGATCGAAGAGCTCGAGGGGCGGCTCGCGGCCGACGGGCGCGGTGTGAGGCTGCGGCGAGTCGCCGGCGGAGTCACCCTGGCGGCGGTGCCCGATGCCGAGGCGGCGGCGCGCCGCCTGCTCGCCAAGCCGCGCACGCCGCCGCTGACCCAGGCGCAGGCGGAGGTCCTGGCGATCGTGGCCTACCTGCAGCCGGTCTCTAGGCCCGAGGTCGCGCGGATTCGCGGAGTCGCCTCGGATTCAGCCGTGGCCAGCCTCACCGAGCGCGGGCTGGTCGAGGAGCGAGGGAGGACCCGGTTCGGGGCTGTCACCTACGGGACCACTGCGCTGTTCGAGAAGCTCTTCGGGCTCTCCGGCCTGGATGCCCTGCCGGACCCCGCCCAATTCGACCCCACGCCCGAGGACGAGCGCGAGCTGCGCGAGCGCCTGCTGAAGGCGGGTGAGCAGCGGGCCGAGTGAGACTCAGTGTTGCGGCCGGCCTGGCGGTGGTTGCGGTAGCGACGGCGGCGTTCGGACACGGGGCGACCGCCGATCCGCCGGCGTCCTCCGCCACCCAGCGGGAGGTGATCGGCAGGTCGGTCCAGAAACGGGCGATCACGGCGGTGCAGGTCGGCGACCCGGCCGGCGCGCGAGCGGTCCTGATGGTCGGCGTGATCCACGGAGACGAGCGCGCCGGGCTGCGCATCATCAGGGCGATCAAGAGTGAGGCAGAGCGGCACGCGACGCTCGCCGGCACGCAACTCTGGGCGATCACGACGGTTAACCCGGATGGGCTCAAGGCACACACCCGCAAGAACTCGCATGGGGTGGACCTGAACCGGAACTTCCCTTACCGATGGCGCAGCAAAGTCCCACATTCGAGCGGCCACTACCCGGGTCCGAGGCCGGCCTCCGAGCCGGAGACCCGGGCGGTGATGGCGTTCGTGCGCCGCATCCGGCCCGATCTCTCGATCTGGTACCACCAGCCCTGGGGCGCGGTCCTCGCCTGTCACGGCAGCCCGCAGGTCGCACTGGAGTACGCCAAGCTGGTGGGCATGCAGACGAGCTGCAGGGGAACCGGCCTGCGCGGCACCGCGATCAGTTGGGAGACGCACACCGTCTCGGAGAGCAGCGCCTTCGTCGTCGAAATGCCACCGGGCGAGATCCGCGGTCGCTCGGCGCTGCGGCAGGCGCGTGCCGCGCTGGCCGTAGCGGAGGGCCGCTGAGATGACCCGCCTGACTATTGCGCTGATCGCGATCGCGGCGACGATCGGCATCGGGGCCGGATCGGGTGCCGGCGCGTCGCCGGCTCCGCCCGCATCGAGCTTCCCGGCGCCGAAGCCACCGCTCAACAAGAAGCTGATCCCGTATCCGAAGAAGCGCAAGCGGGAGATGGCGGCCTACTCCAAGCGGCACTACGGCAAGTACAAGTGGCGGTTGAAGAACCCGAAGGTGATCGTCGAGCACTACGCGGAGGCAGGGAGCATCTCGACGATCTTCAACACCTTCGCCCCGGACCGCCCGGATGTCGAATTCCACGAGCTGCCGGGCGTCTGCTCCCACTTCGCCGTCTCGGCGAGCGGTGGCATCTACAAGTTCGTGCCGGTCTCGACCCGCTGCCGGCACACGGTCGGCCTCAACCACGTCGCGATCGGCATCGAGCATGTCGGCTTCTCCGACCAGGACATCCTCGGCCGCCCGGCGCAGCTCAATGCCTCGCTGCGGCTGACCCAGTGGCTGCGCTGCCGGTTCGGGATCCCGGTCAGCCAGGTGATCGGTCACAACGAGAGCCTCTCCTCGCCCTTCTACAAGGAGCTGGATCCGCGCTTCAAGGGCCAGACGCACGGCGACTGGACCCCCGCCGACATGAACATCTACCGCGCGGACCTCGCCAAGCTCGGCTCCTGCTGAGGGGTGCGCCTCGCGAAGTACCTCGCTCACGCCGGCGTCGCCTCCCGCCGGGCGGCCGAGGAGCTGATCGCCGCGGGCAGGGTGCGGGTCGGCGGCGAGGTGGTCACCGACCCGGCGCGCGA
>Ga0126306_10000780_pt1 | contig 15929 bp, 20 predicted proteins | sample Plot27_FD_92592 | JGI IMG/M metagenome (GOLD analysis project Ga0126306, IMG submission 92592) | Serpentine soil microbial communities from UC McLaughlin Reserve, CA, USA - Plot27 | ecosystem: Environmental > Terrestrial > Soil > Grasslands | place: USA: UC McLaughlin Reserve, Lake County...
CCGGCGGCGGGGCCGGCCTCTTCGGTCGGCAGCATCCGGTCGACCGTCACAGGATCACCAGCTCGCGATCGGCCAGGTTGAGCCTGTCCACACCGGACTCCGCGCACACCACGATGTCCTCGATCCGGGCTCCGTGCCGTGCGGGCAGGTAGATGCCCGGCTCGACGCTGAACGCCATGCCGGGCTCCAGCGGCTCGTCGTTGCCGGCGATGATCCACGGCTCCTCGTGCCCGTCCAGGCCGATCCCGTGGCCGGTGCGATGGATGAAGTACTCGCCGTACCCGGCCGCGGTGATCAGGTTCCGGCACGCGGCATCCACCTGGTGCGCGGTCACCCCGGGGCGGACCGCGGCCACGCCGGCCTCCTGCGCGGCCCGCAGCACCTCGTAGTAGGCGCGGAACTCCGCGGGCGGCTCGCCGATCGCATACGTGCGGGTTTCGTCCGAGCAGTAGCCGTCGGCCCTCACCCCGCCGATGTCGACGACCACCGGGTCGCCGGGCTCGATCACCCGGTCGGAGACGGCGTGGTGCGGGCTGGCGCCGTTCGGCCCGCACCCGACGATCACGAAGCTGACGCTCACGTGACCCTCGGCGATGATCGCGTCGGCGATGTCCCTGCCGACCTCGGCCTCGGTGCGGCCGGCGCGCAGCCACTCGCCCATCCGGGCGTGCACCCGGTCGATGGCGTGCGCGGCCTCGCGCAGCGCCTCCACCTCGGCGGCGGACTTCCGGATCCGCAGCCCGCGCAGCACCTCGCCGGCGAGCGCAAGTTCGGTGCCCGGCAGCGCGTCGCGGAACGCCAGTGCCTGCTCGGCCCACATCCGGTTGGACAGCCCGACGCGGGTCGGCGCCGTGCCGAGGAGGTCGCGCACGAAGGCGTAGGCGTCGCCGCCCTCGGGCCAGGCGGCGATCGGCAGGTCGAGCGCGCCGGCCAGGGACGCCTCGGCGGCGGCCTTCTCCAGCTCCGGGACGACGAGGGTCGCCGGGCCGCTGGCCTGCAGCACGAGGCAGGTGAGGCGCTCCTGGGCGTGGGCGTCGTACCCGGTCAGGTAGCGCAGGTCGGCTCCGGGGGTGAGGAGCAGGGCGTCGAGACCGGCGTCCGCGGTGGCCTTGTGGGCGCGCGTGATCCGGTCGGCGGGATAGAGGTCAGTCATACCGCGAGCGTAATGCTGCTGCGACGGCGGGCGGCCCTACAGTTCCGCCCGGTCGAGCAGACCCTGCGGGCGGCTCTCGACCGGGCGGGCGCCCGCTGACGCGACCGGCTCGACCAGGGTGGCCCAGGTAGTCGCCACGGTGGCTACGGCGCCCCGGCGGTAGAGCCGGCCCTCCAGGGCCTTCACGCTGGCCACCAGCACGAAACTCATGCTGACCAGCAGGGACCACGCCCCGAACTTGGCCGGGTGCACCAGCCGCCACACCTCGACCTGGTCGGGATATTTCCACGCGTCCAGCAACGTGCCGGCGTTCTCGGCATCCAGAGGAAGAAGCCGATCAGCACGAACGACAGCGCGAGCGGCATCCGGTACCGCCGCGCCCCGACGGTGTAGAAGACCCAGGTCTGCCTGAGCACCACCAGGAGCAGCACCGCGACCGGGATGCGCAGGTCGACGATCCAGTGGTGGGTGAAGAAGTTGGCGTAGATGGCGACCGCCACCATCGTGGTGGCGACCGGCCGGTATCCACTCACCCGTAGGTCGAACCGGCGCCACGCCTGGCAGATGTAGCTGCCCACCGCCGCGTACATGAAGCCGGCGAACAGCGGTACCCCGGCGACCTTGGTGACCGCGTCTCCCGGATAGGACCAGGAGCCGACCTGCACCTTGAACACCTCCAGGGCGAACCCGACCAGGTGGAACCCGACGACGACCGCGAGTTCACGCCAGCTCTCCAGGCCCACCGCCCAGAAGCCGAGGGTCAGCACGAGGCAGAACACCAGCAACGCGTCGTAGCGGGCGATCGGGAGCGGTACGTACCGCGACACCGCGAGCCCCGCGAAGAGCGCGATCGGGAACACGCAGGACACCGCCTCGGTCCAGCCGAAGCGGAACAGCTGCCGGAGGCCGGAGGCCCAGCTGGAGCGTTCAGCGGCGGCCATCACCGGCGCGAGCCTAGGTCACCGCCGCCACCCGCGTGGTTCGCGCGAGCGTAACCGCGGTCACACCGACGCAGCGGTGCCGGTCGGAGCGGGGATCCGGTCCCTCTGGTACGGACGGGTACATGACGACGACCGCCGGTGACGGCGAAGGGCTGGTGCTCGAACGGCTCTCCGACTACCACATCGACCACTCCGACGAGGACGACCCGGAGCTGCTCCGCGCCGACGGCACCCCGATCGACAGCTGGCGCGAGGGCTACCCGTACCCAAGGCCGCCAACGCCGGCGGGGTGGCCACCTCGGCGCTGGAGATGCAGCAGAACGCCAGCCGCGAGAAGTGGACGTTCGAGCGCACCGAGACGCGGCCCGCCGAGATCATGACCGGGATCCACGGCCGCTGCCACCAGGCCGCCGAGGAGTATGGCGCGCCCGGCAACTACGTGGTCGGCGCCAACATCGCCGGCTTCCTGCGGGTCGGCGAGGCCACTGTCGCGCTCGGCCTGATCTAGCTGGGGCTGCCTGGGGACGAACGCGCCCGGCTTGTCGGTGAGGTATGGCAGGCTCGGCGCGTGAGTACTCCACCAGGCGCCCCGTTGATGCTGCTGGACTCCGCGAGCCTGTACTTCCGGGCCTTCTTCGGCGTACCGGAGTCGATCACCGCGCCGGACGGGACGCCGATCAACGCCGTCCGCGGCTTCCTGGACATGGTCGCCACGCTGGTCGCGCGGTTCTCCCCGAGCCGGTTGGTGGCCTGCCTGGACGAGGATTGGCGGCCGGCGTGGCGGGTGGAGCTGGTGCCGTCCTACAAGGCGCACAGGCTGGTCGAGGGCTCGATCGTGGAGGAGGTCATCCCCGACACGCTCACCCCGCAGGTGCCGGTGATCCTCGACGTGCTCGCGGCGTTCGGCATCGCCTCCGTGGGCGCCCCGGGCTATGAGGCCGACGACGTGATCGGCTCCCTGGTCGAGCGGGAGAAGGGGCCGGTCGACGTGGTCACCGGCGACCGCGACCTGTTCCAGCTGGTCGACGATGCGCGCGGCGCCAGGGTGCTGTACACCGGCCGCGGTGTCGCGAAGCTGGAGATCATGGACGCGGCCGCGGTGCGCAAGCGGTACGGCATCCGCCCGGAGCAGTACGCCGACTTCGCGGTGCTTCGCGGGGATCCGAGCGACGGACTGCCCGGCGTGGCCGGTATCGGCGAGAAGACCGCGGCGGGGCTGCTCGGCACGCACGGCAGCCTGGCCGCCGCGCTGGCCGTCCTCGACCGCGGCGGCGTCGGGCTCGCCCCTGCCGTCAGCCGGCGCCTCGCCGACGCCCGGGAGTACCTGCGAGTCGCTCCGAAGGTGGTCGCGGTGGCCCGGGACATCGACCTGCCCGAGCTGGCCGACGCGCTGCCGGCGAGCCCGCGCGATCCGGACGCGCTCGACGCGCTCGGCGAGCGCTGGGGCATCGCCAGCTCAATCGCCCGGCTCAGGGACGCCCTGCCCGGCTGAGGCGGCGTTCTGGCCCGGCTGTCTGCTGGGGCGTCGTCCTATGCGCTGACCGCCGTTGCTCCCCGCCCCCACCAGCCGCGGTCGAAACGGACATTCGGGGAAACTGCGGCTACCTGCGCCCGATTTAGGCGCAGGAGCACTGAAAGTTCGGTTCGGTGGGTCGGTGGTGTGCCCGGTTCGGTGTGTGGGTGGGTGCCCGGTTCGGCGTGCCGGTGGGTGGGCGGGTTCGGGGTGTCGGTGGGGCGGTGGTGCGGTTCGGCCTGTCGGTGGTGGCCGGGTTCGGCGGGTAGGAGCCGGTCGTGCGGTGCGGCGGAAAGCGACCTGCTCCGCCCAGAGCGCAATCTCTTGTCTGGTATCTCATTGCAGAGATAGCGTCGGTGGTGTGAAGGACGACGACACGCTGCCGGTGCTTCCCGGCTTCCGCGAGATGGCACAGCGCCGCCGGCAGCTCCTCGCCGACCTGGCCGAGCACCGCCGCACGGCCGGGCTGTCCCAGACCGAGGTGGCGGCCCGGATGGGCACCTCGCAGTCGTCGGTAGCTCGGCTCGAAGCGGGCCTCGCCGACGTGCGGGTCTCCACCCTGGAGCGCTACGCGGCGGCGATCGGCACCCAGCTCGGCTGGCGACTGGAGGGCTCATGACGTTCCCCGCACGACCCGGCAATCCGCCCGCGCAACCGCTGGTGACTCCATCTGACCCGGCTGACGACAGAACCCAAGACCGAGGCGACTGGCTCTACCGCCAACTCCTCGACCGTCGCATCGTCCTCGCCCAGGGCACGCTCGACGACCAGCGCGCGACCGCCCTCTGCGCCCAGCTGCTCACCCTCGACGCCGAGGGTGACGAGCCGATCCAGCTACACCTGCACACGCCTGACGGCGAGCTCGGCGCGGCGCTGACCGTGCTGGACGCGCTCGACGTGCTCCGGGTGCCGGTGCACGCCACCGCGGTCGGCGCGGTCGGCGGCCCGTGCCTGGCGGTGCTGGCCGCCGCGGACGAGCGACTGGCCTACCCGCACGCCAGCTTCCACCTGACTGAGCCGCGGACGAAGGCCGAGGGGAGCGCGAGCGAGGTCGCCGCCCACGAGGCGCAGCACCGCCGGCTCGCCGACGACCTGTTCGCCCGGCTGGCCGAGGTCACCGGTAGGACCGTCGAGCAGGTCCGTGCTGACGCCCGCACCGGCCGCTACCTCAACGCCGACGAGGCGGTCGGCTACGGCCTGGTCCAGCGGGTCGTCCGCCGCGCCTAAGTCGCTGTGGCCCGCCGTATCGCCCGCCTAGGGTGGCGCGGGTGACCACCGCGGCGGCCGCCTGGCTCCATGAGCGCTGGCGCGTCGAGGTCCACAGCTGGATCCGGGACACCCTGGCCGACCGCGGCGCCGCTGTGACGGGCGAGATCACCCAGCCGCACGTCCGGCCGTGGTCCACCGCGCTGCGGGTCCCGACCAGAGTGTCGCGCACCCGTTTGCGAGTCTGCTGATCACGCTGCGGTCGATCCGGTACCGGTTCGAGCTGCCCCGGGGCGCAGCGGAGCTGGCCACCAAGGTCGCGAAGGCGCGCCGCGCCCCGTGCTGGGAGCGGGTGCTGCGCTCGGTCGGTCCGGACGTTCCGCCTGAGTACGCCGACGCGGTGCCGGGCTGGCTCGCCGAACTGTTCGAACCCGGCCTGCCGTGACTAGGCGCGCTGTTCGAGCCGGTACGCACGGACCGCCACGGCGAGGCAGGCCAGCCCGTTGGCGAAGCCGACGACGACGTCGGTCGGGTGGTGCATACCGCGGTAGAGCCGGGACACCGCGACCGCCAGCGGGATGCTGATCAGCGCGGCGATGATGAACACGCGCAGCGCGGTGTTACGCAGGTGCCAGGCGATGAGCAGCGCGATGCCCAGATAGAGCGCGGTGGCTGCGCCGACGTGGCCGGACGGGAAGCTCGAGGTGGGCGGTGCCGCGTCCAGCTTCGACACGTCCGGGCGCTGCCGATCGATCACCGCCGCGGTGAGCAGGAAGATCGTCGCCTGAAGCGACACCGCGGTGATGATCATCACCGCCTCGCGCCAGCGCTTGAACGTCAGCCGCAGCACGATCGCGGTGACCACCATCGTCCCGATGATCACCCCGGTGCTCGCCAGCGTGCTGAACACGCCGGTCACCGTGGTCCAGCCGTCCGAGCGGTGCGCGGCGAGGCCGCGGTCGACGGCGTCCTCGGGCTCGACGACGTACTCGTCCAGCACCTGGGTGAAGAGCAGCCCGACCGCCACGACCAGGGCGTAGATGGCGACGGCGGGTAACAGCACCTGGCGCGGCAGGGTGCGGACGATGTCCCGAAGCTCGCGGCGGTGCTCGCCGGTCCCGCCCTGGACGCGTAGGTCGTGGGTCACGTGAGCTTCTCCGATTCCTCGGGATCGATGCCCGAACGAAGATGCCCAACTTCGTGCTTCTCCACACGTTGCCACGCCTCGAAGGCGAACCCGGTGGCCACGACGACCGCGGCGGCGGCGCCGTACCCGGCGAGGACGTCGCTCAGGTAGTGCGCGCCGATCCCGATCCGGTCGTACCCGGTGGCGAGTACGAGGAGCGCGCCGACCAGCCAGGCCGTCACCCGCCACCGCGTCCGCCGCAGGACAGGGAGCAGCACGAGCAGGAACACCGCGGTGATCAGCGCGGCGTTGAGCGCGTGCCCGGACGGGAAGCTCCAGCTGGGTGCCAGATGCACCGGATCGGGGAACACCGGCCGGGCGCGCGCGACCAGCGCCTTGACCACCACCCCGGTGAGCCCGCCGGCGATCGTGGTCACGGCGACGAACCACGCGAGCCGGTGCGCGCCGCGGCGCAGCAGCACCACGAACAGCGCCAGCGCCGCGACCCGGAACGACCACGGGTCGAGCACTACCGCGCCGACCTTGAGCGCGCCGGCGTAGTCAGGTCGGTCCAGCGCTACCTGGTACAGCTCGTCGGCGATCGTCCGGTCCACCCGGATCAGCGGATCCCACCGGCTGCGGACCAGTAGCGCCGCGACGACGACCGGCACCGCGACCAGCGAGCCCGCCGCGGCACCGAGCATCAGCCGGACGTGCAGCCTGCGCAGCGCCCGAGCCGCCTGCTGTTCCTGGACCGGTCGCAGTCACCCCACCCCCGTGTACGCGATCACGCCGCGGCGCATCGCGGTGATCGCCTCCCGGGCGGTAGCTCGCAGCGCGGTGTCGGCGCCGGCCGCGGCCGCCACCTGATCGAGCAGGTCGAGGACCTGCCGGGCCCAGCGGACGAAGTCACCGGCCGGCATGTCGCCCTCGACGGTCGCGGCGGCGCGCAGCACCCGCTCCAGCGACTCACCGCGCGCCCACCGGTACGCGGGCCAGACGAAGCCGGCGTCCGGCTGCCGGGTGAGCTGCAGTCCGCGCTCGGACTCGTCGGACTCCAGCTCGCCCCAGAGCCGGACGGTGGCGGTCAGCGCGTCGCGCAGCGGCCCGCCGGGCACGGGCGTCCCCGGGTCCTCCGAGCGCCGCGCCTCGTAGACCAGCGCGGAGACCGCGCCGGCCAGCTCGGCCGCGGAGAGCGCGTCCCACACCCCGAGCCGGAGGCACTCGGCGACCAGCAGGTCGGACTCCGACCAGATCCGCGCCAGCCGCCGGCCCTCCTCGGTCACGGTGTCCTTGTGCAGGTAGTCGCGGGCCTCCAGCAGCGCGCAGACCCGGTCGAAGGTGCGGGCCAGTGAGCCGGTCCGGTTGTGCACCCGCTGCTCCAGCGCGGCGGTGTCGCGGGCCAGCCGCCGATGCCGCTCAGCCCAGCGCGCGTGCTCCTCGCGGTCGTCGCAACCGTGGCAGGGGTGCTGCCGCAGCTGGGCGCGGAGCCGCGCGAGGGTCTCGTCGTCGGCGGCGGCCGAGCGTCCGCGCCGGTGCCCCGGCCGCTCCGAGTCGGCCGTGCCGCGAAGCGTGGCGGCGAGGTCGCGGCGGGCCTGCGGCGAGCGATGGTTGAAGTGCCGCGGCACCTTCACCTTGGCGATCGGCTCGACCTCGTTCTGGAAGTCGGCGATCGACAGCCGGCCGGCCCAGCGGTCCTGGGTGAGCACCAGCGGGCGGGCGTCGCCGAGCGGCTGGTGTCCCGGGTCGAGGACCACGGCCAGGCCGGCGCGGCGGCCGGACGGCACCCGGATCACGTCGCCGATCTTCAGCTTCTCCAGCGACTCGGCGGCGGCTGCCCGGCGCTGCGCCGCACCGCTGCGGGCCAGCCCGGCCTCGCGGTCCTTGATGTCCCGGCGCAGGTCGGCGTACTCGGCGAAGTCACCGAGATGGCACCGCATCGACTCGGCGTAGGCGTCCAGCGCCTCCCGGTTGCGCTGGACCTGGCGGGCCAGCCCGACCACCGCGCGGTCGGCCTGGAACTGTGCGAACGAGGTCTCCAGCAGCTCGCGGGCCCGCTCCCGGCCGACCGTGGCCACGAGGTTGACCGCCATGTTGTACGACGGCCGGAAGCTCGAGCGCAGCGGGTAGGTCCGGGTCGAGGCCAGGCCGGCCACGTGCCGCGGGTCGATGTCCGGCGACCAGACCACCACCGCGTGACCCTCGACGTCGATGCCGCGGCGGCCGGCGCGTCCGGTCAGCTGGGTGTACTCCCCTGGCGTCAGGTCGGCGTGGGTCTCGCCGTTGAACTTGACCAGCCGCTCCAGCACTACCGAGCGCGCCGGCATGTTGATGCCCAGCGCCAGCGTCTCGGTGGCGAACACGGCCTTGACCAGGCCGCGGACGAACAGCTCTTCCACGACCTCCTTGAACACCGGCAGCATCCCGGCATGGTGGGCCGCGATCCCGCGCTGGAGGCCGTCGAGCCATTCCCAGTACCCGAGCACCTGCAGATCCTCGGCGGCGAGGTCACCGGTGCGGGCCTCGGCGACCTTGCGGATCTCCTCGCGCTCCTCCGGGCCGGTGAGGCGCAGGCCGGCGCGCAGGCACTGCTGCACGGCGGCGTCGCAGCCGGCCCGGCTGAAGATGAACGTGATGGCGGGCAGCAGCCCCTCGCGGTCGAGCCGTTCGATCACGTCGGGCCGGCTCGGCACCAGCCCGCGGTTGCGCGGGCCGCGGCCGCGCCGCTCGGGCTCCAGCCGCCGCGCCACGTCCCGGGTGTGCCGCAGCAGCTCCGGGTCGACCTCCCGCTGCTCGGCGCCGCGCCGGGATGAGAACAGGTCGAACATCCGCTTGCCGACGAGCATGTGCTGCCAGAGCGGCACCGGGCGGTGCTCGGAGACCACCACCGCGGTGTGGCCACGGACCGTCACCAGCCAGTCGGCGAATTCCTCGGCGTTGCTGACCGTCGCCGAGAGCGACACCAGCGCCACCGACTCGGGGAGGTGGATGATCACCTCCTCCCACACCGCGCCGCGGAACCGGTCGGCCAAGTAGTGCACCTCGTCCATGACCACGTACCCCAGACCGTCCAACGTGGACGAGCTGGCGTAGAGCATGTTCCGCAGCACCTCAGTGGTCATCACCACCACCGGCGCCTCACCGTTGATCGTGTTGTCACCGGTGAGCAGACCGACGTTCGCCGCGCCGTACCGGCTGACCAGGTCGTTGTACTTCTGGTTCGACAGCGCCTTGATCGGCGTCGTGTAGAAGCACTTGCGCCCCTGCCGCAGCGCGAGGTGGACGGCGAACTCGCCCACCACGGTCTTGCCGGCGCCGGTCGGAGCGCACACCAGCACTCCGGAGCCGTCCTCCAGCGCGTGGCAGGCGGTGACCTGGAAGTCGTCGAGGGTGAAGTCCAGCTCGGCGAGGAAGTCGGTGAACGCCGGGTAGGCGGCCCGCCGACGGGCCGCGGTGTACCGCTCGGCGGGGGTGGTCATGTACCCAAGGTTACGGGAACCGCCGTGACCGCTCTCGGCGGAGCAGAAGCGGTGCGCAACCCCAGGAAACAGCGAAACGCGAGAGTAACTTCTGTCACAATTCACGGCCATGGCACTCGTCCTGTTACCGCTGGCGCTGGCCATCGTCATGCTCGGACTCGGGCTTGGGCTCACCGGCGCGGACTTCCATCGGGTCCTCGCCTGGCCCACCGCTGTCCTCGTCGCGCTCGCCTGCCAGGTTGTGGTGCTGCCGCTGGTCTGCTTCGGGCTGGTGCGCGCCTTCGACCTTCCGCCGCTGCTCGCCGTCGGGATGATGCTGCTCGCCGCCTCGCCCGGCGGCACCACAGCGAACCTCTACAGTCACCTCTTCGGCGGCGACGTGGCGCTCAACATCACACTCACCGCCATCAACTCTGTGTTGGCCGTCTTCACGCTGCCGATCATCGTCAACATCTCCCTCGCCTACTTCGACGGCGGCGCGAGCACGCTCGGACTGCAGGTCGACAAGGTGGCTCAGGTGTTCGCACTGGTTCTGATCCCGGTGGCGCTCGGCATGCTGGTGCGGCGCCGCTTACCTCGGTTCGCGTTCCGAATGAGCGGGCCGGTGAAGGTGCTCTCCGTGCTCGTGCTGATCGGGGTCATCATCGGCGCGGTGACGCAGGAGCGGGAGATCCTCGTCGAGCACATCGGTTCGGTGGGGCTGATCGCGGTGGTGTTCAGCCTGATCAGCCTCGCCACCGGCTACCTGGTGCCGCGGCTGTTCCGGGTCGCGCCGCGGCAAGCGATCGCGTCGTCGATGGAGATCGGGATCCACAACAGCACGCTCGCCATCACGATCGCGCTCAGTCCGACGCTGCTGGACAGCACCGAGATGGCCGTGCCGGCCGCCATCTACGGCATCCTCATGTTCTTCACGGCCGCGTCCGTCGGGCTGATGATCCGGCATCCTGCCGATGCTGACGAGCCCGCGGAGGCAGTCGCCGAACCAACCGGCGACATCGCGTAGCCACCAGGCGGTCAGCTCAGGGTGTTGCCAGGATGCGCAGCGCACCGGGGACGCACACCGTGCTGACCGGCAGCGGGCCGAGCGCCTCGCCGTCGGCGTAGGCACCGACTCCGGGGGCGCTCATCGTCACCTCGCGCGCCCGCAGGGTGGTCACCAACGGGTGGTCCACGTGCGTCCCGAGGTAGAGCCGGGGCTTCACCCGGATCAGCGTGGTCCGGCTCACCGGCCCGACGATCGTCACGTCGAGCAGCCCGTCCGCCGGGTCGGCGGCCGGGCACATTCGCATCCCACCGCCGTAGCTGGGGCTGTTACCGATCGCGACCAGCACCGCGGGGCCGCTCCACCGCTCGCCGTCGAGCTCGAGCGTGAACGGGTGCGGCGCCAGCCGGGCCAGCTCGGCGAGGATCGCGAGATCGTACCGGCGCGGCCCGCGCGGCCAACGCATCCGGTTCGCGCGCTCGTTCACCGCGGAGTCGAAGCCGGCGCAGAGGATCGTCGACCACCACCGGCTGGCGCCGGAGCCGTCGGTGGCGCGGACGGCGTCCACCCGGCGAGCTGTGCCCGAGGCGAGCGCGGCGGCGATCGCGTCCGCCGCTGCGAACGGGTCGGCCGGGACGCCCACCGCGTTCGCGAAATCGTTGCCGGTGCCGGCCGGGATCAGGCCGAGCGGTGTCTCGGTGCCGGCCACCGCCTGCACGCCGATGTGCACGGTGCCGTCGCCGCCGAACGTGACGAGCCCGTCGACACCGTCGGCGACCGCCTTCGCCGTCGCCGCGTACGCGGACTCCGCGTCGTGCGCCAGCAGCACGACGGGCTCGGCGCCGCCCGCGCGCAAGCGGCCGACGACCTCGTCGAGCAGGTGCGCTGTGCGGCCCTTGCCGGCGGTGCGGTTGGCCAGCACGGCGACCGTGCGCCCGCTCACCACGCGCTAGCGCCGGTCGGGGTCGGTGTCGTCCACCGGGGTGGGCGCCTCGACAGGTGCTGGCGCCTCCACCGGCTCGACCTGATAGTTCAGCTCGGACGCCTCGTCGTCGTGGATCGCCTCGTGCTCCTCGGCGAGCCGGGCCCGGGCGCGGCGCTTCTCGTTGAGGAACGACGCCCCGACCGCGGCGAAGTACAGCCCGCACATCGGGAGCGCCAGCGCCGTCATGCCGAACGGGTCCGGCGTCGGCGTCACCACCGCCGTGAAGCAGAAGATCAGGAAGACCGCGGTCCGCCACCAGCCCAGCAGCCGCCGGGCGCTCACCATGCCTGCCAGGTTGAGCATGAAGACGACCAGCGGGAACTCAAACGCGACCCCGAAGATCAGCAGCATGCCGGTGACGAAGTCGACGTACCCGACGATGCCGAGGTCGAGGCTGAACTTCGAGTCCGCCTCCGGAAGCAGGAACTCCAGGCCCTTCGCGACCACGAAGTGCGCCAGCACCGCGCCGGCGGCGAACAGCGGCACCGCGGCCGCCACGAACGAGTACGACCAGCGCTTCTCGTTCTGGTGCAGGCCCGGCGTGATGAACGACCAGAGCTGGTACAGCCACACCGGCGAGGAGATGATCATGCCCAGGTACAGGCCGATCTTCAGCTTGAGCAGCCAGAAGTCGATCGGCGACTGGGCGACGAAGCCACAGCCGTCCGCCGCCGTGCCGTACTTGCTGCAGTACGGGTCGGTGAGGAAGTCGAGCACCGGCCCGGCGAAGAACAGACCGATGATCATACCGACAACGAGCGCGAGCGAGGCCTTGAAGAGCCGGTCACGCAGCTCCATCAGGTGCTCGACGAGCGTCATCGAGCCATCGGCGGCTCGCCGCTGACGGTCCCTACCGCCGCGGCGCAGGAGTGGGCTCACCAGGTCTGCCGATCAGGCGCCCGGCGGTTCAGCGCTCGTCGCGACGCGGCTCGACCGGCTCGACCTTCGGCAGCGGCGACGCCTGGTCGTCCGGGATCTCCGGCGTGATCACCCGGTTGGTGGTCTGCGCCTCGGCCTTGCCCTTGACGTCGTCCTCCATCAAGTTCTTCGTCTCGGCCTTGAAGATCCGAAGCGATCGCCCCAGTGACCTCGCGGCGTCGGGGAGCCGCTTGGCACCGAAGAGCAGGAGCAGGATCACAACGAGCACGATGATGTGCCACGGCTTCAACGCGCCCATGACGTACCTCTCAGTTCGGGGACTTTCTTCATCCTACGGGCTGCCCTTCGCGGTGCACCCGGGGATGGCGGCTCCGCTCAGCGACCGGGAAACTTGGCCGTGGTCTGCTCGATCTTGGCCGTCAGCTCCTCCACCCGCGGTTGCAGTGTCTCGAGCTGCTGCTGCAGCGCCTCGACCTCGTTGGCCTGCGACTGCAGCGTCGCCACCGCGGCCTTGAGCGGCCGAAGTCTGCGGCGCAGGCTCAACCCGACCACCAGTATGAGCAGCAGGCCGAGAACGACGACGCCGATCGCGATCCAGGCGGGGATGGTCACAGCGGTGACTCTAGCCCCACCGGCATCCCGCCGCCCGGGCACGGGGCCGTGTCACCGGCCGGATCAGCTGCCGTACGCAGCCAGTGCCGCCGTGGCCTCGGCCCGGATCTGCTCGGCCAGCTCGCGCGGCGCTACCACCTCGGCGTCCGGCCCGAGCCCCATCACCAGCCGGCGGGCCCACGCCAGGTCGCTGGCGCGCAGCTCGACCAGCCAGCGCCCGTCCGGCTCGTCGTGGACCTCCTCGCACGGGTAGTACTCGGTGATCCACCGGCACGCCCGCCCCACCCGCAGCGTCACCAGCGGGTGGTCGCCGGACGGCTGGAACAGCCCGGCCCGCACGTCGGACGTGGTGGCCTCCGGCGGCGGCGCCGACGGCTCATCCAGCTCGGTGAGCCCATCGATCCGGTCGAGGCGGAACCGGCGCACCGCCTCCGCCCGGCGGCACCAGGCCTCCAGGTAGGACTGGCCGCCGACCAGCAGCAGCCGCATCGGATCGACCACCCGCTCGGTCGTCGCGTCCCGGCCGGCGGTGTAGTACGTCAGGTGCAGCGCATGGCCGCGTTCCAGCGCCCCGCTGACCGCCCGCATGGTCGTCTCGTCGGAGTAGAACGCGCCGACCGCGACCCGGGTGGCCGCGCCGGCGGCGTCGCCCGCCGCCGACTCCAGCTTGGCGAGCGCCCGCTCCACCACGTCACCGGTGGTCAGCCCCGGCACCTCGGCGAGCGAGCGCAGCGCGACCATCAGCGCCAGTGCCTCGTCGGCGGCCAGCCGCAGCGGGCGGTCCATGCCCGCGTCGTAGGTGATCGTGACGGTGTCCTCGTCGAGCGACATGTCGATCAGGTCGCCCGGCCCGTATCCGGGCAGCCCGCACACGAACAGCAGCTGCAGGTCGTCGCGGAGCTGCTTCTCGGTGACGCCGAGGTCATCGGCCGCGTCGGCGATCCGGATACCGGGCCGGGCCAGCAGGTACGGGACCAGCGCGAGCAGCCGGGAGAGCCGGTCCGTGCCGCTCATCCCAGCTCCTCCGCCATCGCCGGGGCGGCCATCTCGGTCAGCCGGCGGATCACCGCGTTCCGCACGTCCGGCGGGTCGAGCACGACTACCGCAGAGCCGTAGCCGGCGAGCCGGGACGCCAGCGACTCAGGGTCGGAGTATTCCAGCGTGACCACGTCCCAGCCGTCGCCGCCGGGCTCGACGCCGCGCGCCCAGCGGCGCAGCCCGGTGCCGGCGCCGACCCGGAGCCGGATCGTCGCCTTGCCCCGGTGTTCCGGGGTGCCGGCGTAGGCGGCGACGTGGTCGAGCAGGTTGACGCCCTCGGGCGGTGTGAAGGCGTTGGTCGGCCCGGTCGGCGTCACCGCGCCCACCACCCGCGACAGCCGGAAGCACCGGGTCGCGCCCCGGTCGGTGTCGTGACCGACCACGTACCAGCGCCCGCGCCAGGACACCGCCCCCCACGGCTGGAGGTGGCGGCGGGCCGGCGCATCGTCACGGGGAGTGCGGTAGTCGAACCGGACCGTGCGACGCTCGTGGATCGCTCCGAACATGGTCTCCAGTGCCGGCTCGGCGTTCACCACCGGCTCGATGCCCAGGGTGGCATGCGGGTCGACGTCGATGCCGCCGGCGCGCAGCTTGAGCAGCCCGGACGACGCCGAGGACGCCAGGCCGGCGTGCTGCCACAGCCGCGCGGCCAGCCCGACCGCCGCCGCCTCGTCCGGCTCGAGGTGGATCTCCGGCAGTGCGTAGTCGCGGCGGGCGATCCGGTACCCCGACTCGGCGTCGAACACGCTGTTCGTGCCGGTCTCCAGCGGCACACCCAGCTCGCGCAGCTCGGCCTTGTCCCGCTCGAACATGCGCTGGAACGCCTCGTGCGCCTTCGGATCGTCCTCGTCGTGCTCGTACCCGGGCACGATCCGCGCCACCTGCGCCGCGGTGAGGAAGCGGCGGGTGGAGAGCAGGCAGATCACCAGGTTGACGAGGCGCTCGGTGCGTCGACGGGACACGAGATATGACGCTAGCCGACCCGTCACGCAGACGGGGACTGGGTATCGCCTCCGGCTACTCCCCGGTGGCCCCGTCGATCCGCTGACGCAGCAGGTCAGCGTGACCGTTGTGGCGCGCGTACTCCTCGATCATGTGGTTCATGATCCAGCGCAGGGAGTACTGCTCGCCGCGCCGCTCACCGGTGACGTCGAGCGACGGCTTGGCGGCGACGGCCTTCCGGGCCAGCACGCACTCTTCCTCCCACTGGGCGAACGCCTCGGCCACATCGGCGGTGTCGACGTTGTGCAGATCGCCGTCGGGATCGGCCTCGGAGTAGTAGATCGGCGGCGCGTCCTCACCCAGCAGCACGCGACGGAACCAGCTGCGCTCGACTTCGGCCAGGTGCCGGACCAGGCCGAGCAGCGACAGGGTGGACGGCGGCACCGATCGCTCCCGCAGCTGGGAGTCGGTCAACCCGGAGCACTTCCACGCGAGAGTGGCCCGGTGGAAGTCGAGGAACGAGCTGAGCATCGTCCGCTCGTCGGCCTGCAGGGGCGTCTCGGGACGTTCTGTCGTCATGCCGGACACCCTTCCAGGTCGGTACGACAGCTGCTGCCGTACGGTGTCCCGGTGATTCGCTGGCGCACCGGGACCGTGACGGCCGAGCGTCGCCGCTGGTCCGGCGCGGTCGAGCTGGACGTCGAGATCGACGGCGAGGCCCACCGCGCGCTCGCCTACCCGTCGCTGGTCGGCGAGCCGAAGCCCGGCGACACGGTGCTGCTCAACACGACCGCGCTCGCGATGGGCCTCGGCACCGGCGGGTACGCGCTGGTGGTGGCGATCCCGGATCGGCTGCCGCCCGACCCGCATGGCCCCGGCCACCTGGTGAAGGCCCGGTACACGCCGATGCAGGCGGTCGTTCTCGGAGTCGACGAGCAGGACTCTCCTCACCACGCGACGATCGCGGCCGCCACGTCGCTGGAGGGTATGCCGGTGGTAGTGGCCGACCTTCACTCGGCGCTGCCGTCCCTCCTCGCCGGGCTGCGTGCCGACCGTTTCGATCTGCGCCG
>Ga0126306_10000781_pt1 | contig 15918 bp, 8 predicted proteins | sample Plot27_FD_92592 | JGI IMG/M metagenome (GOLD analysis project Ga0126306, IMG submission 92592) | Serpentine soil microbial communities from UC McLaughlin Reserve, CA, USA - Plot27 | ecosystem: Environmental > Terrestrial > Soil > Grasslands | place: USA: UC McLaughlin Reserve, Lake County...
CCCAGCCCTGCGCCCGACCAGGACCGGCGCACTGCCGCGGCGGTCCGTGGGGACCCGCGGAGCGTACGCCACTACCGTGGGCCCCGTGGCCGCGTCGCCGCGGGGACCCGCTCGCCCACACGTCGGCCGTTCGGCCGAGTTGGAGCGCCTCCTCACCGCGGTGACGGCACCCGACGGCCGAGGGGCGATCCTCGCCGGCCCCGCCGGGGTGGGGAAGAGCCACCTGCTCGACCGGGCGCTCGACCAGCTGCTCGACGACGGGTGGTCCCCGGTGCGGGCGCACGGCGACCCGGCCCGCCGCCAGCCCTTCGACGCCTTCGGCGACATGCTCCCCCCGCTGGCCGGCGACCCCCACCGCTGGGCGCACGTGCTGCGCACCGGGGTGGACCACCTGGTGGCGTGCACCGGGCCGGGCCGGCCCGTCCTCGTGGCCGATGACCTGCACGCCTTCGACCCGGCGTCGGCGGCGCTGTTGCAACAGGCGGTGGCAGACGGGCGGCTCCGGCTGCTGGCCACGATGCGCAGCGGGGTGTCCGCGCCGGACGCCGTCACCGCACTCTGGAAGGAGGACGTCGTCGAGCGGGTCGAGCTGCGTCCGCTGACCCTCGACGAGGCCACCGAACTGGCCGAGGCGCTGGTGGGCGGCCCGGTGGACGACGCCACCCGGCAACGGCTCTGGACGTGGACCGAGGGCAACGCCCTGCTCGTCACCGAGATCGTCGAGCAGGCGCGCCTGGCCGGCGCGTGGCGGCAGCGGGCGGGCATGTGGGGCCTCGACCGTGTCCCGACCCACTCGCCGCGGCTGGCGGGGCTCCTCGACGACCGCCTGTCCCGCTGCTCCGCCGACGTCGTCGACCTGGTGGACGCCGTCGCCCTCGCCGGCCGCCTGCCGGTCCTCGTGGCCGATGCCCTGGTGGGTCGCGGTGCGGTGGCGACGGCCGAGCGGCTGCGGCTGGTGCGGGTGTGGCCGGAGCAGGGCTGGGCCGGCATCACGCTCGACCATCCGCTGTACGCCGAACTGCGCCGCGGCGCCACGCCGGCGGAGCGCCGGTCCGCCCTGCAGCACCGCCTGCTGGACGTGGTGGAGGCGCTGGAGCGACCCCGTTCGGGAGCGGCACCGGAGCGAGGCCCGGGACCGCACCCGGGGCCGGGCGAGGACGTCGATGCCTCCCGCGGGGCCGAGATGAGGGTCGTCTCGGCTGCGGACCGCGGGGCCGCCGGCACCGTCGGGACGGCCGGGACCGCGAGCCCCAGCGGGAACGGCAGCGTGGGCCCATCGATCGGGGCGGCGGACCAGGCGCTCGTGGCGCAGTGGTACCTCGAGACCGGGCGCGTGGGCCCCCGAACGGCCGACATCCTGCTGGCCGCGGCCGAGCGGGCCTGGGGCGGCAACGATCCCGCCAGCGCCGCCGACCTGGCCCGGCGGGCGTGGCAGCTGCGCCCCGACGACCGCGCCGGGCACCTGCTGGTGAGCGCGCTGGCGCGCATCGGCGCCACCGACGACCTGGAGGAGGTGGCCCCCGTCGTCACCGAGACCGCGGCGAGCGACCGGGTACGGGCGCAGGCCGTGCTGGCCCGCGCCCTGGCCCAGTTCATGTTCGCCAACCGGCCCGAGCGCGGGCGCGCGGTCCTGGCCGAGGGCACGGCCCACATCGCCGACGCCGGCTGGCGGGACGTCCTCACCGCCGAGGGCGCCTCCTACCGGCTGATGGGCGGCGACGTCCCCGGGGCCGAGGCGCTGGCCAGGCCGCTGCTGGAGTCGCCGAACGTCCGGGCCGCCGCTGAGGCCGCCGCCGTGGTCGGTCCCGCCCTCGCACTGCAGGGCCGCATCGCCGAGGCCGTCGCCGTCGCGGATCGGGGTATCGACCTCGCCATCTCACTCCCCGACGACTACCTCGACACCGGCCAGTACCTGTTCCACAAGCTGGTGGCGCTGGTGGACGACGGCCAGGTCATGCTGGCCGAGGAACTGGTCGTGGCGGCGCTCGACGACCTCCCGCCCCAGGCCGACGCGTTCACCCGGGCGTTCATGACCCTCTCCCTGGGGCGGATCCTGGCGCTGCGGGGCCGACACGCCTCCGCCACGCGCTGGTTCCGGGAGGCCGCAGCGGGCTACCGGTCCGTCCGCCGGCTCGGCTTCGAGGCCTGGGCGTTCGCCGGCCTGGCCGGCTCGCTGGCCCACCTGGGCGACGTGGAGGGCGCCGAGGCCGCCGCGGCACGGGGACTCGGGCGGGACGACCACCCCATCCGGGTCGGGACGGCCGAGATGCAGCGGAGCACCGCCTGGGTCCACGTGGCCCGCGGCGACCTGGACGCGGCCGCCGACGCCCTCGACGCCGCCGCCGGGCGGGGACTGGCCGCCAGCGAGGTGGTCCACGCCGGCCACGCCCTCCACGACCTGCTCCGCATCGGGCGGGCCGACCGGGTGCGCGACCGCCTCGACCGGCTGGCCCAGCGGACGGACAGCACGGTCCTCGGCGTCTATGCCGACCACGCCGCCGCCGTGCGGGACGGGGACCAAGCCGCGCTGGAACACGTGGCCGAGCGGTTCGAGTTGCTGGGGTGCGACCTGGCGGCGGCCGAGGTGTGGTCCGAGGTGGCCCGCTGCGACGGCGCATCGCAGGACCGGAGGGCCGCCGCCGCCGGCCGCCGCGCCACCGCCCTGGCCGCCCGCTGTGAGGGCGCCCGCTCGCCGCTGTTGCCGGAGATGCCCGCCCACGCCCTGTCGGAACGCGAGCTGCAGATCGCCCGCCTGGCGGCCCGGGGCGAGAACCGCCGCGCCATCGCCCAGTCCCTGGTCATCTCCCGGCGAACCGTGGACAGCCACCTGCAGCGCGTCTACCGCAAGCTCGGCGTGACGAGCCGGCAGGCGTTGGCCGAGGCCCTGACGGAGTCCGGGCAGATCTAGGCGGCCGCGCGCCTTACGGTGTAGGGGCGTCGGTCGGCGGACGGCAGGCGCGGGCACGAGCCGTCCGAGAGCCGTCGCCGGGCCCATATGCAGGTCGCACACCGCTTCGACGGGAAGCCACGACCTCACTAACCGTGCCGGCGTTGCGCGTTGCCTACTCATGACGCAAACGCTTGCGCAAACAATTCTGGTCGCAAGGGCCTGCCGGCGGGCAACGGCCGGGATCGCGATCGCCTGGGCGGGCATGCGAGATCCCGGACGGCAGGGCAGGTTCTGGATAGGGACCAGGGGTCACGCTGACGGAGCGTGGCCCCTGGTCGTTTTCCCACGGCTTCGCCAACGGTGAAACCCCCGGGGAGCGTCGGCCTGCGCCTGCGGTCGCTCGGTCGTCACCGCAAGGAGCCGGCGAGCGGACCGGGGCCTACGCCTCCGTGGCGGGGGACCGGCGGCGCGGGCCGGTCTTGCCGTTGGAGTCGGTCACCCGGGAGCCGCCGCCGCTGGAGCGGCGGGCGGGCCTCGGCTTCGGTGGCGTGGGCGTGTGGGCGGCGGCCTCGGGCGTGGTGCCCTCGCCCTCGGCGGCCGGGGCGTCGACCTCCTCGGCACGCTCGATGCCCGCCGCGGCGGCCAGTGCCGTCATGGCGTCGTCGAGCCCGGCCGCCATCGACGCCAGGTCGGGGACCAGCTCGCGGGCGGCGAGGAACCCGAAGTCCAGGTGGTCGAGGTAGGACAGCACGGTCACGTTGAGGCCGGCCCCTTCGGACACCGGGCCCATCGGGTACGACGCCACGAGCCGGGCGCCGAACAGGTACAGCGGGAACGTCGGCCCGGGCACGTTCGACACGGTCAGGTTGTAAACGGGCCGGTGCCGGTCGGCGAGGTTGAGGCGCGAGTAGACCCGGGCCGCCAGGGCGAACGTGGCGGGCGCCGCGTGCTCGGACCAGTCCTGGAGGAGCTTGGCGCCGACGGCGTTGTGGTCCTCCTTGGCGCCGCGGGTGGCCTCGGCCACGAAACGGATCATCTCGGCGGCGTCGTCGACGTCGGTCCGCAGGCTCACGAACATCGGCGAGACCATGTTCGTGTACTGGCCGCTCTCGTCCTGGCTGCGTACCGAGACCGGGCACATCGCCACCAGCGGCGACGGCGGGAGGCAGTCGTGGTCGAGCAGGTAGCGGCGCAACGACAGGCCCACGAGCGCCAGCACGACGTCGTTGACCTTCACCCCGAACGCGTTCTTGACCGCCTTGACCTCGTCGAGCGAGACCCGGGCGAACGCGACCGACCGGTGCGGCGTGATCGCCGCCGACCACGGGACCCGCGGCGCCGTCAGGGGGACGGCGCCCGCCACGGTCTCGGGGTCGCGGTGCCGGCCGACCAATTGCGACGTCGTCCGGGCCGTCCGCCCGACCAGCGCGGGGAGGCCGAGCGACCGTCGCACCTGCGACATGACGGCGTGGGTGACCATCTCGACGTCGTTGGGGATCCGCTCGGGCTGGGGGGCCTCGCCCGTCGGCCGGCGCTCGGGCTCGGGCGTCAGGTCGAACAGGTTGACGAACAGCTCGGCGCCGGACACGCCGTCGACGGCGGCGTGGTGCATCTTGCCCAGCAGGGCGATGTAGCCGGACTGCAGGCCCTCGATGACGTGGATCTCCCACAGCGGCCGGCGCCGGTCGAGCGGCAGGCCGGTGATGGCGCCGGCCAGGTCGGCCAGCTCGGCGTTGCCGCCGGGCGTGGGCAGGGCGTGCCGGCGGATGTGGAAGTCGAGGTCGACGTCCGGGTCCTCGACCCACAGCGGGTGGTTGAGGCGGAACGGGACCTGGACGGCCCGGCGCCGCGTCGTCGGCATCCCGTGCAGCCGCTCCACGATGAATTCCTTGAGCCGGTCGAAACGGTACGGCTCCGGCATGGTCGACGGATCGACGACCGCCATCATCGCCACGTGCAGGTGCATCGACGACGTCTCGACCGAGAGGAACGCCGAGTCGAGTCCTGACATTCGCTCCATGCTCGGATCCCCCTTGGTGACTGGAAGAGCAAGATTGCCACCGACGGCGCCCAAGCGCTCGCCGTCCGTTCACACCTCGGGAGCGTCTTCCCGTTCGAGCGCCCGTGTACTCGGGATCGTGTCGTCCGGCAGCGTGATGCCCCGCTCCCGTGCCGTTCTCCCCACCGCGTCCGGGAACACGTTCTGTAGCAGGAAGAGATCGCGGGCCATGTTGTAGTCGGGTGCCAGCTCGGTGGCGTACCGCTCGAAGTACATGATCTGCTTCGACACGAGGACCAGCTCGCGGGCGGCGCGGGCCTGGTACTCCTGCTGCAGCTCGAGCTGCTGCGTGAGGATGTCGGCCAGCTTCGACTCACCCAGCGTGAGGTCGAACATGGGGTCGAGGACGAGCGCGAGCCGGGCGGCCACCTCGTCGACCGGCCCGACGTCGGGCCCGAGGATGCCGATCTCCTGCCATGCCCGGACGATCCGCGTGTAGTCACCGTCGATCGCCACCGTGTACAGCGCGTCGCGCATGGCGTCGCGGTGGGGGAGCGGCAGCTCGCCCATGATCCCGAAGTCCAGGTAGGCGGCCCGCCCGTCGTCGAGGACCCAGATGTTGCCGGCGTGCACGTCACCGTGGAACGGGCCGTGCACGAGCGCCGCCTCCATCCACACCTTGAGGCCCCGCCGCAGGATCAGCTCGCCGTCGACGCCCCGCGCCCGGACCTCGGCGAAGCGGTCCATCGGCGTGCCGTACATCCGCTCCATGCAGATGACCCGGGGGCCGCAGTGGTCCCAGTACACCTCGGGGGCGGTGATCCACCGGTTGTCGCCGAAGGCAGCGATGTTGGTGCGGAACTGCGACTGCCGGTGGGCCTCCAGGGCGAAGTTGAGCTCCTCGTTCGTCACCCGGTGGAGGTCCTCGACGATGCCCGGGGCGTTGATCAGGTGGCCCCGCTCGGTGCGGTCGACGAGCTTGGCGAGGCGCAGCATGATCCGCAGGTCGCGGTTCATGCGGGTGCGGATCGCCGGCCGCTGGACCTTGAGCACCGCCGCCCGCCCGTCGGCCAGCACGCACGCGTGGACCTGCGCGATCGAGGCGGCCGAGAGCGGGACCGGGTCGAAGTGGCGGAACACGTCCTGGGCCGGGGCGCCCAGGTCGGCCTCGACGATGGCCAGGGCCCGCTCGGCGGGGACCGGCGGCACGTCGGACAGGGTCCTCAGGCAGGCGTCCGCCAGCGGCCGGGGGAACATCCCGGGCGACGAGGCGATCAGCTGACCCAGCTTCACGAACGTCGGGCCGAGCGCCATGAAGGCCTCGACCAGCCCGTCCGACGCGGCCGTGGCGAGGGCGCGCCGCACGTCGGGGTCCCGGCGCAGCCGCAGGGCTCGCCGCGGGTGCCCGAGCGCGTACCTCAGCGCCTTCACCAGGAGGAAGATGGCGAGGACGAGGCCGATGCGCGCCCCGCGGGCGAGCTCGGCGGGGCCGAACCACGACAGGCTCGGGGCGTCCACCCGCAGCGCCTCGAGCGGGGGCCCGCCGACGTAGGGCCCGGCGAACGGGACGGCGTCGGCGGCGTCGGCGACGTGCTCGGCGTCGTTGGCACGGCGACGGGCACCGTTGCCACCGGCGTGGGCACGGCCGTGGGGCCTGGTGGCAGCAAAGGCCGAGACGGCGTCTGCGGCGCTCGCCTCGGGGCGTTCCGGCGGCTCGGCGGGCGGCTCGGTGTCGGGTGGCACGACCCGCAGCTTCCCATCCGCGCGTCCGCCTGTCCCTGACCGTCGGGTCAATGTACGCTCCGCCTCGGTCGACACCGATCTCCGAGGGGGATGACATGCGTGCAGCCGTGCTCCGCAACACCGGCGACGACAAGCTCGAGGTACGTGACGACGTCGAACTGGCGCCGCTCTCCGCCGGCCATGTGAAGGTCGACATCAAGGCCACCGGCGTGTGCCACTCGGACATCTCCGCGATGAACGGCACGATCCCGCAGCCCGCGCCGTTCGTGCCCGGCCACGAGGGTGCGGGCGTGGTGGTCGAGGTCGGCGAGGGCGTCACCGCGGTCTCGCCGGGCGACCACGTGATCGTCGCCTGGAGCCCGCCGTGTGGCCACTGCGCCTTCTGCGTCGACCGGCGCCAGCCCAACCTCTGCTCGAACATCCAGCTGGCCGCGTACGCCTCGCCGGGGTTCGTGTTCGAGGGCTCGCCGGTCCTCGGCATGGCCGGCACCGGCACGTTCGCCGAGTCGGTGATCCTCCCCGAGCAGGCCGCGATCAAGGTCGCCGACGACGTTCCGTTCGAGATCGCCTCGCTGGTCGGCTGTGGCGTCATGACCGGCGTCGGCGCCGCCATCAACACCGCCAAGGTCATCCCCGGCTCGACGGTCGTCGTCTTCGGCTGCGGCGGCGTCGGCATCGCCGCCATCCAGGGCGCCAGGGTGGCGGGTGCCGCCGAGATCGTGGCGGTCGACCTCGTCGACTCCAAGCTCGACGACGCCAAGCGCTTCGGGGCGACCCATGCCGTCAAGCCAGACGACCTGGCCGGAGTCCAGCAGGAGATCACCGGCGCCGACGGGTTCGACTACGCCTTCGAGGCCATCGGCAACCCGACGACGATGCGGGCCGCCTTCGACGCCACCCGCCGGGGCGGCACGACGTGCGTCATCGGCGTCGGCGGCATGGAGCACCAGCTCACGTTCAACGCCTTCGAACTGTTCTTCAGCGAGAAGACGTTCGTGGGCTCGTACTACGGCTCGGCCGACGTCCGCAGCGACTTCAACCGGATCCTGCGGCTGTGGAAGGCCGGGCGCCTCGACCTCGAGGGCATGATCTCCCGCAAGCTCTCGCTCGAGGACGTCAACGACGCCGTCGTCGCCCTCAAGTCCGGCGAGGTCATCCGGCAGGTCATCACGTTCTGACGCACTGATCGACCCACGGCGCCGGGCCCCGCACCTCGCGGGCCCGGCGCCGTCGCGCCAGTCCAGGACCCGGGCGACGATGCGGCGGGGTGGGTGCGGACGAGCTCGCGGGGCCCGGCCTCGCCGCGGACCTGCGACTTCAGCGTCGCTGCAACGTGCGGCTCATTGCTTCTCCTGAGGCTCGTCACGGCAGGATCAGGTGGCTGTCGCCGAACTCGTGCCAGCGGTAGCCGGCCTCGACGGCGGCGGCGTACGAGGCGGCCAGCAGCGGACGCCCGGCCACCGCCTCCAGCAGGGCCAGGTGCGACGACTCGGGCTCGTGCCAGCCCGTGATGAGGCCGTCCACGACGCGGACGCCCCGCTCGGGCGACACGACCAGTTCGGTCCAGCCGGATCCCGGGTGGGCGCGGCCGCCCTCGTCGGCCGTCGTCTCCAGCGCCCGGACGACGGTCGTCCCGGCCGCCACGACCCGCCGGCCGGCGGCCCGGGCCGCATTGACCACGTCCGCCGTCGCCGCCGGGACGGCGTAGCGCTCGGCGAAGGGCGCCTCGCCCGCCTCCTGCGAGGACACGCCCGTGTGCAGCACCACCGGCAGGACCGAGACGCCGGCCGACACCAGGCGGGCGACGAGCCGGTCCGTGAACGGGCGGGCGGCGCTGGGCATCTCCACCGACCCCGGCACTCGCGAGAACACCGTCTGGTAGGCCTCGATCGGCCAGGCGCCGGCCGTGTGGGCGTAGCGGATCGGCTGGCCGTGGGCCGCCAGGTAGTCCCCGAGCGGCTGCGGGAGGGCAAACCGGGCGAGCCACAGCCGCCGGGCGGCCGTGCCGGCGGGGTAGGGGGCGAGCACGGTCGCCGTCGCCCCGGCTGGCAGGCGCAGCACCGGCGGTGCCTCGCCGTCGTAGCGGGTCGACCCCGGGCCCGCCGGCACCCGCGGCTCGACCACCCAGTAGCCACCGGGCTGCTCGGTCGAGAGGTGGAGGCGGAGCGGCGTGCCGTCCGGCGCCCACGCGTCGAGCGCCGCCGGCAGGACCGCCGAGGCGTTGACCACGAGGACGTCGCCCGGCCCGAGTTCGTCGACCAGGTCGTCGAAGCGGCGGTGGCGGACCGCCCCGGTGGACCGCCGGGCGACCAGGAGCCGCACGTCGCTCCGGGCGTCCGAGCCCACCCGCCCGCCGGTGCGGCGCAGCTCGGGCGGGGTGCCGGCCTCGGCGGTGTCCGGCACGACGAACCCGCCCAGCAGGCCGTGCGGGTCGAGCCGCCGCGCCTCCGCCGCCTCGACCACCGCCGGGGCGAGGGGCACGGCGGCCCCACCCGCCGGCGTCTCGGTCATGACCTTCACGAGCGGGCCTCCTGCAGTTCCGCCGCCGGGCCCGACGCGCCGGTCGGGCGGGCGGCCAGCAGGTCGTCGACCCGGTAGCGGCCGGACGGCGGGCGCTCGGCGACCAGGCGGACGATGGCCGGCGCCCGGGTGGACGGATCGGGCCGGTCGGAGATGTCCTCGCCCGGGAAGGCGTCCTGGTGCATGCGGGTGTTCATGTCGCCCGGGTCCACCCAGAAGACCCGCACGGTCGGCTCCTCGGCGGCGAGGACCCGGCTGAGCTGCTCGAACGCCGCCTTCGACGCCCCGTAGGCACCCCATCCCTCGTAGCCCTCGACGGCGGCGTCGGAGGTCACGTCGACGATCGTCCCTCCGTGGCGCCGCAGGGCCGGCAGGGCGGCCTGGATGAGGCCGAGCGGCGCCACGACGTTCGTCGCCAGGGTCGCCGCCAGGTCCTCGGGCCGGACGGAGGCCAGCGGCGGCAGCGGGCTCGGCCCGAGCGTGCCGGCGTTGTTCACCAACAGGGTGAGGGGCCCGGCGGACTCGGCCGCGTCGACGAGGGCGGCGACGTGGCGGGGGTCGGCGATGTCGCCGGGGATGGCCTCCACGGACCCGGGCCCGGCGGCGGCGATGTGGTCGGTGGCGCGGGCGAGGTCCGCCGCACCGCGGGCGTCGACGACGAGGTTCCACCCGTCGGCGGCGAGGGCACGGGCGAGGGCCGACCCCAGGCCCCGGCTCGCACCGGTGACGATGGCTGTGCGTCGCATCGGCGACTCCTCTCGATGGCTGTGACCAGCAACCTAAGGAGCCGTCGATCGGTCGCCATCGGCCCTGCGACGCGTTCGCGTCGGCCGAAAGTCGCATCCTCCGCGGGGGCGGGTCGGCCCCGGGCCCGAGCCCGTCCGAGCGAACTAGCGAGGGTCGATGCGGGGGTCGACGAGCCCGACCCGCACGGCGTAGAGCGCCGCCTGGGTCCGGTCGTTGACCCGGAGCTTCGAGAGGACGTTCGACACGTGCGTCTTCACGGTCTTCTCGGACACGTACAGCTCGGCTGCGAGGTCGCGGTTGGACAGGCCGTGCCCGAGCCCCACCAGGACCTCCCGCTCGCGGGCCGTGAGTCGCTCGATCGCCGGGTCGGGCGGGGCCGTGGGCGGCGTGTCCGGCGCGGCGGGACCGCCCGCCTCGCCGCCCCTTCCGGCGACCTTGGCCATGACCACGGCGGTGGCCTCGGGCGCCAGCAGCGGCTCGCCCCGGCGGACCGCCCGGATGGCGCCGGCCAGCGTGGCGGGCCCGGCGTCCTTGAGCAGGTACCCGTCGGCGCCGGCCTGGATCGCGGGGATGACCTGGTCGGCCCCGCCGAAGCTGGTGAGCACGAGGATGCCGACCTCGTGGCCGGCCGCCCGGATGCGCCGGATGCCCTCGACCCCGTCCACCCCGGCCATCACGAGGTCCGTGAGGAGGACGTCGGGGTGCTCGGTGGCGACCAGGCGCTCGGCGTCCGCGCCGTCCGACGCCTCGCCGACGACGACGAACCCCTGCGCCTCGAGGAACGACCGCAGTCCCTGGCGGACGACGGGGTGGTCGTCGCATACGACGACCCGGATGGGCGGCTCGCCGTCGGGCGATGGCCCCGGCGATCCCGGCGATCCCGGCGCGGCGGGCGGGGTCGGGCTCATCGGGGGGCCCGCAGCTCGACGACCGTGCCGGCGCCGGGCGTCGAGTCGATCGTCAGCGTCCCGCCGATGGCCTCGGCGCGCTCGTGCATGGACGTGAGCCCGAGCCGCCGCGCCCGGTGCCGCCGGGCCTGCGGGTCGAAGCCGACCCCGTCGTCGGCCACGCGCACCACCAGCTCGCCGCCGTCGGGGCCGGCGGGCTCCGTGAGCGTGACCGTGACCCGGCTCGGCTCGGCGTGGCGCAGGGCGTTGGCCACCGCCTCCTGGACGACCCGGAGGACCTGGTGCTCGGCGTCGGCGTCCAACCCGGGCTCGCAGGCGGCCTCCAACGACACGGCAATCCCGTGGGCCCGCCCGGCGACGGCCAGGTGGCTGCGGAGGGCGACGACGAGGCCGTCCCGCTCCAGGTCGGCGGGGCGGAGGCCCTCGACGACCTCGCGCAGCTCGGCGGAGATGCGCCGGGCCAGCGCCCGGACGGTATCCAGCTCGCCGGCGGCCCGGGCGGGGTCGACCGGCAGGAGCTGGCCCGCCGCCTCGGCCGCCAGCTGCAGGCCGAAGAGGGACTGGCTCATGGCGTCGTGCAGCTCACGGGCCAGGCGGGCCCGCTCCCCGGCCAGGGCGAGCTCGCGCGAGTCCTCGAACAGGCGGGCGTGGTCCACGGCGATCGCGGCGTACGAGGCGAGCAGCGCCATGGCGGACACGTCGGCGTCGGTGAACGTCGCCGGCGCCGCAGCGCCGGCGGGCTCCTTGTCGGCCAGGTAGAACGCCCCGACGATGTCGCCCTTCGAGACGATCGGTACGCCGAGGAACGATCCCATGCGGGGGTGCGCCGGCGGCCACCAGCCGAACCGGGGGTCGGCGGTGACGTCGTCGGTGCGGTAGGGCTCGGGCGAGGTGAGCATGTGGGCGAGCAGGCCGTGGGTGCGGGGGAGCGGGCCGATCCGCTCGATCAGCTCGTCGCTCATGCCGACCGTGACGAACCTGGCGAACTGGTCACCCTCGGGCTCGGGGAGGCCGATGGCGGCGTAGCGGGCGCCGACGAGGTCGCGGGCGCTGGCCGCCAGCTGGTGGAGGACCCGGTCGAGCGAGGCCTCGGTGGCCACCGACCGGACGGCGGCGCCCAGCGCGGCGAGTACCGCCCCGGCGGCGTCGGACGGCGCTACGCCGGTAGGGTCCCCGGTGCCTTGGTTCGTGGTCGCATGACTGGCCTCACTCACCAGCGGCGACGCTATCGCCGGGCGCCGTGCGAGCGGCCTCCCGCACGCACACGACGGAAAGCCTGGCTAAGGGTCGACGTGGGACGCGGTTTGACCACTCTTTGGTCCACTCGGTCAGCCTCCCACCACTCACGGCGGCAGACCGTCGACGAACTCGTTACCTCGGGTGGCAGGGCGACGTCGGAAGGGCGCAGGGGGGCGGTTGGGTCTGACATAGTTGGGGCCCATGGCCACAACTACGTCATCGTCGACGTCCGAGGGCGGGACGCCGGACTTCACGATCGTCCTGCGCGGGTACGAGCGCACCCAGGTCGACATGTTCATCGAGCGGCTCCAGGCCCGCATCGACGAGCTCTCGGAGACGACCTCGCGCGCGAAGAACGGCACGAGCGACGCGCGCGAGCGCATCGCCGAGCTCGAGCGGACGGTCAACGAACAGGCCAAGCAGCTCGAGCAGCGTGCGCAACCCACCCTCTCCGGGCTCGGCACACGGGTCGAGCAGCTCCTCCGCCTCGCGGAGGAGCAGGCGAACGAGCACCGGGAAGAGGCGAAGCGCGAGGCCGAGAAGCTCGTGGCCGCCGCCCACCTGGAGTCGAAGGAGGTGGTCGAGAAGGCCCGCGCCGTCGCCTCCGCCGTCAAGACCGCGGCCGAGCGCGAGGCCAAGGCCACGCGTGACTCGGCCGAGCGCGAGGCCAACGAACTCCGCAGCTCGACCAAGCGCGAGGTCGACATCCTGCGCTCCGAGGCCGAGCGCGAGACGAGCCAGCTGCGCACGGTCACCGACCACGAGGTCGCCGAGCACCGGGCGACCGCCGAGCGCGACATCGCCACCCACCGGGCCACGGCCGAGCGCGAGATCATCGAGATGCGCAACGTCGCCGCCCGCGAGGCGGAAGAGAAGCGGGCCGCCGCCTCCAAGCTCCTCACCAAGGCCAAGGAGAAGCGCGAGGCCGAGCTGCAGGCCCTCGAGCTCGAGCTGGCCGAGCGCCGCGAGCGCTCCGAGCGCGGAGAGAGCGACCGCCACGACGCCGCCGTCGCCGCCACGCAGAAGCTGGTCGCCGACGGCGAGCAGCGCGCCAAGTCCGCCGACCTGCGCGCCAAGGAGGCCGAGGCTCGCGCCGAGCAGCGCCGGGCCGAGAGCGAGGCCGAGTCGGCCGAGATCATCGCCAAGGCCAAGGCCTTCGCGGAGCGCACGGTCGCCGACGCCAACGCCGAGGCCGAGCAGCTCATCTTCGACGCCAAGACACACGCCCAGGTCACCAAGCAGACCGCCGAGCGCGAGGTCTCCGACCTCACCCGCCAGCGCGACGCCGTGACCAACCAGCTGTCCCAGCTGCGCGAGATGCTCTCGGGCCTCGCCGGTGTCGGGGCGCTGGCGGGGACGGCCGAGCCGGCCAAGGCCGAGGGCGGCTCCTCCGCCGAAGGCGACAAGGATTCCAAGCTCGGCGTTGCCCGCTGACGGGGGGTCACCCCGCCGCACCGGTCACCACCTGGCCATCGACCGGCCCGTGGCCTGAAGGCCGCGGGTCGCGTCGTACGCCGGCGCACCTCCGGACGCTCCCGCGGCGTCCACCAATTCTCGGCGCCTGAACCACAAGTCGGGGGCAGGCGAAGAGACGGATCGGTCAGGCGACGTTACCCGGCGGGCGCGAGGCGGATCCTCGCGCCCACGGCCATGTCGGGGACGTCACTGGCCGGCCGACATCCCACGAACTCCCGCACGTGCGCACCGGGGGACCGACGGATCGGTCCCGGTGCGCACGTCGGCGTTGCCGGCCGGCTCAGTCCTGGAAGGATTCGGGAGGCGGGCAGGTGCAGACCAGGTTGCGGTCGCCGTAGCCGCCGTCGATGCGGCCGACCGGCGGCCAGTACTTGTCCCTGCGGAGCGACGGGACCGGGTATGCGCCCAGCTCACGGGGGTACGGGCGGTCCCAGTCGCCGACCAGCAGATCCTCGGCGGTGTGGGGGGCGCGACGCAGCGGGCTGTCGGCCACCGCCCACTCGCCGCTCGCCACCCGGTCGACCTCGCCCTTGATGGCGATCATGGCGTCGCAGAACCGGTCGATCTCGGCGAGCGACTCGGACTCGGTCGGCTCGATCATCAGCGTCCCCGGAACGGGGAAGCTCATGGTCGGGGCGTGGAAGCCGTAGTCGACGAGCCGCTTGGCGACGTCGTCCACCGACACGCCGGTGTCGCGCGTGATGCCCCGGACGTCGACGATGCACTCGTGGGCCACCCTCCCGTGCTCGCCGGTGTACAGGACGGGGAAGTGGTCGCCGAGCCGGTGAGCCATGTAGTTGGCCGACAGGATCGCCACGGCCGTCGCCCGGCGCAGCCCGTGCGGGCCCATGAGCTTCGTGTACGCCCAGCTGATCGGCAGGATGCCGGCCGAGCCCCACGGCGCCGAGGAGACGGGGCCGGGCCCGGTCTCCGGCCCGGCCTCCGGGGCGAGAGGGTGGTTGGGCAGGAACGGCGCCAGGTGGGCCCGGGACGCCACCGGCCCGACGCCGGGACCACCGCCGCCGTGCGGGATGCAGAACGTCTTGTGCAGGTTGAGGTGGCTGACGTCGCCGCCGAACCAGCCCGGCCTGGCCACGCCGACCAGGGCGTTGAGGTTGGCGCCGTCGACGTAGACCTGGCCGCCGTGCTCGTGGACGAGGTCGCAGACCTCGACGATCGCCGACTCGAACACGCCGTGCGTCGACGGGTAGGTGACCATCAGCGCCGCCAGGCGCTCACCGTGCTCGATGGCCTTGGCGCGGAAGTCCTCCAGGTCGACGTTGCCGGCGTCGTCGCACGCCACGACGACGACCCGCATGCCCGCCATGACGGCGGAGGCGGCGTTCGTCCCGTGGGCGGAGGCGGGGATGAGGCAGACGTCCCGGCCGAGGTCGCCCCGGCTGCGGTGGTACTCGCGGATGGCGAGCAGCCCGGCCAGCTCGCCCTGCGACCCGGCGTTGGGCTGGAGCGACACGGCGTCGTACCCGGTCACCTCGCACAGCGACCGCTCGAGGTCAGCGATGAGCTCGCGGTAACCGACGGCCTGCTCGGCCGGCGCGAACGGGTGGACCTGGGCGAACTCGGGCCACGTCACCGGCTCCATCTCGGTGGTGCCGTTGAGCTTCATCGTGCACGAGCCGAGCGGGATCATCGCCCGGTCGAGGGCGACGTCCCGGTCCGCCAGCTTGCGCAGGTAGCGCAGCATCTCGGTCTCGGACCGGTGGTCGTGGAACACGGGGTGGGTGAGGAACGCGCTGCTCCGGTGCTCGCCCGGCGGCAGGCCGACGGCCCGGGGCGACGGGTCCTCGCCGGCCTCCTCGCCCGTGCCCCCGCCGGACGGCCAGCCGCCGTCCAGGTCGATCTCGACGCCGAACACGTTCGCGACCCGGCCGAGCACCGCCGGCGTCGTCGTCTCGTCGAACGAGATACCGAGCGTGTCGCCGTCCACCCGGCGCAGGTTGATGCCGGCCAGGTGCGCCCGCTCGACCAGCTCGGCGGCCTGGCCCGGCGCGCGCACGGTGAGCGTGTCGAACCACGTGTGGGACGCCAGTTCGTACCCGCCCGCCAGCAGGCCGACGGCCATGACGCTGGCGGCGGCGTGGGCCCGCCGGGCGATCGCGGTGAGGCCCTCGGGCCCGTGGTAGACGGCGTACATCGACGCCATGACCGCCAGCAGCACCTGGGCGGTGCAGATGTTGGAGGTCGCCTTCTCCCGCCGGATGTGCTGCTCGCGTGTCTGGAGGGCCAGCCGGTTGGCGGGCCGGCCGGCGGCGTCGATCGACACGCCGACGAGGCGTCCCGGCAGCGACCGGCGGTAGGCGTCGCGGGTGGCGAGGAACCCGGCGTGGGGGCCGCCGTAGGCCATCGGCACGCCGAAGCGCTGGGCGGAACCGACG
>Ga0126306_10000782_pt1 | contig 15896 bp, 13 predicted proteins | sample Plot27_FD_92592 | JGI IMG/M metagenome (GOLD analysis project Ga0126306, IMG submission 92592) | Serpentine soil microbial communities from UC McLaughlin Reserve, CA, USA - Plot27 | ecosystem: Environmental > Terrestrial > Soil > Grasslands | place: USA: UC McLaughlin Reserve, Lake County...
CCGCTTGGAGACGCCGCCGGTGGAGGTGATGATCACGACCATCAGCACCTGCGGCTGGAGCAGCAGCACCTCGATGTGGCGGATCGTCGTGGTCCGGATCGGCGGGGCCGAGACGATCGCCAGCAGGTCGGTGACCTGCGAGAGCGTCTCCGAGGTCAGCCGCATCGCCTCGTCGACCTCGCGCCGCGCGAGCGTCAGCGTCATGCTCGCGCGCGCCGGCTCCGGCAGCAGCCGGTCGACGTAGTAGCGGTACCCGGCGTCCGTGGGGGCGCGGCCCGCGGACGTGTGCGGATGGGCGAGCAGCCCCTGCTCCTCCAGCACGGCGAGCTCGTTGCGGATCGTCGACGGCCCGGCGCTGACGTCCGGATCGCCGGCCAGCGCCTTCGATCCGACCGGCTGTCCGGTCGCCGCGAAGCCGTCGATCACCTTCGCTAGCAGCAGCTCCTGGCGCGGCGTGAGCACTCCGTTGATTCTAGGAGAGGGCCACCTCGGCCTCGCCGCGGCGCACGATCCGCGTCTCGCCCTGGCGCGCCTCCGCGTCGATCACGGCGACCTGGCCGGAGACCTCGCGCACCCTCGAGGTCACGACGACCTCCTGCTCCGGCACGCCCATGCCGCGAAACTGGACCGAGAGCCGCTTGAGGCGCTCCGGACCGCCCGCCGCCTCGGTCTGCGCGCGCGCCACCTGTGCCATCGTCCAGAGCCCGTGCAGGATCCTGCCCGGCAGGCCGACGGAGCGGGCGAACTCCTCGTCGATGTGGATCGGGTTGAAGTCGCCGGAGGCGCCCGCGTAGCGGACGGTCAGGTAGCGGTCCGGCGTGACCTTCAGCTCGGGCAGCTGCTCGCCCGCCTCCATCAGTCGTTCCCCCTCACGATGCAGGTCCAGGTCCCGGTGCAGACGCGCTCGCCGCGCTGGTTGTCCGAGCGGGACTCGAATACGTAGAACCTCATGCCGCCGCGCGCCGAGATGTCGGCGACCTCGACCTCGGTGGCGATCTCGTTGCCGGCGACCACGAGCGGCCCCCAGGCGAACTCCTGCGCGCCGTGCACCATGCGAGCGAAGTCGATCCCGACACCGGGATCGAGCATCGCCGGGCCGATCGCCGGCGACGTGTAGACGACGACGAACATAGGCGGCGCCACGAGGTCGGCGTGGCCGGCGGCGCGGGCCGCCTCGAGATCGGAGTGCAGCGGGTTCGTCTCCCCCACGGCTTGCGCGTACTCCCGGATCTTCTCGCGGCCGACCGCGTAGGTGACCGGCGCGAACACGTGGCCGACGGGGTCGCTTGCGTTCATCACGGCGCCGCAGTCTATTCTCGGACATTGCGGTCGGCAGCGCACTTCACGGATGAGCTCGCGCGACCGAAGCTGAGAGCATCGGCAGCGGCGCGCGATCGACCGCGCCGGAAACGGACCTGGGGAAGGGGCAGCAGCACTTCGATGAGCCTCCGGCTGAAGACGCTCGCGGCGCTCAACGTGCTCGGCTGGCTGGTGGCCGTGCCGCTGCTGGTCGCCGCGCTGCTCGGCCCGATCATCGGCTTCCGCGGCTGGCAGGACGCTCTGCTGCCGGGCGGCGGCGACGGCACCGTGCGGCTCGCCGACGCGCCGCGGCCGGCGTCCGCGCCCCCCCGGGCTCCCGCGGAGCGCGAGCCCCCGGCCGGCGCTGCGATTGCGGCCGCGCTTGTGGCCGCGCCCGAAGCGCCCGCCGCCGCTGCGCCTGCGGCGGCCGCCCAGCGCTCACGCGCACGGGTCGCGCGCCGCCGGGCGGCCGAGCGTCGCCGCGCGGCCGAGCGCCGCCGGCGGTTGGCGGCCCTCCGCCGCGCCGCCGCGCCTCAGGCGCAGGCGTCCGCCCCCGCGCCCGCGCTCGCCGCCCCCGCGCCCGCCGCGCGCCCGGTCGCGCTCAAGCCGCGCCCGCCGTCGGCGAAGCCGGTCAAGGCGCACGCGCCGGTCAAGGCCCACGCCGCGCACGTGCGGCTGCAGAAGGTGAAGGCGCCCAAGCCCAGAGCGCCGAAGGTCAAGCCACCCAAGCCGCCGCCGCTCGACGCGGCGGGCAGCCCCGGGCAGGGCCCGAAGTAGCTCAACCGCTGTCGCCGAGCTCCAGCACGGCCAGGAAGGCGTCCTGCGGGACCTCGATGCGCCCGACCTGCTTCATGCGCTTCTTGCCCGCCTTCTGGCGCTCCAGCAGCTTGCGCTTGCGCGTGATGTCGCCGCCGTAGCACTTGGCGGTGACGTCCTTGCGATACGCCTTCACGGTCTCGCGCGCGATGATCTTCGCCCCCACCGCGGCCTGGATCGGCACGTCGTACTGCTGGCGCGGGATCTTCTTGCGCAGCTTCTCGGTCAGCGCCTTGCCGAACTCGTACGCCTTGTCGCGGTGCACCACCATCGAGAGCGCGTCGACCGGGTCGCCGGCCAGCAGCACGTCGAGCTTGACCAGCTCCGACGGCCGCAGCCCGAGCGGCTCGTAGTCGAGCGACGCGTAGCCGCGCGTGCGCGACTTGAGCTGGTCGAAGAAGTCGAGCACGATCTCCGCCAGCGGCAGGTCGTAGTGCAGCTGCACGCGCTCCGACGACAGGTAGTGCATGCCGGTGTGCTCGCCGCGGCGCTCCTGGCACAGCTCCATGATCTGGCCGATGTACTCCTTCGGCGTCAGGATCGAGGCGCGGATGTACGGCTCGCGCGTCACGGCGATCCGGGCCGGGTCGGGCATGTCGGTCGGGTTGTGGACCTGCGCGATCGCGCCGTCGGTCAGCGTCAGCTCGAACTCGACCGACGGCATCGTCGCCATCAGCTCGAGGTCGTACTCGCGCTCCAGTCGCTCGCGCACGATGTCCATGTGCAGCAGCCCGAGGAAGCCGCAGCGGAAGCCGAAGCCGAGCGCGTCCGACGTCTCCGGCTCCCACAGCAGCGCCGCGTCGTTGAGCGTCAGCTTCTCGAGTGCGTCGCGCAGGTCCGGATAGGCGTCGGAGTCGATCGGGAACAGCCCGCAGAACACCATCGGCTTGACCTCGCGGTAGCCGGGCAGCGGCTCGGCCGCGCCCCCGCCCTTGGTCGTGAGCGTGTCGCCCACCCGCAGCTTGGTCACGTCCTTGACGCCGGTGATCAGATAGCCGACCTCGCCCGCACCGAGCTGCTGCGCGGGCGTCTGGCGCGGCGTGAAGAAGCCGATCTCGTCGATCTCCGCCTCCGTGCCGGCGACCATCGCGCGGATCGCCGCGCCGTTGCGGAACGTGCCGTCGACGACGCGGATGTACGCGATCACGCCGCGGTACTGGTCGAACTCGGAGTCGAAGATAAGAGCGCGCGGCGGCGCGTCCGGCTCGCCGGACGGCGGCGGCACGCGCGCGACGAGCTCCTCGAGCACGTCGCTCACGCCCTCGCCGGTCTTGGCCGAGATGCGCCCGATCTCCTCGGCCGGCTCTCCCATCAGCTCGGCGATCTCCTCGGCCACGCGCTCGGGCTCCGCGCCGGGAAGGTCGAGCTTGTTCATGCACGGGATCAGCTCGAGCCCGCCGTCGATCGCGAGGTAGGTGTTCGCGACGGTCTGCGCCTCGACGCCCTGCGAGGCGTCGACGACCAGCAGCGCCCCCTCGCACGCTGCGAGCGAGCGGCTGACCTCGTAGGTGAAGTCGACGTGACCGGGCGTGTCGATCAGGTGGAACTGGTAGGTCTCGCCGTCGCGCGCGGTGTAGAAGACGCGCACCGCCTGCGCCTTGATCGTGATCCCGCGCTCGCGCTCGAGGTCCATCGAGTCGAGCAGCTGCGCGCGCATGTCGCGCGTCTGCACGGTGTGCGTCAGCTCGAGGATGCGGTCGGCCAGCGTCGACTTCCCGTGGTCGATGTGGGCGATGATCGAGAAGTTGCGGATCCGGGACTGGTCGGTCATCGCGGCGTAGATGCTACGAGGGGCCGCGCCGCAGCCTGCGGGCGAACAGCTCGACGATCTGGCGCGCCTCGGGCAGCCCGCTGCGCAGCAGCACCGCCGCGTAGGCGAGCCCGCCGAGCGCGAGCGCAACGCCGACCGAGAGCAGCTGCGCGAGCAGCGATCGGCCGAGCAGCGCATCGAGCCCGTACCAGGCGCCATACGCGACCGCGCCGAGCAGCGCGGCGGCCGCGAGCATGATCGCCGCCGCCCGCAGCGTGCGCGTCACCTCCAGCCCGCCGAGCTCGGCGCGCAGGCGGCGCGCCTCCAGCAGCGTCAGGACGACGTTCGCGACGGTGGTGCCCAGCACGATCCCGCCGATCCCCATCGGCTCGTACAGCGCCAGCGAGACGCCGGCGTTGACGACGATCGAGACCAGGGCGAACCGGGTCGGCAGCCACGGGCGCTGCAGCGAGAAGAAGCTGCGCGTCAGCAGCAGCGTGATGCCCGACACCGGGAGCGAGAAGGAGAACCAGAACAGCGCCTCGCTCGCCTGCCGCGTCGAATCGGCGTCGAAGTCGCCGCGCTCGTACACGAGCCGCACGATCGGCGTGGCGAGCGCCACGAACGCGGCGGCGCTGGGGATCAGCAGCAGCGAGATCTGCCGCATCCCGGTCCCGATCAGCGCCTGCAGCCCGGCGAGGTCGCGCCGCGTCGCGAGCCGGCTGAGCGCAGGGAACAGCACCGTCGCCACCGCGACGGAGAACATGCCCTGCGGCAGCATGTAGATGCGGAAGGCCGCGTCGATCGCCGCCGGCGCCTCCTCCGAGACGAGGAAGCCGATCGTCGAGTTGATCAGCAGGCTCACGTTGATCAGCCCGAGCCCGAGGCTCACCGGCAGCATCAGCAGCAGCACCTGGCGCACGCGCGGGTCGTGCCGGAACGCGAACGAGAAGCGCAGCGGGTAGCCGATCCGGCGCAGCTGCGGCAGGCACATCAGGAGCTGCACGGCCGTGCCGGCGAGCACGCCGATCGCGTAGCCGTAGAGCTGCTCGTCGCCCTCGAACAGCGGCGTGACGCCGACCAGCCCGGCGATGATCACCAGGTTCCAGACCAGCGGCGCGAGCGCCGGGATCGTGAAGTGCTCGTGGGCGTTGAGTATTCCGACGACGAGGCCGTTGAGCCCGAGCAGGACGACGATCGGGAACAGCACCTGGCTGAGCCCGACTGTGAGGTCGTCCAGGGCCGGCGTCGACCCGTCGCCCGTGAACAGGGGCATCAGCACCGGCGCCAGCAGGATGAAGGCGAGCGTCAGCGTCCCCAGCGCGACGAGCAGCAGCCCCGCGAGCGCCGCCGCCAGCTGCAGCGCCTCGCGCCGCCGCTTGTTCTCGAGCAGCTCGGAGAACACCGGCACGAACGCCGACGAGAGCGCCGCGTCGGCGACCAGCGCGCGGACCAGGTTCGGCACCTGGAAGGCGAGCGTGAACGCCGACATCGCGCCCGAGGTGCCGAAGTAGCTGCGCGCCACGATCTCGCGCGCGAGGCCGGCGACGCGCGAGAGGCCCGTAAGCACCGAGAAGATGACCGTGTTGCGCGCGCGGCCCGAGCGTGCCCCCGCCTCGCCCCGCGCGGCGGCCGTCGCCGGCCCGGGAAGCGCCGCATCTGCCTCGTCCGCCGGCGTCGGAGGCGGCGGCTCCGGCAGCGCCGCGCCGCGCCGCGCCGCGCGGCGCCGCTCGCGCTCCGCGCGCGCGGCTTCGCGCTCTTGCTGCGTCCGCGGCGGCGGCGGAGTGCGGCGCGACCGTCGCATAGCGGCGCGCTATAGTACGCGCCCGCCGCGGCCCGAGTCGCGGCCTCTTTGCGTCATGGCCAACATCGAGTCCCAGAAGAAGCGCATCCTGCGCGCCGAGCGCGAGCGCAACGAGAACCGCCGCTACACGTCGGCGATCAAGACCTACTTCCGCCGCCTCGAGGCCGCCGTCGCCGCCGGCGAGGCCGAGCAGGCCGACGCCGAGCACCGCCGCTTCGTGCAGCTGGTGGACAAGGCCGTCAAGCGCGGCGCGCTGCACCGCAACACCGGCGCGCGCAAGAAGTCCCGCGCAGCCAAGCTGCGCCGCGGCGAGTCGGCTTGACGCCCGCCTGACGTGGCGGCGCCGAGCCCGCTCAGCGCGCCGCGCCGATGACGGCGCGCACCGCGGCGGTGTCCTCGCTCAGGACGCCGCCGCCCCCGCCGCGGCTCTCGAGCTCGAGGTCCGCCATCAGCTCGAGCGCGCGGCGGAAGGATTCGACGTCGCGCTTGGCAACGTCGGCCACCAGCCGGTCGGCCGCGAACGACGGCATCCGGAGCCCCTTCTTGACCTGCGCCGCCGGACGCCCCGCCGCCAGCGCCTCCGCGATCGCCACTGCATCCCGCAGCCGGCGCACCATCCCGTAGAGCAGCCCGGGCACGCGCTCGCCCTGCTGGCGCAGCTCGAGCAGCGCTCGCGCAGCGGTCCGCTCGTCGCCGGCCACGAGCGCGTCCGCCAGCGTCCACGTCTTGCGCTCGGCCGAGCCCGCCGAGGACTGCTCGACCTCCTCCGCGCCCAGCCGCGACCCGGCGCCGTACTCCAGCGCCAGCTTCTCGAGCTCTCGCTGGAGCCGTTGCTGGCGGTCCCCGACATGGGCGATCAGCGCCCGCGCGCCCTGCTGATCGAGCTCGACGTCGAGCTCCGCGGCCCGCGCGATGAGCCGGCGCGGCAGCTCGCGCGGCTTGACGTTGCCTGCTTCGGCGATCTGCCCTCCCGCCGCCTCGACCGCGTTGCGCAGCGCCGCCGGGACCTTGTAGCGGCCCTCCTCCCTGCCGAAGAACGCGACCGTCAGGCTCTCGCCGTCCATGCTCTTCATCGCATCGGCGACCACGGGGACGTCGGCCTCCTTCCAGCGCTCGACGCCGTCGGCGATCACGAAGCGCCGGCCGAGCGCGAACGTCATCGCGCGCAGCGCCACCGCCACCGCGTCCGGTGTGCAGGCATCGCCCTCGAGCAGCTCTACGCCGCCGGCGCCGGACTCGCGCTCGGCCATCGAGCGCAGGCGCGCTCGGCGCTCGCCGACGCGGCCGTGGTCGTCGCCGCAGATCAGGTAGGCGGGGCGGAAGGACGGCACGGCGGCCGAGTCTAGAGGCCACGACGGTCATCTCAGGCGCCGCGCTCGAGCCGCATCCGGCCGTCGTCGACGTGCAGCCGCACCGTCCCGTCGCGATCGGTGCGCGCGAGCTCCGGCACGGTGCTCAGGGCTGCCAGGGTGGACGGCGCCGGGTGGCCGTACGTGTTGTCCTCGCCGACCAAGATCGCGGCGATATCGGGCGCGGTGCGCTCGAGCATCGCGGGCAGCCCCTCGTCGGCGCTGCCGTGGTGTGCGACCTTCAGCGCCTCGATGTGCGGCAGCTCGAGCGCGGCGGTCACGTTCGACTCCGCGTCGGCCGGCAGCAGCAGGTCGAACGCGCCGTCCTGCACGTGCGCAACGAGGGCATGGTCGTTCGGGTTGCCGTCGGGCCGCCAGCCGGGCGGGCGCGGCGGCGGCCAGAGCACGCGCATGCGCAGCCCGGCGATCCGCAGCACCTGCCCGGCATGCGCCGCGACCGCCCGGCTGCCCGCGCGCTCGAGCGCCGCGGGCAGCCCGCGCTGCACCGCGGTCGGCCAACCGGCGCCGCCGTCGAGCACGAGCCGCGGGCGGTGCGTGGCGATGACCGGGAGCGCCATGCCCTCGTGGTCCGCCTCGGCGTGCGTGAGGACGAGCAGGTCCAGTCGCCCCACGCCGGCCTCCTTGAGCCGGCGCAGGATCGGCCCGCCCGGCGGGCCGGTGTCGACGAGCACCGAGCTCGAGCCCCGCTGCAGCAGCGTCGCGTCGCCCTGGCCGACGTCCAGGAACGACACGACGAGCCGGCCGGGCGCGAGCCGCGGGACGTCCTTCGACGGCGCCACGACGCCGAGCACTCCGACCGCGGACGCGGCGCAGCAGGCGGCGAGCGCGACCCGGCCGCGCGCCCGGGACGGTCGCGTCCCGAGGGCGCCCGTCGCGAGCGGATCGCCGCGAGCGACCCGGCGCGCGCCGAGCAGGCGGTGAGCCGGCGAATCGCCGGAGCGGGCGTCGGCATCGAGCAGCGACGCCAGCCGGCGCCCGCCCTTGATCGTCGCCACGACGACCGCGGCGAGCGATACGTAGGCCGCGGCCAACCCGATCGGCCCGCCGAGCCTGACCGGGACGGCCGCCAGCGGCGCGGTGGCGGCGGCATGCGCGACCCACTGGAGGTACCCCAGCAGCGGCGCGCAGAGGAGGTTCAACGGAGCCGCGAGCCCGGGCGAGAACTGGGCCAGCGCGATCGCGATCATCCCGAGCCACATGACCGGCGCGACGACCGCGGCGGCAACCAGGTTCGCCGGCAGCGAGGCGAGCGAGACCTGCTCGAAGTGCAGCGCCATCAGCGGCGCGGTCGCCAAGGTCGCCGCGATCGTGATCGCCGCCACCTCGGCCACGGGCGCGGGCACGCGCCGGCGCGCGAGCGCCTCACGGATACGGGGCGCCAGCGCCAGCAGTCCCACGACGGCCGCGAACGAGAGCTGCCAGCCGGGCTCTCCGACGGCGAGCGGATTGAGCCCCAGCGTGAGGGCCGCGGCGACCCCGAGCGCGTACCAGCGGGAGGCGGGACGGCCGGCGAGGGCGGCGACCAGGCCCGCGATGCCCATGACACCTGCGCGCTGGATCGACGGGCCGCCTCCGGCCAGCGGCACGTACAGCGCCACGAGCACGATCGTGGCCGCGAGGCGCGTGCGAAGCGGCAGCCCGGCCACGGCGCCGAGCGCCAGGACGAGCGTGCACAGCAGCAGCACGTTCTGGCCGCTGACCGCGAGCAGGTGAGCGAGCCCCGATCTCTGGAAGTCGGTCTTCGCCGCCTCCGCGATCGCCTCGTCCTGGCCCAGCACCATGCCGCGGAGCAGCGCCGCCTCCGGCGCCTGCAGGCGCACGCCGAGAGCGCGCGCGGCGCGCTCGCGGGCGCTGTCCAACAGCCCTGCCGGCCCGCCGCGTGCGCCGCCGGTGGCCGTCCACGAGGCGACCTCCACAGCGGCGCGGGCGCCGCGCCGGCGCTGGTAGCCCTCGAAGTCGGCCAGGGGCGCGACCGTCCCGCGCACGCGCAGCTCGCTGCCGACGCGCGCCCCCGGCGGCGCCCGCCCGTCCTCCGCTCGCGCGACGGCGACCTCGCCGGCGAGGTCGCGGGCCGGCAAGGCCTCCCCGGACGGCTGCCGGCCCACGAGCCCGACGTCGATGAGCCGGACGCGCGCGACCGCGGTCCCGCTGCGCCAGGTGCGGACGGGCTCGAGCAGGATCGCCCGCGCCTCGACCTGGCGCCCGGCCAGGGCCGGCAGACGGCCGTCGCCGAGCGCTGCAACGCGCGCCTGGGCGAACGCAGCGCCCGCGAGCACCGCGACGGCCGCCGCGAGTGCCAGCGGCACGCGGCCGGCCAGCGCCGCCCCGAGCCCCGCCGCGGCCAGCACCGCCGCGGGCGCGAGCGGTCCGAGCAGCAGGCCGGCCACGGCGGCGAACAGCACGACGTGGCGCGGATGGCGCCGGACCACCTCCAGCCGCTCGGTCGCCACCCTCACAGCGTCACCTCCTCGCGCAGCGAGGCGAGGCGCTTGTCGCCTATCCCCGGGATCTCGCCGAGCTCCTCGATCGAGCCGAACCCGCCACGCTCCTCGCGAAAGTCGAGGATCTTCTGCGCAGTCAGCGGTCCGATCCCGCTGAGCGCGTCGAGCTGCTCGAGCGTCGCCGTGTTGAGGTTGAGCGGCTGCCCCGGCGCCGGCGCCGGCGCGGACCCGCCGGCCGAGGCGTCATCCCCTACCCCAGCCGGCGACGCCCGCTCGGGCACGAGGACCTGGCGGCCGTCCTCGAGCTTCGCGGCCAGGTTCAACCCGCCGAGATCCGCGCGCCGCGTCGCGCCTCCGGCGTGCTGCACGGCATCGTCGACCCGCGCGCCGGAGCGGAGCCTGTAGACGCCGGGCTGCCGGACGGCGCCTGCGACGTGGATCACGAGCCTTCCGCCGCCCCCGCTCTCCTTGACCTCGATCTTCGCGGCGCCCGGCGACGCGGCCACCGTCTCGCCGCCGCCGCGGCGCAGCTGGCCGAGTCCGAGGACGACCATCAGGACGGCGCCCGCGATGCAGAGCGCAAGCTGTCGCGGCGTGAGATCGGCCATGCCACGACGCTAGGGCGCCGCTTGTGACGGATCAGCCGCGGATTGCGACGATCGCGTGCCGGATCAGCGCACTACGAAGTTGACGAGCTTCGCCGGCACCACGATCACCCTCATCACGTCCTTGCCGTCGATGTGCGCCTGCACGCGCGGGCGCGCGCGTGCGAGCGCCTCGAGCTGCTCGCGATCGGCGCTCGCGGACGCGGCCATTCGGTCGCGCAGCTTGCCGTTGATCTGCAGCGCGATCTCGACCTCGTCGCGCTCGAGCAGCGCCGGGTCGGCCACCGGCCACGGCTCCTCCCAGACGCGGCTGCCCGTCAGCAGCTCGTAAACGTCTGCGCCCGTGTGCGGCGCAAAGGGGAAGATCAGCGATGCGGCGGTCGCCGTCGCGAAGCGCACGCTCGCCTCGCTTGCCTTCGGGCGCCGTGCGTAAACTTCGTTGACGAGCTCCATCACGGCCGCGATCGCGGTGTTGAACGCGAAGCGCCCGCTCAGGTCGCCGGTCACCTTCTCGATCGCCCAATGCGCCTTGCGCAGGAGCTCGAGGTCGTCGCCGGCGGCGCCGTTCACGGTCGCGTCGATCGCGGCCGGCTCGCCGTGCTCGGCCAGATCGGCGCCCAGCCGCCAGAGCCGGGCGAGGAAGCGGTGCACGCCCTCGACACCGGAGTCCGACCAGTCGGCGTCCTGGTCCGGGGGCCCGATGAAGAGGATGTAGCAGCGCGCGGTGTCGGCGCCGTAGCGCTCGACATACGGCGTCGGGCTGATCACGTTGCCCTTCGACTTGGACATCTTCGCGCCTTCGCGCGTGATCATCCCCTGCGTGAAGAGGCGCTCGAACGGCTCCTGCACGCTCATGTAGCCCATGTCCGCGAGCGCTTTGACGAAGAAGCGCGCGTACATCAGGTGCAGGATCGCGTGCTCGACGCCGCCGATGTACTGGTCGACCGGCATCCAGCGCGCGAGCACGGCGGGATCGAACGGCGCGTCGTCGTTGCCGGCGTCGCAATAGCGCAGGAAGTACCACGACGAGTCGACGAAGGTGTCCATCGTGTCGGTCTCGCGCAGTGCCGGCTTGCCGCACTTCGGGCACGTCGTGTTGACCCACTCCTCGGCGGCCGCGAGCGGCGAGCGGCCCTTCGGCTTGTACTCGCTCACGTCGGGCAGGATCACCGGCAGCTCGTCGTCGGGCACCGGCACGAGCCCGCAGCCGTCGCAGTGCACGACCGGGATCGGGCAGCCCCAGTAGCGCTGGCGCGAGAGCAGCCAGTCGCGCAGGCGGTAGTTGATCGAGCGGTGGCCGCGGCCCTCGCGATCGAGCCAGGCGACGATCGCCTCCGTCGCCTCGCGGCTCTGCATCCCGTCGAAGCGCGGGTCGGAGTTCACGATCGTGCCGGGGCCCGCGTAGGGCAGCTCATCCGGGGGCGAACCCGACCGGGTATCGCGGCCCTCGATCACGCGCCGGATCTCGAGCCCGAACTTCGTCGCGAACGCGAAGTCGCGCTCGTCGTGGCCGGGCACCGCCATGATCGCGCCCGTGCCGTACTCCATCAGCACGTAGTCGGCCACGTACATCGGGATGTGCTCGCCGTTGACCGGGTTGACGACGGTGCGACCGAGCGGCACGCCGGTCTTCTCGCGCTCGGCCGCGCCGCGCTCCGTGCGGTCCTCGGTCAGCACGCGGTTGACGTACTCGTGTACGGCCTGCTCGTGCTCGGTCCCGGCCGCGAGGCGGAACACGTCGGGATGCTCGGGCGCCATCACGAAGAACGTCGCGCCGAAGAGCGTGTCCGGGCGGGTGGTGAAGACCGGGTAGCCGACGCCCAGCTCCTCGCACTTGAACGTCACCTCGGCGCCCTCGGAGCGGCCGATCCAGTTGCGCTGCATCCGGACGACGTGCTCGGGCCAGTCGATCGTCTCCAGGTCGTCGAGCAGGCGGTCGGCATAGTCGGTGATGCGGAAGAACCACTGCTCGAGCTGGCGCACCTCGACGGGCGTTCCGCAGCGCTCGCAGCGGCCGTCGATCACCTGCTCGTTGGCGAGCACGGTGGCGTCCTTGGGGCACCAGTTGACAGCGGCCTCCTTGCGGTAGGCGAGGCCGCGCTCGAGGAAGCGCAGGAACAGCCACTGGGTCCAGTGGTAGTAGCGCGGCTCGCACGTCGCGAACTCGCGCGACCAGTCGATCGAGATGCCCCACTCGCGCATCTGGCTCTGGAACTGGGCGATCGACTTCGCGCTGGAGTCGCGCGGATGCTCGCCGGTCTTGATCGCGTGGTTCTCGGCGGGCAGGCCGAACGCGTCGTAGCCCATCGGGTGCAGCACGCGGCGGCCGTTGCGACGGTGGAAGTGCGCCACTGCGTCGCCGACCGCGTAGTTCTTCAGGTGCCCCATGTGCGGCTCGCCCGACGGGTAGGGCAGCATCTCGACCACGTAGGACTTGGGCTTCCCGGCGACGTCCTCGTTGCTCACGTGCCACGTCTGCTCGCGCGCCCAGATCTCCTGCCACTTGGGCTCGATCGCGCGCGGGTCGTAGCGGTGCTCGGACATGCGAGCGGTGAGGTTAGCGGCTTGCAACATGCAGCATTTTCCGTCCGAGACACGAACTAGTGTTCGGGTCGTGTTGACGACGAACCAGAAGGGAGCGATCGCGGAGGCGCACGTGATTGCCGCGGCCGTAGGGCTGGGCATGGGCGTCTGGCGCCCGGTCGTCGAGGGCTGCCGCTACGACCTCATTCTCGAAGCCGGAGCGCCTGATCCGAACGCAGTGCAAGTGGGCAAACCGCGAGAACTATGTCGTGGTGGTACGCGGCCGGACTTGCCGCCATACCCCGAGGGGTTACGTGTGGAAGACCTACTCCTCGGCAGAGATCGATGGCATCGCCGCATGGTGCCCCGAAACGGCCGAGTGTCACTTCATCCCGATCGACGACATCGATGGCCGCGCATGCATGCATCCACGTCTCGCGCCCGCCCGAAACAACGAGGAACTGCTAGTACACTGGGCCGCCGATTACCGCCTTGGGGCTATAGCTCAGCTGGGAGAGCGGTCGGCTGGCAGCCGACAGGTCGGGGGTTCGAGTCCCCCTAGCTCCATCGTCCGAGGGCCGCGCTGATTCGGCCCTTCGCCGCCCTACTCCCCCACCGCACGCCGGGGCGCCTCGCCCCAGAGCTGCTCGAGCCGGTAGAACTCGCGCGCGTCCGGCGTGAAGACGTGGACGATGACGTCGAGGTAGTCCATCAGGATCCAGCGTGCCTCGCCGAGGCCCTCGACGCGGCGTGGCAGCAGGCCGTGAGCCTTCTTGAGGCCGTAGTGGATGCCGTCGTGGATCGCCTTGGTCTGGCGGTCGGTGTTGCCGGAGCAGATGACGAAGAAGTCGGTGTAGCCGAGCACCCCGCGGAGGTCGAGCTCGGCGATGTCGATCGCCTTCTTGTCGGCCGCGAAGTCGGCGATCACGCGGGCGAGCGCGGCCGGGTCCTGGGTGTCCTCTGTCATGCGGTGTCCGTCAAGGATAGGCGGGCTCAGGGCGATACAGACGCTCGCGCTCGATGTAGGCCGCCACCGAGTCGGGCACGAGGTAGCGCACGGGCTGCCCGGCGGCGGCGCGACGCCGGATCAGCGAGCTGGAGATGTCGAGCCGCGGCATGTCGAAGAAGCACAACCGCTCGGCGGCCCCCGCCAGCCCGCCGAGCCGCTCGGAGATATCGGCGCGGCGCACGCCCTCGCGCTCCGCCACGGCGATCCGGGCGAGCGCGAGCACGCCCTCGGGATCGCGCCAGGCCGGCAGCGAGTGCGCCATGTCGCCTCCGACGATGAACGTGAGCTCGTCGTCGCCGCTCAGCGCGCGCAAGAGGTCGACGGTGTAGGACGGGCCGTCGCGGTCAGCGTCGGCGCGCGAGACGCCGAGGCGGTCGTCGTCCGCCGCGGCCGCCTCGCACATCGCCACCCGGTGCTCGACGCCGGGGTCGGCCTCGATGGCCTTGTGCGGCGCCACGGCGACCGGCACCAGCAGCACGCGGTCGAGCCCGAGCTGCACGAGCGCTTCCTGCGCGCAGACGAGATGGGCGAGATGCGGCGGGTTGAACGTACCGCCCAGCAGGCCGACCCGCGCCACGCAGAGCCTAGGGCCGGACCTGGCCCGTGCCCTCGACCAGGTACTTGAACGTGCACAGCTCCCGCAGCCCGATCGGGCCACGGGCATGCAGCTTCTGCGTCGAGTTGCCGATCTCGGCCCCCATGCCGAACTCGCCGCCGTCGGTGAAGCGGGTCGACGCGTTCACGTACACGCAGGCGGCGTCGACGCCGAGCTGGAACGCTCGCGCGGCATCCACGGAAGCGGTGACGATGGATTCGGAGTGGCCGGAGCCGTACGCGTTGATGTGCTCGATCGCATCGTCCGCGGAGTCGACCACGCGGACGGCGAGCACCGGCGCGAGGAACTCCTCCGCGTAGTCCTCGTCCGTCGCCTCCGCCACCGGCACCTCGTCCGCGACGGCGCGCACGTGCTCGTCGCCGCGCAGCTCGACGCCCGCTTCGTGCAGCGCGCGCAGCGCGACGGGCAGGAACGCGCCGGCGACGCCGGCGTGCACGAGCAGCGTCTCGGCCGCATTGCAGACGCCCGGACGCTGGGTCTTGGCGTTGAGGATGATCGCCCGCGCGTCCTCGAGATCCGCGCTTGCGTCGACGAACACGTGGCAGTTGCCCGAGGCGGCGTAGATCACGGGCACCTTCGCGACCGCCGCGAGCGCCTGCTTCAGGCCCTCGCCGCCGCGCGGGATGATCAAGTCGACGAGCCCCTCCTGGCCGGCCAGCTCGGCCAGCTCCTCGCGCCCGCCGCCGGCGATCAGCGACAGCGCACCGGCCGGCAGCCCGTTGGCCTCGGCGGCCTCGCGAGCGACACCGGCCAGCACCGCGTTGGAGTGTGCCGCGGAGGAGGAGCCGCGCAGCAGGATCGCGTTGCCTGACTTGAGGCACAGGGCGGCGGCATCGATCGTGACGTTCGGGCGCGCCTCGTAGACGACCGCGACGACCCCGAGCGGCACGCGCACCTTGCGCATCTGCAGCCCGTTCGCGAGGCGCGAGCCGCCGATCACCTCGCCGACGGGGTCGGGCAGGGCGACGATCTCGCGCACGCCGCGAGCGATCGCACCAGTCCGCCCCGGGTCGAGCGCGAGGCGGTCCATCAGGGCGGCCGAGAGACGCGACTCGCGACCGGCCTCGAGGTCGCGTGCGTTCGCCTCGAGGATCTCGGGGGTGCGCGCCTCGAGTGCGTCCGCGACCGCCAGCAGCGCGCGGTCCTTGGTGGCAGAGTCCAGCGTGGCCAGCTCGCGCGCGGCGGACCTCGCGGCGCGACAGAGGTCTGTGACGGAGTGGGTCGCTACGGCCATCGGGCAAGGATAGGCGACTCGCCTGGACGCCCAGCGTTCACTCGACCCGGATCGAGTTCACGATCGAGCGTGCGTCCGCGTCGAGCTCGTCGGGCGCACGCGGTCCCAGGTACCGGGTTCGAACCGGAGCGAGTCGAGCAGCGCCAGCGCCTCCTCGTGACGCCCCGGTGCCGCCTCCCGGCCGAATGCGACCAGGACGTGGAAGCCGCGGCGGGCGTCGCGGAAGCCGAACCAGTGGACGTCGAGCCGGTTGCCGTTGAGGACGCACTCCGACGCCTCAGTGTGCCGAGGCTGGGGCGGGAGCGTGCCGCAGCGGTCCTCAGGCGAGCACGAAGTAGTCGCGGTGCACGGCCTCCTCGGTCGCCCGCGGCATCCGCTCGCGCACCTGCGCGCTCTTCATCCCCATCACGCTGCGCAGCTCGTCGGCCG
>Ga0126306_10000783_pt1 | contig 15894 bp, 11 predicted proteins | sample Plot27_FD_92592 | JGI IMG/M metagenome (GOLD analysis project Ga0126306, IMG submission 92592) | Serpentine soil microbial communities from UC McLaughlin Reserve, CA, USA - Plot27 | ecosystem: Environmental > Terrestrial > Soil > Grasslands | place: USA: UC McLaughlin Reserve, Lake County...
GATCTTTCGCCGCGCCCGTTCGAAGTATCGCGCCGCAAGACGGTGCAGGCGCAATGTTCCGACGAGATTGGCCAGACCGCTGTAGGCCTCACCAGCGATGCCCTCATCACCCGCCCGCTCGGCCAGGTTGATGGCCGCGAGGCTTGTGGCGGTCCATGGCACCACCTCGGCCTTGAAGTAGTACGCCAGGCCCAGTTGCGACAAGATCCCGACTGCTTGACGGAGCACCGCGGCATCTCGGTCGCGCGACGCACGGGGCGCCACGATCAGGTGCACCACCTGGACGAGGGCCTTCCCCACGAGTTTGGCCAGCCAGCCAAGCCGGCTGGTGGGCACGCGGTGGCCCAACAGGCCCAAAGCCGTCCTGAAGTGCGAGATGGCCTCGTCCAGCCGGTTGTGGTCGGCGAGGGCCTGGCCTAACTCGCTGTGCCAGAACGCCCTTCTGGCATCGGATACCGCGGTGAGGCGGCCGGCCTGCTCCACGTCGAGCGCCAGGGCGAGCTCGAGGAGGGAGGTCGCCTCCTCCGCCCCTCGGGCCAACGCACTTGTCGCGGCAGCCTCGAGGTACTCGACCTCTTGGGCCACATCGCCGGCCTCGGCCCAGTGCCGGGCAATGATCGCGTAGTTCTCCGGCTCCCTGTCGTGTTTCTCGTACCACTCCGCCAGCGCCCGGTGCCCCTGTCTGAGCTCCGAGGGCAGGAACGACTGCCGCGCGACATCCCGGATCAGGGCGTGGGCGAACCGCCAGCCGTCCGGCTTCAAAGCGATCACCTTCTTGCGCTTCAGGTCCTCCAGGTCCTCGGCAAGGAAGCGGGGGTCCAGAAGCGGGTCCGCGGCCAGGACGTGCTTGTCGTCGAAGCTGGTGCCGACGACACTCGCGGCTCTGATCACCATGCGCTGGCGGTCGGAGAGCGCGCCCAGGCGAGCACGGAAGACCTCCTCCACCCGGACCGGGAGACGGAGGCGATCGAGCTCAGTGGGCGGAACGGCGAGGCGGCCCCGCGCCGTGTCCGCCGTCCCCACGACAGCTATGACCTCGTCCGTCTGGAGCTGGAAGGCCAACTCGACCGTGAACAGCGGGCTTCCTTCGACCTTCCCCCGGAAGAGTGACCGAACCGGCTCATCCAGCGCTTCCACGCCCAGGAAATCGCGCGCGATCTGTTCCGTGGTGTCCGGAGCCAACGGCCGAAGGCTGAGCACCAAGGCACCGCGCTCACGCAGGTAGGAGGTGACCTCCGCCGCGGTGTGGGCGGCGCCGTCCTCGATGCCTGCCGACCTGGTGGACCCCGAGCCGTCGACACCCGGCGCCGGTGACTCTTCCGGAAGCGAACGTGTCAGCAGCACCAGCATGACCGGTTCGACGTTCCGGTGTACTGCCCTGACCAGCTCCCAGGACGCCGAGTCCAGCCATTGACAATCGTCCAGAACGATCAACAGCGGGGTCTCGCCGGCAGCCTCGGACAGGAGCTGCACGAGGACGCGGACGGTGTTCTCTCGCCGCGCCCTGCCCGTCATGTCCCGGAGCGAGGCATCGTCGAGCGACAGATCGAGGACTTCGTTCAGCAGGGCGGCCCACTCCGCCAGTTCGGGCCACTTGGACAGTCGCTCCTTGACCACGCGCGCCCTCTTGTTCGGGTCGCGCACCGACGACAGGCCCAGCGCCTTGCTGAACACGCGCTTCCAGGCGTGATACGGACGCGGATCCACGTCGTCACCGCTCCCCACGAAGACGGTGATGCGTCCGTAGCCCTCGCTGGCTTGCAGCAGATCCCCCGCCAGGTGCGTCTTGCCCACCCCCGGATCACCCTCCACGATCACCGTCGTCGAGGTTCCGAGGCTCAACGCCACGAGGCGTCCGCCCAGCTCCTCCCGCTCTCGATCGCGTCCCCTGGTCACCAGCACCTTGGAGTCGCCGGCCAGGCGCCGAAGGGTCGGGAGGCCCGGATCCGCTTCGTGCCATTCGGGCCGGTACACCTCGATGGGGCCGGCAAAGCCCTTCATGTCCGTCCGACCACGGGCGGAGAAGTGCACCCGATCGCGACTCAGATGCTGGCTCACCTGATCGCACAGCGCCTCATTCTGGGCGCGCTGCATCAACCGCGCCGCCAGGTTGACGACCGGGCCGACCATCATGAACTGGCGATAGGTGGCACTACCACAGACACCGCAGAAGGCCTGGCCTGTGGCGACTCCGATTCCGTGGTCCACGAAGCCCTGCATGGCCCTGCTGATCTCCAGGGCCGCCAGGTTCGCGCGCAACGCCTCACGTTCCCGGATCCGGGGCGGCAGACCGAACCCCGCGACGAGCGTGAGGCCCCCCAGATCCTGGGCGGCGTTGATGATCGATCCCTCGTACCGGGTCAAGATGTCGAGGGCATGCAGCGACGCTTCGCTCACCACCCGCGCCGCCTCTTCATCCCACGGCCGGGGCCGGAACGAGATGAACATGGCCGTCACCGGGGCGAGCTCCGGCTGAAACGTGCCGCGGGACCCGTCCCACCGCTCGAGGACGACGTCCGGCACATAACGGGCGGCGAGCGCAGCGGGAAGGGAGACCCGCGGGCGGACAGGCCTAGGCGGCGGGTCGAACGCCGGCTGGACAGTGCTCAGCCTGCCGACCGCAGGGGCGCCATTCGCGGGTTCGGTCTTGGCCGTTGCGCCGAGCAGGAGACGGACATGGTCGCTCGCGCCGATATCGGACGCCTCGACGGCCTTCTGTGCATGCGCCATCTCGTGGAAGCAGGGCCCGACAGGGACGAAGATGCGGCGCCCCCGCTCGGCTCCGATGTCCAGCAGCCATGCTGGACCCTCACCGATCCCGGCTCGGAGGCGAATCGGGTAACCGCCCACAGGTGCAAGACGACCGGCCTTTTCTTCTATCGCCCTCGCGGCCCGAGCAGCCCAGTTGACGGCCGCGGTCGCGCCGCCGAATTCCGCGCTGGACCAGACGGCCAGGACCTCGTCCCCTGCCAGAGTGACCACCGAGCCGTGGTACTCGGTTATTACGTCCCCGACCATCGAGAAGACAGTGTTCAGTGCATTCGCGATCGTCTCGGATCCGTCAGGACTCCAACGGACGAGATCTTCCATGATCGATGTCGACTCGGAGATGTCGAGCCCTACGACCGCCAATTCACAGGCCTCGATACTCCACCCATGAGGTGGCTCCGAGCCATCGCCTATCCGCCGTGCCAGAAGCTCGGGCACGAAACTGGTCAGCGCATCACTCGGAACTGACACTGCTCTCCGTGGATGAAAGCTATTGGTCATCGGGACAGGGCGCGGCACAGGCTAGCGCCATCTCTGGCCCGCTTGTAGCCTCGGCTGCCCTGCTCGATCCCTGGGGGATCCACCATGCTCGATCGCCGCGCGATCAGGGTTCATGTCGATCGGCATCTTCTCGACGTGCGAGAGATGCTGCCGACCCGGCTTCGCGCGGCGTTCGAAGATCTCCTTCAGGAGCGTGGCCTCCTCGCCGACGATCCGGCTCCGGCCGTCGGCCCCCTTGGTCATCCGGTCTTCGAGCTTCCCGTCTGGATGGCGAGCCGACTCCGCGACGAAGGGATCGAGACGCCGGAGGAGACTCTGGGGAGAGTCCTCGGCGTCAGCTCGCTGGGCTACTTTCACGTCCGAGCGCAGGACGACTGGCTCGACGCCACTTCGACGGGCGATCCCACCCTCGTGGCCCTGGCCGAGGCCCTCCTCGCTCTGTGCAACCGGCTGCTCGTATCCGTCGTCGGCCGGTCAGCCCGATTCTGGGACTTCTACGCCGAGGTGTTCACCGCGTACTCGGAGTCCCTCGCGCATACAACGGAAGTCCGGATGGGTGAGATGCCGGTCGCGCGCGAGACGTTCGAGCACCTCCTCGCCCAGGCCAGGCCTCTTGTCATCCCGTGCGCAGCCCTCCTCGACCGAGCCGGTCGGTGGCAGCTACTGCCGCTGCTGGAGGAGTTCGTGTTCGCCTCCACGGCCGCGTCGCAACTCATCAACGACTTGACGGACCTCGATGGGGACCGGCGGCTCGGGCACCGGACGTGGACCCTGGCGGCCATCGGCGGTTCCGATGGGCTCTGGTCGGAAGCGATCGACGCGTCGATGCAGAGCGGCGAGGGTCGGGTCCAGGAACGGATCTCGCAAGCTCTCTCATATCACGAGCGGTCTGCCCAAGCCGCGCGGGCACTGGCATTGACGGCAGCTGACGACTGGCTCGCCGATCGCCGGTCGAAGCTGGAGGGCTTCCTCGGTTCTCTCTCCGACAAGCTGCTGTCGGTCTTTGTCGAAGAATTGGCGACTCGACGAGCCGGACCGCCGGCCGACGCACTACAACGAAGTCCTGGAAGGGAATGAGGACGATGACGTCACCTAATGCCCCTTACCTCCCGAAGATTCCTGGGAGCGTCGTGGCGAGAGCCATCCAGGACACAGATTTCGCCGTCAGTCTGCTCCAGGCCAGCACCAGGCCGGCCGCGCTCAGCGATCCCGATCTGGGCTTGACGCCAGCGCAGCAGGCCGAGCTGCACACCGTTCTCGGCGAGATCGCCGGGTTGAGCTTCGAAGCGGCCATGCTGGCGATCAAGAACGAGGGCGTCAACGATTTTCGCTGACCGACCATCTCCTCCCGAGGAGCGGGTCCGCCAGTTCTACGATCACTGGACCCCCGTGATGGTCCGGGCAGCCGGCACCATCCTGCAGGCCGGGATGGTCAAGCGATCGGCCACGACAGCGGTCGCGCCGCTGACATCGGTGCAGTACCTGGCGGAACTGGCCGGTGTGGCCCCAGGCGATCGTGTACTCGATGCCGGATGTGGCGTCGGGGGGCCGGCCATAGCCATCGCAAGCAACGTGCCCGGCGTCGTCATCGACGGGGTGACCATTTCCGAAGTGCAGGTGACAATGGCCCGCACGTTCGTCACCGAGGCCGGCCTCGCCGACAGAGTCCGGGTGCACCTGGGGGACTTCCACCGTCTTCCGTTCCCTGACGAGTCGTTCGACGTAGCCCTCTACTTCGAGGTCACCTGCTACTCACCGGACCGCGCTGCTCTGTACCGCGAGTCCGCGCGGGTCCTCAAACCCCTCGGCACCGTCTACGTCAAGGACGTCTTCCGGCAGGAAGATCCCCTGACGGAGCAGCAGGGCCGGTCACTGGCCTCCTACGATGAACTCTGGGCCTGCACTTCGACGCCGACTCTGAGCGAGACGGAGGAAGCGATGCGTGCCGCGGGATTCACGTCGATCCACGTGCGGGAATACCCGTTCATTGACACGGCGCACCATTATGAGTCGATGGTGTCGAGAGACGAGGGCGGAGTGCGTCTCAACGAGTTCGGCGAGGCATTTCTCCGCTTCTTCCCGAAGCTGCCTCTTTTCTTCGCCGAGGTGAAGGCGCGCAAGCAAGGCAATTGACGGGCCGGCCACCGCGACCCACCGCGTGAAGGCGAGACCACGATGACCGCACGGTACGACGCCATCGTGGTCGGGGCTCGCTGCGCCGGCTCCCCGACGGCGATGCTCCTGGCCCGCAAGGGCTATCGGGTGCTGCTCGTGGACCGAGCGGGCTTTCCGAGCGACACCCTCTCTTGTCACTTCCTTCACCAGCCGGGGGTGGCCTCTCTCGATCGTTGGGGCCTCCTGCCGGCGGTCTCACAGTCGACCTGCCCGCCCATTCGCTCGCTGGTCCTCGATGCCGGCTCGTTTTCGGTCAGGGGAACGCCGCCTCCGGCCGACGGTGTTGCAGACGCGTACGCCATGCGGCGGACCGTGCTGGATCAGATCCTCGTGGATGCCGCCGCAGCGGCCGGCGCCGAGGTCCGAGAGCGGTTCACCGTTCAGGAGTTGCTCACCGACGGCGCGAGGGTGACCGGGGTGCGCGGTCGGGGGACGGACGGGGGCACTTTGACCGAGACGGCCAGGGTCGTGATCGGCGCGGACGGGAGGAACTCCCTGGTGGCGCGGCAGGTGTCAGCGCCGACCTATCACGAACACCCGTCGCTCACCTGCGCCTACTACAGCTACTGGAGCGAGGTCGAGATGGAGGACGTCGAGATCTACCTCCGTCCCGGCCGGATGATCCTGACCGCGCCGACCAACAACCGGCAGGTCTTCGTCATCGCCTACTGGCCGAACTCCGAGTTCCACCGCGTCCGTCGGGACCTCGAGGGCAACTTTACGGAAGTCCTCGGCTTGGCCCCTGACCTGGCCGAGCGCATTCGGGGGGGCGTTCGCAGCGAGCGCTTCCGGGGCACCGGCGCCCTTCCGAACTTCTACCGTCGTCCGTACGGGCCCGGCTGGGCGTTGGTCGGCGACGCGGGACACCACAAGGACCCGATCACCGGCCTGGGGATGACCGACGCCTTTCGAGATGCGGAGTCGCTGGCCGACGCTCTCGACGCCGGCTTCTCCGGCCGCGAACCGCTCGCGCACGCGCTTGCCGCGTACGAGCGGCACCGCAACGCGGTCACCGCCGAGGTGTACCAGACAACCCTTCGGTTCGCGCGTCTCAGACCTCCTGCACCCGAGATGAAGCTAATCTTGGAGGCCCTGCGCGATGATCCACTCGAGGTTGGAAGGCTCTTCGGCAGCGTCATCGGAACGGTCCCCTCTGCGGAGATGTTCACATCGGAGAACGTCGCTCTCATCATGCTGCGAGCGTCGTTGCGGCAGGCGGCGGCCCGCCAGGCCAGGGCCAGCCCGTGACAAGACGGCGGAGTTCCGCTCCTCCCCAACCGGTGGGGAGGCACTGTCTGAAGGTTGGGCCTCGAGGAACGGACCCGGGTGTCTTCCGATTGCCTCAGCGCCGCCCTGATGGCGGCGGCGAGAGAGCATCTCGTTCTGATCGGCAGTGCCGCGGCGAGCGGGGCATGCCTGAGCCGGCGCATCAGCTCCCAGATGGTGGGTTCATGCCGGGCGGTGACGTCCGCTGCCGCCGGCGCAGTCGGTGACCTCGCGTTGGCGTAGTGGCGTGGCCGTCAGGCATCTCAGCCGTCCACAGCAGATTGCTCGCCAGCGTGGCGCATAAGGCAATCCTCATCACGACTGTGCCGGTTCAGCCTGACCACCAAATGGTGGGGGACTGGTGCTTGTTCTCTCCCTGTTCGTGGTGGTCAAGCGGGATGGGCTACGTCTGCTGTCTCAAGGTTGACAACCTCGGCGCCGCGCTGCTCGGGGCGGCCCTCGAAGCCCCCATCGATGGGCAATCTGGGCATCAGTGTGCCTTGGAGGAAGCGCTCGCAGCTCTCGCGTGAGCTCCACACGGTACTGATCAGAAAGCCACCCTCCGTGGGTCCGGCGACGTGGTAGATCTGCCCCTCCGGCATTCCGTTCGGCGGATGCACCGCCGCGAGCGACGCCCGGTACTGCTCCTCGGTTCCCCCCGGCCAGAAGTGCTCCAGTAGGTAGGCCATGTCCGTCCTCCGCTCTGAGGCCGCGGCTTTCACCACCCGCGAAGCCTAGGGGCCGCCGAGAACACCAGGGGAGAGCACAAAGGTCCTGCTCTCCGCTCCCGTCGGGTATGACGACGGCCGGGCTCAACTTGCTCGACGAGGACCCCGTCCAGGCACACGCTGATGGCATCGTGCAGCCGGCGGAGCTTGTCGACGTCGGTGCGGTCCCGCGCCCATGCGCGGAACAGGACGTCGACCCGGAGCAACTGCTGTCGCTGTTCCGTTGAGAGGGTGTGGAACGCAGGGAGGTTGACCAGCTCCGCCGGGCCGCCTCCGCCGTCGCGGATACCGTCCTTCAGCCGGTACTGCTCGTGGTAGACGCCGCCGTGCTTGGTCGTACAGCAGATGACGAGGTGGGTCGCGGTCCGCCGGATGACGGTGCCGCTGCCGTATCGGGGGCGGCTGAACTCCGTACCGGACTCGATGGTCACCGAGTCGCCGGGCGCCAGGGCGGCGAGCTGGTCGGCGGTAAGCCGGTTCTCGGCGCTCACCGCTGACTCCCCCGTCGCTTGCTGAATGCCCGGGGCAGCTCGTCTCAGCAGTAGCCGTCCCCATGGCGGAGGGGAGGTCTTGTGCGCCATGGCTGGCGGAGGTCGTTCTCGACATGTCCGACGTGTGGGCTTACGACCCTCTGCCGCTCTGCGACCCATTCCGTCGGCCCTGAAGCTGTGCCTCAGCCGTGCCTCAAGCAGGGGCAAAAGGCGGACGTCAGCGGATAGCAACGGTCGGAACCACTGAGGCACGAAGGTGGCGTCGACGTCCAGCTGAGCTGGGCAGATGAACATACAAGCTGGTCAGAACATGGAGCGGGTGACCGGGATCGAACCGGCATGTGGGCATTAGCGTGGGACACGAGCGACCTCCGCGGTCGGGATGGATGCCGTCAGACAGCTCCACACCAGACCCGGAGGTCGCTCCTACGTCAACAACGGTCTTGGTCAGTACATCTAGTACCGCCGGTTACCACGTGCCCGCCGACAGGCCCGGCGGACGCCGGCGGCCGATCTATTTATCCCAGCCCGGGTATGTCCCGCCCGGGTTCAGTGGAGGCTTGTAAGGACGCGGGCGGCAGGCCAGCCGCGGCTTTGCTCATGTTCGACAACAAACAAGGACATCGGCCCCTTGGTATCGGGTCGCGTTGGTTCCTACGCTTTCCAGTCCTGGGATTCTGCGGTGACGACTTGGGGGCGGGCATGGCCGACGAGCGCACCTTGCCTGTACCCCGCCGGCGACCACGAGGACCGCTCCCGTCCGGAACGGTCACCTTCCTGTTCACCGACATCGCCGGCTCGACTCAGCTGCTGTGGAAGGGCCGACAGGCTTACGCGGCCGCGCTCGCTGACCATCGGCGGATGCTGCGAGCCGCGGTCGCCGCACACGGCGGTCGCGAGGTTGACACCCAGGGCGACGCCTTCTTCATGGTGTTCCCCAGCGCCAGCCAGGCAGTGGCCGCTGCCGCCGAAGGGCAACGATCCTTGGCCACCCATTCATGGCCTGACGGGTTGCAGACTACCGTCCGGATGGGACTGCACAGCGGCGAGGCCACCGTCGCCGGGGAAAGCTACATCGGCCTTGCCGTACACCGGGCCGCCCGGATCATGGCTGCTGGCTCCGGCGGCCAAGTTCTGTTGTCGGAGGCGACCGCGGCCCTCGTCGCGGACGACCTGCCGACCGGGACTGCACTGCGCTCCCTGGGCGGCCACCCCCTGAAGGACTTCCCGGGAGCGGCTCCACTGTTCCAGCTCGACGTCGAGGGCCTGCGCACCCGGTTTCCTCCGCTGCACCAGACAGGCCCCCGGCGTCGGCTGCCGGAGTCACCCGGCAGCCTTTTCGGCAGAGAGAAGGACATCGCGGCCTTGTCCGCGATGCTCACCGATCCCCCGACGCGGCTGATCACGGTGACCGGGCCCGGGGGTGTGGGCAAGACCAGGCTGGCGGCGCAGACCGCTCGGACGGTGGCCGACAACTTCCCCGGAGGGGCAGTATTCGTCCCACTCAGCGCTATCGCCGACCCCGCGCTCGTCCTGTCCACACTCGCCGACGGCGTCGGCGTCCGAGGTGAACCGGGGATGGATCTGGTCGAGGGGATGCGGGCGGCGCTCGGCCGCGACCGGACACTGGTGGTCCTCGATAACTTCGAGCACGTGGTCGGGGCGGCCGCGGACCTGGCGGTCGTACTCGAGGAAATCCCGGCCCTCGTCGCGCTGGTGACCAGCCGGCAGGCGCTGCGGCTAAGTCCCGAGCAGCAGTACCCCCTGGCGCCCCTGGCTGACACGCCCGCGGAGCGGCTGTTCGCCGAGCGGGCCGCAGCCGTGCGCCCCGGCTTCGCACTCGACACCCTCGACGTGGCTAACGCGAGGGCGGTTACCGAGATCTGCCGCCGCCTCGACGGCCTACCGTTGGCCATCGAGCTCGCTGCGGCTCGCATCCGACTGCTGCCGCCGGCGGTGCTGCTTGAGCGCCTCGGTCAGCGGCTCGACGTCCTTGGGAGCGGGCCGATTGACCTGCCAGAGCGGCAGCGGACGCTCCGGGCCACGATGGACTGGAGCTTCGGTCTCCTCGGCCCGCAGGAGCAGGCGCTCTTCACCAGGCTCGCCGTGTTCTCCGGCGGATTCACGGTGACGGCAGCCGAGACCGTCTGCGTCCGGCCGGGAGAGTCGGATGTCCTGGACACGCTGTCTGTCCTCCTCGATGCCAGCCTGCTTACCGAGTCCCCGCAGCCCGGGGCGGAAGCGCGGCTGGACATGCTGGCTACGGTTCGCGCCTACGCAGCCGAGAAGCTCGCGAGCTCCTCGGACCGGACGGAGACCGAGCGACGCCACACCGCGTGGTTGCTGGCCCTGACTGACCACTTTGTCGTCGCAGGGGACCGTGAGTTCGGTGAGGCGCTCGCCCGCCTCGACCGCGAGCGGGCCAACTTCCGCGCGGCGGTACAGCGCGCCATCGACCGTGGCGACCTGGAAACGGCGACGCTGCTCATCAGGAACACCGTCTCGTATCTTTCGCGGCGTGTCGCCGAACGGGAGGCGTGGGGGTGGCTGAACCAAATGCACGCCCAGGCCGGCACCGCTGCACCAGCCGTGCGGGGACGACTGCTCATCCTCCGCGGGTTGTTCGCACGCGCCGTCGGAGAGGCCACCGCCATCCGTCCCCTTCTAGAGGAGGGGCGGCGGCTTCTGCCGGACGACGCCGATCACGCTCTTGACCGCACTCTCATGGCGTTCGCCGGCATCTTCGCCGCCCTGGCCGACGGATCGATAGAGGAAGCCTCTCGCTGCATCGACGAGATGGCTGCCCGCAGCGCGGCCACGGGGCGCCGGGTCGGCGCGGCCGTTGCAGAGATGCTCCGCGGGAATATCGCACTCGTCGGCGGGGACCTGGCCGGCGCTGACCGGCACTATGAGACCGGCCTTGAGCTGAGCGGACGTCTGGGCGACGAGGCCCTGGTTGGCCAGCTGCTCAGCCTCCGTGGCCTGATCCTGCTTGCCACCGGCAAGTTGGACGCCGCACGTCGGTCGGTGCTCGACGGTGTGGCAGTCAACCGGAACAGTTCACACCAGCAGCTAGGAATCACGTATTCCCTCGAAGCGCTCGCCGCCCTCGCCCTTGCCGATGGCCACCCCGCAGTGGCGGCCCGCGCCTTGGCCGCAGCAGCCGCGGCCCGTCGGATCGTGGACGAACCGCTCGGCCCGGCCCTCGGCCCGCTCGGGGACGACCTAACAGCTCAGGCGCATGAACAGCTCGGCGACCAAGCCTTCGAGACTGCCAGCGCTGAGGGTCGGCAGTGGTCGCTCCCGCAGGCCCTAGACCGAACCCTGGAGGACCTCAGCGACCAAGACCGACCGTGGGACGCAGCCAGGCCGACTCTCCGCTCAGCATGGCCGGACCCCGCTCCCTGACATTTTCATCGCCACATGCCACGACGGTCGACACCCGTCAGAGCGTTAGACCGGAGCCTCCTGCGGACTCGGCGCGGGACTTTTCCGCGCCGGGGCTTCTGGAGGCTCTCATTCGCCGGACGGATGAGCCATGGCGACACGGCGGACCATGTCGCGGGACACCGTGTGAACGGTGTCCCGCGACAGAGCAGTGGAGCGGGTGACGGGAATCGAACCCGCACAGTCAGCTTGGAAGGCTAGTGGCCTCAGAGCTCATATGCGCAGGTCCAAGTGCCTTTTGACCCAGACCGTGCCTTGCCCATGCCTCAGCGTGGACGGGCGCCTCCTTGTCCCCGCCTGAACCAGGAGTTCACCATGCCGTCCTGATCCCCTCGGTGTGGGTGGCGTGCCCTACGGTGGCGGGATGCCGACGTCGTCGGTGACAGTCCTGGGCGGCGGGGTGGCGGGGCTCGCTGCGGCGCTGCTGCTCGCCCGCGACGGCCACCGGGTGAGGCTGCTGGAGCGCGACCCGCTGCCCATCGGCGCGCCGGATGACGCGCCCGCCTGGCCGCGCAAGGGGATTCCGCACTATCTGCAGCCGCACGCCTTCATCCCCCGCGGACGGGCCGAGCTGCGGGCGCACTTCGCCGACGTCTATGAGGCGCTGCTGGCGGCGGGTGCGGAGGACGTCGACCTCCGTGGGAAGGTCCCAGGCGGAGCTGGGTCGGGCGACGAGGACCTGCAGTATCTGGCCGTGCGACGGCCGTTGCTGGAGTGGGCCCTGCGTCGAGCGGTTGCAGCGGAGCAGGGGATCACGGTGCGGGACGGCACGCAGGTGCGCGGCCTCACGGTGGACCGCGGGCGGGTGAGCGCCGTCGAGGCCGACGGGGGCACGCTGGCGGCCGACGTCGTCGTCGACGCGCTCGGCCGGCGCACGCCGACTCCCCGGTGGCTGGCCGGCAGTGGCATCATCAGCGGGACCGATAGCAGCGACTGCGGTGTCGTCTACTACAGCCGCTACTACCGCTGCCGGCCTGGCTTCAGGCTGCCTGACGGGCCGTTCATTCTTAGCCCGCGCGGCGACCTCGGGTACTTCGGGTACGCCACCTTCCCGGGCGATAACGGCACGTTCGCCATGGTGCTCGCCGTCCCGCCCGGTGTCCCCGAGTGGCGGCGGCTCCACGCGGAGGACGCGTACGAGGCCGCGGTGGCCCGCATCCCGGCGCTCGCGGCCTGGGCCGACCCGGCCGGCGTCGACCCGATCACCGACGTGCTCCCGATGGCCGGGCTGCGCAACACGTTCCGCCGCTGGCAGCCGGAGGCGCCCGCCGGGCTGCTGCCGGCCGGCGACGCGTACTCCCACACCGACCCGGTGCTGGCGCACGGCCTCGCCTTCGCACTCATCCACGCGGTCGAGCTGGCCGCGGCACTGCGCGCGCACGCCGATCCGGTCGACCGGGCGGTGGCCTACGCGGCAGCCACCGGTGCCGCCCTCCGGGAGCGCTTCGATTTCGCGACGGCGCTGGACGCCCAGCGGCTGCGCATGTGGCTGGGCGGGCCGGTTGACCTGGCCTCGGCTGACGGGGACTACGCGCTGTTCAGCCAGATGGCCGCCGGCGCCGCCGCACGGATCGACCCGGACGTCTTCCGCGTGTACGTCCGCCGCATCGGGTTGCTGGACAGCACCGCCGTCCTGGACCGCGATACCGGCCTGCACCGGCGGATCGAGCGGCTGTTCGCCCAGCTCATCGCCGCACCGAAGCCGCCGGGCTGGCCGTCGCGCGAGGAGATGTGTGCCACAGTCGGCAGCAGCGGAGGCTGAGCACGCAGAAGCTGCGTGCTCGGGTTTGGACCGAGCGATCTTTGCGATCACGGTCGTGTGGTGCCGAGCACACGACGGGTCAGGCGACTTCCCACCTAGAAGTCATGTGGCCGCTGAACTCATGGTGAACGGGCGAGTGGGTTGGACGGACGAGGGCATCGCCGTGGCTCGTCGGCTGCGCCGGAACCAGCCGCGCCTGGGGATGCTCGTGCTTTCGCAGTACCTGGAGTCGCATTACGCCACGAGCCTGCTCACCGACACCCCCGAGCTTGCCGGCTATCTGCTCAAGGACCGCGTCTCCGACGTGGCGGTGCTGGTCGACGCGCTGCGCCGGGTGGTCGAGGGCGAGTGCGTGGTCGAGCCGACCATCGTGGCCCGGCTCATGCGCCCGTGGACGGCGTCCGGCCCGTTCGACCGGCTCTCGCAGCGGGAGCGGGAGGTGCTCGCCCTCATGGCGGAGGGCCGCTCCAACGCCGCCATCTCCTCCATGCTCGGGTGGGCGAGCGCACGCTCGAGGCACACGTGCGCCAGATCTTCCAGAAGTTGGATTTGCCGCCGTCGGCCGACGATCACCGCCGCGTGCTGGCCGTGGTGCGGTACCTGCAAGCTCGCAGTAGTTGAACCAACGAAGCGGGGTGAGAGCGTGCGCCGTTGCGCCGGTCCGGCGTCGAGCCCGTGCCCAGGCACCGTTTGTCGCAGCCTGGCGGAGGGCGTTCAAGGAGATTGGGATCGAGGTTGGCCACGGCCGGGATCTCCCGTCGCACATGTTCCGCCGTCAGAACGGCGCCTTCATCGACCGTCACGTCCGGTCGGGACAGAGGGTCAGGCTCCCGAGGCCGGTGATCCAGGCCCGAACTGCATCCTCGTGGACGCACATCTCGTCTGGCACTTGACCGCGTCTGATGATGAGCGTGCGTCGTTCCGGCCCGGAGGGGACGCGACATTCGAACCCGGGGGGTCCAGCGAGTGCTGCCGCGCCGCAAGAGGTGGGCACAATCTGCTCAAGGCGGAACGTCAGGGGTGGGCGACGAAGTAGGCGTTGAAGGGGTCTTCCTCCAGCTCGTGCTGGGCGACGTCGGTGAAGCCGGCCTCGCGGAGCATCCGCTCGGCGGTCTGCCTTCCCCAGCCTGTGCCGAGGCCGACGCCGCCTTGGCCGAGCGACACGGACATGCAGTGGAAGGTCGAGAACGCGAACAGCAGGGTCGCCCAGGGCAGCTCGCCGTTCTCCTCGAGTTTGCTGGAGGCGTTGATGTCGACCATGAGGAAGGTGCCGCCCGGGCGGGTGGCCCGTCGAATCCGCTCGAGCACGGCGGCCGGCCAAGCCTGGTCGTGGATGGTGTCGAATGCCGTCACCAGGTCGTAGCCCGCGTCGATCTCGAGCCGGGCGACGTCCTGGGTGACGAACGTGGCGTTGGTGAGCCCCCAGGCCGACGCTTCAAGTCGTGCGGCGACCAGCGCCTCCTCGCTGAAGTCGTAGCCGGTGAACCTGCTCGCCGGGTACTCGCGAGCGAGCAGGTTTATCGCGTGGCCCTCACCACAGCCGACGTCGGCAACGTCGATGCCGGCGCGCAGGCGCTCGACCTCACCGGTCAGCGGGATGATCGTGTCGATCAGGGAGGCGTCGTTGACTGCTGCGCTTTCCTGCGCCTGCAGGTCGTGAAAGCCGGGGTAGTCCTCGTAGGCCAGCCCCCCGCCGGTGCGGAACTTCTCCACAATCTTTGGCGTGACGATGCCGATCACGGTCAGGTAGCGGGTCATCCGGGCGAGGTTGTCCGGACCGGCGCCCGTGAGGAAGGGCGTGTGGTCTGGGCAGATGTAGTAGGTGGCGTCGCCGGGGACGTACTGGACGAACCCGGCCGTGACCATGCCGCCGAGCCACTCGCGAACGTAACGCTCGTCCAGGCCGGAGGCGTCGGAGATCTGCACGCTGCTGGCCGGGGGCAGCCCGGCCAAGGTCTCGAAGAGTCCGAGCTCGTGGCCGACGCTCGTGAGCGCACAGATGGCGCCGTCGTTGAGGATGCCGATCACGCGGACCGCCACCTCCTGCGGGTCGGCGGCAGCGGTTGTCGTCTCCGGGGTCTCGAGGGGTGTCATGGTGTGCTCCTGGGGTCGGACGACCGGGCGGGGTCCCGGTCCCTCGACGCTATGAGCGCGGTCGGAGCGGCCGCGTCGGGCAGATTCACCATCTGCTACAGGAGTGCATGGGGCATCCGCTCCGGCGGAAATCAGGCGAGCCCGTGCTCCCGCGCCCAGGCTGCGGCGGCGGTCCGGGAGCTCACCCCGGTCTTGGTGAAGACGCTGCTCAGATGCCGCCCGACGGTCTTGTGGCTGATCACCAGGTCGCGGGCCACTTCCTTGTTGGTCCGTCCCGCCGAGACCCGGACCAGGATGTCGACCTCCCGCGCGGTGAGCCCGCCCGGGCGGGGCCCGTGGGCCATTCGGGCGAGGTCGGCATCGGCGCCGAGGCCGGCGTAAATCGCCCGCGCGGTGGCCTCCGCGGCTGCCGCCCGGTCGGCTTCACCGCGTCGGCGATACACCTCGGCATGCACCTCGTGGACTCGGGCCAAGTTGTGCCGCTCCCGCTGCTGGCGATGGATGCGGGCGGCATCCGCGAGGGCGGCCTCTGCGTCGTCCCAACGGCCCGTGGCCATGGCGCAGGCTGCCGTCGACCGGGCCGCCGCGGCCAGCAGGCCAGGGGTGCCGAAGCGCTCTGCCGTCTCCACCGCCTCGCCGGTGAGCTGTTCGGCGAGTTGGC
>Ga0126306_10000784_pt1 | contig 15887 bp, 13 predicted proteins | sample Plot27_FD_92592 | JGI IMG/M metagenome (GOLD analysis project Ga0126306, IMG submission 92592) | Serpentine soil microbial communities from UC McLaughlin Reserve, CA, USA - Plot27 | ecosystem: Environmental > Terrestrial > Soil > Grasslands | place: USA: UC McLaughlin Reserve, Lake County...
CACCTCGTCGTAGATCGTCCCGAGGCGGACCTGCGGACGCTGTGCCGCCCCGGTCTTCCACCAGCCGAAGTCGAGCGCCGTGAGGCGGTTTCCTTTTCCTTGGACGATGGCGTACCCGCAAGCAGCCGTTCCCGGATCGATACCTATGACTTTCACAAGTCGAGGTTAGGCACGCGATCGGACGTTCCTGCCGTGGAAATCCAGCTTCGCGTCGAGGCCGTAGTCACCTGCGAATGCGCGTGCTCGCCGCCGTCGCGATCGCAGCCGCCGTCGTGGCGGTCGTCGGCGCGACAGCCCACGCCGACGCCCAGGCGACGAAGCTCGTCGGGTCGGTCGACGACCTGGCGAGGATCAGCCTGGACGACCAGGATGGGACGCCCGTCACGACGCTCGCGCCGGCGACTTACGACGTCGAGGTCACGGACTCGACCACCTTCCATAACTTCCACCTGACCGGGCCGGGCGTCGATCGCACCACGGGGGTCGCGGCGACCGGCACCGAGACGTGGACGCTGCCGCTCGCCGAGGGGACCTACGACTACGTCTGCGATCTGCACACGTACATGCACGGGACGTTCACGGTCGGCGCCGCCCAGCCGCCGCCTCCGCCCCCGCAACCGCCGCCCCCGCTCCCGCCGCCTCCCGGACCGCCGCCGAGCGCGCCGCCGGCTCCCCCGCCGCCCTCTGCGCCACCCGCGGCTCCCACCCCGCCGGCGGCTGCGACCGTCACAGTCAGCGCGGTGCGGGTCAGCCGCGCGACGCGTTCGCTCGTCGTGGTCAGCGTGACGGTCGACCGGACGGCCCGCGCCTCGCTCGAGCTCCGCCGTGCCGGCCGGACGCTCGCCCGAAGCACCGCGACGCTCGAGCCGGGAAGGAACTCGCTGCGGCTGCGTCCGCGCCGCCGGCTCGCGGTCGGCCGCTACCAGCTCGTGCTGCGCGTCGGCCAGGCTCGCCCGCGTTCGTACGGCCTGCGCCTCCGCTAGCTTGTAGCGCCGTGCGGTGGTTGGCAGGAGTAGCCCTGCTCGTGGCTACCGGGGTTGCCGCTGCATCCCCGGCGGCGCTGCCTGCCGCCGCGAACGGGATCGAGCGCGTCCCCGTGCGGGCCACGACGCCTGCGTCCTTCCCGCCCGGGCTGACCCTTGCGCTCGCCTCGCCCGCACGCTTCACCTCCGCGTCGCGCGCGCCGGAATCGGGCCGCTGGGTCGGGCCTCGCTACGACTCGACCATCGTTCCGGGCCTCTCGGGCAGCTCCTCGATCGATTGGTCGACTGCGCTCGACACCACGTCGCAGAGCGCCGAGGCCGCGGCGCTCTCCGCCATCAAGCTCGGCTTCGCCGAGGACCAGCGCGGCCAGATCGCGGTTCCGCACCTCGTGGGGAAGACGTACGTGGGCACGATCCAGGGTTTCTACGTCCTCAAGGTCGCCTCGAACACGCCCGATAGCGCCCGCGCCGAGGCGACGATCGCGTTCACGCTCGGCCAGGGCGTCTACGCGGTCGCGCGCTTCCTGCTGCTCGAGCCGCCGAGCGACGACTTTCGCGTCGAGGGCGGCATCCTTCCGACGGCGTGGAACCGCGGCCAGGCGTTCATCGCCCTCGCCGGCGTGCGCGTCGAGGGCAATTTCGCACCGGCGCTCGTCTCGCTCCGCGCCGAACGCGGCTCCCGGGTCCTCAGAGGGCGCGTCGTCGACGCCTTCAGGCACCGGGTGCTCGGCGCGCAGATCGCGCTCGAGCGGCGGGCGGGGTCGGGGTGGCGGCGGGTGGGCGGCACCCGCACCGACCAGGCCGGCAGCTACGCCGTCCGGGCCGCGACGCCGGGCCGCTACCGCGTGACCGCGACCGTAGGCGCGACGACGATCGGCAGCACGAGCCGCGGAATCAGGTAGCCGCAGCCTCTAGCACGCGCTCCGGGATGTCGAAGTTGGCGTAGACGCCCTGGACGTCGTCGTTCTCCTCCAGCGCGTCGACGAGGCGAAGCACCTTCCGCGCGACCGATTCCTCCTCGACCTCGACCGTCGTCTTCGGGACCATCGTCAGCTCGGCCGAGTCGACGGGTAGCCCGGCGCCCTCGATCGCCTCGCGCACCGAGGAGAGGTTCTCGGGCGCGACGGTCACCTGGTAGCTGGAGCCGTCCAGGGTCACGTCTTCGGCGCCGCCCTCAGCGGCGGCGAGCGTCAGCTCGTCCTCGTCGGCGGTGCCCGGGACGAGGATCAGGCCCTGGCGCTCGAAGAGCCAGGCGACCGCGCCCGTTGCGCCGAGGTTGCCGTCGTGCTTGGCGAAGAGGTGCCGTACGTCGGAAGCGGTCCGGTTGCGGTTGTCGGTCAGCGCCTCGACGAGCAGAGCGATGCCGTTCGGGCCGTACCCCTCGTACACGATCTGCTCGAACGAGCCCGCGTCCGCGTCGGCGCCCGATCCGCGTGCGATCGCCCGCTCGATGTTGTCCTTCGGCATCGAGTAGCTGCGCGCCTTCTCGATCGCGTTCTGCAGTGCGAGGTTCCCCGTCGGGTCGGGGCCGCCCTCCTTCGCCGCGACGATGATCGCCCTCGAGAGCTTGGAGAAGAGCTTGCCGCGCTTGGCGTCGGCGGCGCCCTTCTTGTGCTTGATCGACGACCACTTACTGTGACCCGACATATCTCTCCTCTTCGACGAGTTGCAGGAAGCGCTCGTGGACGCGCGTGTCGTTCGTCAGCTCGGGATGGAACGACGCGACGAGAAAGCGGCCGTCGCGGAGGAGCACGGGAGTGCCGTCGTGCTCGGCCAGGAACTCGACGTCTGGGCCCGCTTCGGTCACGCGAGGCGCACGGATGAAGACGCCGCGAAGCGGCTCGTGCTCGCCGGCGAGCTCAAGGTCGGCCTCGAAGCTCGACACCTGGCGCCCGTAGGCGTTCCGCGCGACCTCCACGTCGACGAGGCCGAGATGGTCTCGGTCGAGCAGGATCATCCCGGCGCACGTCCCGAAGACGGGGCCGCCGAAGCGCCGGATCGCCTCCTCGATCCCGTAGAGGCGCATCAGGCGCGTGATCGCAGTCGATTCGCCCCCGGGGATGATCAGCCCATCGAGGCCGTCGAGCTCGTCGGGCTTTCGCACCTCGACCGCCTCCGCGCCGAGCCGACGCAGGACGGCCGCGTGCTCGCGGAAGTTGCCTTGAACTGCCAGAACACCGATACGGGCTCTCGTTTCCACGGCGGCAATTCTACGTTCGACGCCGATAGACCTTTCTCGATTTCCGCTGTACCCTGCCCCGGTTCAGTTGTCTCCAAGGGGGAGGTTTACAGCTTGCTCGCATCATCATCGCCGCCAGCCTCGTTGGGCTGCTCGCCACCGTGGGCGTCACGGTCGCGTTCGCCGCGAAGCCCGGCAACGGGGAATCGACTGGAGAGGGAACGGTGTTCTTCCCGAATCCGGTGGCACAGCTGCAGGATCAGTCGCTCACCGACCAGAAGGACGCCGACTATCCGGCCCTCGCGCCGGCGTATCGCCAGGTCCGGCTGACGAACCTCGACGGCAGCGGCCGTCTCGTCGGTGACTACGCGAACATCCTCAGCGAGACCGGCGATCCGGCCTACTCGCCCACGAACGAATTCAACTACCGACGGAACGACGACCGCTTCGAGCAGGTCATGGCGTACTACTGGATCACCGAGGCGCAGAAGTACATCCAGAGCCTCGGCTTCGGGACGACCCTGCGGCCCGTGAACAAGGAGTCGCAGGACGTCCGCATCAACCAGTGGGGTCAGGACAACTCCTTCTCGTGGGACAAGAAGGACATGATCAAGCTCGGCAAGGGCGGCGTCGACGACGCCGAGGACGCCGAGGTCATCCTCCACGAGCTCGGCCACGCGATCCAGGACTCGCAGCAGACGCCGTTCGGCTACGGGTTCTCGTTCGAGGCCCGCGCGATCGGCGAGGGCTTCGCCGATTACTGGGCGGTCACGGTCTCGAACTTCATCTCGCCGACGCCCGACGCGCCGTGCGTGGCCGACTGGGACTCGGTCTCGTACACGTCGACGACGCCGCACTGCCTGCGCCGGACCGACCTCAACCTGCACTACCCGGAGAACGTGAACCCGAACAGCGTTCACTCGACGGGGCAGATCTGGTCGCGCGCGCTGTGGGACATCCGCAACGCCATCGGCCGCGCCGACGCGGACACGATCATCCTCGAGTCGCACTTCGGTCAACGTGACCCGACGATGAAGCAGCTCGCGGAGAGCACCGTCGCGGCTGCAAAGAAGCTCTACCCCGGCGATGTCGCGAAGGTCACGAAGGCCTTCGAGGATCGCGGGATTCTGTAGACGCTGACGTTGGAGGGGGCGCCCTCGGGCGCCTCCTCTACCAGCCTCTCGTCTCGAGCAGCTGCTCGGGGGCGATCGAGCCGGCGGCGATGCCGACCATTGCCTCGCCGAGGCCGGCGGAGACCCGTGCCAGCACCTCGGCGTCGTTGAAGTGGGTCGTTGCCTCGACGATCGCTTTCGCACGCGTGGACGGGTCACCCGACTTGAAGATGCCGGAGCCGACGAAGACGCCGTCCATGCCGAACTGCATGCACATCGCCGCGTCGGCTGGAGTCGCGATCCCGCCGGCGGTGAAGGTCACTACGGGGAGCCGTCCGTTCTCGGCCACCCACTTCACGAGCTCGTACGGCGCCTGGGCGTTCTTGGCCTCGGCGAAGAGCTCCTCCTCGCGGAGCGCGTGGAGCCGGCGGATTCCGCCCATCACCTCGCGCATGTGCCGGACCGCGTTCGAGACGTCGCCGGTGCCGGCCTCGCCCTTCGTCCGGATCATCGCCGCGCCCTCGCCGATCCGCCGCAGCGCCTCCCCCAGGTTGCGGCAGCCGCAGACGAACGGAACGGTGAACTTCCACTTGTCGATGTGGTGGTCCTCGTCGGCCGGCGTCAGCACCTCGCTCTCGTCGATGTAGTCGACCTCGAGCGCCTCGAGGATCTGCGCTTCGACGAAATGCCCGATCCTCGCCTTGGCCATGACCGGGATCGTCACGGCCTCCTGGATCTCGACGATCTTGTCGGGATCGGCCATGCGTGCGACGCCGCCCTCGGCGCGGATGTCGGCCGGGACACGCTCGAGCGCCATCACGGCCACGGCTCCGGCGTCCTCGGCGATCCGCGCCTGCTCGGCGTCGGTGACGTCCATGATCACCCCGCCCTTGAGCATCTCGGCGAGGCCACTCTTCACGCGCATGGTCCCGAGCTCGGCCATCGACGCGATTGTAGAGGTCGAGAGTAGGGGCGGGCTCGCCGGTCACCCGGGAGCCCGCCTTCCTCCCCGCAGCTAGCGGGAGGCGTTCGACGAGGCGACCTTCACGAGGACGCTCGTCTCGCCGCCGAAGCCGCGCAGCTTGCGCCGAAGCTCCACCGCAGTCATCCGATCCGCCTTTCGTTGCCGCACTACGGAATCGGGCTCATCGTCTGCCGGCTCGCGGAACGTGCCATCCCCCCGTTTCGGCAGTCCTACCGATGCGGCGTACGTTCGGTGCGAAGGGTGATGGAGCGGGATGCCGCGCAGCGGGGTCCTCGGGGTTCCCCGGCTGCGCCGCAGCAAGCCACACGGGGGTTGGAACACTGCTCGAGCGGCGTTCCGAAGCGTGAGACGTCCGCAGTTCGCCTCGGCTCCGTCGTCGCCGGCCCGGTCAGATACCGCGTGGCTCGGGCGGCATCCCGTTCCACGTGACCAGGATGGCTGCCGCGGCGGGCAGCTCGTCTGACCTAAACGGGTCAAGTACGCGCTTCAGGCGACGAGCCGTTCACGGCGCGCCATGGCGACGGCCTCGAGCCGCGAGTGCACGCCGAGCGCACGGAGGACGTGCCGCACGTGGTTGCGGACCGTCTCAGGGCTCAGATGGAGCTCGGCGGCGATCTGCTTCGTCGAGCGGCCGTGCTCGAGGAGACCCAGGATCTCCCCCTGGCGCGTCGTGAGATGCGGGTGCGGGATCGCGGCCGGCTCCACCTCGTGGATCACCTGGCCGAACACGCCGATCACGCGGTGACCCTGGGTCAGTCGTACGGAGCAGACCTCCACGGCCATGCGCTCTCCGTTCCCGTCGATGAGCGTCACCTCGGCGTCGGTCGACGTCACCGTCCCGACCACCTTCTGCGCGAAGACGTCGCGCGATCGGCGCGCATCCTCCGGCGCCACCACCGACGTGAACTGGCGCCCGCGGACGTCGCCCACGATGCGCTCCGCGGCCGGGTTGACCCAGCGGATCACCCCGCTCGTGTCGAGGACGTAGCTAGGGATGTTGATCTGCTCCAGCGCGCTCTCGACGTCGCCGCCCATGCTTTCGAGCACGGACATGCCATAAGTCTGCAGACGCCGGTGAGCCCGGTCAACTCGCCGGCTCCGGCGTCGAGATGGGCCCGCCAGGATTCGAACGCTCCTGCTAATTGAGCTTTTCTCGTGCCCGCGGGTGCACCGCTGGGGGCACGCCGTGCGCGTGTTTAGACGCGTTTGACGTGTTTGAGCGCGTTCGGCCTGATTCAGGCCACCGCAGGAATAGACGTCGACGGGGTCGCGAGGACAATGTCGTCGCCGCGCGCGATGCTCCGATCGAGGAACCGCTTGTTAGCTGACCACCGCTCAACCTCGGACATGCGGTTCCAGATGTGATCCGGGATCTCCGAATCCGCGCACACGGATCTGGTCGGCCAAGATTTGTAGTCGGGGTCGTGCCCGAGGACGGTGACGCCAGTGTTTCGCTTGGCCGGCGCCGTCTTTGCGGCATGTCCGCACCTCCGGCCTGGAGCCGATACCGGTCGTGCGGTCGGATCTCACGCCTCGGCCTTCGTTTGCCCGGGCGGCCGTCGAGCGACACGAGTGAGCTCACCAATGTCCGACGAGCCGACTCCTTGACGCTCAAGGGTAGAGACCAACGCCTCGGCGCTCTGCAACGCGCTCGTCAGAAGTTCTGCTGGGTCTACCTCAGCGACCCCGAGCGTTGCGCCCGAGCGCACGAATGAAGCTCTCATACGCGAACCGCAATCCTCCAGTCTCACCTCGAACGGTCCATCCATGAACCGGAGACTCTCTTTATCCGAGGGTTGGGTCACCAGCTCGCGGAGCACTTCTATCCACCAGGTCAGGATGGGCACCGGAAAGTCATGCCAACCAACCTCGGGGAACGCGAAGCCCTCAACCTCGAGCCAGATCCGTCCAACAATGGAGCCGGTTCGAGTCGCCGCAACCGAGTCGAGATCGAGTTGGACTCGTGCGCTCATGGGCTACCGACCGGGTACGCCGTTTCAATCGTATGGGTCTGTCTGTTGACCCACATCTCGATCGTGACGTCATTGGCACTTCCGCGAACAACTACTCGGTCGCCCTGCGTCGCAACCCGGGTTGAGTACCGGTATGCCTGCCGCACCGTCGATTCAACTTGCCTCACAGTCATGGATTCCGGGAAGAGATCCTTCTTCGGGCTTACCCTGCTTCCACCGACCATGTGTACCGACGAGACGTGTTCCATATCTATCGAGACCTTCTTCCAAGCCGGCAGGTTCACCGGCTTGATGCGTGCCTTTGCGGCGGGCATGCACCGGCGAGCGAGCTTGGCGGGCCGGACGACGGCGAAGGCGACCTCGGTTGCCGCCGTTTCCCAGTCGCCCTCGTGTGCTGCCTTGCCGACCCTTGCCATCGTCCACGCGCTGCTGATCGCGAAAGCGGGGCCGCAGCCGACGCCGGTGAGGCAGGCGGCGAGCGTGACGCCGGCCAGCATCTCGTCCGGATGCTCGCCGACGAACTCACCGGCGGCTTCGGCACCCGATCGCACGTGGCGGGCCGCCCCGATCGTGGCGTCGCCGACGGCGTTAACCCGTCTCTCGGCGGCTGTTTTGACGGAGCCGGAGGCGTCGGCGATGGTGTTGCCGACCGCTATAGCGCCGTCGTTGAGCTTTGAGCCCGCTGACTTCGCCCAGCCTGGAATGCCGAGAAGTCCGATCGGGTCGACGAGTACGGTTGGGCGCCCGTTGACGTACACGTAGGGGCCGGCATAGGGGTCGAAGGTCGGGTTCTCGACCGGGTCGAGCGCCCCGAAGCGGCCGCTGGCGGGGTCGTATTGGCGGGCGCGCAGGTGGTAGAGGCTCGTCTCCGGGTCGAGCTGCTGGCCGTTGAAGCGGAGCCGGTTCTCCGGCGCGCTGCCGGAGACGTTGCTGGTCGTCCGCGGCGCCCCGTACGCCTCGTACTCGTACTTCCACTGCGCGGTGCCGCCGGCGTCGGTGACATCCGTGACGGTGCCGAGCGGGTCGTGGTGGTAGTAGAAAGTTGCAGAGGCGTTCGCCATCGAGACGGCTCCGAGCGGGCCGCCCAAGTAGCGGCGAACGAGGTTGCCAGCCGGGTCGCGCTCGAGCGCGAGCTCTGGGACCCCCGAGGCGGCGAGCGGGTCAGAGACGAAGCGGAGGTCGGCGCCACCACCCCCGACCGTGGAGGCGACGCGGCGGTCATCGCCGTCGTAGCCGTACGTTGTCGTCGTGCCGGCCTTCGTGGTCGATACGAGCCGGTCGGCGAGATCGTGGGTGAAGGTGCGGCTTCCGGCGGAGGCCTGGTTGCCGTTCGCGTCGTAGGTGTACGAGGTGTTGACGCCGCCCTTGCTGGTCTGCGTGAGCTGGTCGGCGCCGTTGTGGGTGTAGTCGATCGTGCCGGTGTTGCCAACCGAGCCGCTGCGGACCTCCTGGGTGCGGTTGGAGACCTTGTCGTAGCCATAGCTGATCTTGTTGGCGGCACCGACGCAATCGCTCGCACCGGATGAGACGCCGTAGCAGGATGCGGTGAGTCGGTCGCGGGGGTCGTATTCGAACGCGTCGTACGTGTCGGTGACGCCCCGGGTGGTTTGCTGCTTGGTGGGGTTGCCGGCCGAGTCGAGCGTCCAGACGAACTTGGACAGGATTGCCCCCGCCTTGGCGTTCTCGACCGTGGTCAGGCGGCCAGCGCGGTCGAAGCTGCGCGTGGCGATGTGGCCGTTGCCGCTGGGGAGTGTCTCGGTGGTGAGGTTGCCGGCGGCGTCGTAGCCGACGCTGGTCGTCTGGCCGCCGGAGACCACGCTGGCGAGGCGGCCATCGTCGTCGAAGGCCTGGCTGACGGCAGTGCCGTCGGGGTAGGTGCGGCCGGTGATGTTGCCGGCGTCGTCGTAGCCGTAGCTGAAGGTGCCGTTGAGACCCGAGCCGCCGCCGCTGCGGACGATGTCGGTGAGCCGGTCGGCATCGTCGAAGGTGTAGGTGACGGCGCCGGAGCCGTCGCTCATTGTCTGCAGGCGCCCGGCGCTGTCGTAGCCGCGGCCGACGTCGGGCGTCGTGTCGGAGTAATCGACGCTCGTTTGCCGGCTCATGCGGTCGTAGCCGTAGGTGATCGTCCCGTCGCCAGGTGTGCCGGTAGAGCTGCCGGCCGGGGTTTCGAGCGTCTTCGGATTGCCGTTGGCGTCGGAGCTGTAGTTCCAGCTGCCGACTGGGGTCGTGCGTTGGGTCAGGCGGCCGTCGAGGTCGTAGCTCCAGCTGGTGGCGTGAGCGTTGGGGTCGGTGCGGCTGCTGAGGTTGCCGGCGGCGTCGTAGCCGTAGACGGTGTCGAGCGTGCCGGTCGCGCCAGCGGCGGGTGGGGTCACCTTCCAGAGCCGGTTGAGCGCGTCGTAGCTGTAGGCGGTGGCGTTGCCGCGCTGGTCGGTCAGCTGAGTGAGGTTGTTCTCGGCGTCGTATGCGTACTGGACGAAATTGCCGAGCGGGTCGGTGACACGGGTGCGGTTGCCGGCTTGGTCGTGCTGGTAGGCCCAGGTGTACTGGAGCGGGTCGGCGCCGGCGGCGTTGCCGCGCGGCTCGACCATCGAGACCGTGTGGCCGTCGTCGTCGAGCGCGTAGCTGCGCTTGTTGCCCAGCGGCGTGGTGAGGCTCTTGAGCTCGCCGGTCGGCCAGTACTCGTACGTCCACGGCTGGGCAAGCTGGCGCTCGTCCTTCTCGGTCAGCAGCCGGTCGAGCTTGTCGTAGCTGGAGGTGCGGAACTTGCCGAGCGCGTTCGTGCGCTTGATGGCGTTGCCGTTGGCGTCGTACTCGACGCTGGTCGCGTGGTTGAGGGCATCCCGCCACTCGAGCGGGCGGTTGAGCTCGTCGTAGTCGACCTGGCGTGTGCCGCCGTCGGGATGCGTCTCGCTGGAGCGGTTGCCGGCATCGTCGTAGCCGTACGTCCAGGTCCAGTCGGAAGCGGTCGCGCCGATGGCGTTCCCGTTCGGCTCCACGAGTGTGGTCACCTGCCCGTCGGCGTTGTAGTCGTAGCTGGTCTTCCGACCTTCCGGCGACTGCACCGACTTCAGCTGCCCGTCCGGCCAGTACAGGCGCGTCTCCACGCCGCTGCGCGGGTCGGTCGTCGTCGTAAGCCGGTTGGCGCTGTCGTACTCGAAGCTCGTCACCCGCGCCGCACCGTCGTTGCGGGTCACCTTCCAGAGCAGCTCGTTGTCGTAGTAGTCGAAGCTAGTGACGGTGCCGCGCGCGTCCGTGTGCGTGCTGACGTGGTCGACGGCGTCGTACGCCCACTCGCTCAGGTAGCCGGCCGGCGGCACGGGCACGTTGCCGCGCGGGTCGCGCACACTGGTCAGCCGCCCCGACCCGTCGTACACCATCGTCGTCTTGAAGCCGAGCGGGCTGGTCAGCTTGCTTAGGTTGCCGGCGCTGTCGTAGTCGTACAGGGTCGTCTTCGAGCGCGGGTTCGTGGTCGCCTTCAAAAGCCCGACGTTCGTTGCCGGCGGTGCGGGCGACGACGTCGTCGTCCAGTATCTGAAGGTAGTGACGCCGTTCTCGCGATCGGTGATCGTCTTCAGCTGTCCGACCTGGTAGTCGGCGGCCGCGTCCGAGCCGGTTGCGTACGCGTAGCTGGTCGTGTTGCCGCGCCCGTCCTTCTCGCTCAGCAGATCGTTCGTGGCGTTGAACGTCCGCCCGACCACATAGCTGAGCGGCGCCGGCGCCACCTCGCGCACCAGGTTGCCGGCGGCGTCGTACTCGAAGCGGGTCGTGTTGCCGCGCCCGTCGGTCACGGTCGCCTTGCGCGCCTGCCCGTCGTAGGTGTAGGAGGTGGTCTTGCCGAGCGGGCTTGTCACGCTCAGCAACAGGTTGCCGCGGTGCTTGTAGATCCAGCTGCCGCGGCCGGGGATCGTCACCGTGGTCAGGTCGTCGCCGGCCGAGCCTGTGTAGGCGTACGCGATCGTCTCGCCGGTGCCGTTCTGCTCGCTGGTGACCCGAGCCTGCCCGTCGTAGAGCACGTTCTGCAGCTCGTAGCGCCCGCGCGGATCCTGGACGCTGGTCAAAAGCGCGTTCGCGTCGTAGGCGAGCGTCCACGTCTTCGCACGCGCGTCGCGCACGCTCGTCAAGCGTCCGCTCGTGTAGCCGTACTCGACATAGCGGCCGTCCGGAAGCGTCACCCGCTCGATCAACCCCGGATTCGCGACTGAATAAGTGAGCGCGATCGTGCGCCCGGCCGAGTCGGTGATCGTGGTGAGCTTGCCGCCGCCGTCGTAGGCGAGCGAGGTGGCCGGCAGAAAGCGCGGCTTTATCTGCGTCAGCCTGCCCGCAGTGTCGAAGCCGAACGTGCGCCGGTCGCGCGTGACCAGCTCGTAGCTGTTGTTCGCCAGCCGCTTGAGCGTCCCATCGAACGCCTTCGCAGCGTAAGTCGCAGCTCCCGTGCCGCCGCCGGACACGCGGGCGAAACGGGTGCGCTGGCCGGACCCCGAGCGGTACTCCAGCTCGCCGGTCGTCTGATTGACGACCGTTATCGTCGCCTCGAACGGATGCGCCCAACCCGGCCCCAACGCGCCGCTCGTCGTATCACGAGAGTTGTACGTGCGCGCCCACGCAAACGCGGCCCCCGGGCCAGCCAGGCGCAGATCGGTTGCGCTCTCCGTCAGCGAGCCCGACGCCGTATTGACCGGCCAACCGGTATAGGCGAGCGAGGCGAGGTCGGCCGACAGCCCCTGCTGCGGGTCGCCGGTATGGCAGCGGGTGCAGCCGAACGTCTGCTCGAGCGCGATCCCCCCGAAACCGGGCGGCGGCGCGTCGTAATACAGGTCGGGCTGCTCGTACGCGGGCTCGTTCGCGACCACCTTGTCGTTGGCGCACCAGCTGGAGCTGCTCTGCACCGTGACACTGGCCGAGATCGGGCCGCGCTCGACCGGCCAGCTCGAGCTCGGATTGGGATCCGACGCGCCGTAGCTCAGATGCCCGTTCTGGTTGCCCAAGGCGCAGGGAACGAACCGCACCGGCCCCCAGTAGGTACCGCGCCAATCGACCTCCAACGAGGTGCTCCGCACCCACAGCTGCACCCACGTCTCCGACGGGGACAGACCGAAAGAGCCGTTGTCGTAGATCGCGTTCGGCGACTCGCCGGCGATGTTGCCTTCCGGCGCCATCGCGGCCATCCCGGTGTCCTGCCAAAGATACGCGCCGTAGTCCTTGTTGTTCCAGATCGACGTCCCTGAGATCTCCGACACCGCCGCCGCGTACGAGGTGCCGACCAGAAACTCGACCCCATCCTCCGCGTTCGACCACAACGCCGAGTCCTCCACCACCACGAACGCGTTATTGACGTTCACCCCATCGCCGTGGCGAGCAGCGCCGACGAACCCGTTCCCCTCCACCTTCGTCCGCCGCAGCACCAACGACACACCCGCACCAGTCGTGCCGCCGCTCACGTGCACCCCGGAGACCGCGCTCCCCGAGATCGTCGCGTCCTCGAACGTCACGTCCCCGCCCGCCAACTCGACCATCCCGGACGAATCGAGCGTCGCCAAACCGCCGCCGTAGCGCACATTCACATGCTTCAGCGTCGAAGCACCGGCCCCCCTCGCAAACCGGAGCTGGTTCCACTGCCCCGGCCCAGAATCGCCACTCGAGGTAAACGTGATCGGCTGCGCCGTCGTCCCCAGCGCCGACAGCGACCCGCCCACCTGCAGCGAACGCGTCTGCGCGTTCCCCTGCACGACTACCCCCGGCTCGACCGTCAACGTTACGCCGCTGGCGACCGTGACGTTTCCCGTCATCACATACGGGCTGCCCGCCAGCGTCCAGGTCGTGTTCACCGAGATTGTCCCCGACACGTTCGTCGCCGCCGCCGCCGGCCCTGGGACCACCAGCAGCATCACAAGCACCGCGAGTACGAACAGCTGGTGCGCCTGCGCCCAACAAACACGCAAGAGACGCACGACGGCAGTGCGAACAGAGCGAAACACCAAGACCCCCAGTCAGATCGCTATCAGCTTGGCTGGAACAGCGACCGCAGACCGAACCCAATGCTGCCTAAAGGCATGCCACAGCCGAAGAGCCGATTTCAAGAGCGCGCGCGCCAAGATCTCCGCAATTTGCGCAAACCACTACCCTCGTTGCTCGAAGCCCTCACGCACGCGTTCAAGTCACATCGATAGGCCGTCGAGACACGGATGCATCCTTTGATGCATATGTGCCCTGCCGGCTATTGCGCTGCGTAGATCCGGCCGCGGGGGTGGGTTCAGAGGCTCGTCAGCGTTCGAGGCCAAGGCCGAGCTGCCGCTCGAGCTCGATCAGGCGGCGGACAGTACGAAGCCTGGCGGCGTCTTGTTCGCGGCCGAGGGCGGCCAGCATGCGGGCGTGGTCGCCGAGCGAGGCGATCGAGGGTCGCAGACCCGACCCGAGGGGCTCCCGGGTGGCCGCCCGGCGAAGGTCGTCATAGCCGCGCGTGCCGGCCGGCTCGGGGACGATCTTCAGCTCGCCGACGTCCGTCTCGAGCTCGAGCATGGTCTCACGCGCCAGGTCTTGGTCGAGCGGGAGCGCCTTGCCGTCAATCCGGCGCGCGTTCAGGTCGTCGAGGGCGAGCGCGAGCTTGCGCAGGTTGTCCTCGCGCAGCGACGGGACGATGTCAGTGCCGTCGGTGAGCTCGGTGCTGCCCTGGACGACCCGCCCGAGGCCGCCGACCACGATGTAGGCGACGCGGCGCTTGTCGAGCGCCCGCAGCGCCGCAATCGGATCGAACGACTCCCTGGCTACCATCAGCGGCCGCGTGCCTTCAGCATCGCGTTCAGGCGCTCCTGCGGCGTGCGCAGCAGGCTCTTCCGCAGCTCCTTGCTCTCCTGCTCGTCGACGGCATAAGGCACGAAGTTCAGCTCGAGATCGAAGCCGCAGGCCCTGATCAGGTCGCGCAGTGTCTCGAAGCTCGGCTGGACGACATCCGCTTCCCACCGGGCGATCTGCGCCCGGTCCTTGCCGCTGCGCTCCGATAGCTCGGCCTGCGACAGGCCGGCGCGCAGTCGCGCTTCCCGGATCAGCGTCCCGCTGGTCACCGTGAGATTCTACTGGCACGATGCTGAGAGCGCATCAGTGACGAATCTGTTACGCTCGCTGTCGTGGCGCACAAGGAGCCACAGCAGCTGGAGCTCGAGGCGGTCATCATCGAGCCGCCCCCGCGGAAAAGGAGCGGTACTACGAAGGAGCACGGCGGCGCTCCTCGCCGGCCCGCGCCGGCGAAGCTGCTCTCCACGCCGGGCGCACTCTTGACGCGCTCGCATCTGCGCGAGCTTGGTCTCGAGCGGCGCGCGATCGACGCCGTTTTCCGCCGCCTGCCGGTCGTCGCTCTACCCGGCTACTCGCGACCGATGATCCGCGCCGAGCACTACCTCGAACTGGTCGAGCAGCACACATACCGCGACGATCGGGTAAGGCCGTCGCATGCCTAGCGTCTGGATCGAACGGCGCCAGACCGCGAAGGGTGGCAGCCGCTACCTGGTCAAGTACCGGCTTGGGGGCCGCGAGAGCGCCCACCGCTACGCCGGCTCCTTCCCAACCAGACGCGAGGCGCTCGCCCGGCAGCGCTGGGTCGCGGGCGAACTCGCCGCCATGCGCGCCCCGCGAGTCGGTGGGCTCGACGATGCTTCGGCGCCGACGCTGGCGGAGGCTGCCGAGCGCTGGCGCACCTCCCGCGTCGACGTCGTCGAGGGCACCGCGGTCGGCCACCGCGTCCAGCTCGGCCGCGTCCTGCCATTGCTCGGCGCACGCCGCGTCGACGAGATCACGACGGCGGACGTCGCCGAGCTCGTTACCGCCCTCCACGCCGCCGGCCGCAAGCGGGAGACGATCCGCAAGAGCGTCAGCGTCCTCGCCCAGGTTCTCGACTTCGCCGACGTCAAAGACAACCCCGCCCGCAACCGCGTCCAGGTACGCCTGCCGCGCGAGGAGCGCGAGGAGCCGAGCCCGCCTGCAGCAAATCAGATCGAGGCCGTACTGCCGATGATGCCGCGCCGCTATGCGCTCGCGTTGCTCGTGCTCGACGCGACGGGCATGCGCGTCGGCGAGCTCGAGGAGAAGGGCTTGCGCTGCGGCGACCTCGATGAGCCCAACAGCCGCTGGCGCATCCGCCGCGCCGTGGAGAAAGGCCGCCGCGGCCGCTGGGTCTCGTTGCCGCCCGAGCTCTTCGCCGCCGTCCTCGCCACGCTGCCGCCCCGCGAGGACCGCGAGCGCGACCGACCTGTCTTTCCCGGCTTGACGCAGGAGCGGCTAAGAACCGCGATCGCTCGCGCCTGCAAGGCGTCCGGCACGCCGACCTGGTCACCGCACGACCTCCGCCATCGCCGCATCAGCCTCTGGCACCGGCAAGGCGAGACCTGGGCGCTCATCGGCGCCCGCGTAGGCCAACGCTCCCTCTCGGTGACCGCCGACACCTACACGCACGTCCTGTTCGACGACCGTGAGCTCGACCACGGCGACCTCGTCGGGCAGCCGGCGGGATCGGCGTAGAGCGGCGCCTCCGGATACTCCGCTCGCTCCTCGCCGGCAGTTACCTGTGTTGGCGAGATTCCGTGGGGGCACCGGTGGGGGCACGCGACGCGCTCAGGCGGCATCTGCGACACGACTGACCCGCGTACCCATGCCGTTTCCGCGCAG
>Ga0126306_10000785_pt1 | contig 15884 bp, 14 predicted proteins | sample Plot27_FD_92592 | JGI IMG/M metagenome (GOLD analysis project Ga0126306, IMG submission 92592) | Serpentine soil microbial communities from UC McLaughlin Reserve, CA, USA - Plot27 | ecosystem: Environmental > Terrestrial > Soil > Grasslands | place: USA: UC McLaughlin Reserve, Lake County...
TCCGTGCCGTTGACCGTCACGGTGTCGGCCTGCCCGTCACCGCCGCCTGTGGGCGCCGACAGGTCGATGTCCGCCAGCCGGAAGTCGGTGCCCGTCATGTCGTCGACGGTCACCATGTCGGTGCCGCCGAGCGCCGTCAGGTCCAGCCGCTCCACGCCGTCCATGTCCATACGGATCGTGGCCACGTCCCGCACGAACAGCGAGCGCTCGCCGTTGGGCGACAGGCTCATCTTCTCGTCGACGCCGGCACCGTTGAAGTCGAGCGTGTCCGTGCCGCTCTGGCCCTCGATGACGTCACTGCCGTCGCCCGGGTCCCAGCGGAAGCTGTCCCATCCGGAGCCGAGGACACCGGTGTCGTTGCCCCGGTTGCCGTCCACGGCGTCGCGGCCGCTGCCGCCGTCGAACAGTTCGGCTCCGTCGCCGCCGTCGAGCGTGTCGTTGCCGCCAGCACCGTGGACGGTCAGGGCCTCGTCGGCGAAGGCGCCGTTGATCTGGTCGACCCGGAACCGGTCGTTCCCGCTGCGGAGGAAGACCTCGATCGAGCTGAACGTCGAACGGTCGAAGCTCTGGTCGGCCGAGCCGTCGTCGCCGAAGTCCACCTCGAGGGTGTTGGCCTCACCGGCGGCCAGGCGCAGGGCGAGGGACTCGCTGGCGCTGCTACCGGTCACGGTGAGCGTGTCCCCCGACACCGAAGCCGATGTGCGGGATGCCGCGCCGGCCGGTCCGGCGGCAATGAGGCCGACGGCGAGAGCGGTCGCGGCTCCCGCGGCGATGCCGACACGTCGCCGCCGAGCGTTGCAGTTCGTGGACATGATCTCCTCGTTCTGGCCAGGGCCGACAGGGGGCGTCGGCGCTCGGAGAGCCACTACGGAATGGAGCGCCATCCGGTTCACGTCAACACGCGGCGCAGCGATCGAGGATCCGAGGGCTCCGAGCACGGCGCGGTGACGAGTGCCCGCCGTCACGGTGTCGCCGATCGTTGTGACGGCGGGGGCGCCCGCAGGGCTCCCCCGCTACAGCAGGAGGTCGAAGATCCGGAACGCTCGTTCCCAGTGCCCTGAGCTGGGGCTCTTAAGCTTCCCCTCGACGATCGTGAACGTGCGGGCGAGGGCCAGGCTCAGCCCTCCGACGATCTCCGGCAGCCGGGCCTCGGTCGCCACCGCCTCGCGCTCGGTCTTGGCCGTCCCCGCAAGCTGCTGGGGCTTTCCGGTCACCGGGTCGAGCCCGGCGTGGACGACGACCCGCCAGCGCGTTCCCCGCTGCTGGATCATGCTGAGTGCCTCCCAGTGATGACGCCCGCGATGACAGGTCGCCGCACTAGGCATCTCAGATGGCGACACATCGCGCCGCTGACCAGGGCAGATGTGTGGCACCCCCAACGGGATTCGAACCCGTGTCGCCACCTTGAGAGAGTCCGTGGTGTCCCGCCGGGCTGAGGTGGCAAGACGGCCGCCCTGGTCATCGTCCGCCGGCTGCGCGTTATTGACCGCCAGCGACCTGGACCGCCCGACCGATCTGGCTCAACAGTGGCACGCGGAGTCGCACCGGGTGTGGCTAGAGGGACTCGGTAGCTGCCCTGGTCGGAGCTGGGGGTGGGCGCGACGCCGGGAGCAACCGGAGGGTCGGCGACTACCAGGCGACCTGCTCTAGGTCGGCCGTCCACTCTGTACCTTCCCAGTCCGGTCCATGGGCGCGGCCTCCGCACACGTTCCGCTAGACCTTCGCCCGTGAGTTGCGGCTGGCTGGCGGGGCGACTCCCTATGCGACTGGTCAGCTGGCGCTGCCGTCAGTTGCTCGGCCGCATTGCGCCCGGGAACGGGCTTGCCCTGCGTCCCAGAGCCTCCGCCAGATCGGGGCGGTTCGCTCCGCTAGCCTGGCGGCTACCTGGTGGTCGTAGCTCAGGTGGCGAGAACCTCAGGTCGTGGCCCTGAAGGTCAAGGCTTTGCGCCCCTTCGGCCACCCCGCTTTGGGCAGTACAAGGCGTTGCTGGGGAGACGGCATGGGTTCGATCGGTCTCGTTGTTGCCCGGAGTTCGCACGTCCGGAGTCACCGACACCGAGCCCTGGACGGCCTCTTCGCTGCCCTGGCGATGGTCCCTCCGCTCATCTGTGTCGTCTACCTGCTCACCCGCGACACTGCGGACTGGTCGCGGCTGCTCGACGACGACTCCTACTACTACCTGGGCGTGGCCCGGAACATCGTCGCGGGCGACGGTTCCAGCTTCGCCGGTGCGACTGAGACCAACGGGTACCAACCGCTCTGGCTCCTCCTCCTGCTGCCGGCGGCGCTGGTCGTGCGGGATGCTGCGGCGCTGGGGGTCGCAATGGTCTTGGTTCAGGGCGCGCTCTGGGTGCTGGGAGTGCGGGAGATGCGCCGGATCGGACAGGCCCTCAGCGGTGACCTCTGCGCGCTCGTCGGGGTGATGAGCCTCGGGGTGCTCGCTGTCGTCATGCGGATACTGTCGTTCAGCGGGATGGAGACAGGACTGCTGCTCGTCCTGCTTCTCCTCGCAGTGCGTCTCGTCGTCGACCTTGACGACGTGGCGCGCTCGTACCGCACGCTCGGCATCGTGCTCGCCTTGGTGTGCCTGTGCCGGCTGGACGCAGCGGCCGCGGCGGTGGCGCTCGTCGTCGTGGTGCTGTGGCGACTCCGTCCGTCGAACCTCGGCCTGGGGCGTCGCCTTGCGCTGCTGGTCGGCCCCAGTGTCGGCGCGTTGATGGCACTCGCCGTCACCAACGTGGTCCTGTTCCGGACGCCGCTGCCGGTGTCGGGTCAGGCCAAGGCCATCGGCGGACCGTTCTTCAGCACGCGTCCCCTCATGGAGGCCCTGACGCTACCGGTCGGGACCACCAGCACCTGGCTCGGCGCGATCGCTCCCGGGTTGGTTGGCATGGCATGGCTGCTCCACCGCGGCACAGAGTCGGAGGCGCCTCGACGGGTCTTGGCGCTGGCCGTCGGCTTCGTCGCGGCGCAGGCCATGCTGGTCTTTTACCTCACCGTCTGGTCCTCCTATGGCACCCTTGCTTGGTACAACTACAACACGGCGATGATGCTGTTCCTGGGCGGGATGCTCTGCTTCCTCGCCATGGAACGGAGCTGGGGACCGTGGGTCGGACGAGTGGTGCCGGCCGCTGTTGTGGCTTACGTCGTCGGTCTGGTGCCGTTGGTGTTCCTGGCCGACGGACCGACGTCTCCTGCCAGCGTGCCCGCGGCGCGATTCGTCGACGCCGAGTTACCCCCCGGCGCAACCCTGGCGATGGGGGATCGGGCCGGGGCCGTCGGGTATTTCGCGAACCGACCGCTCTTCCAGCTCGAGGGACTGGTCGCAGACGCCGACTACGTCGAGCAACTAGCCAGCGGCGGGGCGATCGAGCGGATGGTCGCCGAGGACGTCGACTACTACGTCCGCTACACCCGCCGGGTTGGCGATGGCACACCGGTCGGCTTCGATTGCTGGCGACTCGTGGAACCGGTGTACAGCGACGTCGACCTGTTCGCGGTAGTCGTCTGCGACCAGGATCTTGTGTATGAAGCGGCCGTGGAATCCGGTGAGGCTCTCCGGATCTGGCGGTTCCGACCTGAGCTCCAGCCGAGCTGACAGCAACGCGTCGTCGGTGCGGTCGCTCGTCCCAAGGATCGACGCACGTCCCGGCGACGGTCGTGACGCGCAGCGTCAGTGGGCACGTCGACGCCGCCGTCCATGTCGCAGGCATCGACCGTCACCTCGTTTGAGCGGTCGGAGACGTTCAGTCCGCCGGATGCGACGACGGAGAAGTCCTCGACACCGACGTCTTCAGCGCGGACCTCTCCGACACCGCGCTCATCGCGCTGTACGAGCCGGTCATCGTCGGCCGACCCGCGTTCGTGTCGTTCCAGACCGTGGCGGAGCTGCGCTACGGAGCTCGCCGGCGCGGCTGGGGCGACACGCGTTTGCGGAAGCTCGACGCCAAGATCGCCGCTGTCGAAGTTGTCCACTCCGGCGACGAACTCGTCGCCACCTACGCGCGCCTCCGCGCCGACTGCGTGCAGATTGGTCACGCGCTCGGCCAACGGGAGCACGATGCCGATCGCTGGATCTCCGCCACCGCGCTCCGCCTCGGCATCCCGCTCGTCTCGCACGATCGCGTTTCGAAAACTCCCCTGAGCTCCAGCTTGAGTCGGCACATCCCGCCCGCTGACGACGTCGAGGTGGCGTGCCAAGCGGCGAGGACCGCTCGAGCGCCGCGCTACCCCTGCTGGTTGGCGAGCCCGATGTACTCGCCGAGCCGGTACTCGAAGTCGATTCCTGCTTGTGCGACGACAGCTTCTGCGCCTGCCGCGCGGGTGAGGAACCCGGGCAACGTGAGCGAGTGCATGAACTCCTCGTACGCGGCCACGAGGTCGGCGTCCGGAGGGAGCACGGCGCGGTTGACCATAGCCTTGGCGGAGGCCACAGAGGTTCGATCGAAGGACGCCAGCCGGGCGACGATCGTGTCGACGAACGCGTCGAGCTCTGCATCGGGCAGGGCCCGGGTGACCCAGCCCCACCGTTCGGCCGTTTCGGCGTCGAAGTCCGCGCTCGTGAGGATGACCTCCAGGGCGCGGTCCCGTCCGATGGCGCGCGGCAGCCGTTCGGTTCCGCCACCTCCGGGGAGTAGCCCGCTGCCCACCTCGGGCTGCCCGAAGAGCGCCTTCTCCAGGCTGGCGTAGCGCAGGTCGAACGCCAAGGCGAGCTCGTTGCCCCCGCCGCGGGTTCGTCCGCGGATCGACGCGACGGTGATGTAGGGCGCCTTGGTGAGCTTGAGCACCAAGTCGGTCCAGACCGGCACGGCGTCGGCCCCTTCGGGAGCTGGGAAGTCGGCGGCGGCGGCGAGGTCGAAGTGGTTGAAGAAGAAGTCGGGGACGTCGCTGACGAACACCACGACTTGGATGTCTGGGTCGGTGGCCAGGTCATCGACGATCCCGACCAGCCGGACCACGGTTTCGCCGACGATGAGGTTCGCGGGTGGGTTGGCGAAGGTGATCCTCGCGACCTGCGGTGATGTGCGCTCGTAGCGGATGGTGCTCTGTTCGGCCATGGTGGGCTCCTGTGGGCGACTGGGGTTCAGCGCTCGAGGAACTCGAGGGCGCGAGGTGCGAACTGGTCGTGGACCTGGAAGATGCCGCCGTGGCCGGAGTCCGGGTAGATGATCAGCTCGGAGCCGGCGATGCGGCGGTGGAGGTCCTCCGACAGCACGGAGGGGACCATCCGGTCGTTGTCTCCGTTGGCGATCAGGGTGGGTTGGGTGATCTTCGACAAGTCAGCCGGGGCCGAGCGTGACCACCGCTTGATCGCCTTCAGCTGCGTCCGGAACGCCTTGACCTTGATCGGCGCGTCGCGGTTCTCGGTGCGCTCCTCGAGGCGCTCGACGAAGGCGCGGGCGGCGCGCTTGCCGGTGTCGTTGCGATTGAAGAACAGGAACACCTTCGGGTCCTGGCGGGTGAGCGTGGCCCGCAACATGTCGTAGTAGGTGACGCCGGCGACCTTGTCCATGTCCTTCCCGCCGGCGGGTCCGGTGCCGGTGAGGATGAGCCGGCGGACGAGTTCGGGGTGTCGGACGACGAGTGCCTGGGCGACCATGCCTCCTAGCGAGAACGAGAAGATGTCCACCTGATCGAAGCCGAGCGCCTTGATGAACGCGGCAGCGTCCTCGGCCATCTCCTCGATGCTGCCGGGGACGTCCCCGAACGATGCGCCGACACCACGGTTGTCGAAGGCGATGACGTGACGACGCTGGGCGATCGGGTCGATGATCCGCGGATCCCGGTTGTCGAGCGTCGCGGCCAGGTGCACGAAGAACACCACGGGCACCCCGCCTTTGGGCCCGAGTTCCCGGTAGGCGAACGTCGTGCCAGCCGAGTCGATCGACTTGGCGGGAGCGTCCTTGTACGACGTGATCACTTCGTCGCTTGGTCCGTTGGTGTTGCTCATGGTTGGTCCTTCCTGGCTCCGGATGGTTCGTCGTTGACTTGGCGCACCAGGTCGAGCAGGCGCTCGAGGTCGCCGAGCTGTTGGTCGAGGTCGGCGTCGGGGCCGCCGTGGAGGTTGGCGCGCAGGGTGGTGACGCCGGCGTCGCGGTAGAGGCGCAACCGGTCGCGCACGAGGTCGTCGGTGCCGATGAGGTTGGTGCCGAGCCCGATGGCGGTCGGAACCCGTTGCCGGGCGGCGTCCTTGTCCCCTGCGAGCCAGAGCCGTTGGACCTCCCGGATGTCGTCGCCGTAGCCCTGCCGCTCGAAGGCGTTGTTGTAGAAGTTCGTGCCCGCGGAGCCCATGGCGCCGATCGTGAACGCGTAGCCCTCGGCATGGCGGCGGCCGGCCGCCTCGACTTCGTCGGTGAACTCGACCCCGACGGCGACGGTGAGGTCGAGGTCGCTGAGCTCGCGTCCCGCGCTCTGGGCACCGTCGCGGATGTGATCGAGGAACACGTCCGCGGTCTCCGGGAAGAACGACGTGCCGATCCAGCCATCTGCGAGCTCGCCCGTGAGGCGCAGGTTGGCCGGGCCGAGCGACGCGACGTAGATCGGCAGGTGCGTCGGGGGCAGCAGCGACCGGATGGCGCGACCTTCGCTGCCGGGCAGCGGCAGGTCGTAGATCTGCCCGTGGTACTCGAGCCGCTCGCCCGCTGTGACGGTCCGGATGATCTCGATCGTCTCGCGGGTGCGGCGCACGGGCTTGTCGAAGGCGACCCCATGCCAGCCCTCCATCACCTGAGGACCGCTGGTCCCGATGCCCAGGAGGCACCGCCCGCCCGACAACGCGTGCAGAGACTGTGCGGTCATGGCGAGCATCGCCGGTGTGCGCGCCCCGAGCTGCGCGATTCCAGTGCCCAGCTTGAGCGTGGACGTGCACGCCGCGAGGAAGGCGAGCGGCGTGAATGCGTCGCCAGCCCAGAACTCGGGACACCACACCGAGTCGACGCCGAGCCGCTCGGCCTGGCGCACGAACTCGACGGCCTCGGGTCGGAACGGCGCCGCGCCGATGCCGACACGCAGCGTCATGGCGCCGCTTCGGCGAGCTGCTTCACGCCCTCGACGGTCCGCTGCATGTTGGCCTGGACCTCGCCGACGCGCCGGCGCAGCACCCGAACTTCCTTGCCGGGGTTGGTGGTGATCGCCATTGTCGTGCCCGACGGCCCCGGTCCCATGACGTACGAGAACCGCAGGCGCGTCCCGCCCTCGCGGGGTTCGAGGTCGAACCGCCACCGAGCCCCGGGGTTGTCGGGGTCAGAGGTGCGCCACCCGAACGCTCGAGGTTCGTCGCAGATGTCGACGAAGCACGGGATCGTCCACTCCCCGAGCGCGGCGTGTTGGTTGCGCCCGTGGAACAAGGCGCCGACGCCGCGGTCGTCGCTCGCCCACTCTGCGCCGGCGAACTCGTCAGAGAACCGGGCGGGGAGGTTGATATCGGACACCAGCGGCCACACCCTGGCCGGCCGCACAGTGATGTCGACCTCGGCGATGGCGCCAGGACCGTCCTCGAAACGAAGCTCGTCACTCGGGCCGCGCTCGGTCGTCAGGCCGAAGCGGTCGAAGTAGGTGATCGACCGGGCGGGGTGGCGAGGGGCGCGCTTGAAGTCGGTGCCCTTCGTGTAGGCGACCGGGAGCAGGACGATCTCGGTCATGTCCTCGGGGATTCGGAGGATCTCCTTGACCTTCGCGGTGTCCTGCAGCGCGGCGGTCACCCACGTGGTGCCGAGCCCTCGGGCGCGCAGGGCGAGGCAGAAGCTCCAGGCCGCCTGGATGACCGAGTCGAACAGGCCGGGCCGCCCGCTGCCGTCGTGGCGGCCGATGACGGTCGGGATGACGATGGCAGGAACCTCGGCGAGATGCTCGGCGAGGTACGTCGCGGATGCCATCACCTTCTCGCTGGGATGGCCGGTTCCCTGAAGCCGTTGCGCGGCGGCGGACATGAACGGCAGCGCGGTCTCGCGGTAGAGCTCGCCGAGCTGGTCCTTGACCCGCTGGTCGCGCACGACGATCCATCGCCGGGAACCGAGGTTGCCACCGGTCGGTGCCTGCTCGGCGAGGTCGATGCAATCGAGCAGCAGCTGGTTGTCGACCGGGCGCTCGAGGTCGAGCCGCCGGCGTACTGCTCGTGTCGTGGCGAGCACCTCGTCGATCTGGGCGACGTCGAAGCTCATCTTTGAGACTCGTTCCACGGTCGGCACCTCTCTCGGTGGTGGCGGGATTGACGCTGGAAGCGGGGTCAGGCCCCCGCGAGGCGGGTCTGGCGGGCGACGGCGAGGACGTGACCGTCGGGTGCCCACATGGTGGCGTCCTCGACGGCAAACCCTTCGTTCGACAGGGGTGAGCGGCAGGAGAGATAGACGTACTCGCCGGGTGCAATGGAAGGGTCACCGGTGGTCAGGTGGACGACGTACTCGATCGTCGCCGCCGCGACGGGGCCGGTCGTGCGGCTGAACACCGCTGGCGGGAGGAGGTCGCACATGGTGACCAGCCACGCAGCGCTGATGGGTTCACCCTCGAGTGGGCGCAGCCACGCGGCGATCCACGCTTCGTTCCTGCCGCCGAACAGGATGGCGTCCGGGTCGAGCCGTACGTCGGCGTTCTGGAAATGCCCGACGCCGCCGGAGGACTCGGATCGTGGTGTGTCGCCGGGGTCGGCGTCGCGCTGGCGGACGTGGTCGTCGTAGGCGAGGCCGGGCCGGGTCGTGGAGCTCGCGGCGTGGGCGACCTGCAGCACCCGTCCTTCCTGGACGAGTCGGGCGCTGGTGGTGGTCATGGACTTGCCGGTGCGTTCGACGGTCACCTCAATGTCCACCGGTCCGGGGCGAGGAATGGAGGCGAACTGGGTGGCGAAGCTGCGGAGGGCGCGTGTGGGGTCGTCGACCGCTGCCGTCATGGCGTTGGCGACGATGGCGGCGGTGTAGCCGCCGTGGATGCCGACGAGCGAAGACCACCGCTCGTGCAGGTCGGCGGTGAAGCAGCCGGGACCGATCCGGGTGACGGCGGTGTCGGCGGCGAAACTCACGCCGCGTCCGCCGGGGCGAGCAGGACCGGGACGGCCACGGTGGTCTCTGCGGGTCGGCGGTGGAACGAGGAGATCGCAGCCGAGCAGAGGACGGCACCGGCGCCGACCAGCCAGGCGATGCGGAAGCGTTCCATGGCCTGGTCGATCGAGGGTGGCGTGCCGACGATTGCGATGAGCAGGGCGACGCCGAGCACGGCGCCGATCTGGCGGCCGGTCTGGTTGATGGCGCCGCCGGTGCCGAAGCGTTCCTGGGGCAGGCCGGCGACGGCGGCGGCGCTGAGCACCGGGAAGGAGAGGGCGACGCCGAGTCCGACCAGAAGCGCCCCCGGCAGCCAGTGCGTGAGGTAGCTGCCTTCGACGTCGACGATCGTGACGTAGAAGAGGAGCCCGGCGGCGAAGGTAAGGCCACCGGCGACGAGCACCGGCCCGTAGCCGACGCGGGCGGCGAGCCGTCCGGCCGGGCCGCTGAGCGCGGCGACCAGCAGCGGCCCCGGCGTGATCGCCAGTCCTGCCTGGAGGGTCGAGTATTCCCACACCGAGGTCAGGAAGAGCACGTTGGCCAGCAGCATCCCGAAGAAGCTGACCGAGTAAAGGAACGTGGCGGCGTTGGCGAGCACGACGGTCCGGGAGCGGAACACGTCGAGGTCGATCGCGGGCGCCTCGTGGTGGGTCGACCGTCGGATGGCAATGGGGGCCAAGACCGCGGCGGCCGCGAAGGATCCGACGACCCGGGAGCTGGACCAGCCCCAGTCACCGCCCTGGGTGATGGCCAGTGCGAGGGCCGCCACCACCGCTGTGAGCAGGGCGACACCGACGAGGTCGGGCACCGGTCCGCCGACCACCGACTCGGGGACGACCCGCCGGGCCGCGACACTGGCGACGAGGGCGACGGGCAGGTTGACGAAGAAGGCCCAGCGCCACCCGCCGGCGTCGATGAGGACCGAGCCGAGCGACGGGCCGGTTGCGACCGCGAGCGCGGACACGCCGCCCCACATCGCCACCGCCTGGGCCCGAGCTGTCGGCGCGGTGGCGGACAGAAGGAGCGCGAGCGACGCGGGCATCAGCAGGGCCGCACCGACGGCTTGGACGACGCGTCCGGCAATGAGCACCCACGCCGAGGGTGCGATGCCGCACAGCAGCGAGCCAGCGGTGAAGATCAGCAAGCCGACCAGGAAGATGCGGCGGCGCCCAGAGCGGTCGGCGATCCGGCCGGCGCCGAGGAGCAGGGCGCCGAACACGACGCTGTAGGCGGCGAGGACCCACGACAGCGTGGCCGTTGAGACGTCGGGGTACGACTCGCGGATGGACGGGAACGCCACGTTCACGATGGACAGGTCAAGCGCGACCATGAACGCGGCGGCGACGGTCACGGCGAAGACCGGCCATGGGATCCCTGATCGTTCGACCTGCTTCATGAGTCAGCTGCTCGGCGCTCGAGCACGGCGACCGGGATCCGGCGCTCGGTGAACTGTTGGTAGGAGTCGAACCCGGGGTAGACGGCGTTGGCGAGGGTCCAGCACTCGTCGCGCTCGGGGCCGTCCTCGAGCTGGCGAGCTGCGACGGGCCAGCGGTTGGTTCCGACCTGCACGTCGGCGCCGCCGGCGGCGAGCAGGTTCTTGTAGCATTTGGGTGTGGTGGCGCTGCCGCCTGCGGATGCGACGACGATGAGGTCGTCGCCACGCGGGACGTGCATCACCATGACGGGGCCGCCGTTCGCCGCTGGAGCGGCCGACGACGTCGAGGAGGAACACGGGCCGGCCCACGATCGTGTTGCCCTTGCGGCCACCGCTGGACCGGTACTTCTCGACCTGCCGGGCGGTGGCGCTGCGGCCCAGTGCCGGGAAGCGCCGGGCCACGAGGTTCGAGAACCGGGCGGAGGCCTTCATCGTGACATCGCTCATCGCGGGGTCTCTCCTGAGCCGTTGAGGAAGGCCAGTGCGGCGGGGACGAACTCCTGGTGGTGCTGGAAGACACCGCCGTGGCCGGAGTCGGAGTAGATCGTGAGACTGGCGTTGGGGAGGCGCCGGGCCATCTCGGCGGAGTGGCTGCTGGCGACCATCAGGTCGTGGTCGCCGTTGGCGACGAAGACGGGCTGGGTGATGCGCGACAGGTCGTCGGGTTCGCTCCGGCCGGCGGCTCGGATCGCCTTCACCTGGGCGAGCCGGGCCTGGAGCGAGATGCGCTTGTCCCGGCCCGTCTTCCGTTCCTTCAGACGGGCGAAGTAGTCCTTGGCGGCCCGCTTGCCTTCCGGTGTGCGGGGGAAGAACAAGTAGTTGCGCGAGTCCTTCAGGGTGAGGGCGGCCTTGATGTTGGCGATGGCGGCGATCTTGAGGATCTCGTCGATGCCTTCGCCGCCCCTGGGGCCGGTGCCGGCGAGGATCATCCGCCGGACGAGTTCGGGGGCTTGTAGGGCGACCATCTGGGCGACGCCACCACCGAGGGAGAACCCGAAGAGGTCGACCCGCTCGAGTCCCAGGGCGCGGATGAACGCGATGGCGTCGCGGCCCATCCCCTCGACGGTGTGCGGCACCTTGCCGCCGGTCGCGCCGACGCCGCGGTTGTCGAAGGCGATGACGCGGTGGTGGGCGGCGATGCCGTCGATCAGCCTCGGGTCCCAGTCGTCGAGGACTGCGGTGAAGTGGTGCAGGAACACCACCGGCACGCCGGAGGTCGCACCGAGCTCTCGGTAGGCGAAGTCGACGCCGCCGACGTCGACGGTGTGGGTCGGTGCGTCCTTCCATCTCACGGTGTCCGTCGCGGTGCTCATCGGCTGACCGCCACTGCATCCCACTGCGCCTGCAGGGTTGGGTAGAGCGTGGTGAGGTCGTTGGACAGTGAGGCCTTGACCAGCTCGCTGGTCGGGTCGGCGAGCACCTCCTCGGCGTCGGCTTCGATGGCGGCGACGATCTTGGAGGCGACCGCCTGGGGGCTGATCTTCTCGGCGTCGATGCCGGCGGCCATGTCGGTGTCGATGAACCCGGCGTGCACGGCGACCACGAGGGTCCCCTGGCTACGTAGCTCCATGCGGAGCGCGTTGGTGAGCGACCACGCGGCGGCCTTCGACGCGCTGTAGGTCGCCGCTTGGGGCATCGAGACGAAGGAGAGCACCGACAGGACGTTGACCAGCGCGCCGCCACCGTTCTCGCGCAGGACTGGCGCGAACGCCTGCGCCACGCGCAGGGGGCCGAAGAAGTTCGTCTCCAGCTCGGCTCGGGCCGCGTCGACGGAGACCGGCGCGAGCGAGGTGGAGCTACGCCCGATGCCGGCGTTGTTGACGACGATGGAGACGTCACCGCAGATACGGGCCGCGTTGGCGATGTCATCGGGGCTGGTCACGTCGAGCAGGACGGGGATGACGTCGGGGCTGCTGATGGTCGTGATGTCGCGGGCGGCGCCGTAGACCTTGGCGCCGGACTCGACGAGCGCCCGCGCGATCGCGGCGCCGAGCCCGCGGTTGGCTCCGGTGACCAGTGCCGCAGCACCGTTGACGTTCATGGGTTCCTCCGATTGTATTATGGTCGTACTATAATGATCTGAGGAGCGAAGGCAATGTGTCGTTCGACACCAGGAGGAACGCGTGGCCCGCTACAGCAGCGAACACAAGGAAGCCACCAGGCGCCGGATCGTCGAGGCGGCCGGTCGGCGGTTCAAGCGCGACGGGATCGACGGGTCCGGCATCGCCACGCTCATGGCCGACGCCGGGTTGACCAACGGCGCCTTCTACGCCCACTTCGACTCCAAGGACGACCTCGTCGCCACCACGGTCGCCGACCAGCTGCGCGAGCAACGCGAGACCTACTGGCAGCAGCCGGGCGCCGGTGTCGAGCAGCTCGTGCGCGAGTACCTCTCGGTCCGGCACCGCGACGACCTCGAGCACGGCTGCCCTTCGGCCGCCCTGCTCGACGAGATCGGCCGCTGCCCGGCCGCCACGAAGCAGGCCTACACCGACGGCGTGCTGGCCATCGCCGACGAGATCGCTGCCCGCCTGGCCCCCGACAACCCCGAGTCGGCGCGCGCCACGACCCTCAGCCTCTTCGCGCAGCTGATCGGCACGCTGCAGCTCTCCCGCGCGCTGGCTGACCGGCAGCTCGCCGACGAGGTGCTCGAGCGCGGCATCAACAACGCGTTGGCGCTGCTCAACGAGTGAGCGGGGTCAGGCTCGGGGCGGCGCGGGTGGTGGGTCCGACGACGAAGGACTCCCGCTGTCGCCGACCATTGAGCTCGGAAGGCCGCCTCGCCGTGCGCGCCGTGCGCGAGTGCCGGCCGCCGCGGCCGTTGCTCTATCTGTCCGGCCGATGGCGCCGACAGTTGAGTGCGCGACTCGCTCCCACGATGCTCCCACACGTCCCTCGGTGAATGTTGGCGGCGTTCACCGGCTTGCGGTGGGGCGAGTTGATCGCGCTGCGGCGCCGGGACCTCGACCTCGACGTCGGGTTCGTGACGGTGCGCTCTGCCGTGGTCGAGATCGACAGCAAGCTCGATGGCGGCCGGCCAACGACGCTGGCCGGGGTGCGGCAGGTCGGCATCCCCGAGGTCCTGGTGCCGGAGCTGCGTGAGCATGTGCGGCGGTGGGCAGAGTCGGGCTCGCATGGCCGGGTGTTCAAGGGGCCGAACGGTGCCACGCCCCGGCGCAGCAATTTCAACCGGCTGTGGCAGGAGGCGGCGGCGGGCATCCCCCCGGAGGTCGGCCTCCAATTCCACGACCTGCGCCACACCGGCAACAACCTGACCCGTGGCGCCAGCCTCATGGATGTGATGCGGCGACTCGGCCACGCCAGCACGCGGGCGGCGTTGATCTACCAGCACGCTGACCGGGAGAGCGAGCGGGCCATCGCGGCGGGCCTCTCCGAGACGATCCGGGCGGCCATGTCCGAGCCGAACGGGTACGTAGCGGGCACGGAGGCCTCCGAGCCAACGTCCGAGGAAGACCCGCCTGACCCCGGGAACGCGCTGTGACCAGCGCCGCAGTAGCTGGCACCCCCAACGGGATTCGAACCCGTGTCGCCACCTTGAGAGTTAGGCCCCGGCCGAGCTTCGGTGAGCTGGGCGGCCGGCGCTCCAGGTGTGCCGGCAGCGGTGTCTCGCGAGTGACCGTGCGTGCGCCGCGCTCGCCTACCGGTTGGGCGCCGATCGGGCGCGGTGGTGACATGTAGCTTGTAGACCTGTCCAAGCCGGCCGCCGCCGAACGACGTCGGACGAAGTGCCAGGCCGGCCGTATCGGCGGACCGAGCCGACCGCTGCCGGTCATGGGCCGGTCGCGCGATGAACGCGCGATGGGCTGGGAGGAGTCCAGCTTCACCGCTGGACCTGGCGCACGTCTCGCGCTTGGCGGTGACGCGGCTTATGATGACCCGCCGGCCACGCTGGTGGCTGAAGATCGAAGTCCAGCCTCATTCGGCTCTCAATCTCGCGCCTCGCTCGTGCCAGGTTATTCTCCACATCCACGCTGACCCGCAGACCGCTGCAGTCTCCGATCGGACCGACCCTCGTGATGTGGAGCCCCGGTAGCTCGAGGGCACTGATCCGGTGTGTCTCCGCCCTGAGCTCGTCGTGCGAGTAGAGCGCCTCGTGAACGTCAATGGCGACCTGACGCCGCAGCTCGTGGGGGAGACCCTCCATTTCCTCGGGCAGAGTCCCCTTCCAGTACAGGGTCAGCGAGTGGTCGTCGTAGTGCAACACGACGCTCCCGAAGCCCTCGCACCGCCCCTCACGCACTAGGGCTTGGATCCGATCGGCTGCCTCCACCATCAGACCCTCGGCTCGGTATGGCGCTCGCAACTCCTCGGTACGGGCCTCGGCGACCAGCCACCGCTGGGCAGCCAGTGGTGGTCTCGGCGGCCGAGGGCGACGCGACCTGTACCCATCCGGCCGCGTCCGCTCAATCCCATCTCCATCCACCATCGCTCACAAAGGCTACCGGTGACCGCGGCCTCAATCCGGTGAGCGACCACGCCGTCGATCTCGACAGCGCCCCTGAAGAGGCCGAGCGCCCGATGCCTCTCCCAGCCGAGCGATCTGGTCGTGGACTCGCATGACCTCTGCGTCCCGAACACCGGCCGCCCACGCTCAGGCGAACGAGCACGAACGAGACCAGCAGGTCGGGTTGCTCGGCTGGCCGATCCCGGGTTGTGCGGAACCGCCGTGGCCGCGCGATGGACGCGCGATGACCGCCTCCTTGTAAGCCACTTCCAAGGGTCCAGATCTGTGCGCCGCTGTCCGCCGTCGCCTGTCACAAGGGGTCTGTCGGCCGCACACGCCCGGCCCCGCGGTGCTGCCGTGCGTAACCGATGGGCTTCCCCGTTGGCTCCCCACGACAGAGCGAGCGCGGGGCTGGCCTTCGCTGTCGGCTCCTAGCGGTGAAGGCCCATCCGAAGGATGCAGCGGCCGTAGCAACCTATGACCGCGCTGAAGTAGCGCTGCCGTCCTCGCCGCAGCCCTACGCCTGGGACCGGATCTGCCAAGAGCACCGTCTGGGGAGGCCCTCAGCCGTTAACGTTGTTGCCACGTTGAGGCACCATCTTCTGTGGCTTTCGTCGGGAGAAGGTCCCATGCCCGCACAGACGCGAATCTCTTCCTCCCCGAGGATCTCGAGGACTCCAGCAAGACGAGGGGCCTGGCGGACAGCGATCTAAGTGCGCTTCGCGCCATCGCAGACTGGATCAAGACCTTCGTGGCCAAGCCTCACAAGGATCTCGGTCGCTCTGGGACCGTCTGTCCCTTCGTGCCTGGGTCATTGGAACGCAAGGTCCTTTGGCTCGATCCTGGGCAAAGTGGCGACCGGGGCGAGCCAGACGTTATCCATCTCGTAGGCGGCTACAAGAGACTGTCCATGGAGACTCAACCGATTGGCTGCGACGATGCCGACTACAAGGCA